>WNGE01010861.1_pt1 | contig 11886 bp, 10 predicted proteins | sample 5400651 | NCBI WGS metagenome assembly WNGE01 (sample SAMN13153370, study PRJNA577476) | soil metagenome | isolation source: 60 cm soil or saprolite under grassland replicate 2 | place: USA:California | collected 2016-06-15 | reverse complement strand
GCAAGACGCTGCACCACCTCGGCCTGGACGTGAAAGGTGGCCCGCCTGTCTCGCTGAGCGTCATCTCGTTCGCGGATGACGAGAAGGCCCGGCCGCTCGGACCGCAGCTGGCGGCATTCGCCACGTCGATCGGCATCTCCACCTCGGTCGTGATCGACGGCCACCAGGACCTGCCGTCCGGAACCGTTGCCCTCGACATCCATGTCGTCGTGGTCGACCGGGACGCCCCGCACCTGACCGGTGAGGCCCACACGACGCGCACGATCGTCGCGCTGTCGGCCGGCACCGTGACGGCCGAGGAGCTGGCCCGGCTGGCCGTCGCGGCCGCCGCGGACGACCGCTCCGTCGACGGTCTGGTGGTCACCGATCCCGACCCGTCGGACCGCACCATCGGCCGCGTCTCGCAGTCGATGCGTCGCTCGGGCTCGCTGCCCACGCTCATGACCGGTACGGCAAGGCGGCCCAGATGAGCAACCAGCCCTCCACCGAACCAACGGCCGCGTACAGACCGGGCTGGCTGGAGGACGACGACGGCCTCTTCGCCGACGAGCCGTCGACCTCGTTCCCGCCCGACGCTCTGGTCACCTTTCGGTTCCTCCGCGACGCGCTCCGCCGCCATCTACGGATCTGGCTCGTCCTGGCCATCGTCGGCCTGGCCGCCGGCATCGCGTCGAACTTCGTCCTGCCGTCGCCCAGCGTCTCGTCGGCCAAGCTGCTGCTGACCCACCGCGACGGCGACGACCCGGCTCGGGCGATGGCCACCGACGTGAGCCTGGCGACCACGCGCAGCGTGGCCGAACGCGTGATCACGCTGCTCAACCTGCCGGAGACGCCGGACGACCTGCTCAAGCAGTACACCGTGACCAACCTGACCGACCGGGTGCTCGAGTTCAAGGTGACGGCCAAGACCAGCGACGAGTCCACCAGGCTCGCCACGATCATCGCGCAGACGTACCTGATCTTCCGCAAGGAGCAGGTCGCCCTGCAGGAGCTCCCGCTGCGGCGGGATGCCGTCGAGGCGGCGGCCGAGCTCACTGTCGCGGAGCAGGCGGTCCGGGCGACCGGCGTCGACCCGAAGCAAGCGGACCTGCCGAACACTCCGGAGGTGGCCAAGCTCGGCGCCGCCCGGGACAGGAACGAGTACGTGCAGCAGCAGTTGCTCGACCAGGACGTCGCGGCCTCCAAGATGAACAGCAGCCGGATGCTCGACGCGGCGGCACCCGTGCGGGTGTCGGCCAAGCGGGTGCTCGCGATCAAGGCCGCCAGCGGACTGATCGTCGGCCTCTTCCTCGGAGCGGGCTTCGTGATCGTGCGGGCGCTGATCTCGGACCGGCTGTGGAAGCGCCAGGACATCGCGCATGCCCTGGGCGCCCGGGTCCGGTTGAGCACCGGCCGACCACCCCGCTGGCGCATGTGGCCGATGCCGAAGCGCCTACGCAAGTCGCAGCAGCAGAACCCCGAGATCAAGCTGATGGTGCGGCACTTCGACCAGCGCATCAACTGGGCGGAGCGGCCGGTTCCGAGCCTGGCCGTCGTGAGCGTCGACGACGTACGCGCGTGCTCCCTGGCTGTCGCATCGCTGGCCGTCTCCGTCGCCGAGGAGGGCAAGCACGTCCTGGTCGCGGACCTCACCGACAAGGGGCAGCTGGCCGCGAAGCTCGGGGTCAAGAAGGCGGGCACCCACGAGTCGCAGTTCAGCGAGCCCGGTCGCCGGATCGACGTCCACCTGCCGGATCACGACGCCGGTCCGGCCGAGGGCTGCTACCGGCGGCTGGGCGACAACAACCGGCCCGGCGGCTCCGGTGACGTTCAGCTGGACGCCGCCTGGGACGTCGCCGATCTCGTCCTCGTCCTCGCGACCCTGACGCCTGCGCTCGGCGCGGACCACCTGAGCAGCTGGGCCTCTCGGGCGGGGGTCGTGGTGACGGCCGGACGGTCGACGATCACGAAGATCCGCGCCACCGGCGAGATGCTCCGGCTGGCCGGGCTCGAGATCGCCACGGGCGTCGTACTGCACGCGGACCGAACAGATGAGGGTGCGGGGGTTGCCGAGGCGGAGACCTCGACCAGGACACCTGATCTGGAGATGTTCGGCCGATGACCACGATCGGCGCGATCGGGACCCGGCTGAGCGGCACTGGCCGGCGGCTGGTTCCGGCCAGCACGCGGCGGCGCCGGCGGGTGCAGTTGGTCTGGGGCCTGCTGGTGTTCAACGTGATGACGTACTTCCCCGGAGCGCCGCACATCCTGCCGATCCCCGGAGCACTGGGCAAGCTCATCGCCCAGGTCTCACTGCCCGTCGCCCTGCTCCTGGTCCTGACCGTGAACAGGCCGACCAGGATTCGCCCCAGCGTGTACGTCTTTCTCGCCGTCCTGCTGGCCTCCGAAGCATTGCTCTCGAGCATCAGGGCCGAGTTCCTGTTCGGTGCGTTGTTCCGGACCAGCCGCCTGTTCCTGTTCGTCACAGTGCTGTGGTTGCTGACCCCGTGGTGGCCCCGACGAGATCTCCTGCTGGTACGGACGCACCTGATGGTGCTCTGGGGCATCATCGCCTCGGTGGTGGTCGGCCTGTTCGTCGCGCCAGGCCTGGCGATGACCGAAAGTCGGCTCGGCGGTGTCCTCTGGCCGATCCCGCCGACCCAGGTCGGTCACTACACCGCCGTCGCGATCGGCCTGACCACTGTGCTGTGGATGTCGGGGTTGCTTCGTCGCGAAGTGGCGCTGGTCAGCGTCTTGGTGTGCGCGCCCACGCTGCTGCTGACCCACACCCGTACGGCGCTGATCGCGATGCTGGCCGGGGTCGTGATCGCTGGGCTGAGCCTGTTCACGGCGCGGTCGCGGGTCCGCAAGGCGTTCGCCATCGGTTTCGTCATGTTCTCGGTCGGCGCCCTCACGCTGGGCTCGGTGGTGACCACCTGGCTGGCCCGCGGCCAGGACACGACCGAGGTGGCAGCTCTGACCGGCCGCCGGTTCGTGTGGGACGCGATCCTGCAGCAGCCGCGGACGACGTTCGAGACGCTGTTCGGCTTCGGGCTGTCCAACAAGTCCTTCAACGGCCTGCCGATCGACAGCAACTGGCTGGGCACGTACTACGACGTCGGCCTGGTCGGAGCCGCGATCACCATCGCGCTGGTGCTGTTCGTCCTGATCGCCGCGTTGTTCCAGCCGCAGGGTCCACGCCGGGCCCTCGCGCTGTTCCTCGTCGCCTATTGCGTGGTCGCGTCCTTCACCGAGAGCGGCCTCAGCGAAGCATCGCCGTACCTCCTCGAGCTGACGCTGGCCGCCTCGTTGGTCTACTCGGGGGCATCCAGAGAAGGAGTCCGATGAAGATCCTGCTGGTGCACAACAGGTACCGGTCCACCGCGCCGAGCGGTGAGAACCGGGTGGTCGACCAGGAGGGTGCGGCCCTGGCCGCGCTCGGCCACGAGGTCGAGACCTTCGAACGGCACAGCGACGAGATCGAGGACTGGCCCGCCTGGAAGAAGGCGACTCTGCCGGCCCGGGTGGTCTGGAACCCTGCCAGCAAGCGCGACCTCGGCGAGACGCTGCGGCGCTTCCGGCCCGACGTCGTCCATGTGCACAACACCTTCCCGGTGCTGAGCCCGGCCGTGCTCTACGCATGCCGCGAGGCGGGCGTTCCGGTCGTCATCACGCTGCACAACTACAAGCTGCTCTGTGCCAGCGGTGACTTCTTCCGCGACGGAGCCGTCTGCCATGACTGCGCCGGCGGCAACCCGGCCCCGGCCGTGGTTCACCGCTGCTACCGCGGTTCCGCGCTCGCCACGACGACGACCGTGCTCAACACCCGCGGGCACCGACGTACCTGGCGCGGCCTGGTGTCGGCGTACATCTTCATCTCCGAGTCCCAGCGCAGGTTGCTGGCCGGCATGGACTTCGACCCGGACCGCAGCTTCGTCCGGTACAACTACGTCCCGTACGACGGTCCAGTTGGTGGCCCGAGGCAACGACAGGTGACCTACGTCGGCCGGCTGGACGCGGCCAAGGGCGCACCCTTGCTGATGAAGGGCTGGGACGCATACCGCGCTATCGCCGGTGACGACGCGCTGCGGCTCGTCGTCGCCGGTAGCGGTCCGCTGAAGGACGAGGTTGCCGCCTGGGCGGCCCAGCGACCGTCGGTCGAGCTGCTCGGGATGATGACCAAGCAGGAGGTCTCCGAGCTGATCGGGCGATCCCGTGCCGTCATCCTGCCCTCGGAGTGGGAGGAGACGTTCGGACTGGTGGTCGTCGAGTCGATGGCGGTCGGCGTACCGCTGCTGGCGTCAGGCCACGGTTCGTTCCCTGAACTGATCACCGACGGAGTCGACGGCGCGTTGTTCGAGCCGGGCCGGCCGGACGCCCTGGCCAAGCTCCTGCTCGACGTCGACACCTCCCCGGACAAGTACGACGAGTTCGGTCGCAACGCCCGGACCACCTACGAGACCAAGCACGACATCCACCGCAACATCGAGCAACTGCTCGACATCTACTGGTTCGCCATCGCGAATTCGGTATCCGTCCGCCACTGACCCGAGAACCGACTCGCCCCTGAAGGAAGTGTCATGGAGCAAGCTGACCCGCCTCAGCGGTCTCCCGGCCGCGGTGCACCGTGGTACCGCAGCCGCGGTGTGCTCATCGCGGCCGGTCTCACGCTGCTCGCCGGCCTGGCGGTGGTGGTCACGGCCGTCGACGGCGAGACGTCGCGGCGCCCGACCGCGAACGGAACCGCCGCGTCGACGGTGAAGCCGGTCAGCGCGCCGAACACACCGCCGGCCAAGATCTGCGGGAACACCAAGGCCTTGTCCGGCCCGAGCGCGGCACCGGCCGGGGCGATCGCCGTCAGTACGACGCAGAGCCTGCACGATCTGACCGCCGCCAACCCTCCCGGTACCACTTTCTGGCTGGCACCCGGTACGCACACGCTGGGCACGGAGGCGTTCGACCAGGTCGTGCCCAAGCAGGGCAACGTCTACATCGGTGCACCAGGGGCAGTGCTCGACGGCGGCCACCGCAACCGGTACGCCTTCACCGGGTACGCCACCGGGGTCACGGTCAGGAACCTGACCGTCCAGAACTTCGGCGCGCCCCGGACCAACAACGACGAGGGCGTGGTCAACCACGACGCGGCCGGCAGCTGGACGATCGAGGCCAACACGATCCAGCACAACGCCGGCGCCGGCACGATGGTCGGCGACCGCAACGTTGTCCGCGGCAACTGTCTGGCAGAGAACGGCCAGTACGGCTTCAACGCCTACAGCCCCGGCAAGATCTCGAGCATCACGATCGAGGGCAACGAGATCGCCGGCAACAACACCGACGACTGGGAGGCCGCCAAGGAGGGCTGCGGCTGCACCGGCGGCGGGAAGTTCTGGGCGGTGACCGGAGCGATCGTCCGGGGCAACTGGATCCACGACAACCACAGCGCGGGCCTGTGGGCCGACACCAACAACACCGGTTTCGCCATCGAGGGCAACTACATCTCCGGCAACAGTGCCGAGGGCATCGTCTACGAGACCAGCTACAACGCCGCGATCCGGGGCAACACGTTCCTCCGCAACGGACTCGGCAAGGGTCCGCACAACGGCGGGTTCCCCGCCCCGGCGCTCTACATCTCCGAATCCGGCAGCGACAGACGGGTCGCCGGGATGTTCAACCAGACCTTCGACGTCACCCTCAACGTGTTCACCGACAACTGGGCCGGCGTGATCCTGTGGGAGAACGCGGATCGGTTCGCCGGTTCGGCGGCCAACACCAGCACGGGATCGGCCCCCCTGGTCAACCCGGCGGTCGTCAACGCAAAGTCCTGCAACAAGAACACCATCGATCAGCAGCCCTACCTCGGCGACTGCCGGTGGAAGACCCAGAACGTCCGCGTCCACGACAACGTGTTCAGCCTCGACCCGAACAAGATCGGCAAGACCTGCGCGTCCCGCAGTGGGTGCGGCTACAACGGGCTGTTCTCCAACTGGGGCACCTTCCCGATCTGGTCGCCGTACAAGAAGAACATCATCCAGGACGCGATCACCTACCACCAGGGCAACCGCTTCTTCAACAACACGTACTCCGGGCCGTGGAACTTCATCGTGCACGGACAGGACAGCAGGGTGAACTGGGCCGCCTGGCAGGGTGCGCCGTACAACCAGGACCCTGACAGCGTGATCAAGGTGCTGGCGGAGCGCTGAGGGCGATGATCGGGCCTCCTGAGCGTGCCGCGGGCGAGCAGATCGCACTGTTCCGCTCGGTGGGGTACGCCGCGTTCGGGCGACACGAGCGGAATCTCGACGTACTGGACCTGGTCTTCGACAGCCTGGTGGACGCACCGGACAGGCGCCGCGACGAGGTCCGGACGCTGCGGTTCGCCGGGTACGGCGTCACCCTCGACGTCGACGTCCGCGGCCGGGCCGACCTGACCATCGAGCTGCGGGTCTCCCCCGCCGGCCCGGTGGTGGTCGAGGCGCGCGGCGCCGACGACGGTCCGACGCAGGCCCGGCTGGTGAGCTTCCTGCTCCGCTGGCCGGGCACGACACAACGGCCGGTCCGGACCGCCTGGATCATGCTCTGACCAGGTAATCCGGACCGACCGAGGGGTGCTGCTTCAGGAGGCAAGCAGCAGTCTGAGTTTCTCCAGGCAGCGGCCGCGGATCGGGCCGATGCTGCCGATCGGCATGCCGATGGTGGCGGAGATCTCGGCGTACGGCGCCGGCGGGTCGGCCATCAGCATGCCGAGCAGCTGCTGCCAGCGAGCCGGAAGGCTTTCCAGCGCACGCCGCACGTCGTCCGCCCGCTCACCGGCGAGGAGGTCCGCGTCCAGCTCCGGCTGATCTCCGGCCACCCCTTCGAACGCCGCCGACTCGTACGTGAGCAGCACGCGCTTGCGAAACGCCAATACACGCAGGCATTCCCGGCGGGTCGTGACGACCAGCCAGGCGCCGACCCGTTCGGGATCGACGCGGTGGATGTGCTCGAGCAGCCGCAACCAGACCATCTGGGAGACGTCGGCGGCGTCGCTGTCGCTGAGACGGAAACTTCGGGTCACCGCCCACACCAGCCGGGCGTAGTGGTCGACCAGCCGGCTCCAGGCCGCCTGGTCACCGGACGCCGCCTGGATCACCAGGTTCGCGGCTTCGGACCGGACTGTCGTTTCGTCAGCGCCAGACGAGGCACTGAGTTGCTGCAGCATGATTCCCCCCTCGGGAATGCACCACAAGTCAAGAAGCGAGAAAGACGGAAGTGGTGTGTCAGTAAGCGCCGTCGCGGCCGAGCACGGCGCGGGCGGTCTTCCACAAAATGAGCAGGTCGAGGGCGATCGACCAGTTGTCCGCGTAGCGCAGGTCGAGTCGCATGGACTCCTCCCACGTCAGATCGCTGCGCCCGCTGACCTGCCAAAGGCCGGTCAGACCGGGCTTGACCAACATCCGGCGCGCGTCGTCGATGGCGTACTGCTCGACCTCGGCCGGTAGCGGCGGTCGAGGCCCGACCAGTGACATCTCCCCCCGGAGCACGTTCACCAGTTGCGGCAGTTCATCCACGGAGAAGCGCCGCAGGTACTTGCCGACCTTCGTCACCCGCGGATCGTCACGGAGCTTGAAGAGAATCCCGTTGCCTTCGTTCAGCGCGTGCAGTTCCGCCTGGCGTGCCTCGGCATCGGCAACCATCGTGCGGAACTTCAGCATCTTGAACTCGTCCCCGCCGCGACCCACGCGGGTCTGCTGGAAGAGCACCGGGCCACGGCTGGTGATCTTCACCAGGACCGAGGTGACGAGCAGGCTCGGCGCGATGCCGATCAGCACCAGGCAACCGACCACCCGGTCGAAGATGCTCTTCAGCAGATGCGGTCCGCCGCTGACCGACGGCCGTTCGAGGTGCAGCAGGGACAGTCCGGCGACCGGCCGGATCGAGATCCGCGGCCCGGCGACCTCGACGATGCCGGGCGACACGATGAGCTCGACGCTGCGCTGTTCAAGTGCCCAGGACAGTTTGCGCAGCGAGTGGCCGGCGAGTTCCGGGTCCGTGGCAACAGCGACGACGTCGACGTCGTACTGGTCGACCGCGGCCAGGATGTCCATCTCGGTGCGGCCCAGCCGTTCGGACTCGGGGTCGTCGAAGGCCTCGCCGCGCGGCAGGCAGCTTGCGACCACGACGTACCCGTCGGCCGGCCGCTCCTCCATGTGCCGGCGCAGTGTCGTCACCTGATCGTTGCGTCCGACAACAAGAACGCGACGCATGCAGCGGCCGACGACACGCCGCTGGGAGATGCTGCGGTGCAGCACCCAGCGGGCGAACATCGCCGCCAGACAGGTGAAAGGCACAGCCAGTACGACGAAACCACGAGCGACTTCGCTCTTGGTCGCGTACGACGCGATCGCGACCGCGGCGGTCAGTGCCACCGCGGCGCGGATGATCGACCGGAACTCCTCCGGCCCGGTGCCGAAGTACCTGGTTTCATAGCCCCGCTGGACCGCCACGCAGGCCAGCCAGGCGACCGGCAGCACAGCGCCGAGCAGGATGTAGCCGCCATTGATCTGGGCACCGAAGCGGGTCACCAACGCCAGCGACACACCGAAAAGCGCTGCGGCGAAGTCGCCGGCGAGCGAGGCCCACCGGTACTTCGCGACCCACCGCGCCTCGGTGAACCGTGCCGCACGCGGCACGATCGCCGGGACCTCGTCCGGTACGACCCAGACCGGCCGACGACGCTCCCCCGACGGCGCCGACCGTAGATCAGCCGGTTCGGCCACCCCTTCGGACATGACAAATTCAGTCACGCACAGTCACCCCCCACAGGTGAAAACGACGCCCGTGACTAACCCACACCCCGTCACGAACCCCGATGAAATGCCGCCCCACAACGGCAGTGATCCTGAGAGTACTACGTGGATGCGCCGCACAACAGCACTGATGGGGAGTGTTACCCGTGCGCAACCGACCTACCAACGACGGACCCCCGGTGCCCGTTACGGGCACCGGGGGTCTCGAAATCTGGCTACAACAGGTGATCGGCCGCCGGGTCGGGGCGCCGGACCAGTCAGCCGGGGATCAGGCCGTCGCCGCTGATCAGCTCGCGGAGCTCGGCCAGCGTGCTGTCGTCCGGCGGCAGGATCGCGTCGGAGTCGTGCAGCTCGTCGTCGGGCACCTTGTCGCCGGCGCGGACGAACTCCAGCAGCGCGGTGAACGCGGCCTGGAACGCCGCCTCGTCGCCGGCCGAGCGAGCGTCTCCGTCCTGAGGTCGCGCCGGCTCGGCGGCCGGCTGCTGCACTGGCTGGGCGGGGGTCGTCGTGTCGTTGGCCAGCTCCTTCGGCGCGCTGCCGCCGGACAGCTGGGCCTTCATCGCGGCCAGCTCGTCCTCCACCTCGGAGTTGGACGACATCCGCTCCAGCTCCAGGGTGATGCTGTCCTTGCTGGTGCCGCTGGCGTCGTCGAGCGCGCCGGAGGCGAGCAGCTCGTCGATCGCGCCGGCCCGGGCCTGCATCTGCTGGGTCCGGTCCTCGGCCCGCTGGACCGCCAGGCCGACGTCGCTCATCTCCTCGGAGATGCCGGAGAACGCCTCGTTGATCCGGGTCTGCGCCTCGGCCGCGGTGTAGGTGGCCTTGATGGTCTCCTTGCGGGTCCGGAACGACTCGACCTTGGCCTGGAGGCGCTGCGAGGCGAGCGTCAGCTTCTCCTCCTCACCCTGCAGCTGGGCGTGCTGGGTCTGCAGGTCGTCGATCTGGCCCTGCAGCCCGGACTTGCGGGTGAGGGCCTCGCGGGCCAGGTCCTCACGGCCCATCGAGAGCGCCTTCTGGGCCTGGTCCTGCAGCTTCTGCGACTGGGACTGCAGCTGGGAGGCCTGCAGCTCGACCCGCTTCCGGCTGGTGGCCACGTCGGCCACGCCCCGCCGTACCTTCTGCAGCAGCTCCAACTGCTTCTGATACGAGTAGTCAAGGGTTTCGCGAGGATCCTCGGCCTTGTCCAGGGCGGAGTTCGCCTTGGCCTTGAAGATCATCTACATCCGCTTGAAGATGCTCATCGATATCCGTACCCCTTCTGTGCCGGAGCGTCGACCCGGCGTGCGTGCCAACCACCCTATGTCGCCACGGGTCACCACACCATCAGGACCGGCCCCGATAAAGTAGTGCCCAGGTCCGGGGACCACCCCGAGTCGAGACCTGCCCTGCCGAATGAGGTTCAGACCCCGTGTTCCGTCGTACCAAGTCTGAGACAGCTACCACCGTACCCGCCGAGCCCCAGGGCAAGCCGGGTGGTAAGGGACGTCCCACGCCGTCCCGCCGGGAGGCGGAGGCCGCCCGCAAGGCCGCGCTGAAGAAGCCGCGCAACCGCAAGGAGGCGACGGCGTACCGGCGGGAGAAGATGCGGACCGAGCGGTCCAAGATGCAGCAGGCGATGCAGACCGGCGACGACCGGTACCTGCCGGCCGCGGACAAGGGCCCGGTCCGGCGGTTCGCCCGCGACTACGTGGACGCCCGCTACTCGGTGATGGAGTTCGCGTTGCCGATCCTGCTGCTGGTGTCGCTGATCGGCGTGGTCTTCTCGCGCCAGTTCCTCTGGCTGGCCGGCCTGGTGAACCTGCTCTTCCTGGCGATGATCCTGCTGATCGCGCTCGACTGGTTCCTGCTGTCGGCGGGCCTGAAGAAGGCGGTCGCGGCCAAGTTCGGACCGGAGTCCACCAAGGGCATCGGCTTCTACGCCGTCCGCCGGACCATGCAGATGCGCCGCTGGCGGCTGCCCAAGCCGATGGTGAAGCGCGGCGAGAAGCCGTCCTGAAAGGACGTCCGAGTGAGGCAGTAGGGTCGGTGGCATGGACTTCCGCTATCTCGGCAACAGTGGTTTGAAAGTCAGCGAGATCTCGTACGGGAACTGGCTCACGCACGGTTCCCAGGTGGAGAACGATCAGGCGAAGGCCTGTGTGCGGGCGGCGCTCGACGCCGGCATCACCACGTTCGACACGGCCGACGTGTACGCGAACACCAAGGCCGAGGTGGTGCTCGGCGAGGCGCTGGAGGGGGTACGGCGCGAGTCGCTCGAGATCCTCACCAAGGTGTACTGGCCGACCGGCCCGGGCGGACCGAACGACGTCGGCCTGTCCCGCAAGCACATCCACGAGTCGATCAACGGCTCGCTGCAGCGGCTCAAGACCGATTACGTCGACGTCTACCAGGCGCACCGGTACGACACCGAGACGCCGCTGGAAGAGACGATGGAGGCCTTCGCCGACGTCGTCCGGGCCGGCAAGGCGCTCTACATCGGTGTGTCGGAGTGGACCGCGGAGCAGCTGCAGGAGGGTCACCGGCTGGCCCGCGAGCTGCGCATCCCGTTCGTCTCGAACCAGCCGCAGTACAGCATGCTCTGGCGGGTGATCGAGGCCGAGGTGGTGCCGGCGTCGGAGGAGCTCGGCATCGGCCAGGTGGTGTTCTCGCCGATCGCGCAGGGCGTGCTGACGGGTAAGTACCTGCCCGGCCAGCAGCCGCCGGAAGGCTCCCGGGCCACCGACGCGAACGGCTCCAACTTCGTCCGCCGGTTCCTCACCGACGACGTACTGAACCGGGTGCAGGAGCTGAAGCCGATCGCGGACGAGGCGGGCCTCTCGCTGGCCCAGCTCGCGGTCGCGTGGGTGCTGCAGAACCCGAACGTCTCGTCGGCCATCATCGGCGCCTCCCGGCCCGAGCAGGTCGCCGAGAACGTGAAGGCATCCGGGGTGAAGCTGGAGGACGGCGTGCTGAAGCAGATCGACGAGGTGCTGGGCAGCGTCGTGGAGCGCGACCAGGCCAAGACCGCGCAGAACGCGCCGCAGACCCGGCCGGGCTCATGAGCTGGAGCTGGCGGTTCGAGACCGCATCCGGCGCCCTGGTCGACCCGGGCGAGGTCGGCGGCGCGGAGTTCTCCGCCCAGGGC
>WNGE01010837.1_pt1 | contig 11886 bp, 11 predicted proteins | sample 5400651 | NCBI WGS metagenome assembly WNGE01 (sample SAMN13153370, study PRJNA577476) | soil metagenome | isolation source: 60 cm soil or saprolite under grassland replicate 2 | place: USA:California | collected 2016-06-15 | reverse complement strand
GCCGGCCCCGCCAGTTCATCGAGATCTGGCTGAACAGCCGGTGCTCGATCCGGTTCCACTTCGAGGTGCCCGGCGGGAAGTGGCACACCGTGACCGCAAGGCCCGTCTCGGCGGCCAGCTTGCCGAGCTCGACCTTCCACAGCCGGCTGCGGTAGCCGTTGGCCCCGCCCGCATCCGCGGTGATCAGCAGCCGGTCCGCCTGCGGGTAGGCCACCTTGCCGACCATCTGCCACCAGCGGCGGATGGTGGCCACCGCGAACGCAGCGGTGTCGTGGTCGTCGCCCACGGTCACCCAGCCGGTGTTGGCGCCGAGGTCATAGACCCCATAGGGGATCGCCTTGCCGACCTTGGGATCAGGAAAGTCATGCACCTCCACCCGCACTGGGTCGCCTTTGGGCTGCCACTGGCGGCCCTTGTTGGCGAGGTTGCCGACCACCTCTTTCTTCTTGGTGTCGACGCTGATCACCGGCTGCCCCGCGGCCAGGTGCTCGCGGGCTTGCTCGTTGAGGTAGCCGAACTGGCCGTCGCGGTCGGGGTGCTGGGCGCCCTCGACCTGCTTGCTTGGGGCCTGCAACGAGTAGTCCAGCTCGCCAAGCAGCCCCGCCACGGTGTTGGCGCTGACCTGGTAGCCCTGCGCGGCCAGCTCGTCGGCGAGGGTGCGGGTCGACTTGCACGTCCAGCGCAACGGCGACATGGGATCGCCCCGGGCGGTCGGCTCCACCAGGGCGTCCAGGGCTGCAAGCAGCCCGGGGTCGTGCGCGGTCGCCTTGGGACGTCCCGCGCCTGGCCGGCGGACCCGCGTGGTCCGCTTGGGCCCCTGGTCGATCTCGCTTGTCCCGGCCTTGACCGTGGCGCGGCTGAGGCCCGATGCGCGGGTGACCGCCGCGATCCCGCCGCGTCCCAGCGCCCGTGCCTGCGCGCCGGCCAGCAGGCGCCGCTGCCGCTCGTCCAGGTGCGGCGACAGCACCGCGAACATTCCCGCCAGCGCCTCCTCGGTCACCTCCATACCGGGACACTACACGCATAAGTAATTTCGTGACGGGCCCTTAGGGCTGCCAACCTGGTCGGACAAGCTCCTGCAGGAAGTAATCCGCCTGCTGCTCGAGGCGTACTACGAGCCGCGGTTCTCCGACCACTCCCATGGGTTTCGGCCCGGCCGGGGCTGTCACACCGCCTTGCAGACGATCTACCCCGGGTGGCGGGGCACGACGTGGTTCATCGAGGGCGATAGCTCCGACTGTTTCGGGTCCTTGGACCACTCGATCATGCGATCGATCCTGGCCGAAAGGATCCACGATAGCCGGTTCCTGCGCCTGATCGACGGGCTGTGTCGGGCCGGATACCTGGAAGATTGGCGCTACCACGCCACCCTCAGCGGCTGTCCGCAAGGCGGGGTGGTCTCGCCGATCATGTCCAATATCTACCTGGACCGGCTGGACAAGCATATCGAGACGAACCTGCTGCCCGCCCACAACCGGGGGCGCCGGCGTCGGCCGTATCGGCCCTACATGCGGCTGCACCGTCAGATCACCGAGCTGGAGCAGGCCGGGAGCCTCGTGGAGGCCAAGCGGCTGCGCAAGCAGTTGCAGCAGTTGCCCTCCCGCGACCCCGACGACCCCGGCTACCGACGACTGCGCTACATCCGCTATGCCGACGACTGGCTGCTGGGCTTCACCGGCCCCAAGCGGGAGGCCGAACAGATCAAGGCCGAGGTCGGCCGGTTCCTGCGCGACGAGCTCAAGCTGGAACTGTCCGAGACCAAGACCCTGATCACGCACGGGCGGACACAGGCCGCCCGGTTCCTCGGCTACGAGATCGTGGTCTTGGACAACGACAGCAAGCACGATCATCGCGGTCACCGCAGCATCAACGCGCAGATCGGGTTGAAGGTGCCTGCCGACGTTATCCGCGCCAAGTGCCGTCCCTACCTGCACCACGGCCGGCCGATCCGGCGGACCGAACGCACGGTCAACAGCGACTTCTCCATCGTCGCCCAGTACCAGGCGGAGTTCCGCGGCATCGCCGGCTACTACCAGTTGGCCTTCAACCTCCACCGCCTCGACCGGCTGAAGCACGTCATGCAGCGCTCCCTGGTCAAGACGCTGGCGCGCAAGTACCGCATCCGCGTCTCCCAGGCCTACCGGCGCTACCGTGCCGTACTCCAGACCGACCATGGTCCCCGCCGGGGGCTGCAGGTCACCGTCGAACGCGGCGACGGCAGACCGCCGCTGGTGGCGCAGTGGGGAGGGATCTCCCTGGCGCGCAAGACCAGGATCGGCAACCTCGACGACCACCCCAAACAGGTGTGGAACAGCCGACGCAGCGAGGTCGTCAAGCGCCTGCTCGCCGACACCTGTGAGCTGTGCGGGTCACACGACGGCGTCGAGGTGCACCACGTTCGGCATCTGAAGGACCTGCACACCAAGGGACGGGCCGCCCGGCCCGCCTGGGTCCAGCAGATGGCCGCGCGCCGCCGCAAGAACTACCACAGACGCCCGTCCCGGCAGCGCGGTCATGACACTGGAGAGCCGGGTGCGCTTAACGGCGCACGCCCGGTTCGGAGGGGGGCCGTCGGAAAAGGACCAGGTCACCTGGCACCTCGTCGGCGGCCTACCCTACCGCATGTCCGGTTCGGCGGGCGGGGACAGGAAGACCCACGGCCGAAAGGCCGCAGGGCGTCCTGTCCCCGACCCAACACCTACCGATGGACCGCCGCGGCGCCCACGCGCTGTTCCAGGTGGTCGACCGGCGCTACCTCAAAGGCTCCATTGCGCTGACCACCAACCGCGGCATCGCCTCCTGGGGCCAGATCTTCGACGACCCCATGGTCGCCGCGGCCATGCTCGACCGGCTCCTGCACCGCTCCGCCGTGCTCCACATCGACGGGGACAGCTACCGGATGCGCGCGCACCGCGCCCGCGTCGAGGGACTGCGGAAGGGGGTGGCGCCCACCCAGCGTGGTTGAATAAGACACGCCACCGACTGGCTCACCTGGGGAATTTCGGTGAGCACAAGTGGGGAATTTCGGTGAGCGCCATCACCGTCTGGACCCACCGCTCGGCATAGGCGTTGGCCCGCGCCGTCAACTACGCCTGATCCCGCTGTTGGGGAGGGGATTGTCCGGGTGACGCATCCGTTCCACCCTTGGGTGGGGCGGGAGTTCGTGTTCGTGGCGCTGCGCCAGACCTGGGGCGAGGACCGCGTGTTCTTCCTCGATGAGGATGGCAGGTTGAAGTCGCTGCCGACCGGTTGGACCGACGCTGCCGCGCCCGACGTCTTTGCGGCCATGGCTGCCGGTCGGAGCCCGTTCCGCGTCGAGGACCTTCTCGGGTTGGCGGAGTTGGTCGAGCGGGCCTGTCCCGTTGACGCTGGCGATGGGTGTAAGGCAGATTCCGCCGCTGATGTAAGGTGAATTCTGTCGCTGCCGTCCAGCGTTGCTTGGGCGTCGGACGGTATACCGAGAGGTACCAGAGGATAGACGGCCTGAGGTGGCTTGACGAACCAGACGCCTTCGGCATAATGATACTTACACCGATGTCATTGGCTGGGAGGTGCTGGTGGCACGACACCGAGAAGATCCGAAGGTCGAGGCCCTGCGGGCCGAGCGGAGCCTGAACCCCCACCCCGAGGCGGTCACCGACCAGACGTTCGCCACCTCGGACTTCCTCGACGCCCGTGACCTGGTGCAGGTCAAGTACGAGATGGTGCGCCGGGTCCGCGTCGACGGCGACGCGGTGAGCCGTTCGACGGCGGCGTTCGGCTTCTCCCGGCCGTCGTTCTACCAGGCAGCCGCCGCCCTGGACGGCGGGGGACTCGCCGCGCTCGTGCCGGCCCGGCCCGGCCCCCGCCGAGCGCACAAGCTCACCGATGAGATCGTCGCGTTCGCCGTGGCCGCGCGGGCCGCCGACCCAGCGCTTCGCGCAGCGGATCTGGCCGACGCCATCGCCGAGCGCTTCGGCGTGCGGGTGCACCCCCGCTCGGTGGAACGGGCGCTGGCCCGAGCCACGCAGCCCAAAAGGGGAGGCGCCCGATGAGCGCATCCAGCACTGCGACACCGATGTCGAGCGCTATGAGCAGCTGCGACACCAAGCCCTCGGCGGTGAGCCGTCGGGGTGGCGCCTGGGACTCGGCGTGGTCTGCCACCGCGGCGTCGCGGCGTGGCTGCGGGCCTGGCACAGCGTCGCCTCGGCACCGACGGTCACCGCGCCTGCTGAGACTCCTGACCGTCGGGTCGGCTCCGACGAGCTGGTCGGGGTGCTGGCAGCGATGGCCCTCGCCGCGCTCGGCCGGTGAGCAGCGGTGAGCGTGGAGGCCGCGGCCAAGGTCACCGCCAGCCACCTTGCCCGCACCGCCTACCTCTACGTGCGCCAGTCCACCCTGCGGCAGGTCCTGAACAACACCGAGTCCACCCAACGCCAATACGCGCTGCGCCAGCGTGCGGTGGCCCTGGGCTGGGCGAACGAGCAGGTCGTGGTCATCGACTGCGATCAGGGCCAGTCGGGCACCTCGGCCGCTTCACGTGACGGCTTCCAGCGGCTGGTCGCCGAGGTCGGCATGGGACGCGCCGGGATCGTGTTGGGCCTGGAGGTCTCCCGGCTGGCGCGCAACAACGCCGACTGGCATCGGCTGCTGGAGATCTGCGCGGTGGCCGGCACGCTCATCTGCGATGAGGACGGGCTGTATGACCCGGGCGAGTTCAACGACCGGCTCCTGCTCGGGCTCAAAGGAACGATGTCAGAGGCCGAGCTGCACTTCATCCGCGCTCGGCTGCGCGGCGGCCAGCTGTCCAAGGCCCGCCGCGGCGAGCTGGTCATGGCGCTGCCGGTCGGGCTGGTGACCGACCCGACCGGCAAGGTCGTGCTTGATCCCGACGCCGGCGTGCAGCACGCCATCTCGCACCTGTTCGCCACCTTCGCGCGCACCGGGTCGGCCCGCGCCGTCGTGCAGACCTTCACCGCCGAGGGCCTGCTGTTTCCGCTGCGGGTCCGGACCGGCGCCCACAAGGGCGATCTGGCCTGGGCGCCGCTGCGCCACTGGCGGGTGCTGCGCACCTTGCACAACCCCCGGTATGCCGGCGCGTTCGTCTACGGCCGCCGCCGCGAGCGCAAGACCCCCCAGGGCCGCAGGACCTTCGAGACCGTGCCCCAAGACCAGTGGGTGGCGCTCATCCACGACGCCCACGCCGGCTACATCAGCTGGGAACAGTTCCAGACCAACCAGACACTGCTGGCCGGCAACGCCGCCGCCCACGGCGACGAACGGGCCGCCGGGCCCGCTCGTGAAGGCCCCGCGCTCCTGCAGGGCCTGGTCGTGTGCGGCCGCTGCGGGCGGCGGATGACCGTGCGCTACCACCACCGGCGCGGCGTCGAGGTTCCCGACTACCAGTGCGTCGGCGAGTGCATCCAAGGCGGCGCGCCACGCTGCCAGACCATCCCCGGCGCAGCCGTCGATGCCGCCATCGCCCAACTGCTCCTCGACACCGTCACCCCGCTCGTCCTGGAGGTCGCCCCGTCCGTCCAGGCCGAACTCGACGCCCGCGCCGCCGAAGCCGACCAGCTCCGCCGCTCCCATGTGGAGCGGGCCCGCCACCGGGCCGAGCTCGCCCGCCGCCGCTACCTGGCCGTCGACCCCGACAACCGGCTGGTGGCAGACACCCTCGAAGCCGACTGGAACGACTCGCTCCGCAGCTTGCAGGCCGCCCGGGAGGACTACGAGCGGGCCGCGGCCGCGGCGAAGGCCGCGCTCGACCACGAACAGAAGGCCCGCGTCCGTGCCCTCGCCAGCGACTTCCCCACCCTGTGGTCCGACCCGGCGACGCCGCAGCGCGAGCGCAAGCGCATGGCCAGGCTCCTCATCGACGACGTCACCCTGCACAAGACCGACCAGATCCACCTGCACGTCCGCTTCCCCGGCGGGCAGACCACCAGCCTCACCGTCCCGATCCCGCCCATGGCATGGCAGGCACGCCAGACCGACCCCGACACCCTCGCCGCACTCGACCGGCTCCTCGACGACCACACCGACGCCGACGCCGCCCAGCAGCTCAACCACACCGGCCACCGCTCCGGCGAGGGCAAGCCGTTCACCGCCCGTATCGTCCTGCACCTACGCCGCGCCCACCGGCTCCCCAGCCACCACGACCGGCTGCGCGCCGCTGGCATGCTCACGCTCACCAAGACAGCCGAACGTCTCGACATCGATACCCGCACCGTCAAGCGCTGGCACGCCGCCGGACTCCTCGTCGGCCACAGGTCCAACGACAAGAACCAGCATCTCTACCAGCCACCCACACCCGGCGACCCACGGCTCGTCAAGCGCATGGGCCGACGCCTCGACCAACGACAACCGACCAAACCGTGCCCAGGAGGTGCACTGTGAAGCCAACGCCTTGGCCTTCGGCGCCCGGATCGGCGTCCGGAGCACCTGCCCTCCCTCGCTCCTGAACACCTCGTCGAAGGAACGGGTGAACTTGGCGTCGTGGTCGCGGAGCAGAAACCTGAGCGACACTCCCCGATCGTCCAGGTCCATCGCGACATTCCTGGCCTGCTGGGAGACCCACGCCGAGTCAGGGTTGGCCGTGACCCCGGCGAGAACGACCCACCTGGTGCTGAGCTGGATGAAGAACAACACGTGGAGCGTCTTGAGCCGGATCGTCTCCACCGTAGAGAAGTCGCACGCTACGATCCCCTCGGCCTGGGCTTGTAGGAACTGCGCCCAGGTTGGTCCAAGCCGTCGCGGCGCCGGGCCCAGGCCGTGGCGTCGCAACAGTGTCCTGATGGTGGTGGCGCCCACCCGGATGCCGAGCTTGCGCAGCTCCCCGCAGATCCGCACGCAGCCCATCGGGCATTCTCCCTGGCCATGCGCAGGATGAGGTCCCCGATCTGCGGGTCGATCGGTGGCCTGCCAGGCTTGCGCTCCTTGCCGTAGGTCCATTTGCGTCGAACCAACGTGCGGTGCCAGCGCAGCAGCGTCTGGGGCGTGACAAGAAACGATGCCCACCGCGCTCGGGGGAGCAGGCGGCTGGCGGCGGCGAGCAACACCCGGTCGCCTGCGGTGAACTTGGGAGGGCCGGTCTTGCGGCGCAGCACCCGAAGCTGATGCCGCAGGACCAGGATCTCCAGGTCCTTGGTGCCGTCATCGCCATTCAGCAGGACCAGCAGACCGCTCAGCAGGCGGATGGTCAACCAGAGCACAAAGAGCATCGAGGGATGGTACGGAACCCGTGCTCACGGCGGGAATCCGAGTTTCCGCGCCCCACAGGTTCAGGCCAGTTTCTTGGCCGCCGCAGTCGCCAAGCCGATGAAGAACACCGGCGAGATCGGTGCAGCGGCAACGACGGAGACCGTCGCCAGGTTGTTCCCGGAACGGATCCTCGCGGTCATGCCGAAGGCCTGATCCCCACCGAAAGGCCAGATGTTAGCCGAGGTCGCGACCCGGTCGTCGCCAAGCGGAGGCAGCGGCACCTCGCCGCGGAACTGGTTGGTCTGATGGCTGAAGAACGGTGTCTTGGAGACAAACACCTGGCAGCCGGGCCGCATGTCGGCGCGGACCTCGGCGAGGTGCCGCTCGGCGTATCCCGGAGCCAAGCCATAGACGACGTTCACCACCCAGACCTCGTCCGATCCGCTCCCGGTAGAAAACGCCACCATCGCGGCGTCGGCGCTGATGGTGAGCGGGTAGGTCGGTGTGCGCCCGCACGGCAAGCGGGGGTCGGGATCCTCATAGAGCGAGCTGCGCGGCTGCTCCACCAGACCGGCGGGGGCGCTGCGGACCGCTTGGACCTCGGCCAGCGTGAGCAGCATGTGACGCAGTTGGCGTTGCCCAAGCCGGGTCGTCGCGGGCGCTGCGCTGGCGGACGCCTGCTGGCGGGCGTTGTGATCGGCCGCGCAGCCAGCCAGCACAACCGAAACGACCAGGACGGCAAATGCCAGGCCCCGCAGCCGATGATGCTGGAGCACCTCTGGCTTCCTCCGGCCTTGCGATGGACGACGAACGCTGCTACGCAGCCAGGAAAGGCGAAGGGCGCGCGGTATCGACAATGGCGCGGCCTGCCGGAACCCGGCAGAAGTCATCCTAACACCGCCTTCCGGACCAGATCAGGCGCGCTGACCTGGTGGATCGTTGTCGCGGTCCCGTCGTGTGACCTCGCAGGCCGGCAATGCCCGATCGCTGTTGCAGCGCCGCCGGGCGAACAGCTCGTCCCGCTGCTGGTCGGGGATCGCGCGTGGCTGGCGGACGGCGAGCGTCGGGCGCAGCCGGACCCGCCTGTGTGGCAACCTGCGCCGCGCTGGTCAACGAGCTGGTCGAGGCCGCCGACGAACGCACCCTGGCCAAGACCATCGGCCGCTACGCCCGCCTGGACCTGCTGTGCTGCGACGAGCTCGGCTACCTGCACCTGGACCCCCGCGGCGCCGAGCTGCTGTTCCAGGTCATTACCGAACGTGAAGAGCGCCCTGCGTCGCGGTGGCCTCCAACGCCCCGTTCAGCGAGTGGGGGGTCAGACCTTCACCGATCCCCGACTGGCCGCCGCCGTCGTCGACCGGCTCACCTTCAACGCCCACATCATCCAGACCGGCACCCAGTCCTTGTCGACGGCGCGTGAATACTGGTTCTGGCCCACTTTCCGTGATCAAACCGACCCCGGGTCGGTAGCAGGGCAAGCGACCATGCCTGGCATGTGAACATCAAGCTCTCGATGATCTCCTTCCGCACCTGACAGACGTAGCCATCAGGCACGTCGAGCAGACCGACGGTGGCGTGCGGATCTGGGCTTCCTCACGAGCCCGTCGGGCCAGCTGCCACCGATGCGGCCATTCCTCAGCCAAGGTGCACAGCCGCTATGAGCGCACCCTGGCTGACGCAGCCATCGCGGACAGTCCGTGGTGCTCCGACTGCGGATCCGCCGGTTCTTCTGCCACCACCCCGCCTGCCCCGCTCGCACCTTCGCCGAGCAGATCCCCGGCCTGACCATCCCGTATGCTCGCCGCAGCCCGCTGGCCCGCCGGCTGCTGGAGGCTATCGGCCTGGCGCTGGCCGGCCGCGCCGGGGCACGGCTGGCCAGGACGCTTGGCCTGCCGGTCGGCCGCAGCACCCTGCTGCGCCTGGTCCGCGCGCTGCCCGACCCCGAGCTCGGCGACGTGGCCGTGCTCGGTGTCGACTTATCCCGATCCCGGGGTTATCCCGACGCGCTGGTGGGCGGGCACGGGGAGCCGTGGTGGCGGGCGGGTCCCGTGCCCGCCTGGGCGCAGGCCGGGTCGGGATAATTCCGCTGCCGCTGGCGGTCGCAGCCATGAGCCTTTCCTTCGCCGGAGCGTGGTGCTCCGGGGGAAGGAGGCAAGATGGGCACGGTTTCGTGGACCGAGGGCGAGGGGCCGTTGGTGCCGCTCGCGAGCGGCTTTCGCCGCCACTTGGAGCGACGCGGTTACGCGCCCAGAGCGGTGAGGGGCCACCTGCTGGTGATGGGTCAGCTGAACCGGTGGCTGGTGGCCGAAGGGCTTTCCGCTGCCGAGCTGATACCGGCCCGGGTAGAGCCGTTCTTCGCTGCCCGCCGGGCCGTGGGGCAGCGGAGGGTGCCGACGATCCAGGCGGTGGCCCCGTTGTTCGATTACCTGCGGTATCAGCATGTCCTGGCGCCTGAGCGGCCGCTGGCAATGACGCCGCTGGAGGAACTGCTGGCCGGCTACCGCCACTACCTGGCCCATGACCGGGGCTTGGCCCCGCTGACCGTGCTGCGGTATGAGCGCATGGCCAGGCGGTTCCTCATTCGCCGCGTGTGGCAGACCGGCGGACCCACCGGTGCCGAGGGCCTGGGCAGCGCGGAAGTCACCGCCTATCTGCTGGCGTGCTGCTCGCGTTTGGCCACGACCGGATCAGCCAAGCGGGAGGCCGCTGACCTACGTTCGCTGCTGCGCTTCCTCTGCCTGCAGGGGTTCACAGCCACCGACCTGGGGTCCGCCATGCCGCCGGTCGCAGGTTGGCGGGACACCCGGCTGCCGGCCACGATGAACGCCGCGGAGGTCGCTGCCCTGCTCGATAGCTGCGACCGTTCGCGGCCTGCCGGGCTGCGTGATTTCGCGATTCTCAGCCTGCTGGCCCGTCTGGGCATGCGCTCGGGCGAGGTCGCTGCGTTGCAGCTGGGCGACATCGACTGGCGTGCCGGGGAGATCCTGGTGCGCGGGAAGGCCGGCCGCGACGACCGGCTCCCGCTGACCGTGGAGGCTGGCGAGGCGATCGCCACCTACCTGCGGGATGGCCGCCCGCCCTCGAAGTGCCAGAGCGTGATCCTGACCTGCTACGCGCCGTTCCGCCCGATCCACCCCAGCTCGATCACGCGCGTCGTTTACCGCGCCTGCCGGCGAGCCGGGCTGGCGCTGGTGGGCGGGCACCGCCTCCGCCATGCGCTGGCCACCGAAATGCTGCGCCAGGGCGGGGACCTGGTCGAGATCAGCCAGGTGTTGCGCCACCGGGACCTGGCCACCACCGCGGTCTATGCCAAGGTCGACCGGACGGCGCTGCGGACCGTGGCCCAGCCCTGGCCGGGAGCCGGACGATGAGCCCGCTGGCTGAGCGGGCCGAGCAGTACCTGCGCCTGCGCCGGTTCCTCGGCCACGACCTGGCCGACGCGTGCCGGCTGCTTCCCCGCTTCGTCGCGTATCTGGATCACATTGGCGCCACGGTCGTCACCATCGAGGCTGTCTTGGCGTGGGTGCAACAGCCCGATGCCGGTCCGGGCAGCTCGGTGTGGGCACGGCGGATGACCGTGGCCCGCGGATTCGCCCGCCACATGGCCGGCCTCGACCCGCAGACGCAGGTGCCGCCGCTTGGCCTTGTGGGCTACCGCAAGCGCTGGCGTCCGCCGTTCATCTACTCCGCAGCCGACATCGAAGCCTTGCTGGCCCAAGCCGCCCAGGCCATCCCGACGCCGCTGCGAGCGACCACCTACCAGACGTTGATCGGTCTGCTGGCGGCCACGGGCATGCGGGTCGGGGAGACGCTTCGCCTGGAGCGCTCCGACATCGACTGGGCCGAGGGTGTCGTGACGGTGCGGGCCTCCAAGTTCGGCAAGTCCCGGGAACTGCCCCTGGACCCGACCACGGTGACCGCCCTCGCCACCTATGCCCAGACGCGGGACCGCTACCAGCCCCAGCCCAGCGCCTCGGCCTTCTTTGTGTCCACGACCGGCACCCCGGTGATCTATGCCGACTTCGGCGAGACGTTCCGTCACCTCGTCCGCGCCGCCGGCATCGGGGAAGACTCCCCGGTCCGCCCCCGCGTCCATGACCTGCGTCACTCGTTCGCGGTCCACACCCTGGCCGGCTGGTACCGGTCAGGCCAGGACGTGAACGCCCTGCTGCCCCGGCTGTCCACCTACCTGGGCCACCGTGACCCCATTTCCACGTACTGGTACCTGTCGGCCGCCCCGGAGCTGCTGGCCCTGGCCGCCGCTCGCCTCCAAGCAGCCCAGGAGACCTGCCCATGAGCGCGCTCGCCCCCACCCTGCAGCTGTTCTTCACCGAACGGCTGGCCAGGCAGCGCCAGGCCAGCCCGCGCACCGTGGCCTCCTACCGCAACACCTTCCGGCTGCTGCTGCGCTTCGTGCAGGACCGCACCGGCAAGGCGCCTTCCACCCTGGACTGGGAAGACCTCGATGCTGAGGTGATCTCCGCCTTCCTGGACCATCTCGAGACCGGCCGGCGCAACAGCGCCCGCAGCCGCAACGCCCGCCTGGCCGCGCTGCGGTCGCTGTTCCGGCGCGTGTCAACCTTTCTGAGGCAGATTCGTTTGGGAATCACTGTGTCGTAGTGGTGCCCTCCTTCGGCTCGTTGATCCAGACCGCGGTCGGCAGCGCCGGTGGTTGGGGTGGCTTGCGGACGAAGCGCTCTGGGT
>WNGE01007464.1_pt1 | contig 11886 bp, 10 predicted proteins | sample 5400651 | NCBI WGS metagenome assembly WNGE01 (sample SAMN13153370, study PRJNA577476) | soil metagenome | isolation source: 60 cm soil or saprolite under grassland replicate 2 | place: USA:California | collected 2016-06-15 | reverse complement strand
ACCGCAGACACACCGGATTGAGCCCCGGTCGGCGGTTGGCCTAGGTCGAACCGCCGTCGCGGGGTCCCCGAGCCCAAGGGTATGGGCCGTCTTCTCAAGCGTCTCCTCCTTACGGCCGAGAACTGCAACAGCGGATGCCAGTCGACTTCGCCGCCCTCGCCGGCTCGATCTCGTCCGTACCTGGAGTGCGGGCGTCCCTCCTGTTGTCGAGGGAGGGGCTCGCGCTGGCGGTGGCTACCGAGACGGAGGAGGGCAGGCTGATGTCGGTCTGGGCCCGCCTGGCGGGGCTGGGCGACGTCGAGAGGGGCTTCGTGAACGTGGACGGCGGGATGTGGGTGTTCGCGCGGCGGGGGCCGTTCGTGGCCATGGCGCTGGCCGAGGGGACGGCTCGCCCCGGCGTCGTCCTGGCGGGGAGCGAGCAGGCCCTTCTGGTGGCGGAGGAGGACCGGCACCGGGACCGGGCCGAGATCCGGTCGGCGCAGCCGAAGCCGGAGTCCGAAGCTGTCCCGAGCGGACGGTTCCGGGCGATGCTCCATCGCGACCGGCCGGCGGCGCCGGCGGAGGCCGATCAGGTTCGGCAAGTGGTCGAAGGGAGCGAACACGAGGAAGCTGAGAGGCGGCGCATGGACGAAGACCTGGAGGTGGACGTGGTTGAGCTGGCCCGGGAGTTCGGAGGCCTCTACTCGCGCCGGGAGCCCGAGGAAGCGCCATGAGCCGGCCGGCGCGGGCACCTGATCGGAGGAGGACCGAGGCGTGAGGAAGACCAAGCCGCTCGGGCAGATCCTCATCGAGGAGGGGCTGCTCAACGAGGAGCAGCTCCAGCGGGCGCTCAGCGCCCGGAGCGAGAAGAACCAGCTGCTCGGCCGGGTCCTGATCGACCTCGGGCTGGTCAGGGAGGCGGACCTGGTGGGGGCGCTGGCCAAGCAGCTCGGCCTGCAGTTCGTCGACCTTTCCGACATCGTGGTCGACTCGAACGCCGCCTCGCTCATCCCCGAGCAGGTGGCCCGCCGGTACCGTGCCCTCCCCGTCGGCTTCGACGACTCCAGGCTGATCGTGGCGATGGCCGACCCGGCCAACCTGTTCGCACTCGACGACATCCGGACGATCACCGGGATGGAGGTCAAGCCGGTGGTGGCCACGGCCGCCGACATCGAGTCGGCCATCAGGAAGTACGGGGCCTTCGACGAGTCGGTGGAGAGCATGGCCAGCGCCGCCTCCGAGCAGGCCGACGAGGAGATCTCCTCGCTCGAGCGGGCGGCCACCGCCGTCGAGGAGGGACCCATCGTCAAGATGGTGAACATGCTCATCGCCCAGGCCATCGCCGACCGGGCCTCGGATATCCACGTGGAGCCGATGGAGCGCGATCTCCGGATCCGGTACCGCGTCGACGGCGTCCTGCACGAGGTGATGCGATCACCCAAGAACATCCAGGCCGGCCTCATCAGCCGGCTGAAGGTGATGGCGGAGATCAACATCGCCGAGCGCCGGATCCCCCAGGACGGGCGGATCGGGCTAACCGTTTCCGGGAAGTCCGTCGACCTCCGAGTGGCCACGCTCCCCACCGTGTACGGGGAGAAGGTGGTCATCCGCATCCTGGACAAGAGCTCGGTGCTCCTCAAGCTCGAGGACCTGGGGTTCCTCGACTCGTCCTTCGAGCAGTATCGCCAGGCCTTCACCAGGCCCTACGGCGCTATCCTTGTGACCGGCCCGACCGGTTCGGGGAAGTCGACCACGCTCTACGCGACCCTGAACATCCTCAACCATCCCGACCGCAACATCATCACGGTCGAGGACCCGGTGGAGTACCGGCTCTCGGGCATCAACCAGATGCAGATCAACACCCGGGCCGGCCTGTCGTTCGCCTCGGCCCTCCGGTCGATCCTTCGAGCCGACCCCGACATCGTCCTGGTGGGGGAGGTCCGGGACCGGGAGACGGCCCTCATCGCCATCGAGGCTGCCCTCACCGGGCACCTGGTTCTCACCACGCTGCACACGAACGACGCTCCCTCGGCCCTCCCTCGATTGATCGAGATGGGCGTCGAGCCGTACCTGGTGGCCAGCGCGATCGACTGCGTGGTGGCTCAGCGGCTCACGCGCAAGCTTTGCACCAGGTGCCGCGAGGCGTACACGCCGACCCCCGTCGAGCTGGCGGAGGCCGGGTTCCCAGAGGAGATCTGGGATGAGATCGACGTCCTGTACCGGCCGGACGGCTGCACCAGTTGCTCGAAGACCGGCTATCGGGGCCGGCTCGGGCTGTACGAGGTCATGCTGACGTCCGAGGAGATCGAGCGCCTCACGGTGGAACGGGTGTCGTCGGACGTCATCCGGCGATCCGCTCTGGAGAGCGGGATGATCTCCCTCCGCCACGAGGGCCTGGAGAAGGTCAGGCTCGGATTGACGTCCATCCAGGAAGTGCTACGGGTCGTGGCGTGACGTGCCGATGTAAACCCGGAGGTGAGTTGATTGGAGGAGACTGCCGTGACCGCTGAGGAGCCGCAGGCGGCGGACTGGACCCGGTCCGTCGGCATCATGCGCCTGCTGGAACAGGTGCTGGAGGAGGACGCCAGCGACCTGCACCTGACCGCGGGCCTTCCTCCCACCGTGCGCGTGCACGGGGACCTCAAGCCTCTGTCGAGCTATCCGAAGCTCACACCCGAGCAGGTCACCCAGATGATGCTCTCCATGCTCACCCAGCGGCAGCGCGAGCGGCTGGAACAGGACCGCGAGCTGGACGCCTCCTTCTCGTTGCCGGGCAGGGCCCGGTTCCGGGTGAACGGCTACTACCAGCGGGACTCGATGGGAGCCGCCTTCCGGCTGATCCCGACGGCCATCCGAAGTGTCGAGGAGCTCGGGTTGCCGCCGAACGTGGCGGACCTGGCCCGGCTTCCCCGCGGGCTGGTCCTTGTGACGGGACCAACCGGATCGGGCAAGTCGACCTCGCTGGCGGCGATGCTCAACGTGATCAACGCGGAACGGGCCTGTCACATCATGACCATCGAGGATCCCATCGAATACCTGCATATGCACAAGGTAGCCATGGTGAACCAGCGGGAGGTGGGAGCCGACACGCAATCGTTCGCCGAAGCGCTGCGGCACGTCCTCCGCCAGGACCCCGACGTGATCCTGGTCGGCGAGATGCGCGACCTGGAGACGATCCAGACCACGCTCACCGCGGCCGAAACCGGCCACCTGGCGTTCGCCACCCTGCATACCCAGGACGCCCCGCAGACGATCGACCGGATCATCGACGCGTTCCCGTCGGGCCAGCAGCAGCAGGTCAGGGTGCAGCTGAGCACGACCCTGCAAGGGGTCGTGACCCAGCAGCTGATCCCGACGGCCGATGGGCGAGGTCGGGTTGTGGCCGCCGAGGTCATGATCGCCACCCCGGCCATCCGCAACCTGATCCGGGAGGCGAAGGTGCACCAGGTGTACTCGGCCATGCAGGCCGGGGGCAACTTCGGCATGAGGACGATGGACCAGGCCCTGGCCCACTTGGTGAAGACGGGCCAGATCACGTACGTGATGGCCCAGCAGCGATGCCACGACCCCGAGGAGCTGACTCGCCTGGTGGGCAGCGGAGCCACCTCGATCCATGCCCCCGCCGGCGACGGGAACGGAATGGGGAGGATGAGCCATGCCTGATACGTACCAGTACAGTGTCCGCGACACCGGCGGCAAGCTCATGTCGGGCACGTTGGTGGCCGACAACCGGGACCTCGCCTCTGCCCGGCTCCGTGAGATGGGGCTCATCCCGATCAAGATCGAACAGCAGCGCGGGAAGACGATGCGCCGGGAGATCTCGTTGAGCAACCGGGTCAAGCTGAAGGACCTCTCCGTCTTCAGCCGTCAGTTCTCCACCATGGTGAACTCCGGCCTGCCCATCCTCAAAGGCCTCGTCATCCTGGAGGAGCAGACCGAGTCGAAGATCCTGGCGAGGGCGATCGCCTCCGTTCGAACGGACGTCGAGGGCGGTGCGTCGCTGTCGGCGGCCATGGCGAAGCATCCCAAGGTGTTCAACAACCTGTATGTGGCAATGGTCAAGTCCGGAGAGGCAGGCGGAGTGCTCGAGGCCGTCCTCCAGCGGATCGCGGTCACTCTCGAGGGGGAAGTGGCGCTACGGCAACGCATCCGGTCCGCGATGACGTATCCGATCGTGGTGGCCGGGTTCGTGACACTGATCCTCCTGGCCATGCTGCTGTTCATCGTGCCGCAGTTCCAGGGGCTGTACTCACAGCTGGGGGGGACGCTTCCGCTGCCCACCCGGATGCTCCTGGCGGTGAGCAACGCGGTGAAGCATGACTTCATCATCATCATGGTTGTCATCGTGGCCATGATCTTCGGACTCCGGCGGTTCATCAAGACCAAGCAAGGGCGCGAGCTGTGGGATCGGTTCAAGCTCCGGGTTCCCGTATTCGGCCCGCTGTTCCAGAAGACCGCCCTGGCCAGGTTCTCACGCGTCTTCGGGGTCATGTCCAGCTCCGGTGTGCCGATCCTGCAGTCGTTGGAAGTCGTGTCCGAGACGGTGAACAACTCGCTGATGTCCGCGGCCATCCTGGACGTCCAGAGCTCGGTCAAGGAGGGCGAGAGCATCTCGAAGCCGTTGGCTCGCCACCCAGTCTTCCCGCCCATGGTCGTGCAGATGCTCTCGGTCGGCGAGCAGACGGGAAGCCTGGACGAGATGCTCGAGAAGATCTCGGTCTACTACGACGAGGAGGTGAAGGCCGCGGTGGACTCCCTGACCTCGCTCATCGAGCCCATCATGATCATGTTCGTGGGAGGTGCGGTGGGGGTTTCCGTCATCGCCCTGTACCTCCCGATGTTCAACATCATCAACCTGATCAAGTAAGTCGATACGTCGTCCTCGCCGCGCGCCACGGCCCGTTCCCAGGGCCGGGCGCGCGCTCGTTTCCGCTACCGCTGCGCGATCCTGAGGGACCCGTCAGACCTAGGGCGAACGTCCAACGAAACTCCACCGCGAGGCCACTCAAGTTGCGCCCGAGGCCGGCCGAATCATTGAAAGCTGAATGAGCGAAGCAACATCCGTCGTCCGGGAGGAGGTGACAACTACATGATGGAAAAGATCGCTCGCAAGATGCACGGTGAGGAGGAGGGATTCACCCTCATCGAGCTGATGGTCGTCGTTCTCATCATCGGCATCCTCATCGCCATCGCGCTGCCCACGTTCCTGGGTGCCCGTCAGCGGGCCCAGAATCGTGCGGCGCAGTCGAACCTCCGGAACGGCATCGCTGCCGCGAAGACGTTCTTCACCGACGGCGACACGTACGTGGGATTCGACACGGGTACCTTTGCGCAGGACATCGAGCCCTCGCTGTCCTGGGATCTGGGGGGTGGCCCGGCGGCACTAGGCGTGGTGTCCATCCACGTGGTCGGCGCCAACGAGGTGGTTTTGGACACCTTGAGCGGATCGGGGAACGCGTACTGTATCGCTGAGAGCGAGGTCACCGGCGGTGGCCAGCACCTCGGCAACGTGGACGTCGGCACGTACGGCAACTGCGTGGGCGGCTGGTAAACAACAGATAGCAAGAGCGAGGAGGGGGCGGCCTTCGGGTCGCCCCCTTCGCGTGTCCTCCAAAGGAGGTAGGTCGGATCCCGAACGGCGAAGCGAACGACGCGGATGTCGCCCGTGCAGTCTCGTCGCGGGGGAACATGGAGCGAGCCGACGATCACCACGCCGGGTTCACCCTCATTGAGATCATGGTCGTGGTCACCATCATCGCCATCCTCGTCACCATCGCATTGCCCACATTCCTGGGGGCTCGGCAGCGGGCCCAGAATCGAGGGACCCAGGCCGGCCTGCGCAACGCGTTCTCCGCGGCGAAGGTGTCTACCCGGATCAGGAGACCTACTCGAGCCTCGACCCTTCCGCGCCCGGTGTCGAACCCAGCCTGACTTGGGTGACCGACTACGCCAGCCTGGTCCAGGATGAGGGGAAGACGGTGGCCATCATCGAGGACTCTGGCGACGACGTGCTTCTGGTGGCGTGGTCGCTGTCCGGCGCGTACTTCGGGTTGGCCGATCATGTTCCCGCCGGAACCACGAGATGCAACGTCCCCCCGCCCGGGCCGCCCACCTGGGCGACGGTCGGGGACTGCACCAACGGATGGTAGCGCTGTGGGGCTAGAGAAGCGGCAGGCTCACCGGGGTCGCCCCTTCATGTGCACAGGCTGGGGAGGCGGACTCGTCAGCCGTTCCGCCCCGTGGCTCATTGGACCGCGCATCATGCTCAAGCATCTCGGCTATCCGGTCGAAGTTTCTAGGTGATGAAGCGCATCTTCTCGCTGTTCCCGCTGCGTCGCCGCCTCGCGGCCGACGAGGGGTTCACGCTGATCGAGCTCGTCATCGCCATGGGGGTCATCCTCACGGCCCTGCTGGCCATGGCATACACGGCCACCATCGGCTTCTCCGACATTGCCCTTGCCCGGCAGCGCCAGGGAGCCAATGGGCTCGCCGATCAAGCGATGGAGCAGATCCGCGCCTTGCCTTTCGACACGATCAAAAAGGGCCTGGCGACCTGGGACGTGGGCACCGACGCGAACATCGTCGCATGTGGAACGTTGAAGTGCTACAACTTCAAGGGGGTCATCCCGAACGAGACCATTCCCACGAGCGGCTACCCGGCCCCACCGAGCAATCCGAAGATCACTCCGCTGGTGCCGCACGTACAGACCCTCAAGGTCGGGGCCACCTCATACACGGTGAGCGCCTACGTCACTTACTACAAGAACGACACCACCCAGAGCTCCACGTACCGGGCAATCGTGACGGTTACCTGGACCAACACGGCGCGGCATGGGGTGAGTTCTCGGGTCGAGAACCAATCGATCCTCTATTCGGGAAACGGTTGCCTGTCCACCGCGACGCACCCGTTCGCCGCGCCGTGCCAGCCGTTCTTTTACGGGACGGCCGCCTCCGCCACGGGACACGTGGACGTGACCGGGAACCTGCCGGGCGCCGACTTCTCGCGGGGATCGCTCTGGCTGGCCGATTTCAACTCGACCATGCAGATCGAACAGGTTTCGGCCGTCCAAGGGAACACTCAGACGTCCGGGGTGAGCATCCTCCCCAAGACTCAGCCGGAGAACTACCAGAACCGGGTGCAAGTGTCGAGCGCGGCCGACAACGATCCAAGTCAGTCAGACCCCGCCTTCGATTCTCATTCCCTCCCTTCCACGTCGGCCCAAACCGTCAAGGAGGATGGGAGTACGGGTTCCCTGTGGGTTGCGTCCACTGCGGGCGATACGGGGTCGACCACCAGCACCACCTCGGCCAGCGCCACCAATCCGTGCCTGAGCCAGTTGGACGACCCCCCCCAGCCGTGCGGGAGCGCCACGAGCTGGCAGGGCCAGAACGGATCGGGGTCCCAGAAGACCATGTCCACGAACCTCGACCTGAAGGCAGGGAGCACGGACTTGGGAGCTGCGGCGCTGGTGGCTCTGGACAGCCCCTCCGCCCAGAGCCTGATGTACACGGATCGGGCGGTCTCGCCGGAATTGTCCAACTGCCTCGGAACGTCCGGGGATGGTTGCGTCCACGCCGAAGGATCGCGGTATTTGGGGCAATTCACGGTGGGAGCGCTGCCACCTCAGCTCCCCCCCGGGTCGGCGCCGCCCGGGTGGCTGGGCTATCTGGTGAGGGTCTCGGATTTCCACGACTCGGCGATGGTCGAGGTCGGGAAGGGGACCAGAGCGCCGACCGTGCTTGCGACCGGAACCATCAGCTACTGGAATGGGCTGGGCTACTCCACCGTCGTGATCGCGCCCGGGGCCCCGGCCACCATTCCCGTGGGGCCGGTCAGCATCGTGCTGCCTCTCTTCCCCGGGGGACCTCTCACGGTCACCATGCAGGTGGTCCAGGGGTTCGGCACCGGCGGGACCTCCCTGAGTGATCCGGCGGCCTGCGGAGCCAATTGCGATCGTGCGTCGGCCAAGTCCGTTTCGAACTCGCCCCTCACCGGCGACGTCCTCTACAAGGTCACGTTCAACACCGTGACGCTGGCCGATCTCGATATCCACATCGACCTGGGGACCCTGACGGTTTCAGGCGAGTACAAGGTCTCCCCGAGCGGATGATGAGCCGCATCCGACGTCCTTCCGAGGCCGGGTACACGATCATCGAGATGGCGATCGGCATGCTCATACTGGGGCTGGTCGTGTCCGCCTTCATGACGGCGTTGTTCAGCGTCCAGAGCAGCTTCGGCCGCCAGAGCGACCGGAGCCAGAGCAACGACCAGGCGCGCCTTGCCGTGGAGGAGATCGACCGGGAGGTCAGGTCCGGCAACCTGCTGTACGACCCGAAGGGGGAGGACGACCAGCACAATGGCATCTACCCGAACATGGCACTCAGGATCTACACGCAAACGAACGCCAGAACCCGGGACCCCGGGAACCGGTGTGTGCAGTGGCGGATCTTGGACGGTGAGCTCCAGTCGCGAAGCTGGACGATCACCTGGCGCATCGACGGTCTGGTCACCCCCTGGCGGGTGATCGCCGATCATGTCGTGAACCAGACCGACGTTCCGCAGGTCCCCGCCTTCGCTCTGGATCCCGAGTCCACGAAGGGCAGCCGGACCCTGATCGTGACGATCCTTGTGAACGAGAAGGCAGGCTCTGGCGAGGATGTCCGCATCCAGGCATCGGTGACCGGTCGAAACACGGAGTACGGCTACCCGAGCGACATCTGCATCGACATACCCCCGTACTGAGAGAGGAGTTCGAGATGCTGCGGTGGCTGAAGGATGAGCGGGGTTTGGCAATGGTTACGGCGTTGATGATCTCGCTCGTCGTGCTGATCTTGTCCGTCGCCGTGGTGTCGCTGTCCTTGCACAACTCCGGCGCCAGCGCACGCGATCGCAAGCGCGTCGATGCGATCAGTTCGGCTGAGGCCGGTCTCGATGCGACGATGGCCACCATCCAGGCGGCGGTGATCGACAAGAGCCAGAGCAAGTACACATTGCCGTGCACGGTGACGGACACGCTGCCCGAGACTCCGACAGCCCAGTACGCCGTAACGGTCAACTACTACACGACCTACCCGCCGTCGGGAGATCCCATGACGTGCCCGCCGACGGCCGTCCCCGCTGCGGCAACCTTGACTTCCAAGGGGACCTCCGTGACGGGGGCGCTCGCGGCGTCGAGGACGATGGAGGCCGAGGCCCGTTTGACCCCCGTTTATGGGGCGTTTGGTCAGGCCATCTTCTCGAACACCGGGCTCAACCTCTCGAACCATCTCGGTTTGTCGGGCCACCAGGGGAACGACGCCGATCTCTACACGAACGGCAACCTGTCGTGCAGCAACAACAGCAACATCGCCGGCAGCGCCTTCGCGCAGGGGACGATCTCCTTGTCGAGTTCCTGCACGTTCGGGCAGGACGGCTACGCGAAGGGGTCGGTCACGATGAACAACTCGGCCCTGATCGGGCACGACGTGATCTCGGCCACGGCGGGTCTCGTCATGTCCAACACGACCCACATCAATCACAACGTGACCGTGGGGACGACCTGCACGGGTTGCACGACGGGTCCAAGCGGCCGGATCGGTGGAACCGTGACCACCGGTCACCAGTCTCCGGTCCCGCCCGTCCGAACGATGCCCCTCATCGACTTCACGCCGCAGGACGCCCAGACCTGGAAGGACGCCGGTTTCACGAACCAGCCCATCTACACGAACTGTACCCTGGCCCACGCGGCGATCCTGGCGGGGTACACGACGAAGACCGTGGCCCGGCTCCCCGCCTGCACGCTGACGTTCAGCGGCGACACGGTCTCGCTGAAAGAGGACCTCGTGATCATGGCCGACGGGCCCATCACGTTCGCCAACAACAACACCGTGCAGTCCTCCAGCAGCACCCCGCATACCATCTACCTGATCGAGCCGACCAATGGGATCACCAACCCGAACTGCGCCGCCACCAACCGGAACATCTCGGTCAGCAACCAGACCAACTTCGTGGGTGTGTACACGTTCGCCTACACCCAATGCACGCTGACCTGGCAGAACAACAACGATGGCCTGGGCGGCCAGATGATCGGGGGGACGGTGAACATCACGAACCTCTACGACATGTCCTTCGTCCCCATCATCATCCCGACCGGCGTCGTGACCGGATTCAAGGAAGACCTGGCCTTCAAGCGCGAGATCGTGAATCCATAGGGACTCATGTCGGTGGGGACGGTTAGCGTGGGCGGTGCTTTGGTGCGCGCTGCCGTCCTCGGTTCGTTCGGCCTCCTGTTCGGGTCGTTCCTGACGGTGGTCATCGCACGCGTGCCCGAACGCCGCTCCGTGGTCGCTCCACGCTCGTGTTGTCCCGCCTGCGGTGCCCCGATTCGGCCTCGAGACAACATCCCCGTCATCTCCTACGCGTTGCTACGAGGACGGTGCAGGGGTTGCCATGAGCCCATCTCCCTTCTCTACCCGGCTATCGAGGCGGGCACTACGGTCCTGTTCGTGGCCGTGGGGCTGGCCTTCAGCGACCCGTGGCGGGACACGCTGCTGGCACCGTTCCTTGGGATCCTGCTCGCCGCGGCGGTGATCGACATCCGTCATCGGATCATCCCGAATCGGCTGGTTTACGCGGCCGTCGTGATGTTCGGACTGCTCCTGCTGGTGGCCCAATTGGCGCACGCGGGTCCGCATCTTCTGGGCGCCGCGGTCGGTTTCCTCCTGTATGGCGGGAGCCTCTTCGTCGTTGCAGTAGCTGTTCCGGGGGGAATGGGCATGGGAGACGTGAAGCTCGCCGCGCTCATCGGCATGGTCTTGGGCTCCCTCGGCCTCAGCTACGTCGCGGTGGCCGGCATGGCTTCCGTCCTGGCCGGCGGCCTGGGCGCGGTGATGGCCCTGGTGGCCGGACGGAGCCGTCGCCAAACCATTCCATTCGGTCCGTATCTGGCGGCAGGCGCCACGGTGGCGAGCCTGTTCGGTGCCCGCCTGGCCGCTTGGTACGGAGGCCTCCTCCACTGATAGGCGCGATCGGCCCAAAAACCGAGCCCGGAGATTCAAGTAGGGACCCGAACGGTTCGAAACCTACTGAGAGCGAATACGTCGGAAGTCCTCGGCCGTTCACGGGGACCCCCGGTCAACGGGAGGGTTGATGAGAAGCAAGCGAGTGGGAGTGGACGTCGGTTCGACCGCAGTGAGGGCGGCAGAGGTCGCCACCAATGGTCATGGTCCGACGCTCGTGCGCGCCGGTCAGGTACCCCTCCCTGCTGGGGCGGTCCAGAGCGGCGAGGTGAGAGACCCGGCCGTGGTGGCCGCCGCCCTCCGGGAGCTCTGGCACATCGGCAAGTTCTCCACCCGGGACGTGGTCCTGGGCGTGGCCAACCAGCGGATGGCGGTCCGTGAGGTGACCCTTCCCTGGCTCGCCGAGAAGGAGATGCGGGCTGCTCTCCCCTTTCAGATCCAGGAGTTCGTCCCCATCCCGGTCGACGACGCCGTTCTCGACTACGAGGTCATCGAGGAGATGGATGTGGACGGCCGGAAGATGGCCCGTCTCCTCCTGGTGGCGGCCCAGAAGGCCATGGTCCAGCAGATGATCGACGCCGCGGAGGCGGCGCGGCTCTCCCCGGTCGGCCTCGACCTCGTCCCCTTCGCCGTCATGCGGTCGGTAGGGGACGGCGCGCTGTTCGAGGACGACGGTGACGACGAGGCGGTGCTCAACGTGGGTGGCGACGTGACCAGCATCTGCATCCACAGGAAGGGATTGCCGCGGTTCGTGCGGATCCTGCCCGCCGGCGGGGCCGACGTCACGTCGGCCATCGTTCGTGGGACCGGGGTCACCACCGAGCAGGCGGAAGCGATCAAGCGGGGGCGACGCACCGATGTGTCGCCTGAGACCCTCGACGGGGCCCGGACCACGATGGCCGCCCGGAT
>WNGE01016267.1_pt1 | contig 11887 bp, 13 predicted proteins | sample 5400651 | NCBI WGS metagenome assembly WNGE01 (sample SAMN13153370, study PRJNA577476) | soil metagenome | isolation source: 60 cm soil or saprolite under grassland replicate 2 | place: USA:California | collected 2016-06-15 | reverse complement strand
CTAGTCATCCCCTACCGCGACGACCAGGGCCGAATTCAGGCATGTCAACTCCGGCTCCATAGAAATGATCTGTCTTTTAGCGAAAAGAAATACCGGTGGCTCGCATGCCCATTTGAATCCCGCGGCACCAGCTCAGGCACGCCAATCCACTTTACCTTCAAGCCGGCAACTCTGCCGCCGGGACAAACCGTCATCATTACCGAAGGCGCTCTTAAAGCTCAGATTCTTGTAGGTCTCAGACCGAGAGCGCACGTTATCGCCACCAGCGGAGTTAGCTGCTCCCACGCAGAAATCATCGACGCCGCTCGCTCATACAACGCCCTAATCGCCTTCGATGCTGACTATAAAACCAATCCGGCAGTCGCTCGGCAACTCGCCCGACTCATTGCAGCCAGGGAACAAGACATCGCCGCCCACCAACTCTCAACCAGTACGAGAATCGTCTGCTGGCGAAGATACAAAGGGATAGACGACGCCGTGCTCGCAAACGTCCCACTCGAGACAATGACCATTCTCGAATGGATTTCAACGCTCGAAGGAACACTACTCAAGGAAGTCTGGGCAGCCTGGGACCTAGTGAAGTATTCGCCTCTTCATTAACAATACTTGAAGGAATTAATCAGGTGAGTTAATTTCAAGCACTGGCTGAATTGGCACTGGGTGAAATTCACCCACCACCAGGAATCGACCGGGCGCGATCAACCGTTAACACTATCCAGCTTAGGCCACCATGATGTCGCCTGCTGGTAAGACCTTAAATCCGAGCGAGCCATAGTGCTTTTTCAGCTTCGCTAAACTCCTCTTACGATCCCTGCTGAGCTTGCCGAACTGCATCTCTCTGCGCCAAGCAGGCTCTCCCATTTCCGCACACTCAAATTGTAACGGAAAGCATTTTAGGGCCACGACCCCACACTCACGAGCATATTGTCGTAAACACCATACCAGGGACGCCAGTCCAATCTTCTTCCCTCTAAACTCTGGAAGAATTTCAAGGCGGTCAACGATCAATACATTCGAGTCGCAGATGTACTCGCCAAGGACTTTTTCCAAGTTTGGTTTGAAATCCCCAGTTTCATAATCGATGAGTGCTGAATAGAATCGTTTGTGTCGAATACGGCGTCTAGATCCAAATAGAAAAGCCGTACCTTTCCTATGACTCTCTCGTTTCCTTTCTTGTCGATGCAGGTAACAGCGACTTCAATACAGGTTGAATATTTATCCATCCCGTCCCACTTGCGCGTTGAGGAACTGAACCTTATCTGCACGCCAGAAACTGTCTTCGTTTTTGTTGCCGCATCACAACGCATTTGTTTGTTTCTCCCGTTCGAATCGAACTCTCAAGAGCGCCGGCTTAACCGGCGGGGATGAGTCAGCACATTCTGTGCCACTTCATCAGATCCACTGACGGCAGAGAGAAGAAGCGGCATTCGACGGAAAAACTGAAGGTGAGCTTAAACAATGCTCGAAAAAGGAAGTTCCCTAGGGTTATTTAACCCTGACTCCCAATCAGTCTACTTCGTAGACCGAGACAATTTGTCTTGGTGGCTGCAAAGGTCGAGCGACCCTTCCGATAAACCAAAAGGTCCGCCTCTCAAGTGCTGGACTCCTCCAACAGCCAAGAAAAAAGGGCGGCTGGTTAAATCCGACTTTCAAGATTAGCCAGAAAGATGAGGACAGACAGATGAATGAATCACTTCTTATTAGCTTTGAAGAGGCTGGCCGGCTGCTCGGAGGGCTGCACCCAAACACTCTGCGCCAGCGTAAGGCCGGCACGGAGAACCTTACCCACGTTACAGGTTTCGGGCGGCGAATAATGCTGCTTCGCGACGAAGTCAATGCCCTGATTGAGTCGAAGATTGCTCAAGCTCAGGCGATAGAACGCGATCGTCAGAAAATACTTCGCCTCGCAAGTTAACTCTTCAAAGAAGGCAAGAGCTATGATCAAACAAGTCTATTCACGTCGGCTTAAACGAAAAGTCTATCGACTTGACGCGAGGCCGACTCATGGGAAACGGCTTCGCAGATTCTTCCTCAGGAAATCAGATGCCGAAGCCGCAGCCTACAAACTCAAACACGATGCAATCATGAAACGGTTCGGCTTGGCGGCCACGTTGGATCGTCCCCTACTTTCTGACTTGGCCAAGAGATTTGCGGACGACATCGGAAATCCGCGCGAGCAAAAGCGAGCAAGACGAGTTTTGGCGTATTTCTGCGAACTGCTAACTCGGAACACGTGCGTCGATGAAGTTTCAAAAGCCGACGGTAAGAGGTATATCGACAAGAGGACCAAGGATGGTCTAAAGCCTCAATCTATTGACCGGGAATTGAACATCATTGTTGCGATGTTCAATAAAGGGGACACCTATTTCGAACAATTGGCACAATGGCGGCCACCGCGGATGCCGAGACCCAAGATTATCGACGGCCGGCGCGAAAGGACTTGGAGCGAACACGAGATCAAAGTCATCCTGGGAGAGCTGTTCGCTCCCAAGCGCGACGACGAACAAACTCAGGCGGCGATTGCTCGCTACCGACCGAATCCTACGAGAGGCTTGCGAACGGGCTGGAGTACCATACGGCCGCGGCACGCCAGACGGATTAGTACTTCACGACGCCAGACACACAGCTACAACTCACCTATTGGAGAGCAATGTAAGTCCGAAGACTGTTCAAGAGTGGATGGGGTGGTCAGACAAGGCCTTCGTTCTCTACTACTCACACGCTAGTAAGGGATCCAGGGAACAAGCCGGGCAATCGCTCGAGAGGCTTGCGGGTCGGAAGACAGCGTAGTGTGAAAGCATCGCCCTCAACTAAGTGAATTAAACGGGCCGCCAGCTGCAAGGCTTTGTTGCGTTGTCGCTACAATGAAGCAAGCTAACGCTGAAGGACAGAATGCCTTTTGAAATTGCCATTCTTATCAAAGAATGTCGAATAGAACCCGTCACGAGCTGCATCACTCTTTGATCGCGTTTCTGACTTAATTAGGTTGCCAAAGAACACTCTGCAAGGAGTGCCGGTATCATCGGGTCTGATCGTCTCGTGTGTGAACGCGTACCAGTCGAAATCGATCTCGCCATCCTTTGCGGGTGTCGCAACAATACACTGTTGGCCGGCAGTAAGGTTGTTGGCTTTGGTCGCTTGAAAGCCGGTCGGATAAAGATCATAGAAGGCACCGCTTCCGTACATCCTAGCGTGCTGGCGGGCACTGCAGTTGTTGAAATACACAATCATTTGGACCTCCAAGGGGAAGCAACCTCCGGGACTAATGTCACGTCTGGCGCTCTTCTTCAATGACCTCAATCCAGAGCTTTAAAGTTAGGTCTTCTCGATCCGGGTTGCCCAGATCCGGTCGCAGCTCCTTCTGATAGCGCTCTTGCAGTACGTTGAGATCTAAAGGCAGAGTTCGCGCGAGGTGCTTAACGTCATCTCTGTCGCGCTGTGTGTTGCGTTCGAGTTTCGTGAGCGTGAGATCGTACGGGTCAAGAGCAAACAGACGAAGGTGATTGAAAGTTCCCGGAAACATTTCCGTCAATCTCTCCTCATAGTTGACAGGTACCTGCGCCACGCCAACAACCTGCAGATACACTTTGTATTTCTTGTGGAGTGTTGACCCCTGACCGGCCAAGCCTATCAGAGATTCAGTTGTAGTATTCGAACCTACCGGCAGGATATCCACGTCCGCAGTCGGACGATCTAACCCGTAAAGAATGATCATCACAAAGCCGCCCAAACAATGCAAAGCCACTTCTTCTTCAAGTGAAGCATCTATTTCGCCGAAGAAAGACTTCCATGGTTCCGGCATGGAGTTAAAAGGCATAGCTCAGATGTTCCGGCGAAAGATCCGTCAAGACCCGCCAGTATTTAGCCTCATCAGGTCGATTTGTTTCGAGCCAACGTCTCTCTGCCTGCGTTAGTGAGTCGTTACATAAAGTATCTTCAAAGAATAGTCGTGACCGTTCCAAGACTCTCTCCTGTTTACGAAGAAGTTCAGCTTTGCTGCTCTCTCCACGCTTCTCGGCTACTCTACGTGCTACGCATGTAACCAAGCCCAGCTTATTTTGAAGGTCCTTTACCTTCGCAGCACTGACGAGCGACTGCCAATCTAGATCGGGATAACTTAGTAACAACCAAGGCAAAGCCTCGACAACACGACTTTCAAGACATTTGGCACTCAATGCTGAAAGTAAAACTTCTCCAGGATTCTTTTTGCGTTTTGATTTGAGATATGCGAACCCCGGATATCCTAGAGATGCAAGGTCCGTAGCGAGAGTGTTCGCATCCTTGGGTTGAACGCCTTCCCAGCTTGTTTCTACTGGCAGAGTCACCGCAGACAATCCAAATGCACCCGCAGCTTTGCGAGCCAATTTCTCGGGCACCCGTCGCAACCCCTTCTCCATTAGAGAAAGGTACGGCTGAGACACACTAAGCCTGAACGCGGCCTCCTCTTGAGTCCAACCTTTTTGTTCCCTACCTAATTTGAGGTCCTTTCCTGTCATATCCATCTCCGCCCAGATAATATTACAACACTTGTAATATTTCAAGAGCGTCAGATTCTGGCGCGCAAGCCTGTTGAGTAGATGAACATCGCCTCAAATAAGTCAATGAATCCTTGACGAAATTCGCCAGGCGAGTATACTTCATAAGGAAACATAGGTGACAGTGAGCGGTGCCCTAACATGGCTAAACCCAAATCCTTAACGAAGCATGAGGTTCTTCGAGCAATTCAGAATTGGATCGCCCATCACGGCCTTCCGCCAACCGTGGAGGAACTCCGACGCGTTCTCAAAGTCGGCTCAAAGAGAACTGTCCTTCGTTACCTGGCATGGCTCGAAGAGGAGGGGGACATTCAGCGGTGGCCTGGCGCTCGGGGACTGAAACCTTTAAGGGCCTTGCAGGAAAGAATCGAAACTCGCATGGTCCCTCTGGTGGGGGAAGTCCCAGCCGGACCGTTGATGCTTGCGGAAGAGAATCGTGAAGGTTGGGTGCAACTACCTAAAGACCTACTAACGCCACAAAGTGCTGAATACTTCCTGCTACGAGTTCGCGGCGACTCCATGAATAGGGCGCTGGTCGATGGCGCGAATATTGAAGATGGCGACCTCGTAGCAGTGCGCCGACAATCAACCGCAGAGCCTGGTCAAATAATTGTGGCGCTTGTCGATGGTGAAGCGACGATCAAGAGACTCGTCAAAGGTCCCGGTTACTACATGCTAAAACCCGAGTCGTCGAAAACCTATACGCCGATAATCCTAACCGAAGAATTTCAAATTCAAGGAATAGTCACAAGGGTTTTGAAAAAAGGCGCTGACCTCATTCGTTAAGAGGAGATCCTTCAGCGTTCGTACTTGTTGAAAAGGAGAAAGAAAAGTTCATGGCAAAATACAATCGCAACTCAGGCAAGGAATGGAAGCCGAGTGAAGTATCGCAGCTTCGAAAACTTGCAGCTGAAAACACACCAACCAGAGTCATCGGACTAAAACTCGGTCGAACACCGGCTGCAGTAAGTACTAAAGCTTCCGAGAGAAGCATTAGTCTGAAACCGACTAACCAATCGCCCTACAATCGACGAAGAGGAAAGTAAGACCTGCGGGTTCCTCTTGTGGTTCTACACGCCCTTGGCGTTGGCAATACTTATGGTTTTGCTTTTGATAAGGAAATAAGAAATGGCAAGAAAAATCTTCGTTAGCTACAAACACCGTGATTCGGGTGTCCAGTCACTGAGTCAGTATGCCTTAACTACGGCTCGCGACTACGTAGACAGACTAGAGCTGCTTTTCGGCGGGGATCATATCTACAAGGGTGAGCGAGGTAACGAGGACCTGGGCACCTTTAAGGATCCGACAATTGAGTCTCATCTCCGCAGCAGAATCTTCGACAGCAGCATCACAATCGTGCTGATTTCGAAGAACATGAAAGAATCAGGTGTTAGTGAAGATGATCAATGGATACCTTGGGAGGTTTCGTATTCGTTGAAGGAAAAAACAAGAGACGGGCGAACAAGCGGCGCAAATGCAATGCTGGCCGTTGCGTTGCCAGATGAGTATGGCGGCTACGAATACTTCGTTGAGCAAAATGCTTGTTACAATTGCTCAACCACAACTTGGAAAACCAACACGCTATTTAATATTCTCGGCAAGAATATGTTTAATCGCAAGCAACCAAAACAAGGGCGATGTTCAAACGGTCTATGCGGTCGAGTCTTCCATACCGGCGATGACCATTCATACATATATCCAGTCAGATGGGATCACTTCAAAAGCAATATTAATCTGTATATCGGTCTCGCGACTCGGATCAACGAGAACATTGATGACTATGAAATTACCAAAACTGTATTAGGCGCGATGACAGCTTCTAGGGCGGTATGAGCATGCTATCGTTACTCATGCTTTGGGAGGGAAGATAATGGCACGACGAGCATTTTTCAGTTTCCATTACGGGAACGATGTCTGGCGAGCGAACCAAATCAGGAATAGTTGGGTCACGCAAGGCAAAGAAGCAGCCGGTTTCATAGACTACGCGGATTTCGAAAAAATTAAGAAACAAAGTGACGATGCCGTCGAGAAATGGATCGATGGTCAATTGAATGGGACGTCGGTCACCGTTGTACTAATAGGGGAAAAGACTGACACCAGACCCTATGTGCGATACGAAGTTCGGCAAAGCTATAAAAAAGGCAACGGGATCATAGGTGTACATATCCACAACTGCAAAGACAAGGACTTGAAGACGTGTACAAAAGGGTCCACTAACTTCGGCGAACTAGGCAAGGATTCTAGCGGGAATTCCGTTTACTTTTTTCAGATCGCAAAAGTCTATGATTGGGTAGATGACGACGGTCGCAAGAATTTGGGGACTTGGATTGAAAACGCTGCACCCAAAGTGAAACTTTGATTAATCATGACCTCACGTTTGTCATGCCTTCGAAAATGTGATGGCTCTTTATGAACTGGCGCTGATGGGCTCTCCATCGACTGATCAAGTTGATGCCCTCAAACAAAACATTGAGGACATCGTGAAGCCGTTTGGTTTGAGTCTCGGTTCTGAAATTGGATGGAGTGTTCGTCCAGCAGATTTCGATCCGCCCGCCAAAGCGCTAGCAGCGGTTGCGTTCTTCGGTGGGCCAGGAGTTTCAGATACGGGCCTTGACAAAGTGTTTAGCAGAGGTATTCCTATCTTACCCGTTGTTTCAAAGCTAAAGAACTTTCAGACAGAGATTCCGTCCTCGTTGTGGAGTTTGAACGGCATATCTTACGAGTCAGAAGGTGCCACTCGAGTCGCGACTGCTGTTTTAGAGTGTGTAGGGCTCTTGCCGCGACAGCGTCGTGTTTTCATCAGTTATCGTCGAGAAGAAGCGCGTGAAGTCGCTTTGCAGCTATTTGACGAGTTGTCGGCACGGCAGTTTGATGTTTTCTTAGACACGCACGGTGTTCCACCTGGAGAAGACTTCCAAGCCATGTTATGGCATCGCCTCTGCGATTCTGACGTGCTTTTGATGTTAGACACTACCTCCTATTTCGAAAGCAGGTGGACTGAAGCTGAATTCGGACGTGCGCTCGCCAAAGGTATCTCGGTTCTGCGGGTTGGCTGGCCGGGAATCAGCCCATCGGCCCGTCTAGGGACTGCATCCCGAATCGATCTAATCAGCACTGATTTCGTAACCGGTTCTGAACGCCTTAAACCGGATGCCATAGAAAAGATACGTGTGCAGCTTGAGACTGTTCGTTGCGCAAGCCAAGCAGTTCGAAACCTAAACCTAGTCAGCACCATTCGAGGGGCTGTCGAACGGATTGGTGGAAAGGTTAAGGGAGTTGGGCTTCATATGGCGGTATCTCTAGAGTTGCCATCCGGCTTGGAGGCAGTGGTTTACCCAGCCGTCGGCGTGCCGACCTCAGTTAATCTCAACGATGCTGCTGACGATGCACATACCGAACATATCGGGGTTGTCTATGATCATATTGGCCTTCACAGTACTTGGCTGAAGCACCTTGGTTGGTTGGGCGACAATATTAAAACCGTGAGATGGATTAAAGCGAGTGAGGCTGCTTGGAGTTTAGCGGGCTGGACAGTATGAGCGCGATTTTTCTTTCAGCCAGTGTCCCTGACGCTGAAAAGGGCGGGCGTTATTTTGAGAACTCCGATCCCTTCTTGATCCAATTCGCAGTGAGAGAGTTCTTGACAGCGGCTTTGGGCCGTCGACTTGTTGTCTGGGGCGGACATCCGGCGGTTACTCCAATGGTTTGGGCTGTCTGTGAGTACCTCGGAGTCAAGTACTCTGATGCAGTCGTCCTATACCAGTCGAGATTCTTCGAAGAATACTTTCCAGAGGAGAATGCGCGCTTCAAAAACGTTGAATATGTCGAAGCCTCAGGTGACAGGGAAACTAGCTTGCTCTTAATGAGGAAGACCATGCTTTCGCGAAAAGATCTCAACGCGGCGGTATTTATCGGAGGCATGAAAGGGATTTTGGTTGAGCATGAAATGTTCTCTCTCTACCACCCAAATGCAAAAGTGTTGGCGGTGGGATCGCCCGGAGGTGCGGCGAAGGAGCTTGCGTTGAAAATTGGCGCCCCGGAAAAGAAAGTGACGGAGCTGGATTTTGTGCATCTGTTTCATTCGGAACTCGGCATTGAACCTGATGAGAAACGACGCTCTGACTTGCACGGTTGATTGTGGCCGCGACGTATCGTCTCTATTGGGTTTTGACAATAAATGTACCTCACAAGATCAAACCTAAGGAGTCTCGCTGAACCTGAAACGAGTCAAAAGTCTCTGCGCGATTTCTTTGAAAGGAGATCAACTGGTCGAACAAGGGTGTTCTTGAGCCATAGTCACATAGATGTTAAGGAGTTATCAAAACAAGAGCTTTTTGGACTCATACGATTACTTCTTTTATATGGAGGCGACATTTACATCGACTGGTTAGATCCAGACATGCCGAATGAAACCTCGCCTGAAACTGCAGTTCGTCTGAAAGGCAAAATCGACTTATGCGATCGATTTTTGCTGTTGGCAACCGAAAACGCGATTAATTCAAAATGGGTGCCGTGGGAATTGGGTTACGCAGACAAGGCTAAGGGGATCGAGAACATAGCCATAATTCCCATCGCCGATCCATACGGGCGCTGGTCGGGTTCGGAATATCTTGCACTGTATCCTCGCGTCCTAGTCACGCAAGACGACAATCTCGGGATCTATAAGACTGGCGCTCAAACGGGTAGGTATATTAAGAGTTGGTTCAATGGTTGATCCCATAGAAATCTTTAACGACTGAGAATAGTTCGCCTCGCGACTGCGGAGAGTGCGGGCACTAATTGGACACTGAATGAAAAATATGAGGTTTTTCGAGCAAAAAACTTGGAGGTATGGTGCCGAAGGGGGGACTCGCACGGCCCTATGTTTTACAGTGTTTTGCCACTATTGTTCAAAAACCTCAGTAAAGTGACACTTTCTGTTTGTGCTTACTGTGCTTTTGGTGCTTTTCGTGCTTTTTCGTGTGACTCGGATGTGACACCAACTTTTTAGCCGTCTTCCAACAACGATAAGCGGCCCCCTAATGTACGCAGGCCCGATCAGTTGGTGATTTTAGGCGGGTATAAGTCGCTCAGCGACGGGCACTTGAGTGGAGTTTTGCCGGCCCGTTTCGCCGAGAGCAGTTCAGCAAGTGATCTGCCGACAACTCCCGGATCGAGCCCAGAATCACCAAGAACCTGCCGAAAAGCGCTCCGTTCAGCAACTAATGCGCCTACGGCAGGATCACATCGACCGGTCGTAAACTAATCAAGCACGGCCAGTTAGCACCCATCTTTGAACTTCTCGCCCAAGAGCCAGTTCAGCAACCGATCAGCCTGCATACAGCCTTTGTACGCGTTACCGATCAATAGCCGAGTTCTTGGCTGATCAGTTGCTGAATTGAGACGGCGTACAAAAGGCTAAACAGAATCAGTAATCGCTCCCAGGCTGCTGCTTGATACCAGCTTGGCATACTTGGCTAATACGCCGCGCTGGTATCGGGGAGCCGGACGTTGCCATCTCGAGTCGCGCCGGGCGAGTTCGTCGTCCCGAAGATTGAGTTGAAGCAGTCCTTTGCCGGCGTCGATCGTGATTGAATCACCTTCTTCCACGAGTGCGATTGTGCCGCCGACGGCCGCCTCCGGCGCCACGTGGCCTACTACGATTCCGTGACTACCGCCAGAGAAACGTCCGTCGGTGATCAATGCTACCGAGTCGCCCAGACCGGCGCCGATGAGTGCCGAAGTCGGCGCCAGCATTTCGCGCATGCCTGGTCCACCTTTCGGTCCTTCGTAGCGGACTACGACTACGTCGCCGGGCTTGATCTGTCCGCCGAGGACCGCCGCCAGGCAACACTCTTCGGAATCAAATACTCGAGCTGGGCCGGTAAGATTCGGGCTTTCCATTCCGCTGATTTTGGCGACGGCTCCTTCGGTGGCCAGGTTGCCGCGGAGGACTGCAAGGTGGCCCTGGGGAGAGACTGGATCGTTCCATTGACGAATTACATCCTGATCTTTCGATGGCGTGGAACATACTTCCTCGAGCAAGTCAGCGACTGTCTCCCCGCTTATCGTTAAGACATCGCCGTGAAGCAGATCATGATCCAAGAGCATTTTCATCACTTGCGGAATCCCACCTGCCTTGTGCAAATCAGTAGTGACGTACTTACCAGACGGCTTGAGATCGCAAAGCACTGGCACACGAAGTCGGATCGTTTCGAAGTCATCAAGCGACAAAGGAACGCGGGCGGCATGCGCAATTGCTAACAGATGCAGGACCGCATTGGTGGAGCCGCCGATAGCCATCACCACGGCAATAGCATTCTCGAAAGCGTTCTTCGTCAGAATCTTTCGTGCGTTGAGACTCTGACGAACCGCGGCAGCTAAGACTTGCCCCGACCGAGCAGCGCTTTCACTCTTCTCGATGTCTTCCGCGGCCATCGTTGAAGAGTAAGGCAAGCTTAAACCCATCGCTTCAATCGCCGCAGACATAGTGTTGGCGGTGAACATGCCGCCGCAGGAACCTGCGCCCGGACAGGCGCGGCGCTCGACTTCCAACAGCTCAGTTTCGCTGATCTCGTGAGCGCAGTATTTGCCGACTGCTTCAAAAGCGCTCACGACGGTAAGGTCTTTGCCGTGGTAGTGCCCCGCTTTGATCGTTCCGCCATAGACGACGATTGCTGGAATGTTCAAGCGCGCGATCGCAATCATCGCGCCCGGCATGTTCTTGTCACAGCCACCGACGGCCAGCAGACCATCGACGCTTTGCGCCTGGCAGACTGTCTCTATGGAGTCGGCGATCACCTCACGTGAAACGAGCGAGTACTTCATCCCTTCGGTGCCCATCGAGATACCGTCGCTAACCGTAATAGTGCCGAAGACCTGCGGCATCGTTCCTGCTGCCCGTAGAGATGCGATGGCCCGCGAGGTCAGATCGTTCAAGCCAAGATTGCAGGGAGTGATGGTGCTGTAGCCGTTGGCTACACCAATGATCGCCTTAGTGAAATCCTTATCGCGAAAACCAACTGCGCGCAGCATGGCGCGATTCGGGGTGCGCTCGACGCCTTCGGTAATCGCCCGGCTTCGCCGGTTGTCGCTCATATAGGTTCAGACTCGTTTCAAGGCAATGAAACCGCGAGACTGCGTCCAACCTCAGGTCGCACGAGCGGCATAAACGAGTCTCTGCAGGCACACAGGTCGTCAATGGCCACGTTTCCACCACACAGGATCAGCGCGACATGGCTCTCCAAAGAAAACTGTGACTGCAATCGTGTCGCCGCCGCCAGTGTGCATGAAGCAGCGGGTTCAGCCAGCACCTTCGCATGATCCAACAGAACGAACAGCGCTTCTACCGCCTCTTTGTCAGTCACGACGGT
>WNGE01017431.1_pt1 | contig 11890 bp, 11 predicted proteins | sample 5400651 | NCBI WGS metagenome assembly WNGE01 (sample SAMN13153370, study PRJNA577476) | soil metagenome | isolation source: 60 cm soil or saprolite under grassland replicate 2 | place: USA:California | collected 2016-06-15 | reverse complement strand
CGTGTCAACCGAACTCGGGCAGTTTCTTTGTCACCAGTTTGCACGGTTTCCCCCGAGAGGCTTCTTTGCGCCCGCTCCAGGTCAGCACAAGCGTTAGCTACTCGGAATCCAAGATCGGGGAACAACTCACACCCCGATGGCTGCAACATCCCCTGTCGACTTCGCGAGCGGAGCAACTGGACCTTGTCCTAGGAGATGCGCGGCAACATGCAGAAAGGGCCTCCGAAACGGCAAGGCAGTCTTGCCGCGTGGACTCGAACGCCCGCGGGAATTAAAGGGTTTGCCTGGCGCATACTGCCAGCGGGGACCGGCTGATTCTTTTCGGATTACGGGCAATCCGGAAACAAATACTTTCCCGCCTCGGGTGTGCCTTCCAACTGACCCACTACCAATCTGTCCGTTGGCTGGAATGTTGCGGTTTTCAGGTGGTACCATTCCCCCAATGCCAGCCACTGCACCTGAGGCCGATTTTCTGGTCATCGGCGCCGGAGTCGCCGGACTGCGTGCGGCAATCGAATTAGCGCCCGCGGGACGAGTCCTCGTTTTGGTAAAACGCGAGGTCGCCGACTCCAGCACGCAACTCGCGCAAGGAGGCATTGCTGCCGCCCTGAGCGACGAAGATGAAATCAGCCTGCACCTGCAAGACACACTCAACGCCGGCGACGGGCTTTGCAATCCTGAAGCAGCGCGGGTTTTGGTGCAAGATGCTCCCCAGCGAATCGAAGAGTTGATTGCCTGGGGCACTGAGTTCGATCGCGAAGGAACCAAGCTGACCTTCGGCCGCGAAGGCGCACACAGCCGGAATCGCATTCTGCACGCGCACGGCGATTCCACGGGGCGCGAAATTCAGCGCGCCTTGTATGCCAAGGCGAAGACGCTCCCTCAGATTTCCATTCGGGAGTTCGAGTTTTCCACGGATCTGGTCACTGCCAACGGTCGAGTCTGCGGCGTTCGGGTCATAGACGAGGGTGGACAGAAAAACACAATCCATGCCTCGGCCGTGCTGCTGGCCACGGGCGGCATGGGGCAGCTATATCTCAATACCACCAATCCCAGTGTCGCCACAGGTGACGGTGTTGCCATGGCTTATCGTGCCGGAGCTGAAGTGACGGACCTCGAGTTTATTCAATTCCATCCGACTGCCCTGTATCTGAAGAAAGCGCCGCGATTCTTGCTTTCAGAAGCGCTCCGAGGTGAGGGTGCGTACCTGCGCAATATGGAGATGTCGCGGTTCATGGCGAAGTACCACCCCATGGCGGAACTAGCGCCACGCGATGTTGTGGCGCGGGCTATCATGCACGAACTAGAGCGCAGCCGGGCCAAGGATGCGGTCGTGTATCTCGATCTTACGCACCTTGATGAAGCCCACGTGCAGCGCCGCTTTCCGCGCATTTACAAAACCTGCATGCAATACAACGTGGATATCACGACAGAACTGATCCCGATTCGACCAGCAGCGCACTACGCAATGGGAGGTGTGCGCACGGACTTGGACGGTCGCGCGAGTTTGCCTGGACTTTATGCAGCAGGTGAAGCCGCCGGAACGGGAGTGCATGGCGCCAATCGCCTGGCCAGCAATTCTCTGCTTGAGGGTTTGGTGTTTGGGGCCAGGGCTGGAAAGAAGATGCGAGACGAACTGAAGGCCCCAGCTGGAAAAGTCTCCGGGCTTCCTCCGGCGGCGTATTCGAATGGTCCGGTAAGCGTGCCTGTGGATGCATCCATCAACGAACTGCAAACGCTGATGTGGAGCCAGGTTGGAATTGTGCGGACCGGCAGCGGCCTCAAGCAAGCAGTCGAGCGAATAAAGCAGATGGAGCCGCAGGTTGCGCGTCCGCTCAGCCGGCGTGAATTCGAGGCGCGAAATTTGCAGATTGCGGGATTGCTGGTAGCGCGGTCAGCGTTGGCGCGGGAAGAAAGCCGAGGGGCGCACTACCGAACAGATTTTCCAGATCACAATGATGTGAAGTTCGGTAAACATTCGGTGGTTGCGGGCGAGAACATTCGATTTGAGTAGTTTGTGCACGGACGTGCAACGGACATGGGCGGGTAAGTTCGTCTTGCCAAGAGCTGGAAAGGACGTCACCTTTACTTAGCCGCGAGTTTTGTCCGCTGCAAAATAGCCAAAACCTAAGTCTCGCCTTTCGGTTCTCCCCGATGCAGCGCAGACGCCACAATGGTCACCAGTAAGATACTGCCGATTACAGCCAATGAAATGTCGGTCCGAATCGGGTAATGGTGTGACAGCAACATCTTGAATCCCACGAATACCAACACGCCCGATATTCCGTAATGAAGGTATTCAAAAATGTCCATCAATGACGAGAGTGCGAAGAAGAGCGAGCGGAGGCCAAGAATGGCAAAGATGTTTGAAGTGTAAACGATGAACGTATTCAGCGTGATCGAGAGGACCGCGGGAATTGAATCTACCGCGAAAATCACGTCCGTGGTTTCAATCACCAGCAGCACCAGAAGAAGCGGCGTAGCATAGAGCTTTTCGCGGCGGACAAAGAATTTGCCATCCGAATAATCGGCAGTGACCGGTAACATGCGCCGGAATAAGCGCAGCATGGGATTCTTGTCGGGTTGTACTCTCTCCCCTCTTTGCAGGAGCAGCCGCAAGCCGCTGTACACCAGCAGTGCGCCGAACAAGTAAATGATCCAGTGAAAATTCCTGATTAGGCCAACACCTGCAAAGATGAACGCCGCGCGCATAATAATCGCCCCGATAATTCCCCAGAAAAGGACGCGATATTGCTCATGCTCGGGCAGCTGGAAATAGCGGAAGATCAGTAGGAAGATAAAAAGATTGTCGGCGCTGAGGGAGAGCTCAATAATGTATCCGGTGGAGAACTCAAGCGCAGCAGATCTTCCCTGCCAGAAAAATATGACGACCGCGAACAGCGCGGCAAGGCCGATCCAGACACCGCTCCAAATCAAAGACTGTCGCAAGGTAGGCCGCTGAGTCGGGCGATGAAAGACCCCCAGGTCAAGCGCCAGCATTGCAGCTACGAAGATATTGAAAAGAATCCAGAACAGTATGGAATTCACGAGCGGTTTTCAGTACAGATCGCATTAGAAATGAAAATCGCGGAAAGAGAAAGTCGCTCCCCCGACGACAAGCCACCTGGGGAAGCAGCTCGCAATGACAACACGTTGTTCTATTTAACGCTGATTGAGTAGCCGCAGAGTTTCGAGAGTCACCGTGCCCACGATGGCCAAGCTTTTCGGACTGAGCTTATCCACAGTATCTTCGGCGGTGTGCCAGAACACGTTGTTGTAGCCATAGTCGAAGTCGATAAGATCAACTGAGGGCACGCCACGAGCTTTGAATGGCTGGTAATCGTCTTCCGCAGAAATCTCTCTAGCAAAGAAATGGGACTGATACCCGGTCCGAGTGGCGGCCTGGAATACCAAATCTTCAAGCCACGGCGTGGCTTCGGTTATGCGGTCAATGTTGAGATCGGCGTCTCCAATCATATCTTCAAGCACGAATGCTTTCAGTTTTTTGAGCGTGCCGTCGTCCTGCCATTTCTGCGCCAGGTGGCGCACACCATAAAGACTCTCGGGGTCGTACCACGGTAGCCTCATGGACTCTTCACCGTCATCCCACAGCAACCACACACTGTAACCCGCAAGCTTTTTCCCCCGAAGCTGATTGGCAATTTCAAGGAGAAGCGCGCTGGATGAGGCCCCGTCATTTGCACCGACGTACGGAATGGTTCGAAGCGGCCAATTAGTATCGTAATGACTGGCGATCACAATGATGCCGTCGCGCGTCCCAGGGAACTTGGCGATGATGTTGTGAACCGGAAAGCGGCCTTCGGAGGGTGTGACTTCGAAATCGTCGCGCTCGACCCCATCGCTCCTAAGATGCGACAGAATATATTTCTCCACCTTGATGTGGTTGACGCTTCCGATCGGACGCGGGCCGAAGGCGACAATTTCTTTCACATATTGCATAGCGCGGCTGGAGTCGAATTGGGGCGGAGCTTGTGATGCGCCAGTAGGTGACTCAGAGGCGACCTGAGGAGCCGCGGAGGTAGCCGGAGACGCATCGGCTACAGATGCATCCTGCTGCTTCGTACACCCGAGCAACGTTACAGGGAGTAAGACAGCAAGAATTCTGCAAGCCTTCATGCGCTCTTTCTCGCCTCCCGCGCTTTTCGCTGAGTTGGATGCACAAACCAGGCGATCCCTATGCTGATCATGTAGAGGACCAGCATCGGGGAAGCGAAAACAATCATGCTGCCGATGTCAGGTGTTGGCGCGAGAGCGCCAGCGATGATGAAGATGACAAGAATGGCATAACGGATGTTCCGCCACATCCATCCTGCACTAACGACTCCCATCAGGGCCAAAAAGAAAATCAGAATTGGCATTTCAAAAACCAAGCCCAGCCCAAGAATCACCGTGAGGAATAGATCTGTATATTCGTGGATATTGATCAGCGGAGTAAATTGCGTACCCATTTTGCCGACCAGGAAGTCCAATGCCGCGGGATAGACCACTCGATATCCGAAATATCCGCCCGCCACGAATAGAAATATGGTTGAGACCATGAATGGGACGGCATACTTCTTTTCCTTCCGATACAGACCTGGGGAGATAAACAACCAAACCTGATAGAGCACATAAGGAGAGGTTAAGAACAAGCCGGCTAGAGCAGATACCTTCAAGTATAGGTTGAAGGGCTCGGTCGGCGTTGAGTAAACCAATTTTTCGGGCAATCCACTGCGTCTCAGAACATCCAGAATCGGCCGCTGCATGAATCCGAACAGGGCGATGTGGTACCACCAGCAAACAGCCATGCCGCAGCCGACGGCCATCAAAGCATGAAAGATCCGCTTGCGGAGCTCCTCAAGATGCTCGAGAAAGCTCATCGAGGGCATCCGCTCCTGCTCAACGTCGGGCGATTCCAGTTCGGGGGCGACTTCAGGCATGGTTGTTAGGGGCGGGCAAGTTCAGATCGCCGGATGACGCTGGCGGTTCAGACGTCTGGGCATGTGCCGGCAGATACTCTACAGCCCCAGATGGCGGATGGGCAGGAAGTGCCATCTTCTGTTCGATGTTTTGACTCTCTGCCTTCTGTTTTTCCTGCAACTCAAGCTGTGAGATCTCCGCCTCTATCTGCGCTTTGAACTCATTGGAAGCGCGCTTAAATTCGGCCAGTGCCTTACCTACCTGGCGCGCGATGCCGGGCAGCTTCTTCGGTCCAAAAAGCAGGAGCGCCAGAACGAACAAAACGGCTGTATCGGCAAAACTCATCCCCTAATCATAGCGGGGAACGGCAACCGTTGGCTATTCGCTGGTCTGATTTATGAATTTTGGATTCCATGGGGACTCAACCTTGACTTCTTCTGACAAGGTGCTAACTTATCGAGTTGAATTTTTTGGGAGGGTTTGGTTGTGAAACGTTGGGTAAAGATTCTGCTGCTGATAGTTGTCGTTCTAATCGTCTTACTTGGTGTTGCTGCGGTGCAGATGTTTGGCCTTCATACATTCATCGGGCCGCGGAAACGCGAACTCACTGGCCGCACATTCCAAAGTACGCCGGCACGACTGGAGCGCGGAAAGTACATCGCCAATTCGATGGGTTGCCTGTACTGTCATTCACCCCACGATTGGAGCAAGCGAGATCATCCGATTCCCAGCGGAATGGAAGGTGCTGGGCAACAGTTGCCTTATACCGATCTGCCCGGGCGAGTCATTGCGCCGAACCTCACGCCGGACAAGGAAACTGGCGCCGGCAATTGGAGCGACGATGCAATGGCGCGTGCAATCCGGGAAGGTATCGGCTCTGACGATCGCACGTTGTTTCCGATCATGCCATATGTGCATTATCGAACGATGCCTGATGAAGACCTAGCATCGGTTGTGGTTTACTTGCGCTCCCTGGCCCCAGTGCGAAACCAGTTGCCAAAGACCGAGATCATCTTTCCGGTGAAATATTTCATACGCAATGCACCTGAGCCGATGACCAGCCCTGTACATCAACCGGATCTGTCGGATCCGGTAAAACGCGGGTCTTTTTTAGTGAATTTGATTGGCTGTGCAGATTGCCATACCCCGGTGGACAATCATCACAATCTGATTTCAGGAATGGATTTCGGTGGCGGCCAGATTCTTGCGACGCCGTGGGGAAATGCTGCAAGCGCAAACCTCACCCCTGATCCTACCGGCATTCCCTATTACGACGAGGCATTGTTCATCAAGGCCATGCGGACCGGAGCCGTAGGAGCCCGGGAACTTAACAGCGCAATGCCGTGGATGGTGCTCCGCAACATGACTGACCAAGACCTGGCGGCAATGTTCGCTTATCTGAAGACGCTCAAGCCGGTCAGCCACAGAGTGGACAATTCCCTGCCGCCAACACTATGTCCACTGGATGGAACGATGCACGGCGGAGGAGACCAGAATCGAAAATAGGAACTGGCATTCAGCACGCAGCCATCCACATTGTCATTCGAAAATGCGCCGAGCGTTTAACGTCCACGATATTTTCATCCTGCATTGCTTCGCGCCCCGCACTATAATGCGTGATTCACGCGCCGACTTCGATTCGAACCACACGAGCGTGATGATGGAGGTTGCCGATGGCGTCGGCTTCGCAGACTGCCGCCTATAACGCAGCGCGTACCGGATCCTGGTGGACGCAAGTCATCCCGGTGGTACTGGGGCTAGGCGGGTTTGGCCTGTATGCGACAGTCAGGGCGTTCGAGGGAGCGTTCTTTCAGTGGGGTCCGTATTTGTCGCCCTTCTACTCGCCGCTGATTGATGTCCACCATCGATACTGGCCCTATTCACCAGCGTTGTTGATCCTGGGTGGCCCGCTGGGAACCTGAGAGAAAGCGAAACTACGCTGGGGAAACGCGCTTCCCTTTCATTCTGCAAAACGTTCATCGATATTTTTTGTACTTGGCAGTCGTGTTCATTGCCTTCTTGTGGCATGACGCGATTAAGGCCTTTGTCTTTCCGGAAGGATTCGGAGTTGGCGTCGGGACCCTTGTGCTGTTGATCAATGTGACTTTGCTAACGCTATATCTGTTTTCCTGCCATTCTCTACGGCATCTCTTAGGCGGGAAGTTGGACTGCTTCTCCTGCGCGAAGGCCGGCGGAATGCGGCATTCCAGCTGGCGCGGCGTCAGCTTTTTAAACGAACACCACATGCTGTTTGCCTGGAGCAGCCTGTTCTCGGTTGGATTTGCGGACTTCTACGTGCGCCTGGTGGCGAGCGGCGCGATCAGGGACCTGAGAATCTTGTGAACAGCAAATACGAAACTCACGAACATGACGTATTGATTATTGGTGCGGGCGGTGCTGGACTTCGCGCGGCCATCGAAGCGCTGTCGCAGGGTGCGAATGTCGGCGTGGTTTGCAAATCGCTCCTGGGCAAGGCTCACACCGTCATGGCCGAAGGCGGAATTGCTGCCGCCATGGCCAACGTGGACGCCGCGGACGATTGGCGCACTCACTTCCGCGACACCATGCGTGGCGGAAAATTCCTCAACAACTGGCGCATGGCCCAACTTCATGCGCAGGAAGCCCCGGATCGCGTGCGTGAACTGGAGCAATGGGGCGCGCTATTCGACCGTACTGAAGATGGACGAATTTTGCAGCGCGCCTTCGGCGGACATTCTTTCAAACGCCTCTGCCACGTCGGCGATCGCACCGGCCTGGAAATGATTCGCACGCTGCAGGACCGCGGTGTGCAAATGGGGTTCGACGTGTATATGGAGTGCACGACGACCCGATTGCTGATGGACGGCGACCGCGTTTCGGGTGCATTCGCTTACTGGCGCGAGAACGGACGCTTTGTCGTTTTCAAGGCAAAGTCGATTGTGCTGGCCACCGGGGGCATCGGCAAAGCATGGCCGATTACGTCGAATTCCTGGGAATACACCGGCGACGGCATGGCTCTCGCGTACGAAGTTGGGGCGGAGTTGATGGACATGGAGTTCGTTCAATTCCATCCCACAGGAATGGTATGGCCGCCGGGCGTGCAAGGTTTGCTCGTCACCGAAGCCGTGCGAGGCGAGGGCGGAATCCTGACCAACAAGAACGGCGAGCGGTTCATGGAGAAGTACGATCCCAAGCGCATGGAGCTTTCGACCCGCGACGTGGTCGCTCGCGCCATCTATACCGAAGTCCGCGAAGGACGTGGAACTGAACATGGCGGCGCATTCCTCGACATCTCCCACAAACCAGCGGAATACGTAAAACGCAAGCTGCCAAGCATGTATCACCAATTCCGCGAACTGGCGGACGTCGACATCACCGCTGGGCCGATGGAGGTCGGGCCGACTTGCCATTACATGATGGGCGGCATCCGAGTAGATGCCGAGACCGAAGCCACCATTGTGCCGGGTTTATTCGCCGCCGGAGAAGTTGCTGCGGGCCTGCACGGCGCAAATCGCCTGGGCGGAAATTCACTTTCTGATCTGTTGGTTTTTGGACGACGGGCCGGACTTGCTGCGGCAGAACAGGCCAAGAGGCAGACCGCGGCGAACGTTGATGCGGGACAGGTTGAAGAAGCCGAGCGTGAACTGCTCGCTCCGTTCGAGCGCAAGACCGACGAGAATCCGTACTCGATTCACGCCGATCTGCAACAGAGCATGCAAACCCTGGTGGGAATTTTTCGCACCGAGCAGGACCTGCGGTCCGCTTTGGAACAAATCGCGCAGTTAAGGGAACGGACACAAAGGCTGAGCATCAGCGGAACACGCATGTTCAATCCGGGCTGGCACCTGTGCGCGGACCTGAAATCGATGCTGACGGTTGTAGAGGCGGTCACTCGCAGTGCCCTCGCGAGAAAAGAGAGCCGCGGCGCGCATAGCCGTATTGATTTTCCTAACTATGACTCGGCCTGGGGCAACCAGAACAACGTTATCTCGAGACGCCAGAATCAGATGAATTTAGAACAGCGACCCACGCGCGAGTTGCCCGCCGACTTGCAAGCTTTGCTCGCAGACGAGAAAGGAGCCGGAGCTTAATGCCAGACGTCGTTCTAAAAGTCTTCCGCGGCGATCGCGAAGGCGGCCAGACCGCTGATTACCGGGTTCCAGTGGCGCCGGGCATGGTCGTGCTCGACGCACTTCATCACGTTCAGAAGCACCAGGCTCCAGACCTCGCTGTCCGCTGGAATTGCAAGGCCGGCAAGTGCGGCTCGTGTTCGGCGGAAGTCAACGGGAGACCGCGACTCACTTGCAAAACCCGCATGGATTCCCTTCCCCAGGACGAGCCCATCACCATTCTGCCGATGAAGTCGTTCCCGGTCATCAAAGACCTGGTCACAGACGTTTCGTGGAATTACAAGATCAACAAGAAAATTCCCGCGTTCGCTCCAAAGGCTGGGACCAATTGGCGAATGCAGCAGGAAGACATTGATCGGGTGCAGGAATTCCGCAAGTGCATTGAGTGCTTTCTTTGCCAGAACGTCTGCCACGTTTTGCGCGAGCACGATAAACACGAACAGTTCGGCGGGCCTCGTTTCTTCGTCCGAGTGGCTGGGCTTGAAATGCATCCTCTCGACGGCATCTCGCGCGTCGGACTGTTAAAAAAAGAACTGGGGCTTGGGCTCTGCAACATCACGAAGTGCTGCACGGAAGTGTGCCCCGAAGAAATTCATATCACTGATAACGCGATCATTCCGCTCAAAGAACGAGTGGTGGATGAATATTACGATCCCCTATTAAAGCTGGTTAGGAAGATCAGGGGCGCTTAGCTTACGTAGGCCCGGGACGCCCTCGTCCGGGCGGGCGAGCAACGCTCACCACGAGCTTGCGGAGCCTGGCTCCGCCGGGCGGGTGAGGGCACCCGCTCCTACGCGATTTGTAGGTGATCGAAGAGACGATTGGCACAGGGGGCACAATGGAATTCACACTAAAGACGATCTCTCCAGAAGGAATCGATGCCGCTCTCGCGAAAGCCGAGGTCTACCGGTTCCTCAATGAGCCTGAAGAAGCCGAGTCCATCTGCCAGGATGTGCTCGCCGTCCAACCTGGACATCAGCTGGCGTTACGAACTCTGGGCCTGGCACTCACAGATCAGTTCACAGGTGATGCTTCCGACCCATACTCGGCCGCGGTTGATGCTTTTCAACAACTAAGCGACGCTTACGAGCAGTTCTACTACACAGGCCTGCTGTCTGAGCGTCGGGCAAAGGCCCAGCTCAAAGCGGGTCGCCCGCCCCACACAATCACCGTTCTCCTGGAAGAAGCCATGCATTCGTACGAACAGGCGGAAGGGATTCGTCCAACCGGCAACGACGATGCCATCCTGCGCTGGAACCGCTGCGCCCGTCTGCTGCACTCGAAGCTTGATACCGAGTGGCACCGAGAGGTGGGAATCGAGATGGGGGAGTAGAGATCTTCGCATAAGCCAGCGCCTACCGATCCAATAAGAAAGTTGAATAAGTAGATTCCACTCAGCCACGTTACCCTGGTTGCAGTCCATGGCTAGCCACAGCTATGGAAATCGTCCACGCTGACGAGCTTCGCGCACCGGCAAACAAAGAGCGGGGGCCCGTCTCATGATGCCAGACACACTCAATATCCAGGACATTGTCGAAGTCACCTACGAAAAATTTAGCGACGTGCACGACGGAGAGGTCGCGACCTACATTCCCGAGCTCGGGAAAGTGGACCCCAATGACTTCGCCATCTGTGTTGCAGCCGTAGACGGCCAGGTGTTCTCGGCCGGCGACTGGAACAAAGAGTTCACCATCCAGTCCGTCTCCAAACCGTTTGCTTATCAAATGGCGCTCGAAGAACTGGGGCGCGAGCGCACTCTAATGCACGTCGGCGTAGAGCCCAGCGGCGAGGCGTTCAATTCCATTGAACTCGATCCCCAGACCAAGCGTCCTTTCAATCCCATGGTGAATGCCGGAGCGATCGCGGTTGCGTCGTTGATCAAGAAGGATTCGCAAGTAGCGGGCGTGCGAGGCTTCGTGGACAAAATGCAATTAGCGGCTGGCCGCAAGCTAAAGATTGATGCGTCGGTGCTGGCGTCGGAATCGGCAACTGGAAACCGCAATCGCGCCATTGCCTATTTGATGTTGAACTTCGGCATCATTGATGACGATGTGAGCCATACCCTGCATCAGTATTTCTCTCAATGTTCGCTGCTGGTGAACTGCCGCGACCTGGCGCTCATGGCCGCAACCCTGGCAAACATGGGGATGAACCCCGTTACTCACGAACCTGTTTTCGATTTTCAATACATCAAAGATGTGCTCGCCGTGATGTTCACCTGCGGGCTGTACGATCACGCGGGAGAGTGGGCATACCGGGTAGGCTTGCCGGCAAAGAGCGGCGTTGGCGGGGGGCTGCTGGCGGTGGTGAATCGGCAACTGGGAATTGCCGTCTATTCTCCGCGTCTCTACGCGAAGGGCAACAGCGTGCGCGGGATCTTAGTCTGCAAGGAATTGGCCAGCCGGCTGGGCCTGCACGCGTTCGAGTTCACTAACGTGGGATCGAGTTTTGTGCAGGCGATGATGTAGGGGTTGCCGACACATATGGTTCCCGGCCCTGCCCTGTTGCATCTAATTCTTTAGGTACGTTGACTTCCTTTCTCGTTCCACTAAGATTGGAAGCAGTTCTTTGAAGGCCATCCCAAGGGTCTCGATCAGCGGGACTTCCGCCCACAATGGGCGCAAAATGGGGGCGTCACGGTTTCGACGGAGATGCTTGCGGCCAAGAGGCATGCCGGGGTGCACTCACCCGGAATCGAGGGCAAAATGATAATTGCCAATCAACAGATGGCATACGCAGCTTAATTAATTAAGTTGCCGTCTTCCGCAGCTTCGCCCGTGGGCTGCGAGCGGACGTCACACAGCGGGCTGCTCTTCTCTGCTACGTCTGGGCAGGGAGGTTAAGATCTCAGGCTAGCGGCA
>WNGE01009963.1_pt1 | contig 11890 bp, 12 predicted proteins | sample 5400651 | NCBI WGS metagenome assembly WNGE01 (sample SAMN13153370, study PRJNA577476) | soil metagenome | isolation source: 60 cm soil or saprolite under grassland replicate 2 | place: USA:California | collected 2016-06-15 | reverse complement strand
CCAGCGTAGCGCGGGCCCGGGCGGTCGGAAGTACGGCTCGGCGAGCGCGGCTATCGTGGTGACAGGCCCCCATCGACTAGCGGCCTAGGTCGCCACCCTTTCAAGGTGGTAGCGCGGGTTCGAATCCCGCTGGGGGCATACCGACCCGCACGCGGAGCCGAGTTTGGCTCAACCATGCAGCTCGTGCGTGTCAGGGATGCCGCAGATGCGCGCCGCGTGCGTGCACCGGTGCGTGCACGAAACGCCCGCCAAGGCGGACAACAGCGTGAAACGGGCGATGAGAGCGGGCTCATGCGACCCGCGAGGGCCGGCTCGTCGTTGGTCCGTTCCCGGCCGGCTGGACGCGGCAGGCGCGTCGCGTTGACCACAATGCCGATGGGGCGTAGGGTCGTGGCCTGGGCGATCGGGAGAGGGAGGGACTGATGAATGGCAGCGATCTTCGCCGCCGTCTGCGGCTGGCTTCGTCTGTGCTCGCGGCAACTGCGCTCCTGCTCGGCGTGCAGGCTGCGGCGGCGTCGCCGTCGCCACCGCCAATCAGCTATGGCGGTTTGCAGAACGCACTGAACAGGTTGAACGATCGCGCGCGGGCGTATGGGCTCGCCAACCATGCGCCGCCGTCGGCGCCGACGGGTGCGTCGGCGACGAACTTCGACATTCTCGGCCACAACGATCTCGGCAATCGCGACACGGACGGCGACGTCTGGGTGCACGGCAACTTCGCCTACGTGGGGACCTGGGAGATCCCCTGCACGGGCCGCGGGGTCAAGATCGTCGATGTCTCCGATTTGACGGCGCCGAAGATGATCGGCGCGCTCGCCGCCCGGCCGGGGACGAGCGCGGAGGACATGGTCGTCCGTCACGTCTCGACTCCGTCCTTCACGGGCGACCTGCTCGCCGTCGGGCTGCAGCGCTGCGGCGACCAGCCGGCCCTTGACGGGGCGAAGTTCGGCCCCGACTTCTGGGACGTCACCGATCCCTACCACCCCAAGCACCTGAGCTTCCTCGGCGTCACCCACGGCGGCGGGGGCGTGCACGAGCTCGACCTCTTCCAGCGCGGAAGCCACGTGTACGCGCTGCTCGCGACTCCCTTCACCGAGTGGTTCGACCCGGTGCCGGGCGGCGACTTCCGCATTGTCGACGTGACCGATCCGCGCAACCCGGTGCAGGTCGGCCAGTGGGGCGCCGGCGCACACGGGCTGTCGCCCGGCCCCTTCTACGGGCTGGGGAGTTTCGGCGCCTCCTTCGACCACAGCGTGCGCGCGAGCGCCGATGGAACCAAGGCCTACGTCTCGTACTGGGATCTGGGCGTACTCACGCTCGACATCAGCGACGTCGCGAACCCGACGCTCGTCAGCCGCACGCACTACCCGCTCGGCGCTGACGGCGACGGACACTCGGTGTCCTTCTACCGGGGCACCAGCCGGAGCTTCCTGCTCCAGAACGACGAGGACTTCGACCCGCGCTCGCCGGCCTTCATCCTCTACGGCCCTGGGCAGAGTGGCATTGCGTCCGAGTCGGCCGGTGGCTCAGCGCTCTGGCTGCAAGCCGGACATAGCCTGACCGCCCCGGTTGTGGTTGCCGCCAACCAGGGCTGCTCGAGTGGCGATTACCCGGCGAACACGGCGGGCAAGATCGCGGTCGTCCGCACACCCTTCCCGTTCTTCGACCCGACACCGAGCGAGTTCCCCGCCTGCCTGCAGGGCGATCAGGACGTGGCAGCGGCATCGGCCGGGGCGGCCGCCGTAGTCCACGACTTCATCTCCACGGCGACGAGTCCCCAGTTCTTCGACTTCCAACCGGTCGGGGTTCCCGTCCTCTTCACCGACGACGCGACGGCGCAGGGGATGGCCGCTGCCGGCTCGGCCACGCTCCAGGCGCAACAACCCTCGTGGGGATTCCTACGTGTCTTCGATGCCAGCAGCGGCACTCAGGTTGCGAAGTTCGACGCGCTTCCGAACGTGCACGCGCTGCCTGCGCCGGACGGCTTCTGGGCGATCCACAACAACGAGATCGTCGGCAACCGCTCGTACGCCTCTTGGTACTCGAACGGCGTCGTTGCGCTCGACCTCTCACCACTGAACCAAGCGACAGCCGGCGACCCGGTGGAGGTCGGGCAGTTCCTGCCCGCCGGTGGCGTCTCGAAGGTCCCCGGCTTCATCCCGAGCGGCATCCCCGTCGTCTGGGGTGTGGCGATCCGACCGTCGGACAACGTCATCTTCGTGAGCGACGTGAACAGCGGTCTCTGGATCGTGCGTCCAACCGGACCGGCCGCTCCGTAAACCACTGGCGCCGGGCCCGGCTCCGATCGGATCGGAGCCCGGCCCGGCGCCGTCCTCCGGACGCCACACTTCCTCCCTCAACAGAGCGCGTGCCTGGCCGTAGGCGGTACAGGGCGTGCGGCGACCTGTAGCTCTGAGGAGCCGCCCGCTACGGAGTCGTCACGGCGTAGGTCCCAGCGCATCCCGTTCGGGTAGGTGCCGAGCACGAGCAGGTCGTCGCACACAAAATCGGCTGCCGAGAGACGGTGGAGCGGCGGCAGCCTGCGAATGTTGAAGATGATGAACGCGCGCCCCTGGCCCACGAACACGCGCACGGAGCTGGCTACGCCTAACCGAAACCCGTATGACCCGAGCGTGTGCTCCGCCTTTATGAGGAAGAGGCGCACAGGTACGACCGCCAGATGAACTTCTTCGACCGGCTGCTGTTCGCCGGCGGCCGCGAGTGGGTCTGCGGACGGGCCGAAGGCGACGTGCTCGAGATCGGCATCGGCACCGGCCGGAACCTGCCTCACTACCGCGACGACGTGCGGCTGACAGGCCTGGAGCTGTGTACGTCGATGCTCGAGATCGCGCGGGCGCGGGCGCGCGAGGTCCGCTCTGTTGGCACCTCTATGTCGTTGCGTCCGCTCCCGTCTGGAGGAGGCGGCGAGTTCGAGGCGCACCCATAGGAACGAATCTCGATCGCGCGCCGGTGCTCTTCACTCGGCGAATCCAGGTCAAGGTCTACCGTGGGGAGGAGCCCGACGCTCGCCTACCGCTGCGCGTCCTGCACACGCCCCGCTCGATCAATCATCGTTCCGCCGGTGATCAATTCTGAGGACACCATCCCCCCGCCGCGGCCCGGAGTGCTCGAGAGTGCTAGGCCGTGCAGGAGGTGGTCAGCCGAGCCGCGCTCGCATCGGTACAGACGTCACCAGGAGCGAGCCTTGACGACGCGGTCGACGCCGCATTGGTTCCCGGTTCCGTTCCAGCCAATTCTCAGCTTTCTTCCAGGTTCGGATGCTTTGCTACGGCGGTGGCGGAACCCGAGAAACTCAACCGTCCAACGGGGCGCCCGACGGGACGCGATGAGGGGCAGCCAGGCGGCGCCGGCCGACCCGGGCCGCGCGTCCTTGTGGTCGACGATGAGGAGAGCATCACTGATCTCGTCGCGACGGCGCTCCGCTACGAGGGATTCCAGGTCGCGGTCGCCCGCAGCGGACGTGATGCGCTGACGGCGGCGACGTCCGTTCGTCCGCACCTGATCCTGCTCGACGTGATGCTGCCTGACCTTGATGGCTTTGAGGTGCAGCGGCGGCTCGCTGCCGACCAGTTGCGGGTGCCGATCCTCTTCCTGACGGCGCGCGACACGACCGAAGCCAAGGTGCACGGCCTGACGATGGGTGCGGATGACTACGTGACGAAGCCGTTCAGCGTCGAGGAGCTCGTCGCACGGGTGCATGCGGTCTTGCGACGGAGCGGGCAGGCCGAGGCGCCGGGGCGGCTGGAGTTCGCCGATCTCGAGATGGACGAGGATTCGCGCGAGGTCTGGCGCGGTGTCGTGCCGATCGAGCTGTCGGCGACGGAATTCAACTTGCTCCGCTACCTGCTCCTGAACGCGCGGCGGGTGGTCTCGAAGGCGCAGATCGTCGACCACGTGTGGCGCTACGACTTCGGCGGCGACCTCCGTATCGTCGAGAGCTACATCAGCCACCTACGCAAGAAGGTCGACTTCAAGGAGCCGCGGCTGATCCACACCGTGCGCGGTGTCGGTTATAGCCTGCGGCTGCCGAGGTAGGCCGTGCTACTCCGCACACGCATGCTCGTCGTCACGGTCGCCCTCTTCGTGGTCGGTCTGGGCGGGGCCAACTTCGCGACCTACCACTTCCTGAGCCTGTTCCTCGTCGACCGTCTCGACGACCAGCTCCGAGCTGCCACGCAGCCGGCGGAGGCACGCCTGGCGCGCACGACGCTGCCGCATCCGGGCGCACACGGTTTGTCCCTTCCGGATGGAAGCTATGCCGCCCTGGTCGACGAGCGCGGCCGGGTGCAGCGCGAGGTCCGGTTCGACGTTGCTCAAGCCTCTCCGCGGCCCAACATCCCAACGCCTTTGATCCGCTCGCAGGCGCAAGGCACAGAGCCGACGCTGACGACAACGTCGGCGGTGGGCGGGCAGACCGAGTATCGCCTGATCGCCAAGCCCCTCGGCGACGAGGGGACGGTCGTGGTCGCGATGCCGCTCACGGATGTCAGGGCAACGCAGCATCGGCTGCTGCTGATCGAGGCTGTTGTGAGCGGACTCGCGCTCGCCGCGATCGGCGTCGCCGCCTACTGGCTCACGCGTCGCGAGCTTAGGCCGCTCGAGCGGATGGCGCAGAAGTCGCGGGCGATCGCCGCCGGCGATCTCTCGCAGCGGGTCGAGCCGCACGATCCGCGCACCGAGGTCGGCCAGCTCGGCGAGGCGCTAAACGCGATGCTGGCCGAGATCGAGCGCGCATTCGATGACCGCCTCGCGGCCGAGGAGCGGCTGAGGCGCTTCGTCGCCGACGCGTCGCACGAGCTGCGGACGCCGGTGACGTCGATCCGCGGCTTCGCCGAGCTCTTCCGGCGCGGCGCCGGCGAGCGGCCGGACGATCTGGCGAACGTGATGCGCCGGATCGAGCAGGAGGGCGAGCGGATGGGCGAGCTGGTCGAGGAGCTGCTCCTGCTCGCGCGGCTCGACCAAGGGTTGCCGCTCGAGCGTGAGCCGGTCGATATGGCCGTCGTGGTCGAGGCCGCGGTGGACTCGGCGCGCGCGGCTGACCCGGAGCGCCCGATCGACGTCGAGTGTGAGAGCCCGTTGGTTGTGCTCGGCGCCGAGTCCCGCCTGCGCCAGGTGGTGGACAACTTGCTCACGAACGCGCGCGTCCACACGCCGGCCGGGGCACCCGTCCACTTGCGGCTTGCTTCCGAAGACGGGCGGGTCGTTCTCGAGGTTTCGGACGAGGGTCCGGGCGTGCCCGCGGAGGAGGCGGACGAGATCTTCGAGCGCTTCCACCGCATCGACCGCTCGCGTGCCCGGAGCCACGGTGGCGTTGGTCTCGGCCTCGCGATCGTCCGTTCGGTCGCCGAGGCGCATGGAGGCGCGGTCGTGTACCGGCCGCGGCTGGGAGGCGGTTCGGTCTTCCGGGTCAGCCTCCCGCTCGCGCGCGGTGCTCGCTCCGCGGTCGCTCGGGTTGAGACGGCCTCGACTGAGCACTCGCTGCTCGACTGAGCAAGCCCGACCCCGCTGACGTCACACGACGCGGCTCAGAATTGATGGCGGCGTTCAAGCTCGCTTCCAGCTTCCTTCCAGGCTGCCACGCGACAGTGTAGAGACGACAGTTCGGAAGGAGTGAACGCCCGATGATCATGCAGACGCGAGCACGACGGCGGCAGCTCCTGACCGCGTCTGCCGCCGCTCCCGTCCTCGCCGCCGTGACCCTGCTGGCCGCGGGTTGCGGCTCGTCGAGCCACGATGCTGCGTCGTCAGCGGGCCGAGACCAAGCTCTCGCCTACGCGCAGTGCATGCGGGAGAACGGTGCGCCTGACTTTCCCGACCCGGACGCGCAGGGGCGGCTGCGCGGCGCCGGTCACGAGCAGCAGGATGACCCGCGGTTCCGGGCTGCGATGGAGGCCTGCCGCGACCTCGCCCCCGGCGGCGAGCACGAAAAACTGGGCGACCCTGCGTTCGTCGAGCAGATGCGCGAGTTCTCGCAGTGCATGCGGGAGAACGGCTTGCCCGACTTTCCTGACCCGGACGCGCAGGGGCGGCTGCGGGGCCCCGGCCACGAGCAGCAAGACTCCCCCGAGTTCCGGGCGGCGATGGAGGCCTGCCGCGGGAAGCTGCCGGGCGGCGGCGAGCATCGATGAGGCGCAAGCTGCTGATCGCCGCCGTCGCGACGGCGATGCTGGGTGGCGCGGTGGTCGGACTGGTGCTCTCCTTCGAATCGGCGGCCAAGGAGCCGGCGGCCGACTCCGCGTTGCCTCCCGCCACCGCGCAGATACGAAGGACGACGCTCGTAGAGGCGAAGACGGTGTCGGGCACGCTCGGCTACGACGAGGCGGTTCCCGTCAACGCCACCCGAGCGGGGGTGCTCACCTGGATCGCGCGAGTCGGCTCGACGGTGAAGCGCGGGGAACCGCTGTTCAAGGTCGACGAGCGGCCGGTCGTCGCGCTCTACGGGTCGGTGCCGCTGTACCGGACGCTCCGTCCTGGCACGAACGGCCGCGACGTGCGCCAGTTGGAGCGCAACCTCGCCGCGCTCGGCTACACCGGGTTCACTGTTGACGACACGTACACGTCGGGTACCGCCACCGCGGTGCGCAGCTGGCAGGCGGACCTCGGGCTGGCAAAGACCGGAACCGTTGAGCTGGGTGAGCTGGTGTTCACCGGTGCCCCGGTCCGGATCGCCGGACACACAGCCCGCGTCGGCGATGCCATCAGCCGCGAGTCTGGTCAAGGCGCTGTTCCGGTGCTCAGCTACACGGGCACCACTCGGCTGGTCAACGTCGAGCTCAAGGTGGCCGACCGCCCGCTCGCCGTCAAGGGTCGCACGGTCACGGTCACTGTTCCCGGCCAGCGCCCGGTGAGAGGGACGATCGCACGAGTCGGCACGGCCATCACCGCGCAGGGCGCCGGTCCGGGCGAGGGCACGTCGCCGGAGAGCACGAATGCAGCGACAACCGACGCGGTCTTCGAGGTGACCGTGACGATCCCCGACCAGAAGGCTCTCGGGCCGCTCGATGCCGCTCCCGTCGATGTCGACTTCGTCAGCAGCAAGCGCAAAGGCGTGCTGGCGGTACCCGTGACCGCGCTGCTCGCACTGCCGCACGGCGGCTTCGGCGTCGAGGTCGTCGACGGTGCCAGGACGCGTATCGTGCCCGTGCAGACCGGCATGTTCGCGGCCGGGCAGGTCGAGGTCAGCGGCAAGGGCATCGCCGCGGGCGTCAGGGTGGGCGTCCCGAAGTGAGTGGTTCGGCCGAGCCGATCCTGATGCTGCGCCGGGTCCGCCGCGAATACCCGGACGGGGTGACGGCGCTCCGCGAGGTCGATCTCGATATCGACCGCGGGGAGTTGGTGGCGATCGTGGGGCCGTCGGGCTCGGGCAAGACGACGATGCTGAACGTGATGGGCACGCTCGACCGCCCGAGCGCGGGCGATGTCGTCGTCGACGGGTTCGCCGTCGCCGGGCTCTCCGACCGTGAGCTCTCGGCGCTGCGGGCGAGGCGGATCGGCTTCGTCTTCCAGCACTTTCACTTGGCGCCAGGCGTGTCCGCCCTGGACAACGTCGCCGATGGCCTGCTGTACGCCGGAGTCGGGCTGCGCGAGCGACGTGAGCGCGCCGAAGCCGCGCTGCGGCGGGTCGGGCTCGGGCACCGGCTGAAGCACCGGCCGCACGAGCTATCGGGCGGCGAGAAGCAGCGCACGGCGATCGCGCGCGCGGTCGTGCGTGAGCCGGCGCTGCTGCTCGCGGACGAGCCGACCGGTGCCCTGGACAGCCAGTCGGGCGAGGGCGTCATGCGGGTGCTCCTTGATCTCAACGAGAGTGGCACGACGATCGTCGTGATCACGCACGAACATGTGGTCGCCTCACATCTGTCCCGGCAGGTGTCCATGCTGGACGGCCGAGTCGTCGGTGACCGAATCGCGGCGTGAGCGCGACCGCTACACCGCGACCCGGCCGCTTGAGCGCGCGTGACATCGTGCGGCTGGGGGCGCACGGGCTGCGCGCGCGCCCGCTGCGGGTCGTGCTCTCCGCGCTCGGGATCGCGATCGGCATCGCGGCGATGGTCGCCGTCGTCGGCACCTCCACCTCGAGCCGCGCGCAACTGAACCGGCTGCTCAACTCGCTCGGGACCAACCTGCTCACCGTCGCGCCGGGCCTCACCCTGTTCGGGGAGGAGGCGACGCTGCCCGACGAGTCGATGGCGATGATCGGCCGGATCCGCTCAGTCGAGTCGGTCACGGCGATCGGACTACTTACGGACGCGAAGGTGTACCGCACCGACAGAATCCCGGCCCCCCAATCCGGCGGAATCGGCACCTACGCGGTACGCACCGACCTGCTCGACACCGTGCGCGGCACGGTGCGTTCCGGGATCTGGCTCAACAACGCCATCGCCCGCTACCCGGCCGTGGTGCTCGGCGCCGCCACGGCCGACCGCGTCGGCATCGGAGCACTCCACCGAGACATGCAGATCTGGCTCGGCGGGCGCTGGTTTACCGTCGTCGGCATCCTCAATCGAGTGCCGCTCGCGCCCGAGCTCGACCTCGGCGCCCTGATCGGCTGGCGGGCCGCGCAGCGCTATCTCGGCTTCGACGGCGATATCACGACGATCTACACGCGCACGGATCCCGACGCCGTCGAAGCTGTTCGCGACCTGCTCGCCAGGACAGCCAATCCCGCGCAACCCAACGAGGTAGACGTGTCGCGCCCCTCGGATGCGCTCGCCGCCCAGGCCGCCGCCGACAAGACCTTCACCGGGCTCCTGCTCGGGCTCGGCGCGGTCGCGCTCCTCGTCGGCGGCATCGGCGTCGCCAACACCATGGTCATCTCCGTGCTCGAGCGGCGATCCGAGATCGGGCTTCGCCGCTCGCTCGGCGCCACCCGAGAGCACATCCGAGCGCAATTCCTAACCGAATCACTCCTTCTCTCACTGCTTGGCGGCGGCGCAGGAATAGTGCTCGGATCCGCCGTGACGGCGGTGTACGCAACCGCGCAAAGCTGGCCGACTGTGGTCCCCACCTGGGCCGTCGCAGGGGGTCTTGCGGCAGCCGTGATCATCGGGGGAGTGGCCGGCCTGTACCCGGCCATCCGCGCCGCGAGGGTCGCCCCGACCGAGGCGCTCGCCGCCACCTAGCAGGCTTGCCGTAGGCATGCCTTGCACCGCGGCGGTCAGCGCTCCGTGAGCGGCCACACCTCGACCGCGCCGCCTGTGCGAGCGGCGGGGATTCGAGCAGCCAATTCGAGAACGGAGTCGTAGTCGTCGCTCTCGAGCAGGTAAAAGGCGCGGAAGTTCTCCCTTGTGTCCGCCAGAGCGCCCGCGGTTTTCACGATCTCGTCTTCCTCGACGCGGACGGTCGTGGTCATCCGTGGCGGCCGAAGCCGGTAGTGACCGATGACGCCGGGGGAGGCCGCGACAGCGTGGTACTCACCATGGAGCGCGTGCTTCTGCTCGGTGGAGAGGTCGTGCCAGGAGCCGGGGACCTCGTACACAAACAGGGCGTACTTCACGTTTGCCTCCTTGACGCGAGCGATCCTGTTATGAGCGCGGTGTCTCGGACGGCCGATTTGCGGACGAGGCATCGTGCGCGTCGGGCTGTCTCTCTGCCTCGGCTGCCTCGCGGCGGCGCCGCCACCGCACGACCGCGTAGGCCGCGAGAGCGACGAGAACCACGACTCCGAGGACCGCCAGGTGGACGGCTGCACCGGGGTTTGCGGCGACAACCTCGGCCGCCAGGATCGTCGCGGTCACGGGGTCTCCTCTCGTGCAGGCGGGCTTGGGGTCGGTCGGGGCGAGCGAGGCTCGCGGATTCCGTGGCGGTCTTCCTCATGGGGTCGGTCGGGGCGAGCGAGGCTCGCGGATTCCGTGGCGGTCTTCCTCATGCGACGTCTCGGCGGAGTGTCGCGAGCCAGCCGCCGGCGGCAGCCGCGGCGGCGTAGAGGGCGAGCATGAGCGCGGCCGGAGCGGGTGTGAGCAGCTTGTCCGCGATGCTTCCGGCCAATGCCAGTCCGGCCGCGCCGGGCGTGAAGCGGCCGGCGTCGGGGATGAATGGGAGCAGCAGGTTTTCGACCAGCAGCATCCAGGCACACAGGCCGACGAGGGTGGCGACCTGGTTCCGGGCGAGGGCGCCGACGCCGAGCCCGATCATCGCCCAGAGCGCCGCGGCCGCGGTGCCGCCTGCGAGCAGCTGGAGATAGTCGCCGCCTGCGAGCTGGTTGTCGATTCCGCGGACTGAGAGCGCGGCCGTCGTCGCGCCCGCCATCAGCCCTTCGGCGAGCAGGCCGAAGACGATCCCGGCCAGCGCGCCGACGGCGAGCTTGGCGGCGATCACCGGCCCGCGGCGGGGGGTGACGAGGAACGTCGGGCGGATCGTCCCGTAGCGGATCTCCGCCGTGATCGCCATCGCGCCGACGAGGCCGGCGAAGAGCATCCCGACTCGGGTGCCGACCTCGAACACCTGCAGCTGGTGCTTGAGGCTGGCGAGGCTCGAGGGGGAGGGTGCGAGCACGTGCAGCGCGCTCGCGAGCGCGACCAGGCCGACCATGGCGAGGAAGAGGAAGAAGGTCGTCTGGGTGGAGCGCTGCTTGAGCAGCTCGGCCCGCAGCTGGCCGGTCACGACGTCTCACCCGCCGTCAGCTCGAGGTAGACGTCCTCCAGCGTTCGCCCGTCCCGCGTGAGCTCGTCGAGGCGGCCGCTCGCGAGCAGCCGCCCGTGGTCGATGATCAGCACCCGGTCGACCGTCTGGGCGACCTCGGCGAGCAGGTGGCTGGAGACGAGCACCGTGCGGCCCTGTGCGCCGAAGGCCTGCAGGAAGGTGCGCAGCCAGCGCACGCCGGCCGGGTCGAGCCCGTTCGCCGGCTCGTCGAGGACCAGCAGCTTCGGATCTCCGAGCAGCGCGGCGGCGAGCCCGAGCCGCTGGCGCATGCCGAGCGAGTACGTCCTCACCCGCCGACCTGCGGCACCGCTGAGCTCGACCAGCTCGAGCACCTCCTCGACCCGGCCGAGCGGGAGCCCGGCAGCGAGGGAGAGCGCGCGCAGGTGGTCGCGCCCGTTGCGGGCGGGGTGGAGGTCGCTGGATTCGAGCACCGCCCCGACCCTGCGGATCGGCTGCTCGAGCTCGCGGTAGCGGCGGCCGAAGACGAGCGCCTCCCCGGCTGTCGGCTCGGCCAGCCCCAGGAGGAGCCGTAGCGTCGTCGTCTTGCCGGCGCCGTTGGGGCCGAGAAAGCCCGTGACCGTTCCCGGCTCGAGCGCGAAGGTCACCCCGTCGACCGCGGCGAGCTCCCCGTAGCGCTTCGTCAGCGCTCGGCAGCTCACAACTTCCGAGCTCGGCGAACGCTCGACCTCGGCCACGGAAAGCGTCTGCTCGGCCGTCAGCTGTCTTGTCGGTTCAGACTGCATCCGCGATCGATGGTGGCTGTGCCCGGAAGCGCTCGCGTCTGCCGCGAGGAGTAACTCGGATACTCCCGCAGGAGTACGTGCACCACGCGGAGGCGAGCTAGATTCGATGCGTGAAGCGCGACCTCCCGCACCTGGTCGACGCCGCCGTGCTGCTCGCCGCGGGCGTGATCGTCATGGTCGGCGTCGACCTGAGGGCCGATCCGTCAACGCGCCCGCTCGCGCTCTCGCTGGCACTCGCAGCGACCGCGACGCTCGTGCTGCGCCGCAGCGCCCCGACCGCAACGCTCGCGATCTCCGGTGCGCTCGTGCTCGCCTTGTTCGCCGTCGACCACGCCGCAGGCGCCGTCGCCGTGATCGCACCAGCGATCGCCCTCTACTCGCTCGCGCTCTCGCGCGGCCGCGTCCATCTGGTCGCCGCCGTGGTCGCGGCGGCCGCCGCGGTGATGATCGCCGACGTCTTTCTCGCCGGGCATCACCCGCGCGCGCTT
>WNGE01020425.1_pt1 | contig 11893 bp, 12 predicted proteins | sample 5400651 | NCBI WGS metagenome assembly WNGE01 (sample SAMN13153370, study PRJNA577476) | soil metagenome | isolation source: 60 cm soil or saprolite under grassland replicate 2 | place: USA:California | collected 2016-06-15 | reverse complement strand
CCTCGGCCACCGCCTCGGGGTACCGCCCCTTCATCGACCCATCGAAGTTCGGCTCCACGATCGACAATCCGTTCTTCCCGCTGAAGCCCGGAACGACCTTCGTGTATGAGGGCGTGAAGGACGGCGACAGCCAGCGGGATGTGGTGGTCGTCACCGATCGAACGAAGATGGTCCTGGGGATCCCGTGCGTGGTGGTCGAGGACACGTCCACACATGACGGTGCGCTGCTCGAGAAGACGGAGGACTGGTACACACAGGATGCGGAAGGGAGCGTGTGGTACTTCGGTGAGGACACCGCGGAATACGAGAACGGCAAGGTCGCCACCACCGAGGGGTCCTGGCAGGCAGGGGTCGACGGGGCCCAGCCCGGGATCGTCATGCCGGCCCACCCGAGCGTGCCCGACTCGTTCCGCCAGGAGTACTACCCGGGCCAGGCCGAGGACACGTTCTGGATCGTCAGCCTCACCCAGCCCGTCTCGGTGCCGTACGGCAACTTCGACGACGCGCTGCTCACCCTGGAGTTCACCCGCCTCGAGCCAAAGGTGATCGACGAGAAGGTGTACGTCCGGGGCGTCGGGCTGGTGCGCGAATCCGCGGCAGCCGGACCGAAGGAGACCGCGGAGCTGGTGAGCCTCACCGAACCATGATCGGATGTGCTCAAGTCGTCGCGTGATCGGCCGATAAAGGCGTGCTTGCCTCCGGGCGACGGTCGTGGTACCGAATACGTGACCCTGCGGCCGATGTTCCGAGGCACGACCATCGCGAGGATGACGATATGGGCAAGCATGAGCGGCGGGCGAGGCGATTGGGGGACAGGTTCATCCTGTCCGGCTGCGCCATCGGTGTGGCATCCACCCTGCTGTTCGTTCTCCCCACGACAGTGGCCGACGCGGCGGCCACCGGCGCGGTCCGCGGCGACGTGGTCTCGTACGAGACGAACGCTCCCGTCAAGGGGGCGAGCGTGTTCCTTCCGGGTTATGGTGCACGGGCCGTCTCCCGGTCGGACGGAACCTTCGCCTTCCCGCAGCAGTTCCCGACCGATCACCCCTACCGGCGGATCGAGGCGGTGGTGACCGCCCCCGGGTTCGGGACATGGACGATCTCGGGAGTTCCGCTCTACGACGGCGACGTGCTCGAGCTTCACGCCCAGCTTCGGCGGCACGACTGGACCCACCATGTCACCACGCCGCAGGAGCGGATGGCCGCCCGGCGGCAGGCCCCATCCCGTCCGGCCTCCTACACCTCGACCTGCACGGGTTGGGCCGACACGCTGCTCCCGCCCCAGAACATCTGGGTGTGGATGGCCGAGAGCGGCGTCTCGGAGCAGTACGACTTCGCGTTCTACCTGACCCATGTGCTGCCGGACGAATGGATCGCATCCTGGGACGCCGACTCCCTGGGAGCCGGGGCCATCGCGGCGAAGACCTACGCGTGGTACCGGACCAAGCCAGGGCACGCGTACAGCGGTGGGTCCGGATGCGCCGATCTCCAGGACACCACGGCGGACCAGGTCTTCGACCCCACCTGGTCGAACGCCGCAACGGACCAGGCCGTGTACGCCACCCTCGGCAGCATCCTGTGGAAGGACGGCGACATCTTCCTCAGCCAGTACTTCGCGGGGGCCAAGGGAGACCCCTGCGCGCCGGTCGAAGGTGAGTACGCGGGCCGGATGTCGCAGTGGGGGACCCAGACGTGCGCCACCGAATCCATGCTGTGGCCCGACATCGTGACCACGTTCTACCCGACCGGCACGAGCTGGAACTACCGCCTGAACTGGTTGCTCGACCCGGGAGCGGAAGCCATTTCCTCCTATCCCTGGACCAAGAAGGACGCGGCCAGCCTGACCCGAGAAGCGGGCTCGGGGCACAGCGGCGGCTACTACTTCACCCTCACACCGAAGGCCGGCAAGAGCGGCTCCGCCCGGAACCAGCGGCCGATCGACGGGACGGCCGACACCACCTATCAGACGTCGGTGGCGCTGCTGTGCCCCCAATCGAACCCCAGCAGGTGCTCGATCACTCTGAAGGTCCTGGCCATCACGGGAACGGGAAGCAACCCCGCGCAGACGACGACGTTCACGGAGGGCCGGCTGGCCGGCTGGAAGGTCTATTCGTTCAACACCACCGGCATGGGAGTGACCCACATCGCGGTGATGTACGTGGTGTCCAGCCCCCAGGTGGTCCAGATCGACGACGCCTCCGTGAACTCGGCGTTCGGCGGTCCCTGAGCCACTCTCCCCTCGCCCTGGCTGACCGGGGGGACAAGCCGGACCGTTTCATTGACACCCCCCTCGAAAAGGCCGAGTGTTGGGTGTAGCAATCGACTTCGAGTGCTCTCGGCCCTGATCGACGTGCCCGAAAGGCGTTCCTCCCGGCCCTGGCCACGACGAGTTTCCGTCGAGCCCGAAGGGGGCCCCCCATGGGGGAATCGTTCGATCCGGTGCCGTCAATGCTTGGAAATCGTCTCCTCGACGCCCTCCCGGCGGAGAAGCGCGAGTCCATGGCTTCGAGACTGAAGCCCGTCGAGTTCAGGCCTCACGACGTTCTCTACGAGCCGGGCAGGAGGATCGGGAAGGTCTACTTCCCACAGAGCGGGGTGATCTCCCTCATGGCCCCCCTGCTCAACGGCGAGGCCATCGAGACCGCCACGATCGGGAACGAGGGCATGCTGGGGGTCAGCGTCTTCCTCGGAGGTGGGACCAACGGCGCCGGCATCGCCATGGCCCAGGTCGCCGGCAGAGGCCTGTACATGAGCGCGGACACGTTCCGGGCGGAGATCGCCGGCGACGGGAAGCTGCGGGAGCTCCTGCTGGGCTACACGCAGGCGCTGTTCGCCCAGATCTCCCAGAGCGTGGCGTGCAACGGGACGCATTCGATCCGGGAGCGGTGTGCCCGGTGGCTGCTCGAGACCCACGACCGGGCCGGTTCGGACCAGTTCGTGCTGACCCAAGAGTTCCTGGCCGACATGCTGGCGGTGCGGCGCCCCTCGGTGACCGTTGCGGCCGGGATGTTGCAGCGAGCGGGACTCATCGAGTACCGGCGGGGCCAGATCACCATCCTGGACCGGACGGGGCTGGAGACGTCCTCCTGCGAGTGCTACCAGGCCATCCTCGACGCGTACAACACCCTGGTTCCGATCCCCTGACGCCGCCTGGGCGAGGACGCCCCTCCGCCGGTTCCTCGGCCTCGAACCGCTCGGCTAGAATCGCCCATCGAACGTGGGTCGGGATGGGAGGAGCGTGAGGTGGCGGACCAGGACCCGGTAGGGCTGCTGTCAAGCGTCCCGCTGTTCTCGGGATGCACGAAGAAGGAGCTCCAGGCGATCGCCAGGGCCACCAAGGAGGTCAACCACAAGGGAGGCGCCGTCATCGCCCGCGAGGGCGAGAAGGGGATGGGCTTCTTCCTGATCCTGGACGGGACGGCCCGGGTCAGCATCGGCGGGCGATCCCGGGCCAAGCTCGGTGCCGGGGACTACTTCGGCGAGATCGCCCTGCTCGACGAGGGTCCCCGCTCCGCCACCGTGACCGCCGAGACGCCGATGAAGCTGCTGGGGCTCACGGCGTGGAACTTCCGGCGGCTGATCGCCGACAACCCGTCGATCGCCCAGAAGCTCCTCCGGGCGATGGCCGATCGACTTCGCGACGCGGGACCGGATCCCAGGCACTGACGGAGCCCTCGAGCCGGTAGCCTTCGGGATCGTGCAACTGGGCCTGGTCATCGGCGGCGACCTTCGCGAGCTGGGCGACCAGGCTCGGCAGGCCGAGCGGGCGGGGTTCGAGAGCGTCTGGTGCGCGGAGACCTCGCGATCGGCATACGTCCAGGCCGCGGTGGCCTGTTCTGCCACCGAGTCCGTCACCGTGGGGACCGACATCGCGCTGGCGTTCCCGCGGAGCCCGACCATCACCGCCATGACGGCCCGAGACCTGTCGGAGCTGTCCGGCGGGCGATTCGTCCTCGGCCTCGGGACCCAGGTGAAGCGGGTCAACGAGCAGCGGTTCTCCGTCCCGTTCGAACATCCCGCCCCCAAGCTGGCCGAGGCGGTCTCGGTGATCCGACAGGTCTGGTCGACGTTCGAGGGGCGGCCCATCGAGCACCGGGGCCGGTTCTACACGGTGACCATGCCGCCCTTCCCAGGGGCCGGCCCGGCCCCGCGCCCCGTGCCCATCTACCTGGCGGCGGTGAACGAGCTGATGGCCGAGACGGCGGGCCGGTGCGCCGACGGCGTCCTCGGCCACCCCATGACCAGCCCCGGCTACGTGCGCGACGTGCTGCGCCCGGCGGTCGAGCGGGGGGCGGCGCAGGCCGGCCGCGATCCGGGCGAGGTGAACGTGTCGACCGGCCTGATCCTCCAGGTGTCGGAGGACCGGGACGAAGCGCGGCGCGACGCCGCGTTCCAGGTCGCCTTCTACGCCACCACCCGCACCTACCGTCCGGTCCTGGCCCTGCACGGATTCGACGGCCTGATCGAACCGCTGCGACGGGCGTTCGCCCGCCAGGACTTCGCCGAGATGGCGAACCTGGCCGAGCCGATGGTGGGCTCCCTGGCCGTGGCCGGAACGCCCGATGAGTGCCGCGAGCGGATCGCGGCGTTCGACGGGCTGGTCGATCGCCTGATCCTGGGCGGCACGTGGGTGGGGCCCTCTCCCGAACGGATGGCCCGGAACCACCGGGCCATCCTGGAGACGTTCGCTCCATCGGCCGGATGATCGCCCGCCTCCCGCCATGCCGTTCCTGAGCAGGCCCGACGGCTGCCGCCTGTACTTCGAGCCGCACGGGCCCGGTTCCGAGGTGCCGCTGCTCCTGCTCGAAGGGATGGGGGGAGACATCCCGGGCTGGCGCCGGAACATCCCGCGGCTGTCCGCGGTTCGACGGGTCGTCGCCTACGACTTCAGGGGCAACGGGCGGTCGGACAAGCCCGACGAGCCGATGACGATGCGGACGTTCGTCCAGGATACGCTGGGGCTTCTCGACGAGATCGGCGCGGGGCGGTCGCACGTGTACGGGCAGTCCTTCGGCGGCATGGTGGCCCAGGAGCTGACCCTGGAGCATCCGTCCCGAGTGCGCTCGCTCGTGCTCGCCTGCACGAACCCCGGGCCACGCCACGCGATCAAGCCGGGGCCGGGGGCGAGCGTGCCGAAGGCGAAGCCGTACCTCGCGCTGTACTCGGAGCGGTTCGCCCGGGAGCATCCCGATCACGTGGCCGAGGACATCCTGGTGGGGAGCCAGAACCCGCAGCCCGCACATGCCGGTCGCCGCCAGTGGGAGGCGATGCAGGGGTGGTCGTCGTTCGAACGGCTGGGCCAGATCCGGTGCCCGACGCTGGTCCTGCACGGGACCGAGGACCGGCTGGTTCCCGTGGCCAACGCGCGCCTGCTGGCCGATCGGATCCCGCACGCCGAGCTCGTGCTGCTGGAGGGCGCGGGGCACCTCTACCACTCCGAGCAGCCGGAGCGCGCCGACCGGGCCGTGCTGGGTTTCCTGGGCCGTGTGGAGGCCGAGGGGTGACCGAGATCCCGGACCACGTCCGCCGGATGGCCGCCCGGCGCGAGCGGGCCCGGCGGGTTCGGGACTTCCCCGAAGCCGACCGGCTCCGGGACCGGATCCGGGAGGCGGGGTTCGACGTGCTCGACACGTCCGGCGGAGTGGGTGGTCCAGGGTTGGCCCGAGGACGTCGAGCGCGGGATCCGCTCGTTCGGCGCAGGCCCGGACGTCCAGCACGTGGTCGTGGACGCGTCGGGCTCCTCGGCCCGGCCGTATCCGGGGGGCGCGGACCTGGTGAGGCTCCAGCCGACGTCGGGCTGGGCGGCGGCGAGGAACGCCGGCCTGCGCCGGGCGGCCGGCCGGATCGTCGTGCTGGTCGACGGCTCGGTGGAGGCGGCAGGGGACGTCCTCTCGCCGCTTCGCTCCGCGCTCGAGGATCCCACCGTCGGGGTGACCGGGCCGTTCTGCCTGGTGTCGGAGGACATGCGGGAGTTCCGCGAATCCGAGGGTCCGGAGGTGGACGCCGTGGAGGGCTACCTCATGGCGTTCCGGAGGGAGTTGGTCGAAGGGGGCCTCGGCCTGCGGTTCGACGAGAAATTCAGGTTCTACCGCTCCGCCGACATCGAGGTCAGCTTCCAGATCAAGGCGATGGGCCTGCGGGCCACGATCACGCCGGTCCCGGTGGTGCGCCACGAGCATCGGATGTGGGCGAACACCACAGAGGAGGAGCGGGCCCGGCTGTCGAAACGCAACTTCTGCCGGTTCCTGGACCGGTGGCGCGGCCGCACTGACCTGCTGGTGTCGAACCGGAGCTGAGGGGCTTCGCCCGGCAGCCGGGAAAGCCGCCGGGTCGCAAGTCAATCGGGGCGGCTCGGGATCTCCTGGGTCAGGCCGAGCGGGGCGTCCTCCATCGGCGGCGCCGACTGCCTGATGGCGGGTCCCGGCTTGATCTCCTTGGCCTCGCCCTGGCCGTTCTCGACGGCCTTCTGGTCGACCTCCCGCTTGAGCTCCTCCTCGGTCGGGATGGGAACCTTGCCCTCCACGAAGGCGTGCAGCTCCTTCCCGTCGATGACCTCCCGCGCGATCAGCACCTTGGCGAGCCGGTCGAGCAGGTCGCGGTCCTTCGTCAGGATCTCCCTGGCGCACTCGTGGGCCTCGTTCACCAGCCGCGCCACCTCGCCGTCGACCAGGCGCGCCGTGTCCTCGGAGATGTCGGGGCGCTCGCCGGGGAACAGCGGCCGCCCTTCAGGGGTCCGGAAGCCGTTCGACCCGAACGAGAGCGGTCCGATCTTCGCGCTCATGCCGAACTCCACCACCATCGCCTTCGCGATGTCCGTGGCAACCTGGAGGTCGTTCTGGGCCCCGGTCGAGATCTGCTTGAACACGAGCTCCTCGGCGGACCGGCCGCCCAGCAGGATAGCCAGGCGGTCCTTCAGCTCGGGCTCGGTGAGCAGGTAGCGGTCCTCCAGCGGACGCTGCATGGTCATGCCGAGGGCCGCGGCGCCCCGGGGGATGATCGAGACCCGGTGGACCGGGTCCGAGTTCTTCGACCGCAGCGCCACCAGGGCGTGGCCCATCTCGTGGTTGGCCACGATGATCCGTTCCTTCTCCGAGAGCACTCGGCTCTTCCGTTCCAGGCCGGCCACCACCCGGTCGATCGCCTCCTCCAGCTCCGCCATCCCGACGGCGTCCTTCTCGCGGCGGGCGGCCAGCAGCGCGGCCTCGTTGATCGCGTTGGCCAGGTCGGCTCCGGTGAATCCCGGGGTCCGGGCGGCCAGCACCCGGAGCTCCACCGATGGATCCAGCGCCACCCCTCGGGCGTGCACCTTGAGGATGGCATCCCGTCCCCGGAGGTCCGGGCGGTCCACGATGACCTGCCGGTCGAACCGTCCCGGCCGCAGGAGGGCCGGGTCGAGCACGTCCCCCCGGTTCGTGGCGGCCATGATGATCACGCCCTTCGAGGTGTCGAACCCGTCCATCTCGACCAGCAGCTGGTTCAGGGTCTGCTCGCGTTCGTCATGTGACCCGAAGGATCCGCCCAGCGCGCCGGCCCGGGACTTGCCGATGGTGTCGAGCTCGTCAAGGAACACCAGGCAGGGGGCCTTCTCCTTGGCCTGGTTGAACAGCTCCCGGACCCGGGCGGCGCCCAGGCCCACGAACATCTCGACGAACTCCGAGCCCGACATGAAGAAGAAGGGGACCTGGGCCTCGCCGGCCACGGCCCGGGCCAGCAGCGTCTTGCCGCAGCCGGGCGGACCGAGCAGCAGCACGCCCTTCGGGATCCGGCCCCCCAGCCGCTGGTACTTCTTCGGCGTCTTCAGGAACTCGACGATCTCCTTCAGCTCCTCCACCGGCTCGTCGAGTCCCGCCACGTCGGCGAAGGTGGTTTTCATGTCCTTGCGGTCGTAGATCTTCACGCCCTTGCGGCCGAGGTTGAGCGCGCCGGCCGCCCCGCCACCCGCCATGCGGCGGAACAGGAAGATGTACACCCCGATCAGCAGGAGCAGCGGCAGGGCCCACTGGAGGAGGAAGCCGGTGAGCGCGCTGGGTGGGTGCGCGTCCACCTGGACCCCCTGATCGGAAAGCTGCTTGACCAGGGTCGTGGGGTCGTAGTTGAAGGGCAGGGTCGCCTTGCGGAGGTTCCCGTCCTTGGTGGTCCACTGCACCGAGTCGTTGAACAGTTCGACCTTGTCGACCTTGGAAGCCTGCACCTCGTTGAAGAACGTGTTGAGCGGGACCGTGACGGGCTGGGGCTGGAACTGACCCCGGACGATGAGCAGCACGATGAGGCCAAGGGCCGCGTAGGCGATCAGGAACCGCCACCGGTTGGCTCCGGTCGGCGTCCCCCCTCCGCCGCCCAGGCCCGGCAGCCTTCCCTTGCGCCTGTCGTCGTTGCTCGGCATCGCTTCCTCTGTGTCGGGACGCCTGTCTTCGGACGCCCGTCTTGAGACGCCGGTGTTCGGCGCCCTTCGTACATCTTCCCACCCCTGGCCGGGAAGTCCCCCTCAATCTCCCGCGCCGCCGTATCCTGCGGGATCAGGTGGGACGCCAGGTGAGGCGGGAAGCGGAGCCGGGAACGGGCGGATCGGCGCGACGATGGGCGGTGGCCGGGCTCGCCGGATCGTCCGCGGCGACGGTCGCGGCCGCGCTCGTTCACACGGGCTTCCCCTCGGTGCCCTTTCCGCCGCTGTCCATCGCCCAGGCCATCGTCCGGGCAGCGCCGGGAGGGTTCGCCACCACCTTCATAGATCTCTTGGGCCACTGGGCGCTCCGGTTGGCGGTGGCCGGCACGATGGCAGCCTTCCTGGCCTCCGGGGCCGTGCTGGGTGTGGTGATGGGCATGCTGGCGAGGCGGGTGCCGGGCGGCCGGTACGGCGCCGCCGTGATCGCCTTCCTGCCCCTGTGGGCAGCGATCGTGGCCCTCTCGCCGTCCGACCCGCAGTTCGTCGGCCGGGGCATGCTGGCGGTAGCGATGGCGCCTGTCTGGCTGGCGGCCTCGGTGGTGGCGGCCCGAGCCTCCGTCGGCGTCGGGGCCGATCCGGCGGTGGAGACCTCGGGGCGCCTGCCGGCTCGCGGGGCCGGCGTGTCCAGGAGGGTGGTCCTTCGGTCCCTGTGGTGGGGGGCGCTCGGAGCGCTCCTCGGGGCGGCCGACCTGGGGAAGCTCCTTCGTCCGCGACCGAATCCCGGGCGGCTCCCCATCCATCTCGCCGACGTCACGCCGGCCGTCCTGCCGTCCTCGTCGCCGGCCGATCGGTCGTTCGACCGCATTGCGGGGCTCACCCCGGAGATCACGTCGAACGAGGGGTTCTACGTGGTCGACGAGGAGATCATCGATCCCGACATCGACCCCGAAACGTGGAGCCTCAGCATCGGGGGGTTGGTCGGACGGCCCGTGCGGCTGGGCTACCGCGAGCTGCTGTCGTTCCCCGCCGTCGAGCGCTACCAGACCCTCGAGTGCATCAGCAACAGGGTGGGCGGCGATCTGATCTCCACCGCGAAGTGGGTGGGCGTCCCGCTCCCGCTGGTCCTCGAGCGGGCCGGCGTCCGGCGCGGCGCGGTCGAAGTGGTCTTCCGCGCGGCCGGCGGGTACTCGGACAGCCTCCCCGTCGCCCAGGCCATGGACGAGAGCACGCTGATCGCGGTGGGGATGAACGGCCGGGTGCTGCCTCGCGAGCATGGGTTCCCGGCCAGGGTCCTCTCGGTCGGCACCTACGGGATGAAGAACCCCAAGTGGCTGACCGGGATCGAGGTTGTGGACTCGCCGTATCAGGGCTACTGGGAACAGCGGGGGTGGTCGAAGCGGGCCATCGTGAAGACGGGATCGAGGATCGACGTCCCTCGCGATGGCTCGTCGGTCTCCGGTCCGGCGACCGTCGCGGGCGTGGCCTTCGCCGGCGATCGCGGGATCTCCAAGGTGGAGGTGTCGACCGACGGTGGCCGGACCTGGCGCGCCGGCGAGCTGAAGCGGCCGCTGTCCCCGTTCACCTGGCGGCAGTGGAGGTTCGCCTGGCACCCGCCGAACGGCTCGGGCCGGAACCGGATCCTGGTCCGGGCCTACGACGGCCGAGGGGTGGTACAGATCCCGATCCCCGCCGACCCTCATCCGGACGGAGCGAGCGGGTACGATGGGTTGACGATCGTCCGTGCAACAGGATCAGGCTGACCGCAGCGACCTGGAGTCGCGATTCGAGGCGGAGGCGCTTCCGCTTCTGCCCGGCATGTACTCGGCGGCGTACCGGCTGACCCGGAACCCGTCGGATGCCGAGGACCTGGTGCAGGAGACGTTCCTCCGCGCCTACCGCGCCTTTCATCAGTTCGAGCCGGGGACGAACCTCAAGGCCTGGCTCTACCGGATCCTCATGAACACGTTCATCAACAGCTACCGCAAGCGCCAGCGCGAGCCCCAGACGGTGTCGGACGAGGAGATCGCCGACTGGTACCTGTACTCGAAGATGAACGAGGCGGGGCTGGAGCCGTCGGCGGAGACCGCGGTGATCGAGTCCCTGCCCGACGAGGAGGTACAGGAGGCGTTGTCGTCGTTGCCCGAGCAATTCCGGGCCGCCGTGCTCCTGGCCGACGTCGAGGGATTCAGCTACAAGGAGATCGCGGAGATCACCGGCGTGCCCATCGGGACCGTCATGTCGCGACTGCACCGGGGAAGAAAGGCCCTTCAGAAGCGGTTGTGGGATGTGGTTCGGGAGCGTGGACTTGTCAGAGATTAGCTGTATCGAGGTGCTGGAGGAGATCGAGCTCTACGTCGATGGAGAGCTCGAGTCGGATCGCGCTGTCCACCTCGCGGAGCACCTCGCCACGTGCACCCCGTGCATGCGGCACGCGGAGTTCCACGCCAAGCTGAAGGACATCGTCCGCACGAAGTGCCGCTCCGAGACGCCCGAGCACCTGATGGTTCGGATCCGCGTCATGTTGCGACGAGAGGATCCCAGGCCCAGGTAGGCCGCCCCGTTCCATCGCCATTTTTCCGGACCGATCCCGGCAGTCCGGAAACCGCCCCGCCCTCCGGATCGAATACCCTCCGAAAGGAGGCAGGGTGACCCGCGTCCCCGATCGACCATGAAGGGCAGCCGGCCCGGGAGGCTTCCTGCGCCCTCGCAGACGACCCATCAGGGCCGGACTTGCGCCGCGCCCGGGTGTTCGACGCAGCTCTCGATCTACAACCTCGGCTCGACCTGCTGGCAGCACGCCGACATCGTGTTCCCGAACTACCGGGGCAAGCGCCTGGTGGAGGGCAAGGCATAACATAGCCTTGAGCCCCTAGCGCTCAGGTTTCCTCTGCGCATCTCCGCAGTTTCCTTGACGCCTCCGCCGGAGCTTGGGTACAATGACCGTGGCAAGGGCAAGGAGAGAGGAAGAAGGAGGTGGGCGCAGCCATGTTGGCCAGAAGGAACATGTGGCAGGACCTGTTCGACATGGAGCGTGAGGCCAACGATCTCTTCCGGCGCCTGTTCGGTACCGGATGGGTTCCCGCCACTGCGCTGGTTGCCGGCGACGTCGGCCGGTCCGTGTGGGCCCCGAAGGTGGACGTCTTCGCCCGCGAGGGGTCGCTGATCGTTCGAGCCGAGCTCCCGGGGGTCGATCCCGACAAGGACATCGACATCTCGGTCGAGGACGGCGTGCTCTCCATCAAGGGGGAGCGCCGGAACGAGCAGAAGACCGACGGCGAGGGCTTCTACCGGATGGAGACCACGTACGGCGAGTTCGAGCGGCACATCCCGCTCCCGCAGGGCGTGAACCCGGACGACATCACGGCCTCCTACGAGAACGGCATGCTCGAGGTGGTCGTGCCGAAGGCCGCCGAGGTGGCCTCGGCCAAGAAGATCCAGGTCACGCCGGGGCACGAGAAGGCCCTGTCCGCCAAGGGGCAGAGGAAGTGACCTGACCCGGTCACCGACCGA
>WNGE01022622.1_pt1 | contig 11895 bp, 13 predicted proteins | sample 5400651 | NCBI WGS metagenome assembly WNGE01 (sample SAMN13153370, study PRJNA577476) | soil metagenome | isolation source: 60 cm soil or saprolite under grassland replicate 2 | place: USA:California | collected 2016-06-15 | reverse complement strand
ATGAACATGGGAACGTTGTCCATCTCGGCGAGCGCGAGTGCTCCATCCAGCGGCGGCATCAGAAAGTTCTGGAAGAAGCGCCATCGCCGGTTGTTGATGAGAAAATGCGCCAGCGTATGGGCGAAGTTGCCGTTCACGTGTCCAAAGCAGCGGGCTACACGAATGCCGGAACTGTGGAATTCCTGGTTGACGAAGCCCGAAAATTCTATTTCCTTGAGATGAACACGCGCTTGCAAGTGGAGCATCCCGTCACAGAGTTGGTCACGGGCTTGGACCTTGTGCATCTACAAATTCGGATTGCTGCCGGAGAGAAGTTGCCGTTTGCGCAGGAAGATGTGCATATACGCGGGTACGCCATTGAGTGCCGTATCTACGCCGAAGATCCGGATAACAATTATTTCCCCAGCCCGGGCAAAATCAGTCTGCTGCTGACGCCTGACGGGCCAGGAGTTCGGCACGATAGCGGCATGTATGAGGGCTGGACCGTGCCCATCGATTACGATCCGTTGCTGGCAAAACTGATCGGCTATGGAAGCGACCGGGCACAAGCGGTTTCAAGACTCAGGCGAGCTCTGGACGAATATCTTGTCGGCGGGATCAAAACAAACATTTCTTTGTTCAGGCGAATTCTGGGCGACCAGGATTTTCAAGCCGGAAAACCAGACACAGGATACTTGGATCGTTTGCTGCATACGAACCAGGTCAGCAGCGGAGATCAGCATGCCGATGCAGCGGCGATTGCGGCGGGAATTTTTGCGACGCTGGATTCAGCTTCGGCGACGGCAAACGGCGTCGCGGGGGACAGACCAGCGGTCGCTACGGCATCGACTTGGAAGCAAGCCGCTCGCATCGATGGTTTGCGGCAATGACTGTCACTTTCAGCAGATCCTAAATTCATGATCTACGACGTCAGCATCGAGAACACGAATTACCGGCTGGAACTGAATCGGACAACTACGGGCTGGACTTGCAGCCTAAATGGCCGGCCAGTTCAACTCGATGTGGCGCTGATTCGTCCCGGCGTGTTGTCTCTCTTGATTGAGAACCAAGCTTACGAGGTCAAGCGCGAAAAGGTAGGATCGGAGATTCATCTGTGGGTTGGAAATCAGCGCTATACAGCCGAATTGCGCGATCCGCGCTCCCTGCGCAACCTCAAAGATCGTGCCGGAAGGCAGCAAGGGTCCAGTAGATTGACAGCACCAATGCCGGGGAAGGTAGTCCGTTTGCTGGTGAACGAAAAAGACCAGGTCGAGGCCGGCCAGGGGGTTGTGGTTGTGGAAGCCATGAAGATGCAGAACGAGATCAAGTCCCCCAAGAAAGGCATAGTGCAGAAGCTCACGGCCGCCGAGGGCACCAGTGTGAACGCCGGAGACGTGCTAGCGATTGTGGAATGAATCGAGCCCGAGCAGGTTCTCTTTAGTGCGCTGTGCCGTTGCCGTCCATAACTTTCTGCGCGTAATAGTTCTCTACTCGCGCCTGGTCCCGAAGCACCTCGTAGTATGCCGCCTTAAGGAGTTGCTCGCGGCGCTCCTGAAGCTGCGAGCGAATTGCAATCTTGACGCGGGGATCGGCCAGCTCGCGCTGTCCCGCTGGCTCTTTGGAAAGAACTTTAACAATGCGGAAGCCGGCCAGTTGCTTGGTCATAGGATTGACGATGGTGATGATCGGGCTGTACTGGCCGGGCTTGAGCTTCGTCACCAATTCGCGCGTGAGAGGATCGGTGTTACGCAGAGCCGACTCCGGTGTGAAACCCAAATCACCGGCATTGGCTGAAGTCTCCGAATCTTCAGAGTAATTCATAGCCAACGTTCCGAAATCCTCGCCGCTGTCGAGGCGGTTGGCGAGGGTCTGAATCTTCTTGCGGGCTTCAGCTTCGTTCTGCGCCTTGTCGTTCTTCAGATTGCGCACTTGCGGGCTGGGAGCGGTGGTCACGAAAATCTGCGCCAAATGGTATTGCGGTTCGATCAGGTTGAACTCCGATTTGTGAGCATTGTAGTAGTTGGCAATATCCTGATCGGAGACGTTGATCTTCGAAGAGATCTCCTTATTCAAAACTTTCTCGACGGTAAGCGAGCGGCGGAGATCGCGCTTAAAGTCATCCTCGTTAATTTTCTTTTCTTTGAGCCGCGCGTCAAATTCCTCCTTGCTATAAGGCGATTTAAGGTCGTTTAGCTTGCGGTTGACTTCATCATCAGTCGCGAGAAGCCCTAGTTTTTCTGCCCGCCGCATGAGGATTTGGTTATCGATCAACTCGCGAAGAATGCTCAAACGAAGGCTGGTGGCTTGTTCTCCAGTAGGTTGCTGTTCAGAGCCAGACGTCTGATTTTGATAATACTTTTCCAGTTCGGCGACGTAGATATTGTGGCCATCGACTGAGGCCGCAAGGTCACTGCCGACCTGCTTGGAAGTGCATGCAACTGCGGCAAGCAACCCGGCGAACAATAGAAGACTAAGATGAAGTTTGGAATTTGCCTTCAATCAAACCCTCCCCACGACGCCGCGCCTCGGGATCTCCGCTTGAAATATTGGACTATTTGGTCGCCGGCTGCGGCGGACTGCAAACAGAGTGGGCGTAGCCTCAACACCCAGCGTGGAGCCTTCTTTAACTGAGGCTCTGACAGCCTCATCCTTTTGAGCCTTCACGCAGGACTGAAGCTTTGCTCCATCAACATTGTGCTTCTGACCTTGTACCATCGCTAGGCGATCGAGTGCGCCGAACTGACCATCACGGCTTTTCTCAGAATTAACTTCAGTCTGATTGGCATGGATGTAGTCTGCGAAATCCCAATAGGCGTCGTTGTTCTGCGACGCCAAGCAGTTTGCATCTACAGCGGCGTGGATGGCCCAGGGATGAATTTCCGCGAGTGGAAAGTCTTTATATATGAAGGTGACGCGGTCTCCATATTCCTTCAGCAATTGAGGAAACAGGGTCTGGTGCATGCGCGAGCAGTAGGGACATTCGAAATCGTCGTAGTTTACGGCTACGACCTTGGCATCTTTGTTTCCGCGCGTGGGGCGCCCGGAGAGGTCGATTTTCTTCATGAGCTCGGCGTAGGGATCCTTTGTGAGATCGATTTTGGCCATGCGCATGAGCGTTTTTCCATCTTTGGAAAGCAGGAAATCGTAAGTCTGCTTCTTATCGCTACCCTCAAACGTGATGGTCAGCGCGTCGTAATTTGGAAATTCGCTGGGCTTGAGTGGACTCAGGTTGATCTTTACTCCTGCTGGGATGCTGTAGAAAGAACGCACTTGCCGCTCAATACGCTGGGCAACTTCTGAAGGCGCGGATTGGGCCGAGCAGCCCAAACAAATGAGAACCAGCAGGACCACCGATCGCCGGAGAGAAGTCACCAAAAACCGCCTATACATGGGAATTAGCACTAATTATCTCATAGTTACTAGGCGGGCCCGCTGAATGCGATCTTGAGTTTGAATTATGAATTCTGGACTCAGTCAAAATCGGCGATCTGAAATCGGAAATTATCCGGTTTTGCGAGTCAGTTGTTCCGGCGAAAGAAGTGAATTCATTGAGCCGGAGCGGAAACCCTCCAGATCAAGCGTGACAAACTTGAAGCCCAGGGCTTTGAACGTAGCGGTGAATGTGGCAGCCATTCCGGAATCTAGAGCGCGCGGCAGCTCGTCTCGGGCTATCTCGATGCGCACAATCTCTCCGTGATGGCGCACACGAAACTGGCGGAACCCGAGGGCACGAAGTGCGTCTTCACCCTGCTCGACTATGCTGAGAGCTTCCCGCGTAACTGGCCGGCCATATTCGATGCGCGAAGAAAGACATGCCGAGGCTGGCTTATTCCAGATGCGCAGGCCAGCGGCGCGAGAGAGGTCGCGAATATCCTGTTTTGTCAAACCGGCATCGCGCAGGGGGGCCGCGACTCTGTGCTGCTCAGCCGCGACCTGGCCGGGGCGGAAGTCGCCCTCGTCATCTAAGTTCACTCCGTAGGCAACAGACTCGAAGCCATGCTCGCGGCGGAAATCTTCCATCACGGTGAACAGTTCATCTTTACAGAAAAAGCAGCGTGAAGCGTCATTGCGCGAATATTCAGGGCGGTCGAGTTCGTTGGTTGCGATGACTTTGAGCGGAATCTGGTGTTCGCCGGCAAACGCAATCGCGTCGGCAAGCTGAGTGCGCGCCAGGCTGGGAGAGTCTGCAATGACAGCCAGCATGTCATCGCCGAGTACCTGATGTGCCGCCCATGCCAGGAATGCTGAATCCACACCGCCGGAGTATGCCAGCAGCGTGCGACCGAGGGTGCGAAGGCTCTTATCCAGTACAGCTCGCTTCGAAGCAAGAAGAGCGGCGTCCATTGCCATATGTTAATACGGTTCGAAGATACCCGCCCGCACAATCAGATCGTCTGCAGTTTCCATCGGCCTCGCAGGAACAGCAGGATCCCCGCTCCTGCAATAGCGGCCCCGGCAATCACAATCGAGAAAAACACGCCGTTCGATGCGAAACCGGCGCGCAGCCTGTGGAAATCAAATCGACCCACAGCCACTTTGCCGGACAGTTAGCGTAATTTTCGGGACGCGCCTTGGCGTGCCGGTAGCTGGCGGGACACTCCAAACGGCGATTAATTTCAATAACGCCCGCGCCAGCGCCGAGATGCCCTTCTTCAATCAGGACATCTTTGACCTTGCCAATGCACTTGAGCCGGGACCCGATGACCCGCAGCCCATCTTCGGTGGGCTTACCTATAACGAGGCGCTCGCCATTGATCGCAATGCGGGCATCAATGGAATTGACGCGGCGATTAGCCAGTTCCAGCTCGATGCCGTCGTGTCCGCCACCGACAATCCGGCGTGGGCTACCGATCTGATTTATGGCGACCACTTTATTTTCAGGACATCGGGTCTTGCTGCGGGCCCCCGGATATCCCATCGTCGGCATCAGCTTCTTCGGGACAGCATTCAGTGAGCCCACGCTGATCAGGCTTGCCTCGGGCTTCGAGGCGGCCACCCAGGCGGCGTCTCTACCTCTCAGTCGAGTTCCGCCACCAGACCGTCGACCGTTTTGAAAACGGCTCTGCTTCCTAAATGTAGTGACACAGATACTGACACAGTGATGCAGCCAACTCAGGAGCATAAGCAAAAGACGAAAGCGGAAGGCGAATGGAAGTCGCCAGCAATCAGAGATTTAATGACAAACAGGATGGTAGGCACGTGGGGACTCGAACCCAGACCTCTACCGTGTCAATTTTGAGGTCAGCAACCTAAAACCCTTTCCTCATCTAGCTTTTCCGCGTTTTGCTACCGCTAAAAACAGGTCAAAACAACTTGGTTTTGATGGCGAGTTGATGGCAAGTTCCTTAACTCTTTTCCGACCCGGCCACCTGCGGCGTTCACAATTGTTGGTGTAATGGCGAGTGGCTGCTGGAAACCCTTTTCAGGGAATTTCAATAACGAAGTTCGTTCGTAGGTTATTGAATGTTCGTTCGCCACAGACGCTGGAATTCGCTGAAATTACTGCTTTGGTTCCTTTTTCAACGCCACGCCTGTTTTCCGTCTACTATGACGTACGTTCGGCGGGACTGGAGTGCTCACCATGCCGAAGCCTCTATGGGACGAGTGGCTGGGTCGCAAGGTTACCTGGCGGTTACAGCGCCGAATCTTGCCTCATCTCCGGTGGAACCAGGAAATCTGGGGTGAAACGATCAGGCAGTATCTGACTCATCCCGTCCACTGGTTGGACGCGGGTTGTGGCCGGCGTCTGCTGGGTAAGGACCTTGAGCCGCTCGAAAACGAACTGGTCAGTCTGGCCCAGATCGTTGTTGGCGTCGATCTTGATTTCGCTCACTTGCGCAAGCACGTCAACATCTCCCGGCGCGTCTGCGCATCACTGGACTCGCTCCCCTTCTCCGACGCCAGCTTTGATCTGATCACCTGCAATATGGTGGTCGAGCATCTGCCGGCGCCATCCACAACTTTTCAGGAGATGTCCCGCGTCCTAGCCCCTGGAGGCACCCTTATGGTGCACACTCCGAACACCCGGAACTACCTGGTTTTCGCGAACATCCTAGCGAAGAAGCTCTTGCCGCGATCCATGGTTCTGAAACTGATGCACGCCAACCGCGCCCGCGCGGACGACATTTATCCGACCTACTACCGTGCGAACAATGCACGCGTACTCCGCAACCTTGGCGAATCTGTGAACGTCCGACCCGAGTCCGTGCGCTTTCTGACTCACCCGCAACCGTACAGTCGTTTCTTTGCACCAGCAGCGTTCTTCGAACTTCTTCTCATGCGCGCTACAATGACGCGCCCGCTGGTCCGTTTCGGCACGACCGTCGTGATGGTTTTCCGGAAGCAGCCCACTGAATCTCCCCGCATTGCTCGCGCCGCTTAAGTACCGGTTGAAATCTCAGGACCCTTGAAAAGCACCCGAACCTCCTTGCTAGAGATTGCTACATTTCAGAGATTTAGGGTTGACTCTACCGTGTCAATTTTGAGGTCAGCAACCTAAAACCCTTTCCTCATCTAGCTTTTCCGCGTTTTGCTATAGCTGAAAACAGGTCAAAACAGCTTGGTTTTGATGGCGAGTTGATGGCAAGTTTCCTTAACTCTTTTCCGACCCAGCACGTGCGGTTTCCACAATTGTTGGTGTAATGGCGATATTACATCAACAATTCTCCGCTCTGTTTTCTGGCGTGATCGGCAGGGGCTCAGCCAGCGTCCCGTTTTCAAACTGAGTAGAGATCAATGTCGTTCTATGACGCCATGTTCGGTGCTTCAACCGGCAAGCATTCTTCGTCAGAAGGAATGCAAGATATATCTCTGCGCGGCCTAACAGCGAAAGATGGGCGGGATTCCATGCTTCGGCGTACTCCGCAAAGTACGAGTCGCCCGTCAGGCGCGCCAGGACAATCAGGAGCATGCGATTCAGACAATGATAGCCTGGAGGACACAAATAGGCTCCGTTAGAGTACAAGCTCCACTTTTTCCGATAATCCCATCTGGGAAGGAAATACCTCAGTCCTTCCACGCCCTGCATAAACAACTCGTAGACCTTTGGATCGCCCGTCTCCACATAAAGGTCATATAGACCGAGGAGAGACGTCATAAACCCGTCCATGATTCCGGGAGCGGGAAGGCCGGGAACTTCAGTGTACACAACATGTCCTTCCGCTTTAACCCGTACGCCATTGTTCTCGCAATCGAGCTCAAAGACTCGCGCCGAACCTTTTAGCAGTTCGAGAAGACGAGGCCGACGTGTGATTCGCCAACCGCGAACCAGAGCACTAATGACATGCCCCTGCACGTTAGCGGAAACCCAAGGTGCTCTCAATAGAATAGGCCCCTCCTGGAGGTCGAAATCATGGGGCCACACAACGGCGCCGTCCGATCGAATGACCGCGTGTTGCTCAAGCCAATTTACTTGATTCAGGAAGATGTTGAGGTACGCCTGGTTCCCGCTTCGCAGGTAGTGACCTAGATTGTTACTGCCATACATCGCAACGAAAGCAGGTCTATAGACTACTCCGGTGACTCGGTACCACACTCGAGCAATGCCGTTCGAATCGAGTCGCATTACGCTCCGATAGGGCGGCCTCTTATTGTACTTGTATAAGTAGGGGTGGAGTGACTCCTTGGGACCAGCCCCCGGTACAGGCATCAGCGGGTAATCGAAACGAAACTCGGCGATCTCCTCATAGAGAGTGCGGAGAGCGCACTTCAGCATACCGGGCACGGGGATATCCACCCTCGCGGCTCCTTATTTATCATGGCCAGGCGACCTTCTGCAAGAGCTTGGTGTTTTGGATCGATGAGCTTCGCCCGCCACCCGGACTTGAGTCGCAGATCCTCTTCAACGGTGATTATTGATGTAACCAGGCCATTACCACTCAGAACCTGGTCGTGAGTGTAAAGGCGATATTTCAACAGCTACGCTCAACACCCGCCAAAGAGGAGCCTTAATTCGACGAAAGAGCCTGAATTTTCGCTAGAAGTGCCTGAGAAGAGTCTGGCGACCACGTACTGCGGTACAGAACCCCGAGTTTTCCACAGTTTTTTCTGAAAAAATGTCGATTTCGGCCGTGCCCCATCGTCTATATGCAGAGGGCTGTCCGGACGTGTGTACCAAACAGCATCGGGCGACAAGCTCTGAGTGCCAATTCATAAACCAGGAACAACAAAGCTCAAAAGGAGATAAAGTAGACATGAGTACAAAGCCGACGTACGAACAAGCGCAACTACATCTTCAGGTTTACGATCAGCGCCGCGAGGCCAAGCTGCGCCAGGCGCGTGACTGGTTTTTTAAGAACTATCATGTGACAAGCCTTGACGACGCCATGCGGGGGGAACAAGCCTGTGCTCTGCTCAACTATGATCTGCTACATGAGGACTTGTTCTTCGAAACCAGCGGAGAGTTTTTCGGTGTCTGGGAGATGGTCAAGCCGGTTGTCCCCGGATTCCGAGAGCGTTTCGTCGCCAAGACGTTCTGCACCAACCTGGAAAAAGCTGCGCAACGTTATGAGAAATGGATCGAAGGCCGCTCGCCAGGCCACATCGCGGCCATGCGCGAGTTCATGAAACAGATGCGCGCCCAATTGGCGAAAGCAGCTTAACAAACGGGGTGCCCCGTCCTGGTCTCTCCGTTCGTTTGAGAGACAGGGCGGGGATTTTTTTTGAACTTACCCCTCCGCCCTTCCATTGTGAATCAAGAGGGAATCAACTACCAATCGAAGGTGGCGCAATCTCAATGCCCCCAATTTGGCTGCTCTGATTGACGTCCGAGGACTTGCGCGTCTCGCGGTTAGGCGGGCAGCGGTTTGCACCATCGATGGCTCGCCATCTCCTAGCACGTCCGAAACCGCCGCGACTCCGGCCCCAAGATGCGCTCACGAATGAGGAAGTGCTGGATATGCTGACAGGTGACGGACTGCCGCCTAGAATTGTCGCTGAGAAGATCAAGAAGGCTTCGCATTGCGCGTTCGACACTTCGCGGGAAGCGCTCAAAAAGCTGAAAGCGTCGAGAGTGCCTGATTCGGTGATTGTGGCGATGGTGCGGGCGAGCTGATCGCTTGAGAGTTGTCGCCGCTGCGTGATTTTTCAGTCGTAATTATTCCCTCGATGTTTTTTTCGTCGGGAGAATCGTAACATTCGTAAGAGGCGCAGTCGTGACAGCTCCCGAAGCCCCAGGAAACATAGCGACAGTCGTGGTGATCGGCACCTTAGGTGCTCGCTCGCGTCGAAAGCTGGGATTGATTCGGCTAGTATCAAATGTTGCCCATGCGCTTTTAACCGCCTCATAGAATGGTTTGAGCCGAATGTGAGTAGGCTCCCCCGCTGCGTTCAGTTCGATAGGATCACCCGGCATATCCACCGAGAGTTGTGTTCCAGGCATGATGATGGCCTGATGAGCTGGCAGGTGTCGATACCAATTTGCGAGAGATTTAATCTGGTTTTCGTTGAGCTGAGGAAAAATGTCCTTCAGTGCCCCAAACGAGTGTTCTGGGTACCCGGCGTGATTGCTGAGGGCATCAACGATAGAAAAAAGCAGCAAAACAGCGGGATAACCATAAACGCCACCGTTCGACTTCGTTGTGGTAACGCTGTAGTGCGCGACTGCGAGGTATTCCTCAATCGCCTCCTGAGACATAGATGGCAGATCAGTATGAATGGCCATGCATCATTTTACTCCCCGGTGCGGACCTACAACACAGCGCATCCGCACGCACGTATCATAAGCTCGGAGGAAAACCATGCAGCCCGATCCGCAGACCTTCCGGGAATGGCTCGGAGATATTGATACCGAGGCCCTTTTCCAGAATTTGAAAAATGTGAACCCGACCGTAAACCCAGTCGATGTGCTGCGCCTTTCGTTCCCACTCGGCTTCATGGTAATCGCTCGTTTCAACGAGGATCACTCAGTTTTGTTTGGAATAGAACTGCAGCCGATAGAAGCTCGGGAGGAGAACAATGCTGCGTGATTAGCTGAAAACTCGCGGGAAGCGCTCAAAAAGCTGAAAGCGTTCGGGAGTTCCCGATTCCGTGATCGTGACGATGGTGCGGGCGAGCTAGTCACTTTCTAGCAAGATTATTCCGCTCACTAAGGGTTTGTGCTATCCTCTCGTGGGTGCTAGCGGGGGTGCGCAATGAAACCCCGCTTGGATCATCTCCGAAAGGAAGCTGATAGGAGCATGACGTACATCGCGGCCTTCGAGTGCAAGGGTGGCATCGTAATGTGCGCCGATACGCAGGAAACCCATAAAGCGCGAGGTGGATACCAGGAAGAAAAGGAATATGTTGAGAAGTTGTACGTCCCCGAAAACCTTTCCTATCCAGTTGCGGTTGGCGGTGCGGGACTTGATGAGCCAATCGAGGCTTTTTCGCTAGAATTGTTCGACCGCGTTGAACGAGAAAAGCCTGCAACTGTCAATGAACTGCGCACCCTGATTCAATCCTCGATAGAAAAAGTCCATAAATCCGATATCGTGGTTTCTGCTTGGCCGAGCATGTATCGGACGACGAGATGTATTGTAGCAGCCAAGCCAACCAACGACGATTTTGCGATCTTTGTCGTCACGGGTAAACGGGTTTCATACCGGAAGCGCGAGCCGGTCATCATCGGCTATGACACACCAGTTAACAAAGCTCTGCTGAGACGGCTGTATAGAACTGATCTGTCGATGCAACAAGGGGTAATACTCGCTCTATATCTGGTGGCACAGTCTAAGGCGGTGAATGTGGGTGTGGGTTTCGATACGAAGGTTGCAGTCATTACATCAACGGGTACGTGGTCAGAGCCACAGGCGGATATCGCCGAGATGGAGGATAGGTTTAGTGAAATCACTCCTTTTGTGGATCGGCTTTTGCTAGCTGCCCCAGATGTGGGGACAACGGAAAGTGCCTTCGAAGGACTTCTAAAAGAATTCCAAGAAGAAATGAGAAGACTCAGATTCGATCACAAGCAGATAGTAGGGGAACAATTGGCTAAGGGAAACGTGAATTGGCCATACGAGAAGCTGCCCCTTGGATGCACGGTAATTCAATCATTCGACGACAGTGGCAAGCGTACACTGAGCATCTATACCGATCCAGATGATCCGTCACGCGAAACGCGGGCGCTGCGATTAGATGATAATGGAGTATTGCAATTTAAGATAACAACAAACATCGACATCAGCGAGAAAACTTACGAGCATCTTCGAGGGTGCCTTTCCGCCAATCTGAAAGACTGTATTCAGCATGTTGGCCAGGATTGTTAGGGCAGGCAACTTTGCGCGATTTGCTCATGAGCTGCTCTGGATTGGAAGGGATTACATCGGCAGAATGTAACTTGTGGCAAATCTTGCAGACGAGCCAGTAATAAACAGGTTCGGGCGTTTCATTCATGCGGTCAGTTTCTCGAATGTTAAAACGGGCGCAGTAACCATATGACGCAGGGTGTCCAAGAACAGATTGGCGTTCTTCCGGCGATTGAAGCGGAACTGCATCTCATCCAAATAGGCCGGAAGATGCTTCGCGCTGATCTTGTGCCACGTTCCCATGATGCCCCGCTTCAAGAGGCTGAAAGCGCTCTCGACTGTGTTGGTATGAATGTCCGTTCCGAAGCGTACATATTCCTTCTGTGTGTGATTCACGGTCTCATGCCTATCGCTCAATTCGCCCAGAGCCTTTGGGTAGGCTGCCAGTTCATCCGTCACGATCACATCCACATCTTGAGAGATATTTTCTTGGATATATCGGGCCAAAGTTCCGCTCTTTGCGTCCTCAGCATGAAAGAATCTCAACTCGCCATTACGCTGCCGAATGCCGATCACGACCGCTTTGTTGGTCGTTGCTTTCCCGCGCCCTGGGTTTCGCTGCTTTCCACCCACATAGGTTTCATCCATCTCGACAGTACCATCCAGCATGGGTCGATCAAATTCCTTCATGGCA
>WNGE01014623.1_pt1 | contig 11895 bp, 10 predicted proteins | sample 5400651 | NCBI WGS metagenome assembly WNGE01 (sample SAMN13153370, study PRJNA577476) | soil metagenome | isolation source: 60 cm soil or saprolite under grassland replicate 2 | place: USA:California | collected 2016-06-15 | reverse complement strand
TCGGAGCCGGTGCAGTTGTTACTAAGGATATTAACGTTTCCGGTATTTACGTTGGCAACCCTGCCCGCCTTGTCCGCCGCCTCCCAGCCAACCCGTAACCTCGGCACAGGCGGATAGCGCTTCAACATTGTAACCATTTTAACTTTGTAACGTTGTAACGGCTGTCCTCTGTCTTCTGTCCTCTTCCCTCCATCTTCTGTCCTCTGGTCCATGAAAATCCCCTTTGTCGACCTGCACGCACAGTACCTGACGATCAAACAAGAGATCGACAGAGCTATTGCCGAAGTGATCGCCGAATCAGCTTACATTCGCGGACCGCACGTGGACGCTTTCGAGAAAGCATGGGCAAAAACGCTTGGCGTGAAACGCTGCGTCTCATGCGCGAACGGGACGGACGCGATCTATATCGCCCTGCGGGGACTTGGCCTCAGACCCGGCGATGAAGTCATCACCTCGGCACATTCCTGGATCTCAACATCTGAGACGATCGCGCAGGCTGGCGGCCGCGTCGTGTTCTGCGATACGGATGAGGAAACCTTCACGATCGATCCCGTCGATATCGAAAGAAAGATCACATCTGCCACGGTTGGAATCATTCCAGTGCATCTCTATGGACAGCCGGCGGACATGCTTGCAATCATGGCGATCACGAAGAAGCACAATCTTTGGGTCATAGAAGATTGCGCTCAGGCACATCTCGCGAAGTACAATGGCCCGTTCGTGGGAACCTTTGGCAACGTTGCGACCTTTTCCTTTTATCCAGGCAAAAATCTGGGGGCCTATGGGGATGCCGGATGCGTTGTGACCAATGACGATCGCCTCGCTGACTGGATGGCGACCTTCGCGCGTCACGGTGGCAAGGGCGATCACGTCATGGAAGGCATCAATAGCCGCATGGATGGTCTGCAAGCAGCTATTCTCAATGCAAAATTGCCTCATTTACCTGCATGGACAGAGGCTCGCCGCCGTATTGCCACTCGTTACGACGAGCTTCTGAAAGACATAGGTGATGTTATCACGCCAAAAGCCGAGTGCGATCGCCAACATGTTTATCACCTCTATGTCATTCGAACCGAAAACCGGGATGCTTTGAGAAAGCATCTTAGCCAGGCAGGCATCTCCACGGTTCTGAATTACCCCAAAGCGCTGCCATTTTATCCCGCCTATGCTTATCTTGGCCACGTTCCAAAAGATTTCTCGGCCGCTTACTTCAACCAAGCCCGCATCTTATCCCTGCCCATCTATCCAGAAATAACAGATGAAATGATCGAGTTCGTGGTCGATCAAATTCGAGCATTCTTTGGCTACTCCCTTAGCGCATCCTGCGACGACGAGTTTGACCGCCGTGGCGGGCCTCCGCCCTCCGTCGTCCAACCGCTGTCCTTGCCGTCTGACATCTGTCTTCTGCCCGAGCCATGAACCAAACTGTCATTATCGTTGGCCTCGGTGAGGTCGGTACGCCTTTGCTGGAGATTATGAAGAGCAGGCATCAAACGTTTGGCGTAGATATCAATCAGCCGGCATCCATTTCCCAGTGCGATGTTATGCATATTTGTTTCCCATTCCAGAGCGGCAAGTTCGTTGGACAGGTAATAGAATACATTCATCAATACCGGCCTGCTCTCACGGTAATCAATAGCACGGTTGCTCCTGGAACCACCCGCAGCATTGCGGCTGAATCCGGAACCGCGGTCGCACACAGCCCTGTTCGCGGCAAGCATGTCCGAATGCAGGAGGAGATGTTGCACTATGCCAAGTTTATCGGAGCGCTCGACCTGCAGTCAGGCCGGCGCACCGTCGAACACTTTGAGGGAGTCGGAATGAAAACCATGTTACTCACATCTCCGGAGGCAAGCGAAATTGCCAAGCTCACTGAAACGACGTATTTCGGCTTGATGATCGCATGGGCACAGGAGGTCGAACGCTATTGCACAAAGTTCGGCGCCAATTACGACGAAGTCGTATCCTTCTATGACGAGATTAAATTCTTCCCGGCAGTGAAATATTTCCCTGGTGTGATTGGCGGCCACTGCGTCATGCCCAATATCGCCATCTTGCGCCAACAATTTCCTTCCGGACTTTTGGAGGCTATCGTGCAGTCGAACAACTTGAAGCAAAGAAATCTTGGTGCAGATGGATGGCTGAAATCAAATGTTGATCATCAATGCTGATGACTGGGGGTGCTCTCTCGCGGAAACCTACGCCGCCTTCAGGTGTTACAAGGCGGGTAGGATCACGTCGGTCAGCGCGATGGTTTTTATGGCGGATTCTGAGCGGGCGGCGGAGCTGGCACAAGAAAGCGAATTGGACGTGGGATTACATCTCAACTTTAGCGAAAGATTCACAGGAAAAAACAACTCCGGAAGACTTGGCGAGTGCCAGAGTCGGCTAGTGAGATACCTCAGGCGAAACAAGTACTCTCAGCTTTTTTATAATCCTTTTCTGCGAAACGCGTTTTCCTATTCTTACCACGCGCAGGCAGAAGAGTTCGCGCGTTTGTTTGGCAAACCACCATCACACATCGACGGGCATCATCACATGCATTTGTGCGCCAACATGCTTCTGAGCAACCTGATCCCAGCCGGTATGAAAATCCGCCGCAACTTTTCTTTCTGGCCTGGTGAAAAGAGTCGGTTCAACCGAGCGTACCGCGCACTTGTCGATCGTTGGCTCGCCCGAAGGTATCGGCTTACCGATTATTTCTTCGACCTGACGCAATGCATCCAAGAGAAGAAATTCGACCGAGTGGCAGCATTAGCGCGGTCGAGTAACGTTGAACTGATGACTCATCCGATACTTCAGTTGGAATCGAAGCATCTTATGAGCGATCAATTTCAGGCAGTGCTGCAGAGCCTCAATGTCGGCAGTTATGCGCTGGTTTAATGTCTGTCCTCTGTCCTCTGTCCTCTATCCTCTATCCTCTATCCTCTATCCTCTGTCCTCTGACCTCCGATCTCTGATCCTTGACCTCTGTCCTCCGACCTCTGATCCTTGACCTCTGTCCTCCGACCTCTGACGCCTGAAGTCTGATATGAGCCTTATGCAACCGACTATCGCAAGCATTATTGGCTTACCGCCGACCGTTGCATTGCTTGCCACGGTCGCCTTCGTTTTCGTTCTTTTTTGGCGAGACATTCGGGAAAGGCCTAATGTAACCAAGGCACTCTGGCTGCCGCTTGTTTGGATGCTGCTTTTAGGATCCAGATCAGTCGTCCTGTGGCTTAGCGCTTTGGGGATTATGAAAGCTGGCTCAGTGGAAGAGGGCAATCCGCTCGATGCTCTAATTTACTTCAGTCTGATCCTTGCCGGTATTTGCGTGCTTAACCAAAGGCAGGTCAGCTTTTCAGAGGTTCTTCGCAACAATGCCTGGCTCATGGCGTTCATTGCGTACTGTTTTATTGCCATCGTTTGGTCCGACTTTCCATTCGTCGCCTTCAAGCGGTGGATCAAGGTTCTCGGGCATCCCATTATGGTCCTTGTTCTCTTTACTGAACCAGACCCTAAAGAAGCGCTTTCCAGATTGGTGAAAAGAGGCGCTTACGTTCTGCTTCCCTTTTCCATTTGCTTAATTAAGTACTATCCGCACATCGGTCGCGGATACGATGAGTTTGGTGCGGCTACGAACTTTGGCGTTGCACACGGGAAGAACCAGCTTGGAGCTCTGTGCTTGGTCATCGGTTTCTTTTTATTCTGGCATTGGTTGAATGTTTGGCGCGCTGACAAAAGCAAAGCCCGGCGAAACGAGCTTCTCTTGAGTAGTGGTCTACTGGTAATGATTGGATGGTTGCTTGCCAAGGCGCACAGTGCGACCTCCTTCCTATCGCTCCTTGTTGCAGTCGCGGTAATGCTACTGGTTGGTCGGCGATGGGTGAACAAGAAGTTAATCGGCACCTACGTTCTATTAACCGTAATTGCGTTCGTCATCGCCGATCTGGCCTTCGGTATTTTTTCGTACTTGGTGCTGCTTACAGGGCACGGTGCCACGCTAATGGGGAGAGCCGAGCTGTGGCGTCAGTTATTGGCGTACCATGTGAATCCAGTTTTTGGAGTTGGGTTCGAGAGCTTTTGGTTGGGTAACCGGCTTGAATTCTTTCACGAAGGGCGGCCCTGGACGCCTAATGAGGCTCACAATGGTTATCTCGAAACTTATTTGAATCTCGGGCTTTTGGGGCTATTCATGCTGACCGGAGTGCTCATCGCAACTTTCCGAAAAGTGCGCCACCAGCTTTCGCTGAATCTTGACTGGGCCCGTTTTAGGTTGGGATTTCTTGCCGCAGTAGTCTTTTACAACTGGACGGAGGTCTCTTTCCGAGGCCTTAGTTTGGTCTGGTTCGCTTTCTATATCATTGCAATGGAGTATCCGGGTCTTGGATTTGCCCGTGCGGAGCCGTCGTTTGAGCCGGTAGGATCAGAAGAAGAGCTGGAGCGTAACGAAGTTTATGTCTGAAAGGTATCAGCCATTAGTACGGGTAACGATAGCCGTGCTGGGGATGCTCGTTTTTGCTCTTAGTCAGGTCGAATCTGCTACAGTTACAGCCAAAAGCGTTTCGCTTTCAGACGTTGTTTCAGCCATGCGTTTAGCTCGCGAAGGGGACACCGTGGTGCTGCCTGCAGGCACTGCGAGTTGGACCGCGACTCTTACGATCACGAAGGGTATTACCGTCGAGGGCGCGGGCGACGATAAAACCGTAATTCTTGACGACGTTCCAAGAACGCCTTCAAATAAAGGTGGCGCAATCTTACTAGCTGATCTCAATCCTAAGCAATCATTTCGTCTAACTGGAATTACCTTTCGGGCTGGGTCCCTAACGACAAGGGGGAATAACGGCGCCGTTCGGCTTAGAGGAAGTTGTCCAGCAGTCAGAATGGATCATTGTCATTTCGACGGGCTTTATCAGTTGTGTATCCACACTTACGGATGCATTTTTGGGGTTATTGACCACTGTATTTTTGACTGCGCGCGAGGGTCGTTATCGATACTGGTGTGGCATGATACCTGGGGAGAGAAATTCCATGGAGACGGCTCATGGGCCGAGCCCCCCTATTTTGGAAGCGAAAAGTTTCTCTTCATTGAGGACAATACCTTTAACAATCTTGGTCTGAAGCAGACCAACGGCAATATTGATGCCAAAAATGGCGCCAGGTACGCGGCTCGCTACAATGATTTTTACAATTGTATGCCTAACAGTCATGGAACGGAAGGAGGGCCTCAGACCGGCGTCAGAGCCATTGAGATTTATAACAATCGTCTTCATTGGACGTTCCACTCTAGCGGGGGCCAGCTCAGGAGCGGCGCTGCTGTCATTCACAACAACACATGGGGCGGACTTGCGCCTACTCATGCGATGGTTCTTCAACAGTATCGGATTGTTACAAACGATCCCCCATTGGGCCCAGCATCAGGCAACAACAAATGGGACTTAAACGATACGGAAGGCAACGGGACAAATGCCCCAGATCACAAGCCATTTCTTTATGCGAGTGGGAAAGCTAGTCCAAGCGAGCCATTATCGTTAACTGTCAGCCCGTCGCCGAACTGGGCTACGAACCAGTGGGTGAATCATGAGATAAGTAATCTAGACCAACAAAAAACTCCTGGGTACCCAATGAGCTCGTATATTATTTCGAACACTAGTGATACGATTAAGTTTGCGCGAACGTCTCAAGGAACTAACCTTGCATTCAATGCTGAAAATAGATTTCAGATTTACAAGCTGTTGGTTTCTATGGATCAGCCCGGGCGAGGGAGAAGGGACTTGATTCGTAATTCTTCCGGGAAACTGACTGGAACTCCTAGGTGGCCGCATCAAATGCTAGAACCGGTTTATGCTTGGAACAATAAGTACGTTAATAACAGCAACCTCTCGGTTCCACTAATTATAACCTCGGTCGGCCCCACACTTCAAGAGAATCGCGATTTCTACAACAACACACCGATGCCGGGGTACAAACCCTACACGTACCCGCATCCTTTGGTGAGTGGCGTCTCCACGTCAGCAAGCAAGACGGCGGGGGAGCGACCAGAAACGTCAGAGACTACTTCGTCCTCGAACAAGTGAACTCAGACTACATCGCTTCCGCGGATGACCTGATTCTAGTGACTGGGTCGAACGGCTTTATTGGCGCCAAAGTCGTCGAAATCCTTCTGGAATACGGCTTTTTCAACCTTCGTTGTTTCGTTCGTCCCTCCAGCCAACTTGACCGCCTTGAAAGGACGATCGAACAGTTCGATGCCGGAAAGCATGTGGAACTTGTTACAGGAGACCTTCTTTCGCGGCAGGATTGCGCGAAGGCTGTCGAAGGTGTTTCCATCATTTTCCACCTTGCTGCCGGGTTTGATAAGTCTTTTGCTGGAGCATTCATGAATTCGGCATTGGCCACTCGCAATCTGATAGATGCATTTCTCAAAGTTGGAAAGCCGAAGCGCTTTGTTAACGTCAGCTCCTTTGCAGTCTATTCCAACTTAAGTTTGAAACGCGGCGCGCTCCTGGATGAGACATGCCCCTTGGAAGGTGCGCCGCAGGAACGATTTGATGCTTATGGATTCGGAAAGCTTAAACAGGAGGAACTGGTCAAAGAATATGGTGACAAATATCAGCTGCCTTATGTGATTGTCAGGCCTGGATACGTGTTCGGACCGGGCAAGCGAGAGCTAAACGGCCGTGTTGGAATCAGTACGTTTGGATTTTTCATTCAAGTTAATGGCTCCAATGTGTTGCCACTAAGCTTTGTCGATAACTGCGCGGAAGCGATCGTTCTGGCTGGTCTTAAAGGCGGCGTGGAAGGTGAAATCTTTAACGTTGTGGATGATGAGCTACTTTCTGGCAGGCGATTTTTAAAGGAGTACAAAAAGAAAGTAAGCGGGTTTACCGCTCGCATACCTTACGGGGTCGCATACCTCCTATGCGTACTTTGGGAAAAGCACTGCAGATGGTCAAAGAACCAGTTGCCTCCTGCTTTCAATCGCCGCCGCTGTTCGGCCGAGTGGAAGGGGAACTGCTATTCCAATCAAAAACTTCGGGAACGGTTGGGCTGGAAGCCAAGAGTTCCGATCAAGCAGGCGATGGACGCGTTCCTGAGCCAGTTTGATGCGAACCGCGGATGACGCGGATATCGCGGATGACAGATGACACAGATCAGAGCACGGATGTACACGGATCAGGCTGCCAACTTTTAACTTTTTATTAGTCACGATTCACGATGTTAAGAATCGCAATAGTGGGATGCGGAAAGGTCGCCGACCAGCATGTGGAAGCGATCCATCGCATCCCGAATTGCAAGATCGTGGCCGTTTGCGATCGGGAACCGCTCATGGCTCGACAGCTTGGTGAACGCTTCGGCATTGGCAAATGCTTCTCCGATTTGCAAGAAATGCTGGAGACAACTACGCCGGACGTCGTTCACATCACAACTCCGCCAAAAAGCCATTATTCAATCGCCAGACAATGTCTCGAGTCAGGACGCCATGTTTATCTGGAAAAGCCTTTCACCATTACGGCCGATCAGGCGGAATCATTGGTGCAATTAGCCGAAGATCGTGGCTTAAAGATTACCGCCGGACATAATTACCAGTTTACGCTTGAGATGCTGGAAATGCGTCGACTGGTATCGGAAGGCTATCTTGGCGGAAGGCCGATTCACCTGGAAAGCTACTGGTCGTACGACTTGGGAGGCTCACGATTCACCTGGAAAGCTACTGGTCGTACGACTTGGGAGGCTCAATGTATGCCGGGGCCTTCCTCGGCAGCCGCGCTCACTGGTTACGTGAGTTACCGGGACAATTGTTTCACAACATCATCAGCCATGGAATCGCCAAGCTGGCTGAATTTCTTGATGATGACGTTCGACTGATCGTGGCGACCGCACATCGAAGTCCACAGCTCGGCGGTAATGGAGCGTCCGATCTAATGGATGAATTGAGAGTTCTCCTCCAGGACAAGCACGGGACCACAGCAATGTTTTGCTTTTCCACTCAGTTTAAGCCGGCGTTGAACCGGCTGCGAATTTATGGTCCACGTAACTCAGTAACGGTCGACATTCTGACTGGTACTCTGGTCAGGAGCCCAGGGGCATCGTATAAGAGCTATCTAACTTACTTTATTCCACCGCTGAAGAACGCCTGGGAGCATCTTAGGAACGCGAGGCTCAACGTAACGAATTTCCTACGCCGGCGCCTGTACCAAGACTTTGGAATGAAAGAACTGATCGAGCGTTTTTACAACAGCATTCGTCTTGACGCCCCGGTTCCAATTCCATATCGGGAAATCATTCTGACGGCGAAGATTATGGATGAGATCTTCGCCCAAATTTATCCGGCTCAGGCGAGAGGTCAGAAATCAGAGGTCAGCAGTCAGCGCCGGTCGCCTTCTAACTTTGTAACGGTGTAACTCTTTCAACTTTTTGAACAATGAAGTACGTTCTCATTACTCCAGCGCACAATGAGGAGAGGTTTATTGAGAAAACGCTCGACTCCATGGTGGCGCAAACACTATTGCCTTTGCGATGGGTCATCGTTGATGATGGCTCAACCGATCGGACGACCGAGATTGTCGAGCGCTACGCTGCCCGTTGTCCGTGGATCGAATTCGTTCGGCGACCGCAACATGTCGATCGCAGCTTCGCGGGAAAGGTGCATGCCTTCAATGCCGGACTGGCCCGAGTTCAGTCGTTAGAATTTGATTTGATTGGAAACTTGGATGCCGATCTTTCCTTTGACCCCGACTATCTTGAGTTTCTGATGCTCAAATTCTGCGAAGACCCCAAGCTTGGTGTGGCCGGGACGCCATTTACTGAGGACGGTGGTTATGATTCCGCCAGAGACAGCTTTGAAGGTGAAAAGCATGTAGCTGGAGGGTGTCAGCTTTTTCGCCGCCGATGCTTTGAAGACATTGGTGGCTATATTCCGAACCCTGCCGGGGGAATCGACTGGATTGCGGTCACGACGGCGCGGATGAAGGGCTGGAAAACGAGGTCGTTTCCCGAAAAGCGATTTCATCACTATCGAACGCTGGGTACGGCGGGAAAGAGCAGCTGGGCAGCCAGCTTTTCTTACGGCGAAAAGGATTATTACTTGGGCGGTTCTCCTTTATGGCAGCTCTTTCGTGTAGTCTACCGCGCCACAAAGCAACCGCTCGATGGCGCAGCCCTGCTTGCCGGTTACTGTTGGGCAGCCGCCCGGAGGATGAGACGTCCCGTCTCCCGGGAATTGATTCGGTTTAATCGCCGCGAACAGATGAAAAAGCTGAGAGCGATTTTTCGCACCCTTCTAAGATTCGAGAAGGTGGACAGCTTCCGAGTCGCAATGGAGCGGCAATAAATCTCCGCAATCGGCAGTCAGAAATGGCAAGGAACGCAGATATGGCGCAAACAATGGAAATGAAATCACTCAAGGAAGCTGACCCTTTCTTCCGCGAGTACACGTCGCAGGAAGCGATCTTGAAATATACCACGGCTACCGCCGGCTTTGGGATCAGTTATCTTCTCGATCACGACTACAAGACGGTCTATCTCGAAGCGATTAAACGTCTGCCTCAGCAGGTCGGACAAGATGGAATTCGGATGCTGGAATTTGGTTGTGGCGGAGGAATGAACCTGTTGCACCTGGTCTCGGTTTTGAGCCGGGATGGCTTCAATGTCGCGAGCGCTATCGGCACGGATTTTTCTCCTGTCCTGATTCAGGCCGCTAACAAGGAAGCCCAAAGCTACCTCGCCCCGCACGAACGAATTCAGGTTCAGTTTTGCGTGGCGAAGAATGAGACATTGCTCGAAGACCTTTCGGCGGGTCTGGCTGAAAAGCCTACGAAACTGGAGAACTCCTTTCACTTCATTATCGGAGTAAACACAATCCGTTACTGCCATCGCGCGGGGAAGCAGTTGGATTGCGCGCGTGACATTTTCCGTCTGCTTGCCCCGGGAGGAGTTTGTGTGGTGATCGATATGAACGACCGCTTCCCCGCTTTCCGCAGCGCCTTGAAGAATAAGCTTCATGGCAAGAAAGAGCATGAGGAAGAGTGCTACCTGCCGTCACTCGAGGAGTACACCGCACCGTTTCAGGAGGCTGGTTTTGAAGTTTCCCGCAGCGAACACTTCTGCTGGATTCCTCATTCCGCAGGCCGATCCCTAACGGCGTTCCTTCACACGGTGTCCCCCGTTCTGAATATGGTCGTGCGCTCCAGGGCAATGAGGTCGTTAGTCGTCGCGCAGAAGCCATTATAGTTGCTGCTTTTCCGCGGTTCAGTGCGGATGAGAATCAGAATCGATGCAAGAAAAGGCATTGCTCTTAACCGGCGACCGCTCATCAGTGGCCGACCACAACGCCGAGAGGCTGCTAGAGTTTTTTGGCGTGCCTTATCAAAAGCAGAGTGCAACGGATTTTCGACTTCCCGAGAGTAGCTCGATGACGAACAACAGTAATTACAGGCTGATATGCACAACGCGGACCTTCGTCCAGGTCATGGGAGCGCTGGAAAAGGCTCCATACGACTCGAAGAGATTTTCCCGGCAAATCCATTCCGTTTTCTTGTATTCCGATGGGGATCCTGTCACACTTGCGAACGTGGTCGGTCAGCTCTCCGGAGCGACTATTTCAATTCGCAAAGGAGCAAGAACTCATGTCCAGTGGAGCATCGCGGACGATCCTGACGGCGTGTGCGGTGCCATGCGCGGTCTACGGGTGCCCCCTGCGGCCATGGCACTCAGTAGCTGCGACTTTTTCGATGCGAATGACTGCTCTGCGACTCCACTTATTTCTGCGGGAGCCAAGACCGCATTTCTCAAGCTTACCTGGCGGGAAGTACCGTTTTTTGTTTCGTCAGTACCGCTGCTAGACATCGATGCCGATTTAACAACGCAAAACTTCGATATTCGAGATCATCTCTTCTCTGCACTCCCCGCTGTTTCCTACATCAGATGGGCATTTCCCCAAAGCTCGTGGAACATGACTGAAGCTAGTGCTTGCCTCGTGATCGATGACCCGTTGTTGAAAGCGAGGTACGGTTTTGTTCGTTACCGTGAGTTGCTAGCACTAATGAAGCAGCTCCGATTTTCGACCAGTATAGCGTTTATCCCCTGGAACTGGCGAAGAAGCAGCGCGGAAGTGGTGCAACTATTCAAGGATAATCCTGAGAACTACTCTCTTTGCGTCCACGGCTGCGATCATACTGCAGGTGAGTTTGCCAGTTCAGATCGAATTGAGCTTTGTGCGGTCACTTCGGAAGCAGTCAGGCGTATGTCTTTGCACCAACAACGCACAAATCTGGCGCACGATCGTGTTATGGTCCTCAAGGCGTAGAGAACTTCGCCTTCGATCTTCTCCTTGGGAAACCCTGCCTCGCGGTGATCCATCACGATTTCTGCAGCAACGGATATGCGCGGCTTGCGGGATTCATCGACCAGCTCAATGCCCTTAAAGTTCCGCTTGCCTGGCGCCGCCTCGGCGACGTCGTCAGGCGAGGTTATCGGCAGAAGGAAGTCTCGCCCGATGCTATGGAGGTTGAGATGTACGGAAATGAACTACTGATCGAAAATCGATCAGACCGCGAGAAGAGTTATTTGATTCGCCGGCGCGAACACGAGCCCAAAACCATTGAAAGCCTTCGCGCTGGATCGTGCGCAGTATCGTGGTATTCTGCTGGAGATTACATGGAATTTAAAGTCGAGTTGAGTCCGGGGGAGAGGACGTTAGTGACACTGCGTTTTAAAGGGGCTGAAGATGTTGGAAATGTGCCTCAGAACTTTGCCTATAGTGCAAAGACGATGCTCCGGCGTTATCTCTCAGAGGCGCGCGATAACTACCTCACTCCGGCAAAAGCGCGAATGGTCGCCTTTTCCCGTTCCTGACAGGAGAGCGAGTTGAGCAAAGAACGGTGGTCAGAGATCAGATGACAGAGGACAAAG
>WNGE01017446.1_pt1 | contig 11899 bp, 14 predicted proteins | sample 5400651 | NCBI WGS metagenome assembly WNGE01 (sample SAMN13153370, study PRJNA577476) | soil metagenome | isolation source: 60 cm soil or saprolite under grassland replicate 2 | place: USA:California | collected 2016-06-15 | reverse complement strand
GGGCTACACCGACCGGGCGCTGTTGGTCGAGGCGCTGGACGCCGGCGTGCGCGGGTTCGTGCTGAAGGAGGCGCCGCTTGCCGACCTCTCTCGGGCGATCGAGATCGTCGCCAAGGGCGGCGTCTACGTCGACCCTGTGCTGGCAGGGGTGCTGGCGAGCGGCGAGGCCACGCAGCAGCTGTCGATGCTCACGCAGCGCGAGCGGGAAGTGCTGCGGCTACTCGCGGACGGGCTCCGCAACGAGGAGATCGGTCGGCGGCTGCACATCGCCTCCGAGACGGCCCGCGCGCACATCCGCAACGCGATGCGAAAGCTCGACGCCGACACGCGGACCCACGCCGTCGCGCTCGCCCTCCGCGAGTCGTTGATCGAATAGTTTCGAGTAGGAAACCGCCGCTGAGCCTGCTACGTTCAGGTCGTGCGGCGAGTCCTCGTCTCGGCGGCCGTCGTCCTGCTGCTCGTGCCCTCCGCCGGTGCGCGGCGGTCCGCCCCTGCGACGGCGATCTTCTACTACCCGTGGTACGGGACCGCGGCGCGCGACGGCGCCTTCCTCCAGTGGCGCCAGAACGGTCACGCGCCGCCTGCTGACATCGCGTCCGACTTCTATCCCGCACGCGGTGTGTACTCCTCGGCGGATGCGACCGTGCTCGATGCCCAGATGGCGGAGATCGCGCAGGCGGGCGTCGGCGAGATCGTCTCCTCTTGGTGGGGCCGAGGCTCGACAGAAGACCGCCGGCTGCCGGCGGTTCTCGCCGCCGCGCACGCCCACGGCCTCGGCGTCGCCGTGCACCTCGAGCCGTACGGCGGCCGCACGATCGCCAGCATCGCGTCGGACATCGCGTACCTGCGCTCGCTCGGCGTCAGCGATTTCTTCGTCTACCACGCGACGGACTTTCCGGCCGCGGACTGGTCGGCGTTGAACGCGACACTCGACGGTGTGCGGCTCTTCGCGCAGACGAAGCTCGTCGGCTTTGCGCAGGCGGGCGGCTTCGACGGCGTGTACACCTACGACATCCTCACGAGCAGCGGCTCGTCCTTCCGGCTGTTGTGCTCGGAGGCACACCGCGTCGGGCTCTTATGCGCCCCTTCGGTCGGGCCGGGGTACCGCGCGGGCCGAGCGACCGGGGATCGCCGCGTCAAGCAACGCCGCAACGGCGCGACCTACGACGCGATGTGGTCCGCGGCACTCCGCGCTGGACCGGATCTCGTCACGATCACGAGCTACAACGAGTGGCTCGAGGGGACACAGATCGAGCCCGCCCGTACGCGGACCGGCTACGAGAGCTATACCGACGCGTGGGGGACACGCGGCGCCGATGCGAGTACCGCGTACCTGGCACGTACCGGGTACTGGACGTCACGACTCGCCGAGCGGCGCTAACCTCGGAAACGTGCTGCTGCGCAGGTTGCCGCGTCCGTGGGCGGTGACGATCGACTGGGTCGGCGGCATCGAGACGCGCACGCTCGCACGCGTGCCTCCGCACCAATACTTCCTGCTGGGCGACAACCGCATTCATTCCTGCGACTCGCGCGTATGGGGGACTGTCCCCCGCCACGACCTGATCGGGCCGGTGCTCGTCCGCTACTGGCCGCCGACCCGCATCTCGATCCGCTAGCGCTTCACCACGCCTGCGTCGCAGCCGAAGACGAGTGCGGGGAGGACGTCCGCTTCGCCGACGCCGCGCAGCGACGGGTGCTCCGCATCGACGACGACGTCAGGCCAGCGCTCGAGCCCGAGCGCGGCTGCGCCTTCGTCGGCGCCGAACGCGAGCAGGCGGTCGACCGAGATGACATTCCGCTGCAGCGAGAGGCGGCGCGCAATTCCTTCCAGCTCCCGCAGCTCCTCGAGCGGATCGATCCGCACGTTCGAGTCCGAGCCGATGCACACGCCGATCCCGCGCTCGCAGATGCGCAGGATGGGCGCAAACCCGTCGCCGAGGTTCGCTTCCGTCGTCGGACAGACGCAGATGCGCGCGTTCGCGTCGCGCACGAGATCGAGCTCGTCGTCGGTCGCGTGCGTTGCATGGACCACCGTCGTACGCGGACCGAGGCAGCCCGTGCGGTCGAGTAGCTCGATCGGCCGCACGCCGTACTCCGCGAGGCACTCCTCGACCTCGCGCGGCTGCTCGCACGCGTGCACGTGCAGTACGAGCTCCTGCTCGTGCGCGTAGCGGGCGATCTCCTCCAGCCAGTCGCGGGTGCACGCCCGAACGGAGTGGGGCGCCAGCCCGACGGGGAGACCCCGTGCGCGGAGGCCCTCGACCTGCCGTAGGTACTCGGCGATGGAGGGCTGGCGAAAGCGGTCGATTCCGCCGCGCTTGTACGCGACGTACAGCAGGACGAGCTTGATCCCCGCTTCGGCGGCCGCGTCCGCCGCCGCGAGCGCCTCCTCGAAACCGAGGTAGTGGAACTCGCCGACGGCGGTGTAGCCGGCCCCGAGCAGCTCCCGGTAGACGTCGAGGTAGCCGCTCCGGACACGTCGGGAGTCCTGGACTCGGGCCAGGTCCAGCATGGCCTCCCGCCAGGCCCAGAAATCGCCGCCTTCGCTGCGCCCGCGCAGAGCCCGCTGAAAGCTGTGGGAGTGCGCGTCGACGAATCCTGGCAGTGTCAGGCGGGCCGGCACGCGCACATCGTCACACGCGGCGTGAGCGGAGCGCGGGGATGGCACCTCCTTTCGGTGTGGTGGCCGCAGTGAACAGCGCGGGCCTAAGAACCGCGTAGGAACGCGGTAAAGATCGCGCGGGAGGCCTGCGCGTATCCTTGGTTCCTCGCGCGGCGCTGGCACGTGGAATCGAGCTTCGGCAAGATCGCCGACCCACTTGCGGACCGGCTGATGATCGACGCCGCGGTGATCCTCCTCTGGTCGGCGGGCCGCCTGCCGTGGATCGCGCTCGCGATCCCGCTGCGTGACGTCCTGCTCCTTGCCGGGTACAAGCCCGCCGTGGAGCGGGGGTACACGTTCGAGGTAAACCTCGTCGGCAAGGCGGCGACGTGGCTGCTCTACGCGTCGCTCGGCTTCGTGATGGTCACCCACGACGGGACGAGCTGGCCGCTCGTGATCTTCTGGACCGGCTTCGCCCTCGCCGTGGTCGCGCTCGGCGGCTACCTGCTCAAGGCTTCACGCGAGGTGGCCGCGTGAGCGTGCTCACGCGGCCACGGGGAGGGGGACTCGGGGGAACCGAGAGGTTCCCCCTTGCGCTGTACCGCGGGTCCCCCGCGGTACAGCGGAGACAAGAGGTAGCGACGTGAAGGCCGTCGTAATGGCCGGCGGCGAGGGCACGCGGCTGCGCCCGCTGACGTCGAACCAGCCGAAGCCGATGGTGCCGGTCGTGGGCAAGCCCTGCATGGAGCACATCCTCGAGCTGCTCAGCCGACACGGCTTCGAGGACGTGATCGTCACCGTCGCGTTCCTGCCCCAGGCGATCCGCAGCTACTTCGGGGGCGGCGACGCGCTCGGCATCGACATCTCCTACTCCGTCGAGGAGTCGCCGCTCGGCACCGCCGGCTCGGTCCGCCTTGCCGCCGACCAGCTGGAGGAGCCGTTCCTCGTCATCTCCGGCGACGCGCTCTGCGATCTCGACCTGGCAAAGCTGGTCGACTTCCATCGCGAGACGGAGGCTGCGGTCACGATCGGGCTGAAGTCGGTGCCGAATCCACTCGAGTTCGGCATCGTCGTGACGGACGCGGACGGGCGCGTCGAGCGTTTCCTGGAGAAGCCGTCTTGGAGCCAGGTCTTCTCCGACACGATCAACACCGGGATCTACGTACTCGACCCGGAGGTGCTCCGCCATGTTCCGACCGACCGGCCGTACGACTTCTCGAAGGAGCTGTTTCCGCTCCTGCTCGAGATGGGCCGGCCGATCTACGGCTACGTCATGGACGGCTACTGGCAGGACATCGGCAACCTCGACCAGTACCGTCAGGCGAACTACGACGCACTCGACGGCAACATCTCGCTGAACGTGGCGGGAATCCAACTCCGCGGGAACATCTGGATCGGGGACGGGGTCGACCTCGACGATCTCGACCAGGTCGAAGGCCCGACGTTCATCGGCAACAACTGCAGGATCGCGCGCGAGGCGATGGTCGGCTCGTACTCCGTTCTCGGGGCGAACGTGACGCTGCGCGAGCGTGCGCGCACCGAGCGCTCTGTCGTCGACGCGGGCACGCACATCGGCCGCAGCGTGCTCGTCGAGGGCGCGATCGTCGGCCGCCGTTGCGACCTGCGCGCGCACGCGCGGTTGCACGAAGGCGTGGCGATCGGGGACGAGGTGACGATCGGCGCCGAGAGCGTCGTCATGCCGGGCGTGCGGATCTATCCCTACAAAGAGGTCGAGTCCGGAGCGCTGATCCACGAGAGCCTGATCTGGGAGTCCCGCGCCGCCTCGCGCGTGTTCGGCAAGGACGGCGTGTCCGGGCTGATCAACGTCGACCTCACGCCGGAAACGGCGCTGCGGCTCGGCGCCGCCCTCGGCACGGCGTTGCGCAAGGGCGCGCGAGTCGTGACGAGCCGGGAGGCGCCTCCGGCCTGCCGGATGCTGAAGCGCTCGATCATCACCGGGGTCATCTCGACGGGCGTCGACGTCGCCGACCTGCGCGTGATGCCGTCCGCGATCAACCGTCACCTGCTGAAAGCCGAGGGCTACGACGCAGGCGTCCACGTCGGCGTCAGCGCAGGCGACCCGGAGGTCGTCCGGATCCAGTTCTACGAGCGGCCCGGAATCCAGCTCACCTCGGCGCTGCAAAAGGAGATCGAGAAGCACTTCTCTCGCCACGAGCTGCGCCGGGTGGCCGCCGCGGACGTCGGGACGATCGCGTATCCCTCGCGCCCGGCGGAGGTGTACGCGGCCGACCTGCTGCGCAGCCTCGACACGGACGCGATCCGCGCGCGGCGCTTCCGCATCGTCGTCGACTACGGCTACTCGTCCGCCTCGCTCGTGCTACCGCTCGTGCTCGGCCCACTCGGGGTCGAAGCCGTCTCGGCGCACGCGTTCACGGCCGACCGCGAGACGCCCGAGCCCTCGTCCCTGCACGAGTCGATCGGCCAGGCCAAGAACCTCGTGCGCGCCGTCGGCGCCGAGTTCGGCGTCGTGTTCGACCGCGCCGCGGAGCGGCTGTACCTGATCGACGAGGAAGCGCACGAGGTCCCGGTCGACAAGGCGCTGCTGCTCTTCCTGCGTCTGATCAGCTCGAACGGTCGCCGTGGGAAGCTCGCGTTCCCGATCACGGTCACCAGCTTGGTCGACAAGATCACGGAGGGCAGCGAGCTCGAAGTCGTGCGTACGCCCGCGTCGCTCGCCGACCTCACGAAGGCCGCCGCCGAGGACGGCGTCGTCTTCGCGGGCGCGGTCGGCGGCGGCTACGTCTTCCCTGAGTTTCTCCCGGCCTACGACGCCGTCGCGAGCCTCTGCAAGCTCCTGGAGCGCCTCGCGCCGGTCGACCGCCCGCTGTCGGAGCTGGTCGGCGAGCTGCCCGCCTCGACGCTTGTCCATCGCCAGCTGGCCGTGCCGTGGGCGCTGAAGGGCGCGGTCATGCGGGTTCTCACCGAGCGGCTCCGGGACCGGGAGCTTGATCTCCTCGACGGCATCAAGATCCTCGACGAGCGCGGCTGGACTCAGGTCTTGCCCGACCCCGACGAGCCGCTCGTGCACCTGTACGCGGAAGGCCGCAGCGAGGAGGAGTCGGAGCAGCTCGAGCGCGAACTGCGCGAGCTGGTGGAGGAGGTCATGCAGGCGGAGGAAGCGACCGCCGAAAGGTAGAATCTCAACCTGAGCTTGACCCTTGGCGGGACCGCTGCTTCAATGGGTCGGTCGCCCGCCCGCCCCGAACGAAAGGATGCCGTGGAGCCGCTGCCTGACTTGGGAAGCCTGTCGGACGACCAGCTGAAGCAGCTGATCGACGATCTGACGCGCGAGGAGCAGGAGGTGTCGTACCAGCGACGGATCCTGCACGGGAAGATCGACATCCTTCGTGCCGAGTTGGTTGCGCGCCTGAAGCGCTCGGGCGGCAGGAGTGTGCTCGAGCAAGTGGACGTCGCGTCGCTGACGAAGATCCTCACCGGCAAGGCGGCGCCGCCGGACTAGCGGTGCGCCTGCGATGAGCCACATCTACTGCCCCGAGTGCGGCTTCCAGAATCCGGAGGCTGCCAACTACTGCGCGAAGTGCGGCGCGTTGCTCGTGCGCGACGAGAGCGGCGAGACGACGATGACGTTCACGCCCGAGGAGGCCGAGGAGGAGGGACGGCACGAGCTCGACGAGTTCGGGATCAAGGGCCCGGCGCTGGTCGTCCGCTCAGGAGGCGGCCGGGCGGGCGAGACGTTCGAGCTGAGCGCCGAGAAGACGACGATCGGCCGATCTCCCGACTGCGACATCTTTCTCGACGACGTGACCGTCTCGCGCCGGCACGCGGTCGTCTCGCGCAAGGACGGCGAGCTGCTGATCGAGGATCTCGGCAGCCTGAACGGGACGTTCCTCAACCGGCGCCGCATCGAGACCGGCGCCCTCACCGACGGGGACGAGCTGCAGGTCGGCAAGTACCGCCTCACCTTCCTGCGATGAGCGCCACCGAGCTACGCAACGAGCAGCTGCTCACGATCGGCGCGGTGTGCGAGCGCCTGAAGACGGAGTTCCCGGACATCTCGATCTCGAAGATCCGCTATCTCGAAGGCGAGGGCCTGCTGACGCCGCAGCGGACGCAGGGCGGCTACCGCCTGTTCTCGGAAGAGGACGTCGACCGCCTCGAGACGATCCTGCGCCTGCAGCGGGACGAGTTCCTGCCGCTACGCGTGATCAGGCAAGAGCTCGCATCGCCGCTGGCGAAGGAGCGTCGCCGCACCAAGCCGAGGGCGGTCGTCGGACGGGAGCGCGAGCTCGACCTCGGCGAGCTCTGCGACCGCGCCGACATCGACGCGCAGCTGGCCCGGGAGCTGGAGGACTTCGGCCTGCTCCAGCCGCGCGTCGAGGGGGGCGAGCGCCTCTATTCCGAGTGGGACGCCGACATCGCGGCGACCTGTAGCGAGCTCGCGCGCTTCGGGCTCTCGCCGCGGCACCTGCGGCAGTTCCGGACTGCCGCCGACCGCGAGGCCGGCCTGCTGGAGGCGATCGTGGCTCCTGCGCTGCGCTCACGGAATCCTGAGCGGCGGCAGCAAGGCGCCACCGACGTGCAGACGCTCGGCGAGCTCGCGCAGGACCTCGCGCAGCGCCTCTTCTGGCGCGACCTGCGCCGCCTGCTCTCATAGAGTCCTGCGGGTGGACTTGAAGTCCAAGATCCGGGAGGTCCCGGACTGGCCTCAGCCGGGCGTCGGCTTCAAGGACGCGACGCCGCTGCTCGCCGACCCGCAGGCGCTCGAGCAGGCGATCGTCGAGCTCGCGACGTGGGCGAAGGAGAAGCGGCCCGACCTGATCCTGGGGGCGGAGGCGCGCGGCTTCTGGCTCGGCGCGGCGATCGCCCGCGAGATCGGCTGCGGCTTCGTGCCTGCGCGCCGGCCCGGAAAGCTGCCGCCCGAGACGGTGAGCGCCGAATATCAGCTCGAGTACGGCACGAACGCGCTCGAGCTGCACGCCGACCTGATCCCGCAGGGCTCGCGCGTGCTCATCCACGACGACGTGCTCGCAACGGGTGGGACGGTGGAGGCGATCGGCGGCCTCGTCGAGCGGCTCGGCGGGAAGGTATGCGGCGTCTGCTTCATCATCGAGCTGACGTTCCTCGGCGGCCGGGAGCGGCTCGCCCAGTACGACCTGCACGCGCTGATCGAGTACTGAAGCACCGCGTCCGATCTGCCGATTAGAACGTTGTAAAGCAATGTACGACGTTCTGACCAGCCGCTACACGTTCGCCTGCCCGACACGCGGGGAGGTGCGTGTGCAGCTCTCGTCCTTCCGCCGGCTCGAGCGCCTGCCGGGTGCAGTTCACCCGGCGATCTACCGCGTCGCCTTCGACTGCGCGTGCGGCGAGGAGCACGTGGGACTGGTGGCGCACGACGACCTCGACTGGGCTCCGCTCGGTCTCGTGGAGGGCACGTTCGTCAACCTGATGACCTCGACGATCGACGACCTCGCGGACGAGCTCGCCGACGTGGCAGCCCGGCGCATCCAGGCGGGCGAGTGGCCGTGGAGCTTCTTCTGCTACCCCGAGGAGCGCCCGCGGCCGGTGTTCCCGTCCTCGTTCTTCCTCCTTGCGCCCGGCGGCCGCGCGTTGGGGCTGGCGGTTCGCTGCCCGGCCTGCTCGCGGACTTCGGTGAATCTCGTCTCGGTGCAGCATGTCGACCTGCCCTTCCACAACGACTCTCACGTCGGCGTCGTCGAGCACGTCTTCCACGACGACGCCCTGGCGACCCTGGCGGAGTTCCGCACGGAGCTCTATTCGGCGCAGTTCGACGTGCGCCGGCTCCAGCTGGAGTAAGTTCGGCCCCTGCGGGGAACCTTCCGTTCATACAGGTACACGGACGAGAGGTGATTTCGCATGTTCAGGAAGCGAAGAGACGCACCGACAACCGATCGGCACGTGACGACCGACAGCACGGTGACCGCGACCGACGGCGGCCCGCCTTCGGCTGGCCGGCGAGGCTGGTACGACCCGGCGCGTGGGATGACGACGCTGATCGCCGTCGCCGCCGCGGGACTCCTCGTCTGGCTTGCGACGCAGATCGACGACAAGACGACGGGCGGCTACTGGGGCGAGTACGGGATCCTCGCCGGGGCGGGGCTCGTGCTCGCGCTCTCGCAGCTCCTCGGCGGGTGGACGAAGTTCGGGATGCCGCGGCTCTCGCCGTCGGTCTTCCTGCTCGCCTTCATCCCGACGTTGATCGTCGTGGGCTGGATCGCGATCTTTCACCAGCCGCACGGGAACTGGTGGCGCGGTCACATCGTCGGCTGGTCCGGCGATCTGAGTGTGGCCGGCTTCATCCAGGACATGGGCGAGATGCTGCCGGTGCTCTCGCTTGGGCTGGGGCTCGTGTTCGGTTACACCTTCGACACGACCGGCACACGCCGTCGCGCAGTCGCAAGGCGTGAGACGGCAGTGACCCGGCCGACGCCTGTTCCCGCCGATCGGGCTGCGACCGACGAGCCGCTGACGTCGGAGCGCGGTGTCGTGACCCAGCAGCCGGAGGACTCGCGGCTGGCCACGACGCCGGCGGGGTACGAGACGCCGTCGCCGCCGCCTCAGCGCGCCGAACCGGAAGAGTGAGCACACGGGGGAGCCGCCTTTAGGGGCGGCTCCCTCACTTCGAGGGATGCGCCGGCGGGCGCCGTGCGACCGATAACCGGCTACAAGATGATGAGTATGAGGGACGACTCCCAGAGGCCGGAGCGGGGCCTCGAGCTCCTGCTCGAGCAGCTCCAGGCGCTCGAGGCGCAACCGCCGCTGAGGCGCCGCCGCCCGCCCTTCGAACGGCTGAGCCGCGTGCTCGGTTCGGATCTGGCGGCGATGCTCGTGCAGGCCCTATCAGGCCGGCACGCGGTGTCTCAGGGGATGCGCCGCCGCGATCTTGTGGCCTGAGCGGGGGCCTTTTCCCTCGCTTCGCGTTCGCTCACGCTCGGGGCGCGCGCCTTCGGGCGCTGCGCACTGGTCGGTACTCGAGTGGTTCTCTGCGTCGGCGAGCCCTTCCTCGCCGAAGATTCGAACGAAGAGGAAGATCAGCGCGCCGAGCACGAGCGCGAGGATGAACGAGGTCGCGTGCGAGACGCCGACCGCGCGCATCCCGAACCAGAGAAAGAGAAAGAACACGACCGCCCAAATGAACGCCTGAACGCCGTGGGCGATGCTCGGAGCCCGGAGGTGCATCGGCGGCTGACTCTATAGAACGACGTCTCGGCGGCGGCACGGCTGAGCCGCCCACACGCGTCGACCGAAGCAGTGCGCTCTCACAGGGCGCAGAACCGGGAGGAAGTGCGCAGCACTTTCCCCCGAAAAATGAAGAGGCCCCCGAAGGGGCCTCTTCACTCGCCGAGTCGGTTTCTCTTTCGTCCACCCGACCCGCTGACTTTCGGCTTCCGCCTACGGCCTTCGGACTGAGCTTCGACCTACTCGAGTCCCGTGCTCGGCGCAATCGCCAATCTAGGGTGCGCAAGGTCGGCATGCAAGTCGTCCGGCAGCGCGCAGTGTGCATTTTGCGAACTTTTCCTTTTTCAACATTTCCCCAGCAAATCGTCCAACCTGTGGAAAAGACACGTCGGCGTACGGCCTGCTCTCCACAGGCATGGCCGACGGGCCGTCAGGTTCACACAAATGCCCCGCATTCGCGGCCAATCGCGCTTCCACATGTCCACACCCTTGCACCCGCAGCTGTGGACAACTAGCGCCGCTGTGCGAAGCGCCAGAACGGTGCGAGCAGGGGATCCGTGACCCTCTCGACGAGGCGCGTGAGCGCCTCGATCACGGGGCGGGCGAGGCGCCCGACGACGAGCGCGCAGCCGACGCCGATCAGCGCGCCCGCGACGACGTCCAACGGATAGTGCGCGCCGACGAGCACGCGGCCGACGCCGATCACGGTCGCGCCGGCGAGGAGGAACGCCCCGGCGAGCCGGTCGAAGAGGAAGACGCCGAAGGCGATGCCGAAAGCGGCGCTCGCGTGGTCGGAGGGAAAGGACGGATCGCGGGAGCGACCGCCGAAGACGTGCACGCCGGCGTGAGCCTCGTACGGCCGTTCGCGGTCCCAGAAGGCAGCGAGCACACGATTGAGGAGCAGCGCGAGCGCTCCCGAGGCGAGCCCGCAGGCGCTCGCAAGCTTCCAGTGCCGGCGCGCGCCGGGCCGGTCGAGAAGCCACAGTGCGAACGCGGCGAGCGCGAAGAGCGGCACGCCGTACTGCTCCATCTCCTTCGCGGCCGTGCCGAGCCAGTGGTGCCGCCACACGAATTCGTTGACCGCGTGGAAGGTCCGCCAGTCCACGGCCGACGACTCTAGCCGGGGCCCGCCAACGCGGCGTAGGGGATGCCGGTCGCCGCGTCGAGGTAGACGGCACGGTAGGCGGCAACGAGTGGGGAGGCGGTCGGGTCGCTCGCCGTGAACGAGCCGTCGGTCGCCAGCACTGCCGTCGCGACGAGCGCGCGCTGGCCCGGGCGCTCGCGGAAGATCTGGACGGCGCCGCCGCTGCCGCCCTCCACGCGCCCTCGTAGCGCGCCCGCGTCGAGCCGCAGCGAGACGTGCACGGCCGGCCGGCCTGGAGAGCGGTACCAGTCGAGCTCCGAGCCGGTGTCGAGCAGCAGGTCGTGCGCCCCGTCGGCGCCGACGGCAAAGCCGGAGACGAGCCCGTCCACCGACGCGTCGACGACGAGGCCGCCGCAGACCCCGTTCCCCTCGAGGCCGAACGCGGCGGCGGGAATGCAACGGTTCGCGGCGAGCTCGGGCCCGAGCGGCGTCACGGCGAGGCCCGCGAGGACCGCGTCCTCGAGCGCGACCCAGCTCTTCGCCCGCCTGCCGTGCGCTGCAACGACGATCGTCGGCGGGCCGAGAGTGGGGAACGCCTCCGTCCACGCGGCGAATACCGCCGAGCCGTTCGCGCCCGCCGCGACGGCTCCGACGGGAACCCCGAGCGCGCTCGAGTGCAGCATCTGCCCCCAACGCCAATCGCGGGCAGGCAGCCACTCGACCGCGGCCGGGAGGTACGTCTCGACGACGTGGATCGCGCCCGAGGGCAGGACGACCGGCGTCGCGGCGGCGAAGACGGGTGTCGACGGGAAGCCTCCGCGCGTAATCCGGTGCACCGTGAGGTGTCCGCGTCCGTCGACGCGCGCGAGCCTCAGATATGTCTTCCGAGACGGGAACCAGAGCGCATAGGCGACGACGGGGCGCGACGCTCGATCGAGCGCGAGGCCTGCGGGACCGAACAGCGCGCGCAGCGAGTCGCGGCGGAGGGTAGTCAGCCGCCCGCGGTCCCAGAGCGCGAGCCAACTCCCGTC
>WNGE01016771.1_pt1 | contig 11900 bp, 6 predicted proteins | sample 5400651 | NCBI WGS metagenome assembly WNGE01 (sample SAMN13153370, study PRJNA577476) | soil metagenome | isolation source: 60 cm soil or saprolite under grassland replicate 2 | place: USA:California | collected 2016-06-15 | reverse complement strand
CGTAGGCGACGAGGAAGCGATGACGCCGTTCGAATTGTTGCGCGACAAAAATCTGCGCAACGAAGTGGGGGGTTTACTGGAAGTGCTGGACGATCGGGAGCGCAAAATTATTTTCTCGCGCTTCGGGCTCGACGGCGGCAAGCCCAAGACGCTCGAAGAAGTCGGGAAGAAATTTGGCGTGACGCGAGAACGCATTCGGCAGTTGCAGAACATCGCGTTGTCGAAATTGCGTCGCGCCCTGGCCAAAAAAGAGCGGCCAATCGACATCGACCTGGAGATGCCGGTCGAGGCGTAAGCCTGCGACTACCGAGAATTAGGAGAAACGCGCGGAGAAATCCGCGCGTTTTTTGTTATAGGAACACGGGTCACAGACCTGTGTGGCGCACAGACCTCAAGTCTGTGTTCCTTCCTCAGTGTCTCACCGCGCAGTTCGCAATTGTACCGTGTCCACCAATGTCTCGCCCGCACGCAGATCGCTGATGATCACCAAATTGTCGCCCGGCAAAGTCAATCCCGCATCGCGCAAATATTTCTCGGCTGCTTCGATGCTAGCGTTGGGATCATCGGTAAATTTTATCCGCACCGGATAAGCTCCCCAACAGAGCGCGAGTTGGCGTCGCACTTCCTCGCTCGGGGTGAAGGCGAAAATGGTGGCCTGTTCCGGACGCAGATTCGAGGTATTGCGCGCCATCGTGCCGTGCCGGGTAAAGACGATAATGCGCGCCCGCGGCAGCGAGTTCGCAAGGACGACTGCGGATGCCACCGTTTTTTGTCGCACATCTTCGAGCACAGCTGCTTTGGCGTAACCGGCGCCGCCGCTGCGCTCAATGCGCACTGCAACTCGATTTAAAATGCGCACGCATTCCACCGGATAAGCTCCTACGCTGGTTTCTCCACTCAGCATGATGGCATCGGCCTGCTCGAAAACTGCGTTGGCAACATCGGTAATTTCCGCGCGGGTCGGGAGGGGATTGTGGATCATCGATTCCAGCATATGCGTCGCAACCACCACAGGTTTTCCGAGACGCGCGCAAAGCTTCACAATCTTGCGCTGAATAATCGGCAACTCCTCAATAGGGCATTCGATCCCGAGATCGCCGCGTGCCACCATGATGGCGTCGGCCGTCGCGATGATCTCGTGGATCAAGCGGACGGCGGACTGGTCTTCAATCTTCGCCATGACCTGGGCTTTGCTTCCTTTTTGCGCCAGTAATTCCCGCAACTCCTCCAGATCGCTCTGCTGGCGCACGAAACTTAAGGCGATGAAGTCCACGTTCATTTCCACCCCCAGCGCGATATCTCCGAGATCTTTTTGGGTAAGCGGCGGCAAGTTTACCCGCACACCCGGCAGATTAATGTGTCGTCGCGAGCCCAGCGTTCCAGGCGTAATCACTTTGCAACGAATGCGGTTCTCGCGTTTCTCCAGCACGAGGAGATGAATGACGCCGTTATCAACCAGAACGGTGTCGCCTTCGTTGATGTCGTTGATCAAGCCATCGTAGTTCACATCCACCGAGTAGGCTTCCTCGCTTTTGGCCCCGCGCACGGTGAACTCGAGGATGTCGCCGGGTTTGAGATGCAATTCAGTCTTGAGATCGCCGGTGCGAATGGCCGGCCCTTGCGTGTCCATGAGAATGGCCACGGCACGTCCAAGGTCCTGCGCGATAGCGCGGATTCGCGGAACAACCTCACGCACCCAATCATGCTGCGCATGACTCATGTTGAGTCGGAAAACATTCGCGCCTTCGTGCACCAACTGCCGCAGCGTCTCCGGTTTCTCGCTCGCCGGGCCGAGCGTGCAAATAATTTTGGTCCTCCGCATCAGGACTGTTAATCGACCAGCGAAAGCTTCATGCTGCAATGCCCGATTAGGACACGTTTCGTTTTTCGAAAATTATTCTGAAGCATGCTAAGAGCGCGTTTCCATATCGATTTGAAAATTGTCCGCGTCGCGTTGCTGCTGGTGGCGCTAATTCCTGTTGTCCTCGCGGTAATTGCGACCCTGCATCATTGGGTGCCCCTACCATACTGGGATGAATGGCGGACACCGGGCTTGCTATTAACTTCCTACGCAAAAGGGACGCTGAGTTTTTCCGATTTCTTCCTCCAGCACAACGAAAGTCGAAAGGTCTTTCCCTCTCTTTTGTATCTCGCGCTCGCTAAAGTCCACGGTTGGGATGTGCGCGATGTGATGGCAGTTACTTTTCTGGAAGTCGCGACGATTTGTAGTCTTCTCTTTTGGCTATTTCTGCGCACGAAAGGTGCGACCACTATCACGGCGCTCGTTGCTTTTGTCGCGACTACTTTTTTATGCTTCGCCCCGGTCCAGTATGATAATTTGCTGTGGGGGCTTCTGTTCGAATTATTTTTGCCCGGCTTGGCTACGGTTGTGGTCGCTCTGATCAATCTTTCGACGTTCCGGTTCGGTGTTAAGACCACCATCAACGCCTTCGTTGCTCTGGCTGCGACCTACACTTTCGCGAACGGAATGTTGTTATGGATACTTGGACTGCCTTTGCCCGCAGCGCAGGAATCCGCATCAAAGCGCGCACGCTTTCTGTGGTACTCGATTTTCGCGTTCGTCGGCGCCGCTGCAATTTCCCTCTATTTTGTTGACTACAAGCGTCCTACGTCACATCCGCCTTTCCACTTCGGCATTCTCCAACTGGCGCATTACCTGATACTGTGGGTGGGCGGTTATTTTAATTCTGCTCCCGTACCACCCTTCGGAGTCGGGGTAATTGTTTTGACGTTGTGGGTAGTTGCATTGGCGAACGCGATCATGCTACTTAATCGTGGGGCTAATTGGCGGCATTTTTATCCGTGGTTCTTGATCACTGCTTATGGGTTGACTAGCGGCCTCATTACTGCGAGCGGTCGCGTTGGATTTGGAGTCCAACAAGCACTTTCAAATCGCTACGCTATTTTCAGTCTTTTCGTTTATCTTGGCCTCGTCGGAACTACCTTCGCGCTCTTTTGCTATGACCAAGACAGGGCCGTAGCCCGCAGACGCCGGTGGATAATTGGTGTGGCGATCGCAGTGATCGCATTGGCCGTCCCCGCATGGGCCTTTTGCTTCCGCGCCAGTCAGCAATTGGCGGTTCGGACGGCGCAACGGAATGCTCGATTGCTCTGTGCACTGGAGTGGATCCATGTTTTCCCGACAAATCCCGATCTTAAGCTAATCTTTCCATATCTTGATGTCCTTAGGACGCGCGCGCATGCACTACAAGACGTCGGACTACTTCGCTGTCATCTTGTGAGCCGATCATTGGTCACTCACTTGGAGGAACCAGGCACTTTTACCGATAACTGTCATGGCCGACTGGAAGCAGCCACTATCCGGGACAACTCGGTGATTACAAGTGGCTGGGTCTGGTCTCCTAAAAAGGCCCCTGGCTGCGTATTAATTGCATTGAGAAAACCGACTGGACAACTTGACTTATTGACCGTGCTCGCGCCGGGTATCGCTCGACCTGACATCGAACGGTCTTACGGAAATCAGGCGACGAAACCGCGTGGATTCTGGGGTAAGGCGCCTATTTCAATGCCAGCACAAGGTTTAATTGAAGCGTGGACGGTAGACACTACGTCGGAAGTTGCATGGCCCCTGGGTGGCGCTGTTGCGTTACCTGCTGTGAGCAATCCATAATCTCTTGCGACTGTGCCGACCCAAGGTGGCGGATTGATAGAATAAAGTTCCGTCAGCGAAGCCTCGACATCGTGCAACGTTCCGACAACAACGTAGCTGTGGAGAGAAACGTTGTTCCCGGTACTCGGACGAAACCGCCCGTTAGTGCCCCAGCCTACTGCGAGATCGGTCCTTTCCGGGAGATGCGTTACGGCATATCGATCACGTTACCGACGCAGTTTCCGCTTGTCCCGACCGGGCCGAGCTGGTTACTGCCGAACAGGTTCGCAACGAAGTAAGGTGGTTTGGGCGCGTTCATTCCGATTCCGATATAGTTCCTAGAAGCATTCAACAACCAAACGCCGTAGCCGTGGTTGGCCAGCTGAGTACCGTTCTGAGTTTGCCCGATCCAATTCCCAAAGAAACCGTTATTAGTAGAGTTGGCCACGACTGCGCCATGCATAGTGTGCCCGGCCAAGACATTAAAGCGCACCACGATGTGTTGTGCGCCTTCTTGCAATGTCACCCCGGTGCCCTGGTTTCCGAGCGCCCTCGTGCCGGTCTTGTCAGTGCCGATGAGATTGTTTTCCACCCAAGTCCCGGATGGGTCGTTCACGGGAAGGTAGCCCGATTGTCCAATCACCACCCCACCCAATGCGTTTCCGGAAATAACATTACCGTTTTTGGAATCGGAGCTGCCTACATCGTTAAAGTGGGCGCCATTTGCGACGATGACTCCGACCCGCGCGTTACCAATCGCGGTGTCACCGGCTGCGTTCAGACCAATGATATTCCCAATAATGACGTTCCCGATAGTGGTTGAATGCAGAAGCTCGCACCCGGCAGAGTTCATTCCGGAGAGAACATTTCCGGGACCGATAAAGTTCTGCCGTGCTCCGGCCCCAAGGAAAATCCCATCCGAATCGTTCCCAATTTTAACCACCCCTGCCGGATCGGTTCCGATGAAGTTATCTCGAATCGAATTCGTCTTATAAATCGTTCCGGTCGGATTATTGATATCATCGCCAAGAGTGATGCCGTTATCGACTCCGGAGATCGTATTGTTCCGAATATGGTTAAAACTGGATCGCACTCCGATTCCACGCGAACCTGGATGAGTTGTGACATTGCGGACGTAACTTCCGGGCGTTGTCTCGTAAAACCCCAGCCAATTATTCTGAATGTAATTACCCTGAGATTCATTGAAGATCGTGATCGCATTTGCAGAATAGTTAATGATCTGGAATCCCTGAATGGTGCTACCCGAACTCGTTGCTGTTCGGCCATCGCTAAAAGGCGGCACGCCCGCGACATTACCAACTAATACGACGCCGCTAGTCATACCGTTGCCATTTATTCGGACCAGCGGCGCACCCTGATAACCAGGTTGAGTGGTACCGTCAAGAATCATCAACCGGGCAATGTAAAGCGGCTGAGATAGAACGATCTCAACGACACCTCCGTTACTCGGAATATTGAAGTTGATGAAGTTGACGTCGCCACCATGGTAGTTTGCCTGAAAAACCGCTTCATTCAGGCTGCCTGGACCACTGCTTGCCGCTGACGTAACCCAATATGTCACGGAGCCGGAAACCGCTGCGTTTGCGCTGGCGCTGGCGAGAAACAAAATGCTCGCAAAAGCAAGCGTGCGTTTGAAGAAGAAGGGGGGATTCATTGCCGTAAAGTAGCCTCTTAATCTAAGAGCAAGGATTGATCCAGCCGAAAGGTCGTAGCGGCGATTTGTTTTATAGCGGAGAATGGCAGGACTGCTTCGTCCGTCTCGCGAACCTGGGGTGAATCGCTATCATATCGAAGAGAAGATGACGACAGACAATTTCCGCATTCTCATTGCCGCGACCGAGAAAACTGGGAACACCTGGTTGAAGCTCCTGCTCGCGCAGATTTACGATCTGCCCACGCCCTATATCGGGCAGGATTTTTCCGAAGCTGAAGCGGATTCGCTCGGGAATCGGTGGGTGACGCATCAACATTTCTTGCCTGAGCGGCCTCTTCTCGCGTGGGCGGCGGCGACGCAAACGCATCTGCTGACCATGATTCGGCATCCGGCGGACACGCTCGTCTCGCTCTATCACTATTGCTGTAATTATGCGGACCACTACAAAGACGACGACGCGATCAGGCGCGCATTGGCTGCCGATGCGAGTGAGCGGCAGGCGACGGCCGATTTAGCGCATCACGTGGTAGATGGTGAATTGATTCGCACCCTCCAGGAACGGATCATGTGCGATTTGAATATTTCGATCAGCTGGATCCGGAGCGAACGAAGTACCCTAGTGCGCTACGAGGATCTCAGAATCGAGCCCTTGGAAACGCTGAGCGGCTTGGCGGCATCGATCATGCCCATTTCGAGAGATCGGATTCAGCAGGCAATCGGCGCTTGCGACATCGAGGTGTTGCGAGACAGCTCCGCCGTTGATAGCAGGTTCTTCCGGCGAGCATTGATCGGTGAGTGGCGCAGTGTCTTGCCAGTCGAAGTTCTCCGCCGCTTCGCGGAGGAAGAGCCGTTCCGATCACAACTCGCCTTCCTCGGTTACGAAATCGAGCTCAATGAAATTGCTCTCCAGCGGGTATTGCGGGGACAAACGCCAAATCAATCTTCCGGCGAGTGTTTCGATAATGGCGTCCCGTTTGTTCCAATCCTGACCGAACTGCTGCAAAGTGTCGCGCCGGAGAGAAGAGCGAGCTGGGACCCGATCCTGGATACTTCGTCGCCGGATTGCTTTTTCCACTGGGCGAATGCCGCAGCCGAAGAAGATGTTTTCGGAGCGGAGGCAGTTCCACGAATTACGAATCTGGCCGCGTTCATCCATAAGCAACGGCCAGATTTGCAAATTGCCTTCCCAGATATATTCGACTTAAACCGTCTCGGGTACGCCGGCTGGTTTCTTCGTTACGCTGGCCATCGATATCAGCTCGACCGGAGTTTTCTGACACCAGTTGCTCTGAGCTGGATTAGCAAACCCGCTGGCCACGACTATTCGCTTCACCAGCAACTAATCCGTTGAGGAGTTCTGTCCTCGCGAATCATGGCAGCCCTCACCTCATTCCTCTCCCACGGGGAGAGGAGGATGCGAAGCGCCAGGTGAAGTAGATGTGTGCACGATCGCACCGAGCCGCTCCAAAAGGTCACGATCATTCCGCAAGCGACGCTTCATCGCTTCATCGCTTCATCGCTTCATCGCTCGTTACCTTTGTCCTCGCGGATCACACTGCGCCGACTAAAGTGGAGTCCCGTTAGATCGAATGAATGAAAACGTTGCCAACGTTATTTGCTGTCCTGCCTGTCACGGCGCATTGCGTTCCGGGCGGCGCCAGCTGCAGTGCGAAGGATGCATGCGGTATCACCTACCCAGTCCAAAATGAGGTGCCGATCTTTATCCAGGAAGATGTAGTTGCCGTCGCTTCCGATCATCTTTCCAACCCAATCGGCGCTGAGTTCGAAGCAATCCTCCGGGAGGGCAATGAATTTATCCTGCACATCGGTGCGGGCGCGACCGCGCAGAAATATCCGAATTGTGTCGAATTTGAGCACAAGATTTTCAAACACACCGATGTGGTGGGCGACGCCCATCACCTCCCCTTTCGCGATGCGAGTTTTGATCGCGTTTTTGCCTTCAATGTTTTCGAACATTTGCGCGAACCCGCACGCGCGGCGGCCGAAATTGCGCGGGTATTAAAACCGAAGGGTTCCGTCGCAATTCACAGCGCTTTTTTGCAGGCCGTCCACGAGGAGCCGGCTCATTTTTATAACACCACCGAGTACGGTTTGCGCGAATGGTTCGCCGACTTTGAAATCGAAAAACTTTCCGTCAGTCCGAATTTTTCTCCGGGCGTGATGCTCGCTTATCTGATGTCGAGTGTGCTGACCGTGATGCAAGAGAGCGGAGTCCCATGGCGCGAGCAGACGATCGTGCGAGAAACGACCCTCGGGGAATGGGCGGACTTCTGGGCCGGCAAAACCGGACCACCGGATGGATTCGAGATGCTGCAAAAGTTGCCGCAAAGCGCGCAAAAAAAAATCGCGGCCGGATTCGAGTTGATCGGGCGCAAGCCAATTCGGGGGTGAACCATATTGAATCAGCCGTCGCTAGTGGCGCGCCGAAGCTCAGATGTCAGTGCTGAATCGCAGGCAAGCCGCGTGGGGGCCGTTCACCATCCAGCACCGGATTCCAACGGCTTCATCTTTTGGTTGGACGAGCCGCAACTCTGGCACAGCAAATCGCGCTGGCTGCGACTAAGCGGTTGGTGTCTGCACATCAGCGAAAAACCCGTCACAGCCATTCGCGCCAGGATCGGGCGTAGGAAATTCGTCACCGCACTGGAAATTTCGCGGCCCGACGTTGCGAACCATTTCGGTCGATCGCAGGAAAATCAGCATTTCGGTTTTTCCCTCGATGTCCGGATGCCGCGCGGACATGGATTACTCACCCTTGAAGCGCAAACACGCGGCTCTTCCTGGACAAAAGTTCTGGTCACAACCGTACGCGGGCCATTCCTCGCGCGCTCCGGTGAGCAGCGCCGTCGAAAGGAGCGAGAACTGGCTGCGATAACTCAGCGCTATCGCTGGTGGTACGATCGTCCCGCCGACTGGCAGAAACCTACGGCCGTTCTCTACGTTAGCGGTTGGTTTATCGACACGATGGGACTGCCGGTTCGCGGCATTCGGGTCAGAATCGGCCGGCAGTTTTTTCGCGCGAACGTCGGCCTGCCGCGCGACGATGTGTCTGCAGCATATCCAAAGTTGCCCTTGTCGCGTCGCAGCGGATTCGCAGTTGCAATTCCGCTACCACGGCGAACCTCGAAGGTCTTCCTTCAACTTCAGGGAGCGGACCGAATCTGGCGCGACTTCGATTCCCACCACGTCCGGCACGGCGATCGCCCGGCGGAGGCCCCGCCACCGAGCCAAATGGCATTTTTCACAGCGCCGTCGGCTTTGAATCCGCGTTTTTCTTTTTGGGTACACGTCCCGGATGTCATAGACCGCAGATTGCGGCTCGCCGGTTGGTGTTTCGCGAAGGAAGGGGCGCAAGTCGAAGTAGTCCGCGCCCGCGCAGGTCGCAGAGTCACACCCGGCGACTTCGGAATCGTCCGGCGCGATGTAGCGTTAGCGCACAACAACTGCCCCGGCTCACTGCACAGCGGCTTTTTGATCCGCGCCTCCATCCCACGTGGACGTCATCAACTTGTTCTCGAAGCGAGAAGTGCAGACGGTCGATGGGAAGCGTTTTTTGAAACAACGATTCGTCGGCCCGTTTTCCGACGCGGTGGTCCATCGCTGGGAAGCGAAGCGGAGATCTATGCTCATTGGATCGATCGCTACGAACGGCTCACGCGCAGCGACAAACGAGCAATCAAAGAACACGTCAGCACATTGTCGCGCCGCCCGCGCTTTTCCATCCTACTTCCGACGTACGAATCCGATCCGCGTTGGCTTAAGCGCGCGATCGAGTCGGTGCGGCAGCAGTTTTATTCAGAATGGGAGCTGTGCATCGCGGACGATGCTTCAACCAAAACAGCGGGCTGGAAAATAGTGCAGCGTTGCGCCCGGGCCGACGGTCGAATCAAAATCTTGCGCCGTGAGACCCGAGGGGGCATCGCAGCGACATCGAATGATGCGCTTTCCCTGGCCACCGGAGAGTTCGTCGCGCTCCTCGATCATGACGACACCATCGCGCGCCCTGCGCTTTACTGGGCCGCGGCCAAACTCGAGCGCAATCCAGCGTTGCAGTTAATCTACACCGACGAAGACAAAATCGACGAACATGACCGGCGCCACAGTCCCTACTTCAAACCGGAGTGGAATCCAGATTTGTTTCTCGCGCAAAATTACCTCTCGCATTTGACCTTCTTGCGCACCGACCTGGTGCGGCGCGTCGGTGGATTCCGCTCGTCCTTCGACGGATCGCAAGATTACGATCTTTTCTTGCGCTGCTCGGCGCAGATCGAGGCGGACAAAATTGCCCGGATTCCGCGCGTCCTTTACCACTGGCGCGCCTTACCGCAAAGCACGGCCGCGAGCACATCGGCGAAAGAGTACGCGCATGTCGCGGCCGTGCGCGCAGTGCAGGAACATCTCGACGGGCGAAACATCAAAGCGTCGGCAGAGCCGCGCGAATTTGGGATTTATCAGCGCGTTCGCTATCCATTGCCGTCGGAACATCCACTGGTTTCAATCATCATTCCGTCGCGAGACCAATCCCCTCTGCTTGAGAAATGCATTGCCAGCATTTTGCACAAAAGCGATTACGCGAATTTCGAGATCATCATTGTCGAAAACGAAAGCGTTGAAGAGCAGACTCGCGAATTGTATCGACGCCTTAGGCAAGAGCGTCGCATCCGAGTCATCGAGGCGGCTGGCGAATTCAATTTCAGTCGCCTGATTAATCTCGGAGCCAGCCATGCCCGCGGATCAATCTTTCTCCTTCTCAACAACGACGTTGAAATCATGAACTCGGATTGCCTTGTCGAACTCGTGTCGCAAGTTTCGCGAGCGGAAGTCGGAGTGGTAGGTGCACGACTGTGGTATCCGAACGGCACGCTCCAGCACGGAGGCGTTATTCTCGGAGCCGGCGGCGTCGCCAGCCACATCGATAGCATCCGACGCGATGATCCTGGTTACTTCGCCCGGCAGCATCTGACCCAGGATTTTTGCGCAGTCACCGGCGCGTGCCTGATGGTGCAGCGCGAAGTGTTTGAGAAGCTTGGCGGATTTGATGAATCACGGCTGCCAGTCACATTCAATGACGTCGATTTCTGCCTGCGTGGCCGAGAATTGGGCTGGCGCATCATCTACACGCCCTACGCCGAGCTCACGCATCATGAATCCGTCAGTCGCGGTGTGGAAAACACCACCGAAAAGCAACGCCGTTTTTTTAATGAAAGCGAGTTTTTACTCAAGCGCTGGGGCCCATTGATCCAAAACGATCCGTCCTACAATCCAAATCTTTCCCTCGGCGAAAAACGCTTCGAACTCGCTTTTCCGCCACGGGTGAGCCCGCCGTGGAAAAAACCCGTACTCGGTTACCCTTCGCCATGATCGGATCGACCACATTCGAGGACGAATTCGCTTACGGTTTCGATGATCCGATTACAGCCGTAACGTACACCCGCGTCCTCCGGATCAGCGGATGGCTCGTGAATGTAAAAGCGCGGCCCATTCATGGAATCCGTCTCATCGCCCGCAACGGTTGGTGGCCGCGCCGGGTCATGCGCGCGCGACGCAAGCGCAACCGGCCCGATATCGCCGCGCAATTTCCAGAGGTGCCCGAGGCCGGTGCAAGCGGTTTCCTCATCGAGATGCAGCTCCGGAGCGGGCGCAACGAAATATCCATTCAAGTTCAGGACGAACAGAAACGTTGGCGCACTTTTTTCAGCGCAACCATCAAAGTATTGCCCTTCGATCTCCTCGAAAAAATCGGACTGCCAAACGTCCGCGACCATTTCGTTGCCAAATTGCAGCACCGCCGCACTACACATTCGATTCAGCCTCAAGTCGCCAAATCCCTCGCCCGCGTAACGGAACCCTCGCAGTTCCAGGGCAGGCGCGTCGAAATTTATGGGACGTTACGGTCGAACCTTTTTATCCGCGAGGTCGGAGAATTGGTTGCAGCCGGATTCGCCGAGCTCGGTTGCGACGCCAAACTTCTTTTCGATCGATTGCCCGAACGGGAAAATAACAATGCCCTCCAAATCGTGCTGACCCCGCACGAGTACTACAATTTATTTCTTCTCGAGCAGGTCCCGCGAAAGACGGCACGCGAACTCAGCGGCAACCTCGTTTTCCTTTGCACCGAACAACCTGCTACCGGTTGGTTCGAACAAAATTTGCGCTGGGGTTGTTACGCCCGCGCGGTCGCCGATATCAATCCGCTTGGCGTGGACTCCTATCGCGCCCACGGGATTCGCGCGCATCATCTCCCGCTCGGCTACCATGAGCTGCTCAGCCATACTGGTGTAAAACTAAGGCGCGAGATCGACCTCGTTTTTCTTGGCTCGTTGACGCCACGCCGGGAACGTTTTTTGGCGCGGCACACTGACTTTTTCTCGCAGCGCAATTGTCACCTGCGTTTCGTTCCCCTCGGCTTCGCGAAAACTGAATTGTCGCGCAGCTATTTGCCTGCTGCGGAACGCAACGCTTTACTCGCCACTTCGAAAATCCTGCTCAATGTCCATTACTCCGATCAGCAGTATTTCGAGTGGCACCGCATGCTGCTTGGACTTGCCAATGGCTGCTGCATCATCACGGAAA
>WNGE01007458.1_pt1 | contig 11900 bp, 11 predicted proteins | sample 5400651 | NCBI WGS metagenome assembly WNGE01 (sample SAMN13153370, study PRJNA577476) | soil metagenome | isolation source: 60 cm soil or saprolite under grassland replicate 2 | place: USA:California | collected 2016-06-15 | reverse complement strand
CGGTTCGCCGTGGAATACCCCGGCGATGTGGCCGGGATGGTTCTGATTGACTCCAGCCACGAGGACCAGTCACGGCGGCTCCGGGCCGAGGGATGGTGGCGGCGAGGTGGGGCACGCACACGCTGGTACGCTCTGAGGCGGCGCCTGCGCATACTGGGCCTGCGGCGCCTGATAGTCCGGGCAGGATACGGCCAGCTGAACGCCGAGATCGCCCGTGATATCCCGCCAGAGCTCGCCGCCGCCGCTCGCGCGGTCAACCTGACGGCACGGCACCGCCGGGCCGTGGTCCATGAGCTATTGCTCATAGCTAGATCGCGCGGCCAGCCCTCTAGCCTCGGCAATCTGCCGTTGATCGTCCTGACAGCGGCCGGGCGGGATCCCACCTGGATGGAGATGCAGGCCGAACTGGCAAGCCTGTCAGAAAATGGCACCCATATCGTCGCCTCACAGGGCGGCCACTATCTCCAGCGCGATAATGCGACCCTGGTCACCTCGGTGATCCGTGACCATTACGCGCTGGTCCGGTCAGCGTGATCTACCGCCATCCTTCCCGGATGGCCTGAAGGCAGTGCCTGCGAATCGACCCGATGGCGGTCCGGGCGGGGCACCGGATCACCAACGGCGGCCATCGTTTCTCCACCGGGCTGTCGGCCCGGGGCTGGTGAACCGCCCGGTCACCCCCATACCAGCAGCACCTTACGTTCTGCCTGCTGGCCCGGCTCGGGGACGCGGCATGCCACCCTCGCGGCGTGCACGGGCTGCGAGCTGGCGGTTGATCCGGCGCGCCCACAAAGGCCCGCCGTAGACGACCCCGGTATACGCCTGTACCAGGCTGGCACCAGCCCGCAGCCGGTCCCATACGTCGTCCGCTGTTTCAATTCCGCCATCCGAGACCAGAACGAGCCGGTCTTGGGTGCGGGCATGAAGCCGGCGTAGAACGTCTGCAGCGCGCATCTTGAGCGGACGGCCCGACAGGCCGCCGTCGCCGCACGCCATCACCTGCGGCGAGGGCGTAGCCAGCTCCGGCCGGGAAATAGTCGTGTTGACCGCGATGATCCCGTCCAGCCCAAGCTCGACGGCCAGGCCAGCGACGGCGTCCACGTCGGCGTCCGCCAGATCCGGCGCGATCTTGACCAAGAGCGGTACCCGCCGCGCGGGGCTGACCTCATCGAGTGCCTCTTGCACGGCAGCCAGCAGCGGGCGCAGCCGCTCGACCGCCTGCAAGTCCCGCAGCCCTGGGGTGTTCGGCGAGCTGACGTTGACCGTCATGTAGTCGGCGTAGGGAGCGAGCTGGCGGGCGCTGGCCACGTAGTCCGCGATCGCCTCGGCCGCAGGCACTGCCTTGCTTTTGCCGATGTTCACACCGACCACTCCGCCGCCGCGGGCGCGGCGGCGGAGTCTGGTTGCGGCGGCCTGGGCGCCGGCGTTGTTGAAGCCCATCCGGTTGATCAGTGCGCGGTCGCCTGGCAGGCGGAACAGCCGCGGCCGCGGGTTGCCGGGCTGCGGCTGGGTTGTGATCGTGCCGACCTCGACGGCTGCGAACCCGAGGGCGTTGAGCGCCCTGTACGCCACGGCGTCCTTATCGAATCCAGCCGCGAGACATACAGGCCCGGCGAAGTCCAGGCCGAGCACCCGGACCGCCAGCTCAGGATCGCGGCGCGCGAACAGGCGGTGCAGCAGTGCGGGCAGGGGGGGCACCGACAGGAGCCTGAGAAGGGCGATTGTCAGGCGGTGCGCCGTCTCCGCGGGGATGGCGAACAGGACGGCGCGCAGGCGGGAGTACATGCAGCCATGCTGCCATCACGCCCAGCAGGTTCTCAGATCACACCCATCCGGGCGGCCATCATTCGGACCCCTGACCCGCGCCGTTCCCGTTCCATCAGGTCCACGACCAGCGCCCGGGCCATCGGGGCGTTACTGACGTGTTCCCGGGCGATTGACGCGCTCTGCTCGAGCGCCCGCAACGCCGCGCGGTCCTGGCGCGCCAGCCCGTAGGACAGGGCGGATATGGTCCAGCCTTGGGCCTGGCGTTCGCGTGACGGCAATCCCGGCAGCAGCGGCGCGAGCTGCTCAGCCCGCGTAACCGCCAACTGCGGATCACCCAACTCAAGGGCCGATTCGGTGGCGTGCAACTCGACATTCCGGGGGCCGAACGCGGTCTGCCGGAGGTCCGTGTCATCGTCAAAGCCGCGGGCCAGCTCGCGCGCCCGGTCGAGGTGGTCCTCAGTGGCAGCACGGTCCCACGAACGGGCAGCGGCGATCGTGGCCCGCAGGTTCAGTGCCCCCGACAGCAGGGTTCCGTGCCTGGTGGCTGCATGCGGGGCAAGGCGGGCGATCGAATCGAGCGCATACCCGCGGGCCTGGTCCAAGTCGCCGGTGTGCAGGTGCAGCCCAATGACGTCCCAGTTAGCAGATGCCGTGACCACCGGATCGCCCAGGAGGGCCGCTGCGGATGTTTCCCGCACGATCGCAAGGGCGGCAAGGTCATGGTGGCCGAGCAAAGAGGCGGTAACCCTGGCCACGTGCGCGGCCCGGACCATGAGCCGTTCCGCTGCCAGCCGCGTTTCCTCGTCTCCGATACGGCTGTAGCTGGCCAGATCCTCCACAATTTCAGCGAGCCGTTCTCCAAGCGTGTTAAAGCGGGCGGCCTGGCGCAGAGCCTCGACCTCGGTCAGGTCACGCTCGACCTCGGGAAAAGGACGGGGCTCACGGTCAAGGGCCGAAGAAGGCAGCGTGGCCCGCTGCAATGCCTGTCGCAGAACGGGGACCGCGCCGTGACCAGAGTCAAGATCCGCGGTAGCGTGCCGGTACGGCTGGCCGGTCAGCTCCACCAGTTCGATATGCAGGGCATCGGTAAGCATGACCAGAACTGACATGCGGTCAACACCACGGGCGCCGGTCTCAACCTTCTGCACCCACGACAGCGAACGCTGGCAACGTTGCGCCAGGTCGCGCTGAGTCAACCCGGCCCGGCGCCGCGCCCGCGCGATCCGTTCCCCTGTGGTCCGCGCGCCGTCATCCATGCAGCTCACCTTTCCGCCCTCACAGTATGCAGGCCAGCATGACCCAGGCCAGCCCAGCCGCAGTTGCACAAAGCGTGCCGTCCTGGCCGCGGCCTGTGGGCTGCCAGCGTCGGCTGCTGGCGGTCGCGGCAGCCTGCGCGAGCGGCCGCGAGGGGGGGGTACGAGCCGCCACTGAGTGACGCCGGGCGATGGGGGGCCGTCGGCAGGCCCCAGCGGTTCCGGGCGGGTTCGTCCGCAGCTGGGGATTCCGGTAAGGGGTTGCCGTATGGTCGGCGATATGGGTCAAGCCGATGCTGGCGCCATTGCCCGCGACATTCGGTGGTGGTTTAGCCTCGTCGGAATTCCGGAGTTGCGGGAGGACAGTAATGCCGGTGGATACGGCGTGCTGGTGCTGGGCAGCCACGTACGGGTGAGCTGGACTTGCGAGGTAGGGTTCGACGATCGGGCCGGGCAGATCGGCGTCGACCATCCGCAGCATCCAATGAACCGGCTGGAGCGGCAGGCCACAGCAGTCATGGAGCGGGCGCTGGCTGACGTGCTGTATGCGGCGGGGTTCACGATCGCGCTTCGGCCTGGCGTGCCGGATCCGGATCCGGAGAAAGCGCGCGACCCGGTGCTCACTCAGCGATGTCGTCGACCGCGGTGTTGTAGTCGCCGCAATGGTGCCCGGCTTGGTGGGCCCGGGTGAGACAGGGAAGGGGCGCTGCGCGCCACCCGAATGGACCCGTTCCCGCAATGGTGCCGGCCTGGTGGGCGAGGTGAGACTGTTCTGGAACTGGGAGGATAGCGGATCGTGGTTTGCCCGGTGCAGATCTTGAGACGCTTTGTCCTTGTTAGGGCGTGTTATTTGCCTTATGGCAAACACTCCCGTTCAACCTGATCAGCGGACCATCCCCGCGAGTGCGGGGACCATATGACCTCCGCCGCCGCCAGCGCGGCCTCGGTCGGGTCACCCCCGCCGGTGCGGGGATCACGCATCTTGACGTGGGGTACTTTACCCTCGCGCTGCGATAGGTGGCGAGATCTGGCTTATGTCGCGGTCAGCTGCGGGCGTCCTGGTGGGTTTTCGTCGATCCAGCGGATGAGCGTGAGCGCCGATCCGCCGAAGTGCTCGCGGATGCGTGCCTGGATGGCTTTGAACTCATGTCCGGGCGCGAAGTCGCGGTCGGTGATTTGTTCGCAGCCACATGCGCAGGGGCGGTTCCGGAATTGTGCCTCTTCGGGAAGGTCGCCGTAGGTGATCGAGTTCTGCGACTTGTTGGCGAGCGGGTCGGGCTTGCCGATGTAGGTGTCGTAGATAGGGTGCCCGGCTGTAAGCAGGTGTCCTTCGAGGGCGATGCGGTCTTGGTGCTGGGTGACACCTTCGATTTCCGCGATGGCCAGAACCTTGCCCATGCCGGTGATGAGGGCGAAGCGTTCGGTAATGGCCCGGGTGCGGTTCATCTTCCAGACGCCGCGGCCTGCCTGCCATGCCTCGGCTTCGGTCATTCGCGGGAAGCAGCCGAGGTAGGCCCGGCCGAGCGGGTCTCCGCTGACTGTCTGGTAGTCGCCGAGCTTGATCCGCGCCGTCATGGTCCCTCCCAACTATCGCAAGACCATCCACGTGGTAGCGATAGCTACTCTGGCACATAACTGGCGAAAGTTGAAGCGGCAAGTAATCTGACAAGACAGAATAGTTGAGTGGGGCGGTCATAGAGCAGCGTCGTTGTCGGCGCGCTGACTGTGCGTACGCCGTATGGCCTGCACTTGTACCTCCGTGCGCCCGCCGCGCGGATCTTCCCCAGCGTCACCGGGCGCTGGCCTGGCGCGGACACCCGGGGGCCCGGCCGCCGTAGCGGCGGCTACCATGTCGGGCCTGGGTCCATCGTGGACGGCGCGCCCTATGTCATCACCCAGGGCACAGGCATCCGTGAATTGCCCGCCTGGCTGGTCGGCCTGCTGGAAGTGTGCCGAGGCACCACACCCGGATCCTGTCAGGCAGAGATCAGTAACCGGACTCCCCCATTGCCGGTTGCGTTGCCACCAAAAGCCTACGGCGCCGGCGAAGCGGACATCGACCAGATGATCGCCACCCGGATGCAACGCCAGCAGGTGCTGTATGACCGCGCTAAGCGCGTCGAGATCATCCTGCTGGAAGGCGCCTTGCACTGCCGCCTGGTCTCGCCGGGCGCGCTTGCCGGGCAACTGGACCGGCTGACCGCGATCTGTGGCCTGCCATCCCTCGCCCTGGGGATCATCCCCTTGGATGCCCCAGTCCCGGTGTTCCCTTTGTCGGGTTTCCGCCTTTATGACGATCTTGTTATCGTCGAGTCGATTGCCGGGGAACAGCAGCTTGCGGACCGTGCTGAGATTGCCCGCTATGAGAAATTCCTGGCTCTGCTCCGGGACGCCGCCCGCTACGGTGCGGAGGCAGTGGCAGTCATAACCCGCGTGAGCGCTGGCATCGGGACCGCAGGCAGCACGTCCTGAGCTGTAGAGCTCCAAGAACGCACCAGTGCGCGGCACGCCGCTGGAACGAACGGACGTCAACCGCTCGGCGATACCGCTCATGTACGGGTCCCTTTCGCGTGGCCGGTGCTGCTGCCGAATCTCGCCACCGGGCATTGCACTTGCCGTGACCCTGGCGGCGGCTTGCCCTAGCGTCCTGCAGCTCACCACCGCGGGCTCCGGGGCCTCGGCGGACGGTGGGCCGAAGACAGCAGCCGTGTACCGAGCCGGGGCACCAGCCCAGTGCGATCGCACGTGGTGCAGATCGCATAAGAATGGCTAAAGAACCACCCTCGCCTGGCGCCCTGGCCTCGACAGCGCCGACATGGGACGTACGGGTGGATCCGGAGCGAGATCCGGTACGCGACGGCCAATGCGGTGGCAGTAACCAAAAGGCTCAAGAAGGGATGAGCTTGGATGAGATGTGCGGCACCGGGGTGTTGGTCGCTGCCTACTGCGGGTACCGGGACTCGCGGGAAGGCTGGCGCGACGTGGCCCGGCTGCCAAGGGCGGGCGTCCGCCCCCGTTCGCCGGCGCCGGTTCGCCGATCGCTGTGATCACGTCGCATTCCCGGCAGGTCCACGTTTCGTGATCCGCCTCGCCTGCCGCGGGCGCCCGGTGGTCCAGGCCGTGACCGCATGCCGGGTGATGCGGCTGGCCGCAGGACGCGCACTCCCAGACGTCGCCGCGTCCCCCGCATCCGGGGCACGCCGCCTTCCGCGGGTCCGCGCCGCGGGCCGGCGGCGAGCCACAGACCAGGCCGTCAATCTGCCTGCTGCCGGTTATGCCGTGAAGGGCGCCACCGAAGACGCCGCCCGCCGCGCCCGCCCCGGCCCGCGCGGAGGCCTCGCCCGCCCCGGCCCGTCGGCGGGAACGCCGCGCGCGGCCGCGGCCCGCAATCCCGGGCGTCACGCCGCACCCCCCAGGATTTCGCCCAGGACGGCGTCCACGTCGACATGCCGGTGCTCCTCCCCCGCGGGCACCAGGTCGTAGGTCTGCCGCATAAACGCCGCAACCGTCGCCGGTTTGAGCGCGAACTCCAGCCGCTCCGCCGGATCGCCGACGGTGAGCAGCAGCACCGCGTTGCGGGCGGCGGACAGAAATTCCAGCCGCACCCGGACCGCGCCCTCCCCCGCCGCCTGCCCGCGCAGCGCGGACGCCAGCAGATCCCGGGCGAAAACCAGCTCCTGCGGATCCGGCCCGAGCTCGGCAAGCCGCACCTCATACGGCGCGGCCGGATGATACAGCAGATGCATCGCATCTTCGGTCCCGCCTCCAGGCCGCGGTTTCAGCTCGGCTGGCCAGGGATCCGGAATGGCGGGCAGGGGAAGGCGCAGCATGCTGGAGCGGCAATTCGCGGTACAGGCGCAACGGTTGTGCCCGGACCAAGGCCCTCTGCCTTCGCGGTGTTCACGGCGAACGGTTCGGCGATGACACTGGGACACAACAACCGTACTTGGCCAGGAAAGACATCAAGCTCGGCCCGGTGGCGGCTACGGCTGCCTGCGGCCGGATTGGTTTCGCCAGTGAGCACTCAAAGTCTTCCGCAACATGCTCGAATGTTAGGCCTCCTTTCTTCCGTAGGCGCACGAGTTCAGTGCGCAGCTGCGCATTCGTGACTACGGGATGCCGCGGGCGGCTGGCGTCCTGTCCTGGTGCGGGGGGTGCTGGCGGAGTGCGCGCTGCTGGGCTGGGCGTCGTCGTGTGCGGCGCTCCAGATCCGGTGCCAGTCCTCAACGGTGCCGAGCTGCGCCGGGTCGAGCGCGCGCTCGGCCGCCGCGGCCCGGCAGGACTCGACGAATGCGGCGACCCAGGCCCAGTCCGGCAGTTTGGCTCGTTTGCCGGCCAGGATCTCCTGGGTTGTGCTTTCGGTGAGTACCCGCAGCCGCCGGCCTGAGCGGTTGGGCTGCTGGGAGAGGCGCCGCAGTTCCGCGTAGGAGGGGCGGCCGCAGTCGCGGCGGAGTTGGCGGAGACGGTCAATGAAGGCCTGGTGCTGCGCCCCGCCCGTGGTTTCGGCGGCCGGCTCTCCAGGGCTGGCGTCCGGGAAAGTCGCGAGCCCAGGGATGTGCATCCATGACCTCGTTTTCCCTTGTTTCACCTCCACCGTTACGGGGTGGTATGCGGCTGGGCCCATGAGTGTGGGCTGGTGGCGGAGGATGGTTTGGTGAACGAAGTCCGAGGTAATCAGCCCCAGTTCTCGGCCCCGATCTGCGAGGAGTTGCTTGAGCCGTGGCGCGTGGAGAAGGCCGAGCAACTCGTCGACGGCGTCACCGGCGAAGCCGTGACTGTCGCGGTGAACATAGCCAACGTGCACGGCGAGGCGCAGCTGGATCTGTGCGGCCGGGCTTGACAGCCGGTTGTGAACGCGGATCAGTGTGCGCAGCCGTTCGGGAAGCGAATCGATGAGGCCCTGTATGGGGGTGGTTGGTGGCACGACGACCAGCGCACCGTCGCCTCTGTCCTCGTGCTTGCAGACTGTCCATGACAGGCTTGATTCGTTGAAGGCGCGTTCCAGGATGCGATACAGCGCGTCGCGGAGGTAGAGCTGCAGATCATCGTCTCGTGCCGGGCTGGTGAACCCGACGATGTCCACTGCGAACAGCCCGCATGCCTGTCCCCGTGTGCCCGGTGCCGGCTGGTGGGGTGCGGCATGTGCCGTGTCATCTGCCGGCGCTGGAATGGCTCCTGCCCTGGCTTTGACCTGTGCGAGGCCGGTGGTGGTGTCGAGGAGAGCGCTGAGCCCGGCCTGCATGACTTGATCGGCGTGGTCGAGTCGCGCGTCGAGTTCGGTGTCGGTCAGCCGACGGTGATCGTTGTCCACGTCACGCTTCTTTCTTCGGGCCGAGTAGCGTCTTCAGGGTTTTGCGGGCTTGATAGAGGCTGGCTCGGATTGCCTCCGGCGCTATGGGGGGCTCGTGTGGATGCAGGCCGGTGAGGATCTTGGCGATTTCTGCTGGCTGGTAGCCGTCGTAGGTCCAGGCCATCACCTCTGCCTGCCGCGGGGGAAGACTGGCGATCGCTTCGTAGACGGCGGCTTCTTCGGCATGCACGTCGAGTTTGTCGAAGTGCGGGCGGGGCTCCCAGCCGCCGCAGAGCGCGCGCGTGATTTCTTCTCTGCTTCTGGCTTGCCGCCGGCAATATTCCCGGACGGCAGTCGTCCGGATCCACGTGGCTGGCTCACTGATCTTGTGCCACCGTTCGAAGGCCTTGACACAGCATTCCTGGCCGACGTCGAAGGCGTCGTCCCAGGATGCGCCCTGTTTGACGAGGAAGATGATGAGCTGCGGGAGTTCGGTCTCGTAGAAGGATTCGAACGAGCCCGGCCCAGGCCTGCAGCCTGGCGCGCCTTCACTCACCTGGATCCTCACTGGTGATTTGGGCGGCCTGGGGAGCGGGGCCCGAGGCGGACACCATCAGCGCGCCGCCCGCCGAGACGAGGACGAACTCTGTGCCGCTTGCCTCTTTCAGCGCGGCGGTTACTGTGGAGCGTCGTGCGGATTCTCCCTGGGCGGCGCCGAACGCTTGGATCAGGATCTCGGCGCACCGTAGCCCGGTCCTGACTGCGGAAAGTAATGCGACGATGACAGCGAATGCTATCGGGTTCATGCGAGCCGATCCTTCCCGCGCGGTGTCCGCGCTGGCGAATCCATCTGTTGGAGTCACGGCGCGGCCCTAGCGTGAAACCGCGCTGGGAAGGGCCAGGTGGGGCGCTTGCCGAGTCAGCGCTGCCGGCCGGGCCGATGGGGTCCTGGGTTGGGCGGTTTCGGCGCTAGACGTGTGCACACGGGATCGTCCGGGGTTACCTTAGTAGGCTCATGCCGAACCGCGCGGGCCGCGCGGGGATGCTCGGCGAGCAGCGCCGCGAGGGCCGCGGAGGCGCGCAGGCTTTGCGCGGTCCCCGGAGGCCACAACGCGCGAACCCCTCACGGAATCGAACGTACGTTTGAATGTATGGGGCGTCAACGCCGGCGGGGTGCCGAGCATGCGCGGTTCTGCGGCGGTCGGCTGGAGCAGCAACCAAGGAGCGGCGAGCCGCACTCAGGTCGCTGAATGAACGCGTCCCGATGATCAATGCGATCTTGGCGGCTCTTGCCCCCGATCTCGGCAGTGTCGCGGGCGGCACCTTCCTGCGGGACCACGAGTCCGCTGTCAGCCGCATCCAGCAGGCGCTGGATCTGATCAGTGGGTGGCCGGAGATCCCCGGCACGAACGGTGAACTCTTTGACTTGGACTTGCCGTTGGAGATGCTCCATCCTGTCGTCCGCCAGGCTGCTCGGCCGCAATGGAAGGCCCGCCGATTCCGCGCCGCCGTCAGCGACGCAAGTACAGCCGTGAACGGCTTCGCTCAGCGTCGGCTCGGCCGCCACGACATCTCTGGCAAAGAACTTGATGGCACAGGCTTTCACCACCAAGGAGCCCGAGCCGGGCAAGAACCGCCTGCGCTGCCCGGGCCAGCCTAAAAGCGAGACCTGGCGCAGCCAGCAGGAGGGCGCGATCGCCTTCGCGTCTGGCTGCATGCAACTCATCCGCAACCCGGCCCACCACATGACCGGGGACTGGAACCCAGTCACCGCGTTCGAGCATCTCGCGGCTCTCAGCATCGTCGCGCGCCAAACCGATGGCTGGAACCTCGACTGGTATATCCCGCCCATCGACTTCTCGCCGCTGACCCGCGATGAAGGCGGCAGCCAGTCGGCCGCCAGTACGCTGAGGTAAGTTACCCGGCTGCGAGCGATCAGCAGATACTTACCATGGAGACTGAGCTAGGGGGCACATACTTAGTTGTCTCACCTGCGGTTTCTGACCTCGCCAAAAGGATGGCGTTGTGCAGGGTTCCCGTCATCAGGTGGCACTCAGGTGTGGAGAACTCGCGGTCGGTGACGCAGTTCTTGCGGTGGCGTTCGGGCCCGCGCTTTCATCGACCACGGTCGTCGGTTTCGTCACCTTGAAGGTGCGCACAACTTGGTCGCAGGCGCGCTCTACCTCGGCGGCATTGGCCCACGTGTGCTGACAAAGGACCAAATATAGGATCGTGCCGTCGAAGGCGTAGATGCGCCTGCTCACGACGACAGAGGTTCCCGTAAAGGACCGCCCCTTGGTCCGCACCTCCACGCCAGGCAGCCCGCCCATCATGATCTTCTTGGGGCCCGCCTCCAGGACATCCCTGGCCTGCTCTATGGCGCGTCGGAGTCGGTGCTCGAGGTCGGGCATGATCGCGCTGATGTTCTGCGCCGTAACGGGAGAGTTCAGCGGAACGGCGGCAACTCTAATAAGGTCTGACGGGGCGATGCCGATACCAGTGTGCCATAGCTCGCCGGTCCCCCCGGAATGAACGCTGATGCTACCGTGCCCCCACGCGGCCGGGTAGTCAAACGAGACGCCGTGCGCCCGGTACGTCAGCGTCCGGGCCGCCGAGGTCCCCCGGTACACGGACAGCCCGACGGCTGCCAGCAGAACGACGGCCAGCGGCACGAGTGCCAAGGCTCGATGCCGCGTCGGCACCGCCCGCGTCACAGCCGTTCCGGCCGCGAGATCCCCGAGACGCTGTCGGCGGGCGCCTGTGGCCATCATGGTGATGAAGCCGGCCAGGTACATGACGGGCAGCCAGTCGACACACCGAATCAGCGTGCGCCCGGCGATCACCCCCGCCTTCGGCCGCGCCCCGTCTGGGCCGACGACCCGCAGGCCGAGCAGGCGCTTGCCGACGGTCTGCCCGATCGCGGTCTCAAGTGCGAAGAAGTACAGGAACACCACAGCCAGGTATAGGACCCACGCCGCGCTGAGGTTCAACCGGGGGCCTCCCCAGGTGAACCCGACCACGCCAAGTGAGCTGCTCGCCAGAGGGTTACTGCTCTGACCAGCGACCAGGATGATGAACAAGCCAGCCAACAGCGCCGCGTCGATCAGGGCGGCGGCGATGCGCCGCCCGAGAACGTCCTCAGGCGCGGCGGCCGCTCGGTGCATGAGCGGGTGCTCTTGCCCCGGAGCCACACCAGGCGGCGGCCCGGTTGCATGTGATGAGTCCGGGACGGTATCCGACGTCGCCGTGGGCACATTCCCGCGGCCAGCGTCTGGCGGCTGCCCGGTTACCGGTTCTAACTCCATGGCCGTAATCGGCTGCCATCCATCCGGCATGAGGGCTTGGTCTCCGGACCGGCCGGACGGCAACTCAGCCCCGTCCCGGCGAGCGCTCTTGCTTCGGGTCCCGGTGATTATGCGTTTGATCATGATTTCCCCCGTGTGGCTGATCCCCCGATATGGCGACCGGGTCGGCCGCCGCCCCACATCACACGGTCCGCTGCCCGGCACCAGGAAACAAGGGGAGGTCTCCCCATGCCAGATCGCGCACAGCTTCCACCTCCCCCCATCGAGGCCTTCGCCACCCCCGAG
>WNGE01007457.1_pt1 | contig 11900 bp, 11 predicted proteins | sample 5400651 | NCBI WGS metagenome assembly WNGE01 (sample SAMN13153370, study PRJNA577476) | soil metagenome | isolation source: 60 cm soil or saprolite under grassland replicate 2 | place: USA:California | collected 2016-06-15 | reverse complement strand
CTTTGGCAAAGTAGGTAGCTTGTTCAGTTGTCGGATGTAACCTGATCTTGTGCGCTTTGATCATTTCGACACTTCTTTACACAGTCGCGTAGCTTCTGGCTATCTCGCTCTGTTCTCCTTATAAGCGCTAACCGTTAAACAATGAGGCATCGATCCGTAGTGGCAGGCCTTTACAGTGACACAAATGGCCTATAAAGTACGTGTAAGTCCTGCGCGAATTTCGTCCTGGATCGCCTGTACAGCGTCGTTCAAGGGGATAATGCCGCTCTCCTTCTGGGAGCGCAATTTCAGTTCAATGCCACCGTTCTTCAGTGAACGTTTGCTGACGACGATACGGAGCGGCAGGCCGAGCAGGTCAGCATCGTTGAATTTTACGCCAGCAGTCTCAGTACGGTCATCGAAGAGTACTTCGACGCCCGCCGCAAGCAGGTCGGCGTAGAGTTGTTCGGCAACCTGACGCATTTCAGTTTTCTCCAGATCCAGACCCAGCAGCAACACATGGTAGGGAGCCACGCCGAAGGGCCATATGATGCCCTTTTCGTCGTGGCACTGCTCAACGATGATGCCCATCAGGCGGCTGATACCGATACCATAGCAACCCATCAGCATTGGACGAGCCACGCCCTCTGCATCGGGGTAGGTAGCATCGAAGGCGGCGGTATACCTGGTACCGAGCTTAAAGATATGACCCAGTTCGTAGCCGCGTATGGCGTGGAATGCACCACCACATCGTACGCAGGTGGAACCGTCATAAGCCGAGGCGATATCTTCCCAGACATCTACGCGGAAATCGCGTGGATAGTTCACGTTCTTGATATGATAATCGACCTTATTTGCACCCGCTACGAAGTTATTGCCCTGCTTGAGCGAGGGATCGGCGATGATGAGTATTGCAGTACTTTTGTTAAGCGGCGAGGTAAATCCGGCAACGATCCCTGCTTCCTGCAACTCTTCCGGAGTAGCAAGATGCAGATCGGTGGCATGGATACCTGAGCGAGAGAGCGTATTGGTCAGTTTGACTTCGTTGACCTCCAGATCTCCGCGTATAGCTACCATGACCAGCTTTCCGCCTGCAGCATAACAGACGATCTTGATGGTTTTTGCCTCCGGTATTTTGAGAAAGGTCGCCAGATCGCTAATCGACATACAATTGGGTGTGTAGACCTCTTCCAGATCAGCTTCCGGCTCCCTGGCGAGTTCCGTGCGCACAAACGCGGCCTTCTCACGATTGGCCGCGTAGCCACAACGATCGCACTGCATGGCATCGTCTTCGCCCGCTTCGGTTGGAGCCATGAACTCGTGTGAGTCCTTGCCGCCGATTGCGCCACTGTCGGCCTCGATGGCGATAAAGCGCAGGCCACAACGTGTGAAGATAGCATTGTATGCTACATACATCTTGTTATAACTGATAGCAAGACCTTCTGCATTGGCATCGAAGCTATACATATCCTTCATTAAGAGTTCGCGTGTACGCAACAGGCCGCCGCGTGGACGTGGCTCGTCACGCAGCTTGACCTGGATCTGGTAGATGAGTTGTGGGAGATCGCGATAGCTGCGTACAAATTCTTTTGCCAGCAGCGTCGCGACCTCTTCATGGGTTGGGCCAAGCACCATCTCGCGCTCTCTGCGATCCTTGAGACCGAACAGCACAGGACCATAGCCCTCAACGCGTGTGGGACCACCATCAACTGGAGGCACTTCCCAGAGCTCTTTTGGCTGAATAATCGGCATTATCGCTTCCTGTCCGCCGACGCGATCCATCTCCTCACGCACGATATGCGTGATTTTCTGGATGACGCGATTGCCCAACGGCAAAAAGCTATAGACGCCGGATGTCAACTGGCGGATAAAGCCAGCACGCGCCAGGAGTTCCGCGTTGCCGCTCTCCGCATCGCGTGGAGCCTCACGTAACGTTGTAGTCAATTGTTGTGAGATGCGCATAGTAGCCTCCTTCCTCAACCCATCATCTTAGTACGAACGAGCAAAGATCGCTTCACAGGTAGCCGGTTTACCGCTATAGAAACACTCCCCTTCAATGCTGCCCTCAGGCTGATCGAAAGGAATCACGCGGATCGTTGCTTTGGTCTCTTCCTTAATGGCCAGTTCGTTCGCGCTATCTTCGGCCCATTTCACACGTACAAAACCACGCTGCTCGGCAAAGATCTGCTTGAATTCATCATACGTTCTGGCGTAGTGCATATTCTGCTCGCGGAAGTCGACCGCACGCTGGAAGAGTCCCTTCTGCACTTCCTCCAATAAAGCGGGCAGACGCGTTTCGAGCGCATCCACAGAGACCGCTTCTTTGACACGATTATCACGGCGTACGAGCATGACGCTGTTATTCTGTACATCGCGCGGTCCGATCTCCATACGTACAGGCACACCACGCAGCTCCCATTCGTTAAACTTCCAGCCCGGCGTATTCTCGCTCACATCGACTTTTACGCGCACCTTGCCCTTGAGCATCTTCTCTACACGCTCCAGCAGACCGCTGACCTTTGCCTTATCAGCATCATTGCGCCAGATCGGTACGATCACGACCTGGTGCGGAGCCAGGCGCGGAGGTAGGATCAGGCCGGCTTTGTCGCCATGTACCATGATCACACCACCGATCATACGTGTGCTCATACCCCAACTCGTCGTTGCGCAATACTTACGCTGCCCATCGGAGTCCAGGTACTGGATATCGAAGCTCTTTGCAAAGTTCGTGCCCAGGTTGTGGCTGGTACCGGCTTGCAGCGCCTTGCCATCACCCATCAACGCCTCAATGGAATAAGTCCGCAGGGCGCCCGCGAACTTTTCATTCTCGCTCTTGCGACCCGCCAGCACCGGGATGGCAGCATCTTCCTCAGCGAAGGCGCGGTAAACTTCGAGCATCAGACGCGTACGCTCCTCGGCCTCCTCAAGAGTACGATGGGCAGTGTGACCTTCCTGCCACAGGAATTCGGAGGTACGCAGGAACAACGCCGTACGTTTCTCCCAGCGCATCACATTATTCCACTGATTGATCAGGATCGGCAGATCACGATAGCTCTGGACCCATTTCGCATAGCTATGACCAACGATCGTCTCGCTGGTAGGACGAATAGCAAGCGGCTCTTCGAGTTCCTCGCCGCCACCACGCGTCACCCATGCGACTTCGGGGGCGAAACCCTCGACGTGCTCGGCTTCGCGCTCCAGGAAACTGCGTGGGATAAGCAATGGGAAGTAAGCATTGACAACGTCAGTCTCTTTAAAACGCCGGTCCAGGTGCTGCTGGATGTTTTCCCAGATGGCATAGCCGTAAGGACGAATAATCATGCAGCCACGCACTGGTGCGTAATCGGCCAGTTCAGCCTTGCGTACTACCTGGTTGTACCATTTTGAAAAATTGTCTTCCTGGTCGATGATATCCTCGACATACTTTTCCTCATTGACCATAACTACCCCTTTTCGTCATAATAATAAGCTGGAAATGAGCATAAAAAAACCTCGCCCCAGACAAGGACGAGATCATAACCCGTGGTACCACCCTTTTTGAACCATGCATCACTACATAGTTCCACTTACGCGGTCGAAAAACAACCGCTCCTCGCAATAACGGTGAGGACTTCCGGTCAGTTTCTCACTGACGCTCCCAGGTGGGTTCAACGTGGTACCATCTACCGACTCTCACTCTCTCGGCTCGCTGCTCGACTCCACCAGCGCTTACTGATCCTGGTCAGTGCGTTCTCTCTATTTTATTTCTTGCGCCAAGGATACACTATCATATAGATAGTGTCAAGCCTTTTTTATATTAACTCCTGTCGATTGACTTCGTTGTTAATCGGCGGGAGTTTAGGGGACGCAGCGGCGTCCTACTATAATATACGTATATCGTTACACAGTGCAAGTTCAGGAATGAATTTCTTTTACTACTGGAAGTGACTGCTCGATAAGGTTGGCGGCCAGTTCCAGGGAGAAGAGTCCTGTGTTGATGAGGAGATGGTAAAGCCCGGGCTGGTGTCCATCATTACCATAATAGCGTCGTAGATAGCTATCGTGCTCGTAGTCCTTCTGTTCGATCATCTGTTGTGCATGTTTACGGTCCAACTCATAGCGTTTCATGATGGTCTCAATACGGTAGGGCAGGGGAGCGAAAATGTAGATATGGAGTGTGCGTGGTGCGTTGTGGAGCAGAAACTGAGAGCCGCGCCCGACGATAACGGCATTACCCTGTGTTGCCTGTTCTAAGATAATCCTTTGCGTTAACTGGAAGTAAGCCAACTCTTTTGATTGAGCCAGCGCCGACGCCTGGCCCAGCAGAGTACTATAATTTGCCATAAATGGATTGCTTGCCTGGAGCGCTTCGAGGATGTTTCCGGCGAAGCCAGTCGTATGCTCATCCTGTGAGGTCGCTTGCTGTACATCCACGTTGAGCCGTCTGGCGACCTCGTCGATAATCTCGTGATCAATATAATGCAGCCCACTTGCTTCAGATACCATACGTGCAACTGCCGAGCCTCCACTACCAAACTGGCGCGAAATTGTCACCACCACCATATCTTCTGGTGGATTGCCGGAGGGCATGGGCACACTTGCTGCCCACGTGGTCTCTGGTAGCATTTTGGTCGCTGACTGTTCTTTATTTGTTTGCCGTGCCTGTGGATGCCCTCGACCGCGGAAAAGGTTTACCATGAACCAGATCCTTGTCTTATGGTTTTATGCGTATATTAAAGTAGTGTTTATAAGGTCGATCTTTCCCTTTTGCTCTCGAATCGTACAACTTAATGTGGTATACATGCAAGGGCAACTTTTGCGTCGCTCACCCGTAGCGGCATGCCTTGCGTGTGCCGGGTGGGGGTGTACTCTAAATGTGCACTGAACGGACACTCGGCACACGCAAGGCATGCCGCTACGGGTCGTCGTCTCCACGAATACTCGGCACACGCAAGGCATGCCGCTACGGGTGAACGAGCGTGCGTTAATGGTTGACATATACGGCCTGAATAGTACTATATTGGTACATGCTTACGGGATGCGTTTCGTTTCAGAGGACCTATGCGTAACATCAATTTGCATCAACTCGCAACCTTCCAGGTCGTTGCTAAACACTGTAGTTATGTACGTGCGGCTGAAGAGTTGCACTTTAGTCAACCAGCCGTCTCTGCTCAGATTCGCCAGCTTGAAGAGTCGATGGGGGTCAAACTGTTTGACAAAATTGGACGTAAAACCCATCTCACGCAGGCCGGCGAAGAATTGTACCTCTATAGTCAGAAAATTTTCTCCTTGATTGATGAAACATTGGAGACTATGGAGGCGTTGCGTAGCCCTCATTATGGTCGTCTCAGTGTAGGGGCCGACACGACTGTGGGTACATACGTCATTCCCGGTTTGTTGGGCAAGTTTCATCAGATGTATCCCGAAGTCGAAATAACGCTGGAGGTCGTTAATCGTGGCTATCTGCTGGATGCGATGGTAAATAACCGCGTGGATATGGTTGTCATGGGAAAAATTCCTACCGATGTGCCTGTCTTTGTGGCACCATTTGCACCCAACGAACTGGTACTGGTAGCTCCTCCAACGCATCGTCTTGCCGGATGCGGTAGAGTGCCCTTCGCCGAACTGGCGCGTGAGAATTTCCTCTTGCGCGAGGAGGGATCTGGAACGCGTAGCGCACTGGAGAACGCCTTTCAAGAGGCCGGGATGCCGTTGCACGTGAGCATGCAGGTGGGGAATAATAGTGCCATCAAACAGGGAGTTGCAGCAGGTCTGGGGATTGCCCTCATCTCCCAGGTTGCACTTGATATGGAACTGGAGACCAATCGTCTCGTGATCCTTGATGTCGAGGGCTTCCCGATCATGAGGCAATGGCGACTTGTACACTTGAAGGACAAAAATCTTTCGGCTACTGCGCGCGCGTTCAAGCTATTTATGTTGCAGCATGCCGATCGTCTGATGCGCGTGCGCAGGTAGTAGGGGTCGGGCTAGCCCCCACCCGGTTCCAATGTGTATTTCCCCATCATATAGTCTTTGTACGAAAGGAATAAACAGATGCGTTTGAGGCGATCTGAATTATCAACACCCGCCAGTAACGAACGTATGATAGAGAAAGCTGTTGCCAGCAGTGCCGATCTCGTATTTCTCGATCTCGAAGACGCGGTTTCTCCTAATGAGAAGGTAGCGTCGCGGGCAAAGGTGATCAAGGCGCTCAAAACCCTGGACTGGGGCAAGAAAACGCGCGCCTATCGTATTAATGATCTGGAGACAGAATACGCCTACCAGGATATCATCTCTGTGGTCGAAGAAGCTGGCGAGCACATCGATATCATCATTGTCCCGAAGGTGAAGTCGGCAAAAGATGTCTGGTGGGTTGATGTGTTGCTCACACAGATAGAGAAGCGTTTGAAGCTCCCGCATCGTATCGGCCTTGAGGTGCTTATCGAAGAGGTGGAAGCCATCGTCAACATCGAGGAAATTGCCCTATCCAGTCCGCGGTTAGAAGCCCTGATCTTTGGTCCAGGCGACTATAGCGCGTCACAGGGCATGGATAGCAGAGTCATCGAGGGCCAACTGGATGATTATCCTGGCGATCCCTGGCACTATGTGCGTAATAGGATCGCTATCGCCGCCCGCCTGGCCCACATCGACGCCATCGATGGAGCATATTCCGACTTCAAGAACCCTGATGGCTATCGTAGAGAGTGTACACGATCGCGTGTTATGGGCTTTGCCGGGAAATGGGCTATCCATCCCAACCAGATCGGCATCGCCAACCAGGTCTTCTCTCCTTCTCAAGAAGAGATAGCGTATGCGCGCAAACTTGATGCCGCCTATACCGAGGCGCAAGCAAAGGGCCAGGGCGCAGTAGCTTTTGAAGGGAAGATGGTGGATGTCGCCATTGTGAGAAGTGTGCGCAACGTCATTCAGAAGGCCGATCAGATCGGCCTGTAGCGAAAATAACGAGGAGCTCGGCTTTGTTTGTTTATCAGGAAGGAGCCGAGCTTCTCACGTGCGTTATCCCATAATTTCGATATAGAGTTCGCAGACAGTTTGCGTTGCTTCTTGCGCTCCTACGTATTGTGTTAGCTGGTCATGATAGCCATCGACGCGGTGCATACGAGCATCAATAAACGCATGTTTTGTAGATCCACACGCAAAGCCAGTCAGACCACGTTTCATAGCTTCATACTCTTCTATAATTCTTTGGCGGAGTTGGGCGACTTCGCTCTGAGCCATACAGGACCTCCCAGGAGGTTTAAGAGGACAGACTACATAATAGGCATACACCTTTCATACGCATTTTATATCACTGGAGACGTTTATACTTGTATAAATGTAAACGGAAAATCCACTCATTTTCTCGTAAAGGTTCGCATGTTTTTTAGATTCTTGTCAAACTGATACCGCGCGCAAAAACGCAGTATCCGGCTGCATGAGCCAGTGCAAGCGAAGACGCGTTCTCAGCCAACGCACTATAGAATGGAATACATCCTTCTTGTATTACGTCTGCTGTCCATAAAATAGTAACAGCAAGCGCATATCCACGACGACGTGCCTCTGGCAATGTATCAACTCCTAACTCACACGCTTTAGCGGTGCGGCGTGCGCTATGAGCGATACTAAGCAAACGCCCTTCCACGCTAACGCCATAGAGTGGTCTCCGTTCTGGTTCCAGGTAATACGCTGCTGCACCCGGCTCAAATGCTTCAACAAGAGCCTGTTCATGAACCGCGATAGGGCGTGCTATCTGTTGTGCTCGTACTAGATTCATCGTCGGTTGTCCGTTAAACTTGAGTGCGACTTCCCGCTCGATCCCCTGAGCCTGTGCCTCCTCAGTCGTTAAGATGAAGGCTTTATCCACTCGTGCCTGTAACACCCGGCGATCTGCATCATTCACATCGGGATGCCAGATAAACACGCGCTCCTGTGCTAGTTGTCCAGCATAGAGCAACCAGGGCGGCTGTTTTCCGTTCGCAAGTATGTCTACATCGTTTTCTGTGCTTTTTGGCAGATTCACATCCCATACTGCTTCGATATGTAAACGAAGTAGTTCTAGTTTGCATTGCGAAATGGGGTAAACGTGCGTGGGAGGCTGATTCATATCAAGCTGACGGTGATATATATTGATGAGTTTTCCCTTTGATGAGCTAGCAGGCGGTGGCCTGGGCGATGTGGCGCAGGTTGCTGGCCAACACACCCAGGCCGAGCCACCGCTCCATCCCGTCTTCCCCGTGATACCCGCTCTGTCGCCAGCCATAGTCGCGCCTGAGACTGGCGATCCTGCCCTCGATGCCCGCACGCCAGCGATAGCCGCGCTTCCATGTGCGCGTGCGCTCCACGGCTTTGCGTCCCTCTGAAAGCTTCCCCACGGCCGGGATCGCCACCCGCTTGACTCCGGCGACTTTCAGCTGTTCCTCCGTGTCCGCCGAGTGGACCCCGCGGTCGCCTGTCACCAAACCCGGCGGATGGTCAAACACCTGCTGATGATGCTCCACGGCCTTGATGGCTTCTCCATGTTCGGTCGGGTGCTCCAGGATCTCGTAGCGCGTCACGATGCCCCCTTCGACCTCGTCCAGCATCACCTGCCGCCCAAACTCCACCTCCGCTCCTCCCTTGTGTCGCGGAATGGCCCGCGTGTGTGGCTCGAACAGACTCAGCACTTTCTCGGTCGAGGGAACCTTCTTCCCCTCCAAGACGCGCGCGCGTGCCTGGGCGATGACCCGTTTGACCAGTGGCAGCATCTGCTCCGCTTTCGTGCGCAGCATCGTGGCCTGCCCCTCGGCTTGCTCGCCCAGCGTCTTCACGACCCGCTCGGCTTGCCGCACCATCTGCTCCGTCGTCTCGATGAGCTTCTGATACAGCGCCCCTTGCTGCTCGACTTTCTCTTCGCTCTTGCGTCTGAGCAGCCGATGCAGCGCCTGCGCCGTCCGGCGAGCCGAGCGCAGTCGACTGCGACACGCCGTCTGCACATTGGAGAGCTGCTCTTTGACCAGCGGCTTGGCCCGCTGCACCAGCCGCGAGAGGACGCGCACGCTGTCCACCAGGAGCCCACTGTCGGTGGGGTGATGAATCGTGGTCTGCACGCAAGTGGCATCCAGGCGCAGCTTGCGCCCCTTCGTCACTTTCGCCTGCCTGGCTAAGCGCGCTGCCTGGTCGACGAGCGCGTGGACCGTCTCCACACGTAACGTCTTCTCCCAGCGGAACAGCGTACTGCCATCGGGCACCTCATGGAAGGCCACCCGGCAGAACCAACGCAGCACCAGGCTGTCGGCCACGCGCCCTTCGCATTCTTTGTAGCTCCACTGATACAGGTGCTTGAGGATCAGCATGCGCAAGAGCACCTCCACCGGCGTCGAGTGTCGCCCATGCACCAGGGTGTAGCGGTAACGCTTCCCGAAGTCGCTGCGCACCTGTTGGTACAACGCATCATCGTCGAGCAGCGCGTCCAGCTTTCTCAGCTCCGGATCGATCTCGGCCGCCAACTTGGGTACCTGGGCGAACACATCTTCTCGCGCGTACGCGTCAATCAACATGGCTTCTTACCTCCAGCGCTGTCGGTACGTCGGTCGCAGACGTCCCTCGCTCTGTTGCGCCCGCTCTCTCGCCTGCTCCACCCGGTTCGCCAGCGCCTCCAGTTCGACCGCCGATACCTGACCAGCCGCCTGGCTCATGCTCCTGGTGGTGGGTGCCGGATGCATGCCCAATCGGCAGAACCAGCGCAGCACCAGGCTATCCTCCACTTGCTCGGCAGTTTCCTGCTCGCTCCATGTATACAGGTGCTGGATCAGCAACATGCGCAGCAGCACTTCTCCTCCTTTCGCCTCTCCCTCCAGTCTGTCCAGCTTCGCGCACACCTGCTGATAGAGCGGATCCGCATCCAAGACCGCATCCAATTCTTTGAGTACCGGGTCGGTCTCAGCAGCCTGGGCTGCTGCTTGGGCAAGCGCCTTGGCTGCCGGGGACGGTTTCCTTTTCATACCTCGTGCTCCTCCTCTCTCACTCTCTCCGATTCTACCACCAACAGGAGAGACATCCAAGCTCAGTCAGAGCCAGCAATCAACGACCTGCTCGGGGGATTCTCCCACATGCTCTGACCGCTCTCTCCTCCCCGCTTGAGGAGTACACACATCGCTCGGTCTCGTTTCTGCAAGGTTGATCGGCCTGTCAAGCCGCTCCACAAGCCCTATTTCGCAATGGAGACTAGTACTACAGTGACACCTAACGAGCTCAGGCAGAGGAGGAAAGGGGAATCTCTTGCAGAAGACACTGCAAAATAGGTTCCCACCTGCCTTCCAGACGCCAGCGTCGGTATCGGTCAGCAACGGTCTGCCAGGGACCAAAGTGCGCTGGCAGATCCCGCCAAGAACATCCCGTCCGGATCACAAAGATAATCCCCTCAACGATGGTGCGGTGATCGACCGCCGGACGACCTGTCCATGGTTTCTGTGGCGGCAAGAACAGGCGCAGTTGCTCCCAGTGCTCCTCAGTCAAGGCAGGAAGACCCAGTAATCGGATGGGCTCTTCTGGAGCCGGTGATCGCACCAACGGTGCTTGACGGGCGCGGCGCTCCACATGACAACGCCTGGCTCCTGCCTGATGTTGCCGCCGGAAGTGCGACCACCACAGCCGTCTCCTGCGCCCCTCTTCTGACTCACGTAGCGCGCGGAGCACACGGCGTAGTTCGGCGACACTCAGTTGGATAGAACCTTCCCCTGCGCCCCTTTTTTTTCCTGCGCATTGGCCTGCCCCCGCAACACGACCAGGATGGCGTGTGCCAGGAGTGCGAGCGTCACATGCCGGTACCAGGCGCGAAAGCCTCGCACTTCATACTGATCGAGCCCGACTTCTCCTTTGGCTTGTTCATAGCCTTCTTCGATCCGCCATCGACTTCCAGCCACTCGCACCAGTTCGGCGAGTGAGGTTGGAGCCGGACCGTACGCTCGGTAGTAGGCCCGCTCGCTCGGATCGGAGAGACTCCGTCGGATCAGCACCCAACGTGCTCTCCCGAGGCTTGCTGGCTCCTCTTCAGGGAGTCGTAGCCACGCCCACTCATAGAGTCGCTCTCCCTTGCTGCCCTCTCCTGCTGAGAGCACCACCCAGGCCTCCTGCGGCAAGAGCGCCGCAAGTAAGCGCACCGATTGCTGCCGACCTTGGACCCAGATGGCATGGGTTTCGGGGACGGCTAGCACATAATTCTTCTGTCGTTGCTCCAGAAGCAGTCGCAGCTCATCGTAACCATACACTGTATCGCCCACCACCCAATCGACCGGGACTCCTGCCGCAAAGGCTCGCAAGAGCATCCGTTGGGCGAGATCTCCTTTGGTGGCAAAGTCGACCTGCTCTGGAATGCCTGCCTCACGGCAACGGACGCGGTCCGCCGTCCATTCTTCCGGCAGATAAAGCGCGCGATCAATGAAAGCGTATCCCTTCGTGCTCGCATACAAGAGAAAGACCCCAACCTGGCTGTTCTCCCGCCGCCCAGCGGTCCCACTGTACTGGCGCGCCACTCCTGCCGATTTCTTCCCCTTTTTGAGAAAACCCGTTTCATCCATCACCAGAATGCCACCTGCTTCCCCCAGGTGCTGGGTGACGTACGCTTGTAGATCGTCACGCACTCCTTCTTCATCCCAGTCTGCTTCCCTCAACAGGCGCTGGACACCACGTGGACCGTCTTCGCCCAACTCCTCTGCCATTTGCCAGCCGTTCTTGCGTTGCACAGGTGCCAGCAAGCCTTCCAGAAAACGGCCTGCCCGCTGGCGCACCTCCGCTCGTCGAAAGCGTGCCCCAATGCGCGCCTGCACATAGGCCAGTTCCTCTCCCATCTGTTGTAGCAGCTTTTCTTCCTGCTCTGTTTGCTCTTTGTCTTGCTCTGCTCTCGTCATCTGCTTCACCTTCCTGAAGCAGTCTACCACGTTTTGGCCCTAAGTGTCACTGTAGTA
>WNGE01012018.1_pt1 | contig 11901 bp, 12 predicted proteins | sample 5400651 | NCBI WGS metagenome assembly WNGE01 (sample SAMN13153370, study PRJNA577476) | soil metagenome | isolation source: 60 cm soil or saprolite under grassland replicate 2 | place: USA:California | collected 2016-06-15 | reverse complement strand
CGATCAGGTGCTCGCCGGCGATGACCTCGGTGCCGGGCCCGATCACCAACGCGGGCGTGACGCCATCCTGCATGTCTGGATTGCCGGCCTTGCCCAGCCCGACGATCCGCCCGTTCTTGACCCCGAGATCGCCCTTGACGATCCCGAGGACCGGATCAATCACGACGACGTTGGTGATGACGAGGTCGAGGGCACCTTCGGCGCTGGAGCGCTGGCTCTGGGCCATGCCATCGCGGATCGTCTTGCCGCCCCCGAAGACGGCCTCCTCGCCTGGCACGCCGAGGTCGCGCTCGACCTCGCAGACAAGGTCGGTGTCGGCCAGCTTGAAGCGGTCGCCAGCGGTCGGGCCGTAGAGGCGGGCGTAGCGGTCGCGCGAGATGCGCATCAGCTTTTCTCCGCCGACGTGGTGACGCCGTCAGCGCCCAGGAAGCCGCCGGCCTTGGCCCGTTCGAGCGCACCCTCAATGTCGTCTAAATCGCCGTCGACCAGCGCCGCGAAGCCGATCGCACGACGGGCACCGCCGAGATCGACCAGGGTGACGTCGCGCTCGTCGCCGGGCTCGAAGCGGACGGCGGTGCCGGCCGGGATGTCGAGGCGCATGCCGTAGGCAGCCCGCCGATCGAACTCGAGCTCGCGGTTGGCCTCGAAGAAGTGATAGTGCGAGCCGACCTGGACCGGCCGATCGCCGGTACTGCGAACGCGGAGGGTGATCGTCCGGCGGCCGGCGTTCAGCTCGATCTCGCCGTCTGGAACGATGTAGCGGGCGGGTTCGGCCATCAGCGTTTCCCCTCACCCCCTGACCCCCTCTCCCGCACGCGGAGAAGGGGGAAAGCCGGGCGCATCGCGAACTATTAGATGATCGGGTCGTGGCAGGTGACGAGCTTGGTGCCATCGGCGAACGTCGCTTCGACCTGCACGGCCGGCACCATCTCGGGCACGCCCGGCATCACGTCCTCGCGGGTGACGATCGTCCGGCCAAGCTCCATCAGATCGGCGACGCTCTTGCCGTCCCGTGCGCCTTCGAGGATGGCCTCGGTGATCAGCGCAATCGCCTCGCTGTAGTTGAGCTTGACGCCCCGGTCCCGCCGTTTCCGGGCCAGGTCGGCGACGACATAGATGTACAGCTTCTCGACTTCGCGCGGGCTCAGCATCATTGACGGCTATCCTCGACATCCAGAGGTGCCGATATGGTAGCCGGCGCGCAGCCATCGCGGTACGGGCAGGCGCGCCGAAGTTCTGGCCGGGCCCTTGTGCAAACCTGACAGCGGGCCGGCCTGAATGCGCGCGGATTCAGCGTCCGAGCTTCTCGTCCAGCCGCGCCGAGCTGATGCCGGCCAGCTCCAGTACGCCCTGATACGACACCACGCCCGGAAGCCCCGCCGCCAGGGTCACGAACACCATGTTCTGCTTGATGAAGCCGATCATGATGAAGTCGATGCCGCTGTCGCTCTTCTGCAGGGTGAACGTGCCGCCGTCGTTGGGGCCGGCATCGCTCGGCGTGAAGCCCTGCTCATCGATGTAGAAGTTCTTCACCGACATCAACGCGTCGCCAGCGCCGATCGCCGTATCGAGTCTGAGGACGTTCTGGCCAATTACGATCGGGCCGTCCCGCAGGTTCTGGGGCGTCGGCTCGCGCTCGTACTGGACCTGGTGCGACGGACCAACGCCTTCGGTGAAGCCGTCGTTGGTGAATTGCGGGTTGGCTACGAAGCCGGGCGGGAGGTCGCCAAGGGTAAGCGTAACGTCGCCAGGCTCGACGGCGGCTGGGGCTGCTTGGGCGCGGCCAGCGAGCACGGTCGGCAGCACCAGTGCCGCCACGAGACCGAGCATGAGCGACAGCCACAGGGTTCTGCCGGTTGAGCGCGATTGCACGTCCACGAGCCCCTCCCCGACCTGAGCTGGCCGCGTTTCCGCGCGAACAGCCTTCGGTTCTCAGCGCAATCGGAAGTACTTGAACGATTCGGCGGCTTCCAGACCCTGAGTCTGCCCGATCTGACCGGCCCGCTCGCGGACCACCTTTTCGAGGTCCCAGGTCGGCTGATTGGGCCGTGGCTTGCCCACCTGACTCTCGTGCGCGCGCAGCGCGTCGACCTTCAGCGTAACCGTGTCGGCAATGTCGATCCAGACGTCTGGCGTGTTGGTGCCAGCGACGTACACTTCGAGCGTCTTGTGTGGCTCGAAGCCCTCGCAGAGCAGCTCCGGAAACACCAGCGGGTCGCGCGCCGATGGATAGACCGCGTCGAGGGTAGCATCGCCAGCGGCACGATGATCTGGATGGTTCAGATAGCCTTGCGCCGACCAGCGCGTGGTTGGGTCCTGACACACGATGACGTCCGGCTTGTAGCGCCGGATCTCGCGCACGATGTCGCGGCGCAGCGCCAGGGTGTTGACCAGCACACCATCCTCATAGCCGAGGAAGCTCAGACCCTTGACGCCGAGGCGGTCACAAGCCTCGCGCTGCTCGCGGCGCCGGATCTCAGCCAGCGCGCCCGGCGACATCGTCCGATCAGACGATCCCTTGTCGCCGGCCGTGCAGAGCACGTAATTGATCTCTTTGCCCTCGCGGGCCCACTTGCCGATCGTGCCCGCTGCCATGAACTCGGCGTCGTCCGGGTGTGCCACGACCACCAGGACGCTTCGGGCCACGTACTCTTGCTGCTCGTCCGACATGCCGTCCAGATTCTCCTCAGCCTGCCTGCCCCGCGAATCATTCTGGCCGGTGAGCGCCGATCAGACCAGCATCATCCAGGGAGACGACGTATCACGCCCGGCGCTCGTCGCTCGCCGGGTCACCCACGACCCGACACCCTTTGGCGAACGCCCCATCTCCGGTGACCATACCGAACCACTCGATCGGACGGCAAAACGCCGCGACCAGACGGCCGCCATCGGAGATTGGCCCAGAACTACAAGAGAGCCCGCCATACGGCGGGCTCTCTCGCGTGTTCTAGACACGCGGCTGGGGGCGTCCAAGGTGGCATCCCCCCCAAGCAGGGCTAGGAGGACAAGCCTCCCAGGATGCCCCCACGACTACTACTCATGTGGCATCACCTCCTTTCACCGAGGCAGAGCATACCACACGCCGTCAAGGCTTGTGAAGTTGATCCGTGCTCGCCGCCGGAGCGCTCCAGCCGATCGTGCTCGGCTCGAAATGCGGTCCGGGCTCGGTCCAGACCGGGCTGGCTGGTCCGGCCCGAAACCTGCCCCCTCTTCTGCACGACTGAGGGCGCGCGCTGCGAGCGTCCTCGCGCCGTCGAGAGCGGCAGACTGCGATGCCATCGCTACGCGGAGTGCAACAGTGATGAGCGTCAATCTCGCGCCAATGAGCCCGTGATCTGCCTCGCGATAGTCTTAGATGATGACCATGGTCCGTCCCGAGCGTTGTGAACGATCCTGTTCTGCCGACCATTGTGTCAACAAACCCATCGAGAGCATGGCGAACTGTCTCCAAGGTAACAACGCGCTCGTGCTCCGTCCGACAGCGTGCCGGCAGCAGCCAACCTATGATCGGATCAAGACATCGCGCGGCCACGCAGCATATCGCCGCGGGAGTAGGGGAAAGACATGGAAGCGGCAATCACTCGCACCCGCCGGGAGCCAGCCGGGGCTCGCGGACGTGGCCGAGGTGTTCAGGCGGACCTCTCGTGCCTGATGTGCGGGCGCAACGTTGGCCACGTGATCGATGGACGGGTGGTGCATCGGAGCGGCTGCGGTGGCCAGATCAAGATCGAGCACGGCATGCTCCGCTGTTGTACGTGCAGCGGTACCCTCTATCGTGAGCCGGTCTCGCCGCTCCTTGCCCGGTAGATGATCGCCAGCAGGTGACCCCGGAGCGTCAGTCCTCATCATCGCGCCGGCCAGCTGCCGGGACCGAGTGCAAGACCAGACGCTCCACGGTCAACATCTCAGCGCCGCTGGGTAGTCATTTCGCCCGACGCGGCGCCCGTCCCGGTCAGTGTACGCTTGAGGCCGGAGGTCTCTGGCGTGCTGTCCGACCGAATTCCACCATTTCGCCGCCTGCTCGTCGCGAATCGAGCCGAGATCGCGGTTCGGGTGATTCGAGCCTGCGCCGAGCTTGGCATCGAGTCGATCGCCGTCTACTCCGATGCCGATCAGCGGGCGCTTCACACGCGCCTGGCAGACCAGGCCCGCCGGCTCGGGCCGGGGCCCGCGATCGAGAGCTACCTCTCGGCCGAGCGCATCCTGGACGTCGCTCGCACGACCGGAGCTGAGGCGATCCATCCGGGCTACGGCTTCCTGGCCGAGAGCGCCGACTTCGCCGAGCAGTGCTCCCAGGCTGGACTCGCCTGGATCGGGCCGCCGCCAGCGGCGATGCGCCTGGCCGGCGATAAGGCGGCGGCGCGCCAGCTTGCCGCCCGCCACGGGGTGCCGATCGTGCCCGGCTACGATGGCGCCGACCAGTCCGACGCCGCGTTTGTTGAGGCGGCGGCCACGATCGGCTTCCCACTGCTGGTCAAGGCGGCCGGCGGTGGCGGCGGACGCGGCATGCGGGCGGTCACCGAGGCGGCCTCACTCGCCGATGCCCTGGCGAGCGCCCGTCGTGAGGCCCAGGCCGCGTTCGGGGACAGCGCGCTCGTGCTCGAACGGCTTGTCCTTCACGCCCGTCACGTCGAGGTTCAGGTCCTGGGCGATCAACACGGGCACCTGGTGTACCTCGGGGACCGCGATTGCTCGGTCCAGCGACGCCACCAGAAGGTGATCGAGGAAAGCCCGGCGCCCGGTCTCTCTGACGATCTGCGCCGGGCGCTTGGCGAGGCAGCTCTGACTGTGGCCCGGGCGGCCGGCTACACCAATGCCGGCACCTGCGAGTTCCTGGTCGATTCGAGCGACGCGTTCTGGTTCATCGAGATGAACGCCCGCCTCCAGGTCGAGCACCCTGTCACTGAGCTGGTTATAGGCGTCGACCTCGTCCGCCACCAGATTGAGATCGCGGCCGGCCGGCCGCTGGCGTTGCGCCAGAACGATCTCGTGCCACGCGGCCACGCCGTCGAGTGCCGCCTCTACGCCGAGGACCCGGCCAGAGACTTCATCCCGTCGACTGGCCGGATCGAGCGGCTTCGGCTCCCGATCGGACCTGGCCTGCGTTTCGATCTGGGCTATGCCGACGGCGACGTGCTCCCTCAGTTCTATGACGCGATGCTTGGCAAGCTGATCGCCTACGCCGAGGATCGGACTGGCGCGATTGTTCGGGCTCGGAGAGCCCTCGACGGTCTGCTGGTCGAGGGCATCGCCACGAATGGCGCGCTGCTGACCTGGGTGCTCGACTCGGCCGAGTTTCGGGCTGGTCAGGCTACGACCGACCTGCTGGAGACGCAGTGGCACCCCCAACCCGCTGAGCCGGCCTCGGCACTGATGCTGGCGGCAGCAGCGGCTCGTGAGCTGTCAGCACACACCGAATCGACGTCGCCGACGGTGGCCCGGTCTTGGAGCATTGCCAGCCAGGGCCTCACCCTGTTCCTGGCCGATCAGGCAGGCGCATCGGATCGTCCGATCGCCGTGCGCGCTGATGCTGAATCCCCCGGCTTGTGGCGGGTCAGCATCGCAGATGACATCCTCTGGGCAGCAGTTGACGACGACCGCGTCGGCGTGCGGTCGGACGGTAGCGAGGCGCCTGAAACGACCTGGACGGTGATCAGAGCAGCGGATGGGCTCACCGTGCAGTCTGGTGAGCAGCAGACCAGCGTTCGGCTGGCCCGGCCACCGTCCCCCGAGGCGATCTCCGGCGGCGCGCGGACTGGCGAGCGTGGTGCTGGCATCCGGGCGCCAATGCCGGGCCGGATCGTGCGTGTCGACGCCGAGGTCGGCGCGTCGGTCCCGGAGCATCAGCCCCTGCTGGTGCTCGAAGCGATGAAAATAGAGCATGTCGTCGCGGCCCCGCGTTCTGGTGTCGTGTCAGCGGTGCACTGCACGGCCGGCGAGAGCGTCGTCAGTGGACAGCTCCTGATAGAGTTAGAGCCAGTATGACGACCGATACCGCTGTACAACAGCTTCCGACCCCAGAGGAGCCGTCGTTTGACCGATGGGAGGCTGACGACGCGCTCGACGCCCTGCACCGGGCCGGTCTGGACATCGATCACGTCGAGCAGGCGCGCTGGCCGGCCAACGCCCCGCAGCCGCGCACGCAGCGTCAGGCCTATACGTTTCGGAGCCCGGAGGCGCTCGACCCGCATTTGCTGCTGGTGTTTGACACGGCCGAAGCGCTTGAAGCGTGGCGGCTCTGGCTGGCGCGCTACTGGCGTGCTCGACCGTACATCAGCATCCGAGACAACGTGCTGTTGCTCGTCAGCCGATCGCTATCGGAGGCCGACGCCGCGCGCTTTCACGCGGCACTGGGCGGGCTGAGCAGTACGCCGCATCGCCTCACCGTCCAATCGACCAGGGCGGCCGAGAGCGAGAATCAGCCGGTAGAATCGCCCAGCTAGCGGGCACCGCCGATCGGCAGCCCGACACCCTGAGCGACGGAGGATCGTTGCATGCCTGAGCGCGACCCGGAGCTCGCCGAAACGCCGGTTCGACTGCGCCTGGCCATGCTTCAGGAGTCGTACGATGCCGCCATCGAGGCGGCCGGTCCGGTCTGGCCAACCCCGGCGATGGCCCTCGGGAGCCTCTTCGAGCGCGGCGTGCTCTCGCTTGAGGCCGGCGCGAGCCTGCCGCCGCTGGAAGGACAGGCGAGCCCGGACCTGTTGCGTGCCCTCGCCGAGGCTCGCGAGGATCTCTACCTGACCGAGGCCCAATACGCGCTGACCCGCTACGTCACCTTTCGAATCACCGACGACGGGAGCGCGCTCGAAGCGACCTGGCTCTCGCTCGCCGATCGCCACCTGGCGATCTGGGCCCAGATCGTCGAGCGGCGGCGCGAGGAGGAGCAGCTCAAGCGAGAGCTGTCAACCCTCGGCGGCGCTACGACCCCGCTGCCGGAACACGACGAGCTGCCCACGCCCAGCTCAGATCGGCCACGCAAGAGCCGGGGCATGTTCAGTCGACTGTTCGAAGGGGCAGCAGTCGTCGAGAGCGATGTCGACGCTGCGCCGCCGCTGGTGCGCCTCGCCGACAGCCTTGCCGAAGCGCGTGGCTGGGTCAGCGAGTGGGGCGAGCACGCCCGCCTGCTGGTGTTGCTGTATGGCCTGTCGCGTGCGCTGCGCGACCGCGAGGCCGAAGGCATTGACGTTGACGACGATGGATCGGTCAAGGAAGCCCTGGACGCGGCGCGCGGGCGAATGATGCACCTGGAGGGGCGCTACTCGACGCTGCGCCGCCGCCTCTTCGAGCAGCGGCACAGCAATCGAATCCTGCAATGGCGGATCACGGCGCTGGAGATCGAGGCGCGCGGGATGCAGAACCGGCTCGAACAGTTCGCCGAGGACCGCGAACGGCTTCAACGTCAGATCGGGGACCGCCGGTCACAGCAACTGGCGGTCCCCGAACCGCCTGCCGAGGAGTCGCCGCGTAGCTGGCGTGACCGGATCGTCCGGCTGTTCGGCGCCGCCGACTAGCGGCGCCGAGACGTGGCTACTGTCGCTCGGGGGGCGCGCTGCCGCCGCGCCCGAGATCCTCGAAGTCGAGCGTCTCGATGAAGTCGCGGAAGACGCCGAGCTTCGACTCGTCCACGGCCTCGGCCGGAACCGCTTTGGTGTCGGGATCGGCCTCGTCCTTTTCGCCCTCGGACTCGAACACCATGCCTGCTTGCTCCAGCACCGCGTCCTCGACGAAGATCGGCACCTGGGTCCGGATGGCGAGCGCGATCGCATCGCTTGGCCGCGAGTCCACCTCGACGTGGCGCCCGTTGGCATCGACCACCAGCTTCGCGAAGAACGTTTCCTCGGCCAGCTCGTTGATGATCACCTGGGTGACCTTGCCGCCCAGCGACGAGATCACCGAGCCGAGCAGATCGTGGGTGAGTGGCCGGGTGACGGGGACATTCTGCATCGGGATGGCGATGGCGTCTGCCTCGAAGTGCCCGATCCAGATCGGCAAGTACCGCTGGCCGGTCTTCTCCTTGAGCATAACCACCCGCCTGTAGTTCGTCATGTTGACGCGGATGCTCTCGACGAAGACCTCGATCACGGTGCTCTCCTTGGGAAGCCTGAGGCCGCCAGCGGTGCCCTTCGAGCGACCCACTCCAGCCCAGGGCGACGCGAATGGTATTGTACACCCGCTCCGGAGGGCGGTAAAGCGCCCGGTTTCTGCTCCCAGCGCTCAGGCCCGGCCAGACCGGGCAGTCACGCTCAGTATGGCGGGGCGAGGTCGGCGTCGTAGGTGCGCTTCCCGGGCGTCGACGCCGCCGCGACCGTCGGTGCCGCTTCCTGAACGGCAACCGCCGGCGGTGCCTCACTCGGCTCCACATGTGCCACTGGGGTGTCCGTGGTCGTCAGGAGCGTCTCCGGCACCGGAGGCGCCGGCGCCGCGTACGCATCGGTCTGGGCCTCAGCCGGCGGCGTGGTCGCCCTGCGCTCCTCGACTTCGAGGCTCAAGGTGCGGCTGAACTCGCTTGACAGCTCGGAGGTTGTGCGCCGGAAGTCGCGCACAACTTTGCCCACCTGGCCCGCGATCTCGGGCAGCTTGCCTGGCCCGAAGATGATCAGCGCGAGCACCAGGATGAGCATCAGTTCCATCGGGCCCATGCCGAGGAAGTTCATAGCGAGCCTCCCTTTGCGGGCCGACGGTCGGCGCACCGGAGCCACGGTCCCACCCGGATTATACCTAACACGCGGCGTGCGTTCCGGCACGATCGTGCGTTCATGACGCTCGCCTCGCCGCGTCAGGTGACCTCGCCCTCCGGTGCCGACCGCGACGAGCCTGGTGGAGTGATCCGGGCCATTGGCTCTGAGGCCGCGTCGGCCGCGCGCAGCGGCGTTCGGGGTGGCTGGGGGTCATAGAGCGGCTTGGAATCGTGGACGTACCCGTTCGAGGCGGAGGCGGCGCCGGGTGGGTCGATCGGCGTGACGGTGCCACGCTCCACACGGTAGGCGGACGCTCCAGACAAGAACGTCTCGGGGAAGTCGCTCAGATCAGTCGTGGTGATGACGGTCTGACCTTCGCGGCCAGCCTGTTCGAGCACGAATCCGCGCCGGGTCGGATCGAGCTCTGAGAGGATGTCGTCGAGGAGCAGGATCGGACGCTCGCCGGTCTGGGTCCGCATGAAATTGCCTTCGGCCAGCTTGATCGCCAGGACGGCCAGCCGTTGCTGCCCGCGCGAGCCGTAGGTGTTCCGGTCGACGCCGTCGACGACGAACGCAAAGTCGTCCCGGTGCGGCCCCACCAGCGACACGCCCTGCTCGATCTCCCGTGGCAACAGGTCGCGGACTCGGGCAGTGTAGCGCTCGGCCAGGTCGGGGCCGGCCTCGCCGGCTTCGATCCGCTCGACCGACGCCGGATGGTAGGCCACCTGGAGATCGTGCTGGCTGCCGCCGAGGTCGCGGTACAACGAGCCGAGATCCTGGTTCAGGCAGCGCACCATCTCAAGGCGCTGCGCGGTGACGATCGAGCCGAGCCGGATCAGCTCCTCGCTCCAGTAGTCGAGCTGATCGCGGGGCTGGCGACGGTCGCGCACCTGGCGGAGCAGATTGTTCCGCTGCACCAGCACGTGATTGAAGCGCTGGAGCGCCCGCAGATACTGTCCGCTTACCTGCGAACAGGTAATGTCGAGATAGCGGCGCCGGCCCGACGGCGATCCGGCTACCAGGGCGACGTCGTCGGGCGTGAACAGGACGACGTTCACCTGGCCAATCAGCTCGACGGCCCGCGTTGGCAGTCCGTTGACTTTGATCTGCTTGGAGACTGGCCGGATCGACGGGACCGTCTTCTCGGCGTTCGCCGCGGCATCCGCGGCGTCGCTTTCGGACCGGATCAGAATCTCCAGGTGCAAGCCGGCGTCCTGGCGGTCGATCCGGGCCTCCAGCCGGGCAAACGGGATGGCGTCGCGTCGGGCCCGCCAGTGCACCAGCTCGCGATCGCTGCTGGCCCGTGGCGAGCGCGTCGTCGCGAGGAAGTAGATCGCTTCAAGGATGTTACTCTTGCCCTGGCCGTTATCGCCGAGCAGGACGGTCATCGTCTCGCCGGGCCGCAGCGCCAGCCGGACGTAGTTGCGGAAGTTGACCAGCACCAGCTCGCGGAGAATCACCGAGCCCTCGTCCTGACCATCGCCCGGCCGCCCCAGGCCCGGGCTGGCGAGGGCATCGGCTCCGCTGCGCGCCAGGTGCAGACGAAGCCGTCGTCGACGTTCCTCGTTAGATTGTAACGGGAGGCCACCTCCGTCGCCCTGCGATCGTTCTGTCGGTGTCGATCGCCGTCCCTGGGTGACGTATCGCGGACCGGTAGCACCGCGAGGCGAGAGCTGAGATGCCTCTGTAGCGCGTTGCCGATCATCAACTGTCGAGTCGAGATATCGCCACTGATATACTCAGCCGAATCGTTCGGCCGGCCGGTGCTCGACCGACGCCGACTCGCCAGGTGATGGCGCGTCGACCCCGAGGGATACCCGTGATGCGAGCGACGTACCACTTCGCGATGCTGATTCTCCTTGGGGTGATGACCCTGAGCGGCGTGGGCGCGCGCTGGCAGCCGACCTCGACGCCGCCGGTCCTCGCCGCCGGGCCGACAGTTGTGCCGGCCCGCGCACCAGAGACTGTTATTTCGACGTTGGCGAATCAATCAGCACCGTCGAACATTGTCGTGCCCGCGACGGTCTCTCCCACTCCTACCCTGCCGGCGATAGCAGCCGCGCCGGCAAGCCCCCCGACCCGCTGGGTCCAGAACTTCCGCCCCACCGAGTTGTTCGACGGTCCGGGCGCGAGCGCGGCCAGTCTGGGCACGGCGGCCCAGTTCAGAACGTTTCAGCTCGTCGAGCAGGTCGAGAGCGGCCGCTCGCGGCTCTTCGATCCGGGCCTCGGCGAGGGAAAGCTGCCTGGCGACGTCTGGGCGAATCTCACCGATTTCGGGCCCTCCGGGCCGCCAAAGTACGAGTTCGAGCTGGCCAAGGGTGGCGATGTCGTCGATCAGTCGTCAGGACGGCGCGCTCCCGAGCGCATGACCAAAGACTGGCCGCCACTCCCAACCGGCGAGAGCGCCGTCGTCCTTGACGGCAACTCCGGCGCGGTGCTGTACGCCAAGAATCCGCACGCTCACCTGCCCGAGGCCAGCACGACCAAGATCATGACGGCCATTGTGGCGATCGAGAATGGCCGCCTGGAGGATCGGTTCACGGTCGACGTCGACAGCAACGTCCTGGCTGCCACCACCGAGAGCACGGTCATGGGCCTGATGCCGGGCCAGGAAGTCTCGCTTGAAACGCTGCTCTACGGGCTGATGCTCCCGAGTGGCAACGATGCGGCCATCGCCATCGCGAAGCATGTCGGCGGCTCCGAGCAGGCCTTTGTCAAGATGATGAACGATAAGGCCCAGGCGATGGGTCTCCGCGACACCCAGTTCAAGAACCCGCACGGCCTCGACGTCGACGGCCACTATTCGAGCGCCTACGATCTGGCCGTGATGGCGCGCTACGGCATGGCGAACCCGCGTTTCTACTCGGTGGCATCTGCCCGGCACTGGAACGCCGATGGCTTCGACCTCTGGAACCTGAATAAGCTGCTGCCGGTCTACCCGGGTGCCGATGGTGTGAAGCCCGGCTTCACCGACAATGCCGGGCGTTGCCTGATCGGCTCGGCCGTGCGCGACAATCACCGGGTGATCGTCGCCGTGCTCCGCAGCCAGGACCCCACCGGTGAGAGCCGCGCCCTGCTCGACTACGCCTTTGACGGCTTCCGCTGGCCGACCTGACCGCCATCTCTCCTGACGATCACGAACAGGACATCACGATGGCACGGCACTTTCTGGGGATCGGCGCGCTCTCGGCGTTCATCGCCGTTGCGGCTGGCGCGTTCG
>WNGE01007453.1_pt1 | contig 11903 bp, 9 predicted proteins | sample 5400651 | NCBI WGS metagenome assembly WNGE01 (sample SAMN13153370, study PRJNA577476) | soil metagenome | isolation source: 60 cm soil or saprolite under grassland replicate 2 | place: USA:California | collected 2016-06-15 | reverse complement strand
GCCCACCTGGATCTCGCCAGGAAGCTGATCGAGGGCAGGGAACGGTTCGATCGGGTAATTCTCGACAAGAAAATCGAGAGCCGGGAGAGGTATATGAAAAATCTCCCGCGTCTCTGCAAACAGGTGGAACAATTAAGCGGGTCGATCACACGGCAGTTTTGCGAGGTCGCGCGCAATTCTTCAAAAAAACGACCGCAGAAGCTCCGGGCATTGCAAAGGATGATGACTTCGTTGCAGAGGCTTTATCCTCTTTTTTATCTCAAGCAGAAGGTGACGGAGGAATTTGTGCACCTGGCGGATGATGCGCACCACACCTCGCTTTACCTGCAAACTGAGCTGTCCAAAAATCCTCGCAGCAAGAAACGGCGATTGCAGCTTCAGAACAAAATCCGCGAGCTGGAAAAAGGGCTATGGTTCTCGCTTGCCGAATATGCGAAAGAGTACCAGACGCTTAAGGGTTGGATGCGCCAGGCCTTCAAGGCCAAAACCGAAATGGTGGAAGCCAACCTCCGTCTCGTCATCTCGATCGCAAAAAAATACACCAATCGCGGTCTGTCCTTCCTCGACCTGATCCAGGAAGGAAACATGGGGTTAATGAAGGCGGTCGAGAAGTTTGAGTATCGACGCGGATACAAGTTTTCCACCTACGCGACATGGTGGATTCGCCAGGCCATCACCCGCTCAATCGCCGACCAGGCCCGCACGATTCGCATCCCGGTACACATGATTGAGACGATTAATAAGCTCATGCGTGTGCAAAAACAGCTGGTGCAGGAATACGGGCGGGAGCCCAGTCCCGAGGAAGTGGCCGAAGAAGTCCTCCTGCCAGTGGATCGGGTGCGGTCAGTCCTCAAGATGGCGCAGCAACCAATCTCGCTTCAATCGCCGGTGGGCGAGAGCGAGGAGACCAATTTTGGCGATTTTATCGAAGACAGGGGCGCCGAAAATCCGAGCGACATGACTGCGATTGTGTTGTTGAAGGAAAAAATCAAGGACGTACTGGAGACGCTCACTGATCGTGAAAGGCAGGTCCTCGAGCAACGATTTGGGCTGGTCGATGGATATAGCCGAACCCTGGAAGAAGTAGGCCGGCAATTTCAGGTGACCCGCGAGCGTATTCGCCAGATCGAAGCAAAGGCCTTGCGTAAAATGCGGCACCCAACTCGTATTCGGCAACTCGAAGGCTTCCTGGAAGCTCCCGGACTGTGATTATGCTTGGCATTCGAGCGCAACTTCCAACTCTGCAGATAGTTTAATGTCTGGAGACTATGGATCTTGAAGATGACAAGCAATTGTGGGACATCCTCGGCCGCGTTTCCCAGCCCACGCTTTCGCCATTCTTCGCTCGGAACGTGGTGAGAAGCGTCCGCCAGGAAGCGACTCGCTTTGATCGGATTCGCAGCTGGCTCAGTTGGCGGAGACTTGCCGCAGCGTCTGCTGTCTTGATCGTCGCGATCGGTATGGCTGTCGCCACGCATCATCCGGTCTCCCAGACAAAGGCTGCAAATGACTCAGATGTGGTGGCAAAAATCGATCCCCAAGATTATGACGTCGTGGCCGATCTGGATGAACTGATCGCTTGGGATGAAAATACCGTGTGGGAAGAAAAGCCAACTATGTAAACTGATCGTCGCTTTGTCGGCTTTCGTTTTGTTCTGCTCTGCCGCACAAGGGCAACCACAGTCACATCGGCCCGTTGGGCGCCCGGCGGCCGGGCAGCCTCGCGGGCGTCCTCAAGTCCCAAGCACACGCGAGCGCTGGATGGCAATGCCGCCCGCAGCCCGACAAAATTTTCAACGCAACGCCGAGCGTTGGCTGCGGATGACTCCAGCTGAGCGCAACGTAATGCGCCAGCGAGAGAATTTGCGTCGTGAGGCCATTAAGCGCGAGACCGACGCGGCGGTTCGCGACTCAGGCCTCCATTTGAATCCGCAGGAACGCGCTCAGTTTGAATCGCGGTACATCCAGGAACGCCGAAAAGTGGAACAAACCTTGCGGCAACAAATCGAAGCCGAACGACAGCAGCAGCTGCCGGAACTGATCCGGCAACTGAAAAAAGAGTTCCAGATTGATCAGCCAACCAAGGGTCCGGCCACAAAATCGGTAGAGTCGCCCAAACCAAAGAAATAACGGCCGGTCCTCTATTTTCTATCCGAGCGGTTCCTGGAAAAAAACTGGCTCGAGATTGCGCTCTCGAGCCAGCTCGAACTGGATTTCTAGATACTACGTCAGCTTATTACCGACGATAGTAGTGGTGGTATCGGTGGTGACGATAGTAATTCCGGTGCCCGCCGTACCAATAGTAAGGCCGGGAATAGCCGTAATACCGATACGGTCGGTAGTAGGAATAGCGGTATGGATAGTAGTATCCATACGGATAGTATCCGTAGTAACCCGGGCCTCCGAATCCAACTGAGAAGTAAACTTGAGCGTCAGAACGCTGCGCAGGAACGAAAGCCAGTACCCCTGTCACCAATCCAATTAAGAGAAGTTTTTTCATTGTTTTTCCTCCTAGTGATTAAACAGGAGACGGAAGAGAAAGTTTTCCGATTTATTCGAGTTCAGAAATTTCTGGATATGCCGTGATGCAAACGCTTTGGCCGATCTGATGGTACGAAACATGCCGAAGGCGAAGTGCATTTGCGGCAGTTTCAGCCCCGCGTCCCGGGAACGCGATTACCGGCCCTCCGGTTAAAATGGGACCCAGATAGAGCTGCAATTTATCAATGAGGCGCGCGTCAACCGCCTGGCTCAGCACGTCGCCGCCGCCCTCAATCAACACGCTAGTGACGCCTCGCTTGCCTAGATTTTTAAACACGGCAGCCAGAGACTGGCGTTGATAAATCAGCGTCCGTGAACTGAACCGGTCAGAAAATAACTGTGCGCGACGCGGCAGCGTTCCTGAGCGAGTCAGCACGACGCGCCAGGGCTGTCGCGCTCCACGAACGCCGCGCACCGTCAACCGAGGATTGTCCGCTCGGACGGTTTCCGCTCCAACCAAAATTGCGTCCACTTGGACGCGAAGTTGATGTGCGTGACGGCGGGCGGAAGGGCCTGTGATCCAACGAGACTCACCGGGAGGTCGCGTCAATCGACCATCGAGCGACATTCCGCACTTTGCGATAACAAAAGGGCGCTCGGTAACAATCCACTTGTTGAACGCCTCGTTAATTTGCGCGCAGTCATCGGCCAAAACGCCCTCTCGTACACTGACGCCCGCATTTCGCAATTGCATAATGCCCCTGCCTGAGTGACGCGGATTTACGTCAATCGCGCCGACAACGACGTTCCTGACTCCCGCTTGAAGTATCGCATCTGTGCACGGAGCAGTGCGTCCTTCTGTGGAACACGGTTCCAGCGTAACGTAAAGCGTGGCCCGGGCGGGCAGTGGCGCACCGAAATTGCGAAGGCATTCAACCTCAGCGTGATCGCGGCCGGCTGCCCGGTGATGTCCTCTCGACACGATTCGATCGCCGACAACGAGAACCGCGCCAACCGCGGGATTTGGGCTAGTCTGACCGAGCGCCTTCTTTGCCTCGTTTAGCGCAGCCCGCATGAACTTCTCGTCTCGTTGTGCAGCCATAGCTTTCAGAGATCAATAATTGTTGTGGTTTGACAAGGCAACGCGCGTTTGCCGACACGAACAGCTACTGCCCGCTGACAGACGCGTCACAACCGCCGCCTGCGGTGTCAGCAGTCGCGGAGAACTACGTTTTCTGCGAGGTCCCCAAAAGAGGCACTCGAGATCAGTCGCCTTACAAATTTCTCATCGGCTGTTATGCGCCAACTGCGGAGCACATTTACTCAGTTGGATCTGGTCGCTCATTTTTTGGATTTTCGAATCCTGTTCTTTCACTCGCCCACTCAGGGCTGCAATTTCTTTCTTCAGCTCCCGCGCAGTTTTGTGTTCCTTGAGAAACTCATTGAGCAACATCGCGTTCACCGCTTCGTAACGGACGGTGAGGATCTCGCCATTCTTGTCACGCACGACCAAGTCGGGATTCACCTTTTCGACTTCCTCAGCCACCAGGCCGAACTGAGGAGTACGATCTGGATTAATCTCATTCTTGTAACGGAAAACGACCGGTCGGAGCGCCAGAATCGCTTCGCTGGCTTTGCCCAGCGGCTTGATCTCGTCCTTGAAGCGCGCCGAGGATATCTGTATGCCAAGCTGCCCAGCGCCATTGACGAAAACTGCGCCACCTGAAACCATTGTGCTATTAATGCCGGCAATAAAGGTTCTTGTGTGGGCTGATGCCGTGCCGATCCGAATCGTGCTCGACTCCCCAGTAACACCCTGATTGCCGATATCGATATTGTTATTGCCTGTCGTAAGATTCGCGCCTGCTTGTGCACCCAGTGCAATGTTGTCGCTGCCCATGGTGTTCCTCGATAGCGCAGCAAAACCGTCGGCTGTGTTGCGGTTCCCACTGGTGTTGCTACTGAGTGCAATGCTACCGTTGGCCGTGTTGTTGCTGCCTCCGGTGTTAAAAAGGAGCGCACTCAAACCGTTGGCGGTATTTTGCTCTCCGGTCATGTTGTGCAAGAGCGCTTGATAACCGTTGGCTGTGTTGGCATCGCCGACAGTGTTGCGGTTGAGCGCGAAAGTACCGTTGGCCGTGTTGAAGTTGCCGGTGGTGTTGCTAGCGAGTGTACTATCACCAGTGGCTGTGTTTGCGCTTCCTTCTGTGTTGCTAAGAAGGGCGAAGGCACCAGTGGCAGTGTTTTGGATGCCAGTGGTATTGCTCAAAAGCGCCTGAGCGCCAGCGGCCGTATTTTCCTGGCCTTCGGTGTTGCTGACGAGGGCTTGAAAACCGATGGCCGTGTTGTCGATGCCGGTGGTCAGGCTCTGGAGAGCCTGGGTTCCTGCCGCGGTGTTGTTGTCACCGACGATGTGGAAGGCCTCCGTCGCCTTAAAGATGAAGACCGCCATCTGTGTGCGGCTCACCGACGCGTTAGGGCAGTAGCTGCCACCTCCACAACCGCCCGTGATGCCGCGGCGGGCCAGCTCTTCGATGAATGGGCAGAACGGGCTGCTGGCCGGCACGTCATTGAACATCTCCTGGCCTAGCACGCACGCGGGCGGCTGGATAGCCAGGGCTTGGGCCAGAGCTACCGCCATCTGCTCGCGCGTTGTTCCCTGCGCGAATCCCGCTGTCGCGGGACCAAAGCTAAGCAGCGCCAGAAAAACTCCGGCGAGCATAACAAGCAGGCCAAACAAAACGCGCAGATTCACAAACCCGCTTTTGCCGACGCGCCTTTGCGGTGTTACGGCTTGGCAGGGGTTACGCCGAGGCAGGGAAGTGAAAGTGATTGGTGGATTTATGGGTAGCTTTTTCATAGTTTTCTTCCTTTTTTGGATTGATAGGTTGTAATTTTTGCTCGCCCACTCAATACGCGAGAAGACGCGGAAATTTTGGAGCTCGTCTCTTGAACCGGAGATTACTGGCCGCGGCTGGTCGGATCTACCCCGGCAAAAGTCAAAAAGTCGATCATGCGAAAACTCTCTGGTGTCCCGTCGTGAGTTGGCAGCGTCGGTAACCAGGCGGGTTGCACACTGAAGTAAGAGTCGGGGTCTAGCTGAAGCAGTCCGAAAAATACTTCGGCTACGATCCGCGCACCTACAGGCCCAAGGCGTAGTCCGTCCTCCCTCAGCTCAGCTTCCTTCAAAATGTAATAGAAAAGCGGCGTTGATTGGACAAACGAGGGACGAATCGTCTGCAGCTCTGCCAGGTCGCTGTTACTGAGCGGTGGGATACCCATCTCATTTGCGATGCGCTGACCAGACGGCAGCATCCATGTCACGCACCTTAACAAATTGCGCTCCATCAGCGAGACGGGCGGCGTTCCGCTGGGTATCACCTCCAAGGGAAGCTGGAAAAGTGGCGTTGAAACCTTGGTATCGATTCTTTTGTTGGGGCGCACATCGGCACTGTAAGCGCCGCCAAAATCGAAGAAGGTTTGCCAACCGATAAAGCGCCTGGGAGCCCTGGCGTTGCCACGGAGGTCGATGGGATCGGGGTTGCCTGGCTCTGCCGGATCGAAAATCATACCAAAGAATGGCTGTCCGTTGTCGCCGTGGAGATTGGCGCGGTAAGAGGGGCGCACCATGCTGTGCCCAAAGCGGTAAATGATCTGGAACTCTACTGGAATAAAGGCTTCGTTGTGTAACGGGTCATAGAAATGGCGACCGTTTGTTAGCACATCATCTATAACCGACTGAGGGACAATGTGCGGCAGGAACTCGTGAAGGATGATCCACTGGTAGTGCCACACAGTCAGGCGGTGCGCTTGAGAGTAAGCGTCATTGTCAGGGATCCCCGGGTTCTGTGATCGAATGAGGTCCACCGCATGATTATGAAACAACAGAAAAGCTGCGTGCAGACCAGCTATCATCATATTCTCATCATTGCGTGGGTCGCCAATAATCGCCACGTTGTTAGTCGGGTCTCGCGGTAGATCTTCGAACTGGCCGCCGCTTTCGATTCGGAATTTGATTGGGTCGGCCGCATCGAATAACTCCGGGTTACCGCCTGGTCCGCCGGCGTAAACAGAGTCCAGATCAAAGAAGGGAGTGCGAGCGTTAGGCGATGTTATGGGGTTAGTCGGAAATCCGAGCCGGGAGGTCAGGTCAAACGTCATGTCATGGTCCAGGAACTGACCTAAAAAGGTGACGCCGGCGGTGTGAGCTGGATTGTTTCGGTTGATCAGTTGAAGATTGGGATCCGTTATTAGCGCCACAGGACCCGCTGCCAGATCGTCGTTGGCGTCCAGAATCCCGCCCTCGCGACCGAGCTCCATAAGCGCATCGCGAACCGCATTGTTTGGCGGCGCGAACGGTGGCAAATTATGGAACATCCGGCCGAAATTCCCGGTCACAGTTACATCTGGAGGCCCTGGGTCCCGATGTTGCCTGCCTTCCCCTAACACGGCCGGCACGACTATCAACGCCGTCAGCGCGACAAGGACGGGTGCTATGAAAGGTCGTAGAGTTGATATTCCTTTAAGCTGAGTCAGCCGATTCATGGTTGTTCCTTTCTAGGTGTTGGTTTCGAAATGATGTTGCTTTCTCTGTAATAACGGAATTCCGGAGCGGGTGCTGCAGGGAATGTTTATTTTTCTCGCACAGACTTGCGATTAACGACCAATGCCGAATGATGTTCTCAGAATGAGCAATCGCTTGGGTACGGTGCTGGCCGCTGTTGTAGAGAGGTTAGCGAAGAGCAAGCTCGAGTTGTGAAACGCTCCTCCGGACTCCGGCCTGACGACGTGATCAAATGTCGCGTCATTTCAGACGCAAAACACCAGCTACTGGCTAATGTACTGGGTCAAGGTAGGGAGTGTCTGGGTCACTCACATTAAAGATCACCAGGCGCAACGGATCGGTGCTGCTGCGGTTGTAACCCGTCATCTTCACATGCGGCGGCATTATCATCGCCTGACCAGCTTTCACCGTGACTGGATCGCGCCCCTCCATCTCCAGCGTGAATGCGCCTTCCAAGACATAAACAGTCACCGGGAAGCGGTGTGTATGAAACATAATCTTATCGCGTGGTTTGAAGCTCGCCGTAAGAACACGCACTTCCTGCTTCTCGCCCTTGGGCATCCCTTGGATGACCTCGCTCAGGAGTAACTGGGGCTTTATTGCTGCCTGTTCCTCCGCCATTGCGACTAAACCAATGAGCGAAAACGCGAACCCGAAACAGAAGCTCCTCCACTTGTTCATCTGTAATTTCCTTAATCGAGCGATGATTGCTTGTCGTCCTTTGTACTGCAAGCCGTACTGCGAACGCGATCCGTACCTCGCTTCACATGACTACGGTCGATTTGTGAGCCGCCGAGCCGTCGGCCCCGTTCGCCTTAGCGCCGTCAGTTCGGTTGGAAGTAGTGCCTAGTCATGTAGTGGACGACCTTCTTGCCGAGCACGGCCCCCTGCACGTCGGCGGTGCGGAAGTGAATGCCGGCCCACACTCGGGCATCAATTACCTCCTTTAGCGCGTGCGAGAAGCGGTCGAAGCTCCGCGTGGTACATGATTTGTTGCTGAATGCGCTGAAGCCGATCCTGTCGGCGCCGAAAAAGTTTTGGAGCGTGTGCACAAATGCACTGGTCGCGCAAGCGTGTCCCGACGGATGCTCTGGAAACGGTGGCGTGAAGAGCAGCGGCGGATTGCAGACCGATGTCGCTGGGTCGAATAGCGGTAGCCACGTCGGGTCGGGTTCAGTGTCTGGGTTGCCGTCAATGTCGGCCTCGCGGATCGCAGTAATGGGCCGCCAAGACTGCCAATAGTACTTGTCATTCCAGCCACCAATCTGAGAGTCAGCCGCAGCGAGGTTTTCCATCGCGAACAGCCGGGCACTCTCGATGATGTCCAGCTCTTGGTTGATGGCGAGCGTGCGAAAGATCCGGTTCCAGAGCGCAACCGCATGGTCTTGCCAAAAGATCGCGGCATCCGTCTGGTCTGGAGTTCGTGTTATGCTTGTGAGCGATCCGAGCTCCTTGACCTCATTCAAGTCCTCCGCATACGCGTGGCTAGTGAGCGCGTTCGGGCCGTCGGTGCGGAGCATCTCTGCGTCCGGGACGAGGAATGGGTGCACGTTCCCCACCCACGGCGCTGGGTCGTTCGCGAAGTTCGGTGGCGTCGGCCGCCAGATGCCGGGCGCTGGCGGGTACAGCTGCGGTGGCGGCCCAAAGCGGCCATCGTTCGTTCGCGCGATCAGCATCGCCCGCGCTGTCGCTTCACCAACTGCGATCCCGGCGTCTCGCGACCCCGGCGGGTCGTCGGGCAGGTTTGCTAAGTAAGAGTCGTACTGCGGCTGCAATGTCGGCAACTGCGCCGGGAACAAGCCGGGGAGATCAGGAAAACCCACGAGCACGCGAAACGCGGCCGTCGCCGCGGCCGCCTCCTTTGAGTCGGTCGGATTCGCGTTTGGCTGCACGAGGTACGGCTGATACCCACGGTCGATTGCGTTGACTGCGTCATAAACTGCGCCCTGCACCATCGCAAAGCTGAGCGCCGACGGTGGCGGCGGCTGCCCGGCGTTCGTGACGATCGCCGTCGAGGCGATCGCGTTCCAGTCGGTCACGGCGTCCGCGCGCATGACTGTGGGTGACGCAAGCGCGATGAGCGCCAGTGCGCCGAGAAGTGGCAGGATTATTTTTTTTAACCGAGGCAGCGGATTCATTATTTTTCCTTTCTACGTATTGGTTTTGGAAATGATGATTGCTTTCCCTTTAGAAAGGGATTTCAGAGCGGGTGCTGCACGAATCGTAAAGAATTGCGACGGCTTGCTTTTTTTCTGCGGTCTTGATAGAAACTGATGACGTGAAGACGCTGGTAGGGAACGGGCATGCTCGCAGTGATTTGTTTCCGTCGACCCATTGGAGCGTGGTTCTCGCGGCGGGGGAAACCCAGGCCGAACCGGAAATTGCGCAGGCCGCGCTCGCCGAGCTTTGCCAAACCTATTGGGCGCCGCTCTACGGTTTCGTGCGCAGTCGCGGCTACATCATGCACGATGCGCAAGATCTCACCCAGAGCTTTTTCGCCTATCTGATCGAACGGAAAATCTATGCTCGCGTCGATCGGCAGAAAGGCAGGTTCCGGTCGTTTCTACTTGCTTCCCTGAAAAATTTTCTCGCGGACGCTTTTGACCGCGACCGGACGCTCAAGCGCGGTGGAGGACAAGATTTTCTGCCTCTACATGAAGAGCAGGTCGAAGAGGCAGAGTCGCTTTTTCAGACTCACGATGCCATGAGCAGTGGAGATCAGATCTTTGATCGCAGTTGGGCGGAAGCGTTGGTCACTGCTGGACTGGAACGGCTCTCCGCGGATTACAAAGATGAGTCCAAAGAGAAGCTCTTTAACGAATTGAGGATTTTCCTTACCAGTGGTGCTGAGCCGCTGCCAGCTTATGCCGAACTGGCCGTTCGTCTGGGTATGACCGAGTCAACGCTTCGCAGCCATGTTACTCGCCTCCGAGCGCGTTATCGGGAAGCGTTGCGCGCTGAAGTGCGCCGAACGGTGGACACTGAAGCGGAGGTGGGTGAAGAGCTGCACGAATTGCTCCGTGTGCTAACGAGAGCGTGAGAAAGACGTGCCATGGCAACATCACGGGTATCCGGGGTCACGATTTGTTCGATATGCGGTGAGCCGTTGAACACGAAAGGCGCCTGCGTTGCTTGTCTCCTGCGGAGAGGTCTCGAAGAATCATCAACCTTCGATACCAAATCGCTAGCCCCGCTGATCTTCGGCGATTTCGAGGTCGCACATCGCGAAGACGGCTCCTTGTGGGAACTCGGTCGTGGCGCATTTGGGGTGACCTATCTCGCAGTGGACAAGGTGTTGCGTCGCAAGGTCGCCCTGAAAATGATCGACGTTCCAGCGGCTGCGCGCGGTTCACACACTATGCGTGAACGCTTTCTGCGGGAAGCCCGCGCCGCCGCCGCTCTGCGGCATTCCAATGTGGCCGCCATTTATCAATTCGGTGCTTCGCCCAATGGCAGTCGCTGTTTCTACGCAATGGAGTTGGTCGAGGGCGAAACATTGGAGACTCGCGTGCGTAGAGATGGTCCCCTCAATCCAAAATTGGCTCTCGAAATCGCAATCCAAATCGCGCGCGCATTGATGGCGGCGGCGGCTCAGGGTTTGATCCATCGCGACCTGAAGCCCGGTAATGTCATGCTGACATGGGGTCACTCTGATACGGTGGAACTGGACGTGAAAGTCATCGACTTCGGCCTGGCCAAGGCGATCGCGGATGCGGGAGGAGAAATGGACCTGACGCACGGAGAATTCGTCGGCACACCGAATTTCGCGAGCCCTGAGCAATTTGGAAGCGGGCCAATCGATGCGCGCTCGGACGTTTATTCGCTCGGCGCCACGCTCTGGTTCGCGCTCACCGGATTGGCGCCACATCCTGGCAGCACGATCGAAGAGATCCGCGATCGTCAAACCCGCGACGATCTGCCGGTCGAGCAATTGGCCGCGAGGAAAGTTCCCGCTCCGATGATCAAGCTGCTGGGCCGCTTGCTTGCGGTGGATCCGGCTCAGCGCCCCGCGTCGGCTCGAGAGCTGCTGGAAAAACTCGAGTTCTGCCGTAAACAGCTGAGCGCAGGAAGCGGCAACGGCAGCTTCTTCAGTCAACTCAAGGAACGCCACGTTGTGCGCGTTGCCATTGCATATGGTGTGACCGCTTGGCTGCTCGCGCAGATCGCGACCCAAATTTTCCCGTTCTTTGAAATCCCAAACTGGAGTGTGCGCCTGGTCATTCTGGTGCTGGTCATCGGCTTCCCCATCGCGTTGGCATTGGCGTGGGCTTTTGAGATCACTCCCGAAGGGATTGTGCGGACGGAAGAGAGCGTGCCTAGCGAGTCAAGTCGTCGGCGCCCTCACTACACCTTCACCGTCGGCATTACCGTCGTCACGCTGGCGGCGATAGGGTTGTTTGCCTTCCGTCTTTCCCGCCAAAAACCATCCTCAGCGCCTACCAGCGAATCCGTGCCGGCGGTTTCATCTGTGAAATCGATCGCAGTGCTGCCATTTGAAAACGCGAGCAACGAACCGAACACGGAGTATTTATCGGAAGGAATTTCCGAGGCGCTGATCAATAGCCTGAGTGAATTGCAGCAACTGCGAGTGATCGCGCGCCCGATGGCTTTTCGTTACAAGCAAAAAGATGTCGACCCACGCCAGGTGGGGCGCGAGTTGGGGGTGGCGGCGGTGCTGACAGGAAAAGTCCGGCAAATGCAGGACGCTTTGAACGTTCAGGTGGATTTGGTGGACGCCGTGACTGGCGCGGAGATTTGGGGCGCAGGATACGACCGCAAGATCACGGACTTGCTTGCAATCAAACAGGCAATTGCGCAACAGGTCACAGCGAAGTTGAAGTTGAAATTGTCCAGCGAG
>WNGE01016051.1_pt1 | contig 11904 bp, 8 predicted proteins | sample 5400651 | NCBI WGS metagenome assembly WNGE01 (sample SAMN13153370, study PRJNA577476) | soil metagenome | isolation source: 60 cm soil or saprolite under grassland replicate 2 | place: USA:California | collected 2016-06-15 | reverse complement strand
GGCCGCGGCACCGCCGGTTCCGGTCGCGACCGGCTGCTGGACGGGCGTCGTCCGCGGCGCCGTGTCCAGGGCGGCCGCGGTCGATGACATGGCGGCCAGGAGCACAAGCGCCGCCACGGCGATGCAGAGCCTGCGCACGACGTCCTCCTCGAACAAGGGGATTGCCCCGTCTGCCCGCAGCCGACCCTCGTGCCCGCAAGGACCGGCGTCAACAGACGCAGGCCCGTCGCAGCCAGCCGTGCTGGGTCGCAGCGTGCAGCCCAGCACCGCCGACGAGGCAGCCTGAGCCGCGCCACTCCTTGAAGCCATCTCCCCGAGGAAGGAGATTCCCGCTTGGGGAGGAAGGGCATTCCGAGCGTTTCCGGAATGTTTGCGTAGCTCAGATACGGGTATGGCGTGTCGGCGCATGTTCCTGCGTCGAGGCCACCGGTAGTTCCCCAACCGCTCCAAGGGACTCCATAACCGCCGGTCGGGCGGTCCAGCCCTGCCGGTACCGCCATGGCGTGCACCAGCAAGCAAAGCGCCTGAGATGGCAACCGAGTGGGAATGAAGCAGCTCTCGACCCCTGCCCCGTCGCTATACGCGTCGGACCTGAGCCCTCGTGGCCCACCAGCCTCTCGACGTCGACGGCTTCAGGTCGTTCGACCCACAAGGAGGTGGGTGCTGTGCGATCTCGTATCCTCCAATCTCGTAGCCGATGGGCGGTGCTCGTCGGGGCCCTGGCCCTGGTGGTTGGCATGGCGCTGCCGGCATCGGCAGACCATGCAACACGGCCGCACACCCGCAACATCCAGGCGTTGGGCCACAGCCCCCAGCCCGGCTCGTTCCTGGTGCCGGACGGCCAGCGCACCGTCAACTCCGACATCGCCTTCTGGGGGAACCTGGCCTTCAACGGCAACTACGACGGGTTCCGGATCGTCGATGTCTCCGAGCCGGGCGACCCGCAGCTGGTCTCCTGGACGCACTGCAACGGCGACCAGGGTGACATCGTGGTCTGGCGCAACATCCTGGTCCGGTCGTGGAACACCAAGCGGGCCACGCCGCGGGACTGCGACGGGCAGGTGGTGCCCGCGGGCTGGGAGGGCGTGCATGTCTTTGACATCAGCAACCCGGCCGACCCCACGCTGGTGGGCTCGGTCGAGCTGCCGTGCGGTTCGCACACGCTGACGGTGGCCGGCAGCGCAGGCGGCCGGCTGCTCGTCTACAGCAACAACTCCAGCAGCTCCGGCTGCGGCGTGGGCCTGGATCTTGCCGGCCAGAACGCCCTGGGCGACTTCATGGACGTCATCGCGGTGCCGCTGGCCGACCCGGCGGGCGCCAGCCTCATCCACCGCGAGCCGCTCGCCGGACCGACCGACCCGACGGTGCGCACCGGCTGCCACGACGCGGCCGTGATCCTGGGTGACGTCAACCTGGCCGCCTGCGCCAGCGCCGACACCACCAACGTGTTCGACATCGGCGACAACGCCGCACCGGGCGGCAGCCTGACGGACCCGCAGTTGCTGTACACGGTCCAGGAGCCGGGCGTGGACGGCCACGTGGGCCGCTGGCACTCGGCCGGGTTCACCTGGGACGGCAAGGTGCTGGTCCTTGGCTGGGAGCCCGGCGGTGGCGCTGACGCATTCTGCACCCAGAACGGCACCCAGGTGCCGGTCGGCAGCGGCGTCTTCGTCACTCAGACGGATACGCACAAGTCGGCGTTCTTCTACGACGCCGACACCGGCGCCAAGCTGGGCCAGTGGGTCCTGCCCAGGCCGCAGACGCTCGACGAGAACTGCACGATCCACAACTACAACGTGGTGCCACTGCGCAGCGGCCGGTACGTCTTGGTGAGCGGCAACTACCAGGCCGGCACCTGGGTCACCGACTTCACCGACCCGGCCAACCCAGCCACGGTGGCCTGGTCGGACCCGCCGCCGCTTGTGCCCACGCAGCTTGGCGGCGCGTGGTCGTCGTACTGGTACAACAACTTCGCCTACGAGTCCGAGATCACCAAGGGCCTCAACGTCTTCCGGGTCAGCGACCCGCGCCTGGCAGGGGCGCGCGTGCTGGGCCACCTCAACCCACAGACTCAGGAGTTCACGATCGGCTGAGCCGGGCGACCGCACGTTGGGGGTGGGCGAATCCGTCGCCCACCCCCACGATCCTTGTGCCAGAACTACCGCCGGGAGGTTGCGATGAAGCCGAGGTTGTTCCTTGCCGTGCTGGCTCTGGTCGTGTTGAGCCTGGCCCCGCCGGCCGTGGCCGGCGGCGACGTGGGCGTCGGGCCGGGCGGTGGGACGCCGGGCACCTCGTCGAACTTCACGCTCGTGGGCGCGAACCCGCTGTTTGACCGCGGGATGAACGCCGCGCTGGCGGTCTTCGACCACTACGTCTACGTCGGCAACCGCACCGACGGCTCGAGCCGCTGCGGCGTCGGCGATCCGCGGCGGCGTCGGCGATCCGCGGCGGGCCGAAAACATCGACTCGTGCCCGCACCCGCATCCCGGGATCCAGATCGTCGACGTCGCCAACCCGGCCAGCCCGACCACGGTCGGGGAGTTCGGCCAGGAGTTCGTGACCGACACCAATCAGGGGCAGACCTCCCGGGAGCTGCGCGTCTGGCCGCAGCAGAAGCTGCTGATGGTCATGTACTTCCGCTGCAGCTCGGTGATCCACGCGTGCCCGCCGAGCGCGGATACCTGGCGGATCCGCTTCTTCGACCTGACCGACCCGCTGCACCCGACGCTGGTGGCAACCTATACCCCCTCGCGCAAGCCGCACGAGATGTATCTGTGGCTCGACCCCAAGAACCCGGCACGGGCGCTGCTGTGGCTGTCGACGCCAACCAGCTCGGCCAACCCCGCAATCGGGAACCTGGTCATCACCGACATCAGCCGGGCGCGCGAGGGCGTGTTCACCGAGATCGCCACGGGGAACTGGAACCAGCTCTTCCCCGGCGCGACCGACCCGGCCAACTACGACTTCGACCTCGCGCTGCACTCGATGACGCCGTCGGTGGACGGGACGCGGACCTATCTGGCGTACCTGCGCGGGGGGTTCGGCGTGCTGGACACCAGCAAGGTAGCCAACGACCAGATCCCCGCTGGGACGGTCGAGTCGCTCAACGACGACCTGCTGACGGCGGTGCCGTTGCCGACCTGGGGGATGGGGCCGCACTGCGAGGGCCACACGCCCGCCGGCTGTGCGGAGAGCCACTCGGCGGTGCCGCTGCCCGGCCGGCCGTTCGCCATCACCATCGACGAGGTCTACGGGACCTTCACGACGCCGTCCTTCGGCTGGCCGTGGGGCTGGACGCGGACCTGGAACATCGCCCAGCCGCGCCAGCCGCGCCTGCTCGGCGAGTACAAGCTCCTGCAGAACACCACCGCGTACACGCCTGCGCCAGGCGAGAACGAGGTGACCTCGTACTCCTCCCACAACCCCACCCCGACGCGGAACCTCGTCTTTGACTCGTGGCACTCGGGCGGCCTGCAAGCCATCGACGTGTCCGACCCGGGCCTGCCGACCCAGACCGGCTGGTTCTCGCCCACCCCGCTGCCGGCCGTGGCCAACGAGGACCCGGCCCTGTCACGCGGGCCGAACAAGGTCGTGATGTGGAGCTTCCCGATCATCAAGGACGGCCTGATCTACGTCGTCGACATCCGCAACGGGCTGCTGGTGCTCCGCTACACCGGACCGCACGCCGACGAGGTCAATGGGATCCGCTTCCTCGAGGGGAACTCCGACCTCGGCGACGCGGTCCGCATCGCCAAAACCGCAGAGTAGGGAGCCGACTCGGGGAGGGCCGCCGGCCTCCCCCTCTTGCGGCTGGGCCCTGCTGATCGGCGACGCCGGCCCCGTGACGGGGCCGGCGTCGGTTGCGTCCTCCGCGCGTGGGCTACTCGCCGGTGTAGCGGAACAGGTACAGGCCGAAGTCGCGGTCACTGGCCGGCACCAGCGGCTGCCCGCGGTCGGACTGGATCGGCTCGATCCCCCAGAAGTCGTTGCCGCCCTGGTCGATGAAGTGCCCGACCTCCTGGATGCCGTTCTTGCCGAACTTGACCACGCGGAAGCCGGCGTCGTAGTAGGAGATGTAGGCCAGGTTCACGTTGGCGCGGGGGTCGGTCTGGACCTCGTGGACGGTGAGGTTGCCAAAGCCGGTCCGGAAGGCCGGGTCCAGCGCCTGCGGCACCGCGTAGGCGTCGATCTCCTGGAGGGTGTTGGCGTTCAACAGGTGGACGTAGCCCCAGCCGTCGAACACGCCGCCTTGGGCGAACAGGCGCGCGCCGAGGGCGCCCTTGGCCGGCATGTCGAGGGTGTCGCCGCCGGTGTAGCCCGGGGTGTCGTTGAACAGCTGGTGCATGGCCCGGTGGCCGATGCAGGAGCCCGAGGCCTGCCCGAGGACGGGGCTGCCCTGACTGCCGCAGACGAAGCTGTCGGGCAGCAGCCCGTCGCGGCTGCCGGTGTGGCTCTGGCCGACGAAGACCAGCTTGTAGCCGGCAAGCTCGCCGGTCTCGACCTTCTTGGAGAAGAAGCAAGTGCCGCGGCTGAACACGATCGCGTCGGCACCGGTCTGCGCCTTGGTGTGGTTGGCCAGCACCTCGGCGCGGTCGCCGGTGCCGTTGCCGTCGACGTCCTCCTCGCAGCCCGAGCCGCCCCACACCGTCGTACCCGAAAAGCCGCTAGGGAACTGCTGGGAGAGCGGGACCGTCCAGCCGAACTCGCCGCACGGCGTGGCACCGGCGTTCGCACCCGTCTCGATGCGGCAGTTGGTCCGGGTCGGCGAGAAGTCCTCGTCGGTGCCCAGGATGAACTGGTTGTTGGAGCTGAGCCACGCCTGGTGCGCGTTGCCCTCTGGAATGGCAAAGCCGGTCAGCGGGTCAGGCGTGGGGTAGTCGGAGTCGTTGATGAACACCGGGCTGGTGGGGTCCGTCACGTCCAGCTTCACCCAGCCGGCGTCCCAGTAGGAGTTGAGCGCGATCCACCGCGTCCCGATCTGCTTGACCTGGAAGTCGTGGTTGAAGACGGTGTCACCGTTGGCCAGCGGCGACTGGGCCGCCGGCCAGTCGTTGAAGCCCGTCTCGGAGGCCATGACCGGCGCCGCCGGGTTGGTGACATCGAGGATGTCGACGTCGGCGACCTCCTGGTTGTCGGCCATCATCACGTACGCCCTGCCCGTGGCCGGCGGGTTCGCCCCCGGCACGTACCAGGCGAACGCGCTGTGCACCGAGTGCACCCCGTTGATGTTAGGTGAGATCGCTGGGGTGGAGTCGCCGACCCCGCCGGCGAGCTTGACCGGCGCGAGCGGGTTGCTGACGTTCCACAGCGACACCCCGCCCTCGAACGGCTGGCCGGAATCACAGGGCTCATTGTTGTGCACCAGCAGGTCGCCGGTGAAGGCCGGCGTGGCCATGTGGATCACGTGGACGCCTTCCCCAACATAGGAGTTCGGGTGGGCCGGAAGGAAGCCCACCTTGGTCGGGCTAGCTGGGTTGGCGATGTCGACGATGTGCACGCCGGTCCCCTGCGCGCCCGGCCGTCCCGCGCACTCGGGGCTGAACGCGGCGAGGTAGGCGTAGTGGCCGAAGGCGCCGACGTCGCTGATGCCGCCGGTGACGTTGGTCAGCCGAAGCTTGCCGACCAAGTCGACGTTGGCCCTGGAGGGCGGGAGATGGCCGCCCGTGCCGCCATGCTGATCATCGTCGGCGACCGCCGGCCCGTCGGCGGGGTCAGAGGCGATCGCATCGGGCGGGATCGACGCTCCCGCCGCGCCGGCCCACAGCACCAGGATGAGCGCGGCCACCGGCACGAGGAAGCTTCTCCGGAAGGACATCGTTGTTCCCCCCTTCTCCAGGCCCTCTCCGCGGGGGCCTTGAAGCTGGGAGGAATCTACGTTTCGGGAGGATGCCGCGTCAACGGCGAAAGGAGAGCATAACGCCCATTCTCCGCGTGGTCGTCCAATGGTGGCATGGCCTCCTTCCGGGCGAGCACGATTGTCCACCCCCGGGGCGGCACTGATGAAGCAGCAGGTCGGCCAGCCGGCTAACGATCAACGGCTGGCCGACCGGGCGCCGAAGGCTATCGCCTGGCGAACTGCACGTTGGGCCGTGGCGGCGCAGTACAGCCAGTTGATGACACGGCATGAGTAGCACCCGGGCTGGCCCGCCGTCTGTGGCGGTCACAAGGGTGACGTCAGTTCCTCCCTTACAGAGGCTCGTCCGTTCCGGTGACAGGCAGGGCCGCTGCCCCGCAGCTCACCGAGCTGCGCGGCCTCGGCGCTGTCGCTCGAAAGCGCGAGCCTCTGTAACGGTGATTTGTTAGCTGGGGCTGGAAGCGGGTAGGTAGAGGGCTGACCTATTGGCGCTGGAAGCGGAGGTGCCGCGATGACCAAGCGCCTGCCCTGCCCACCCGCACCTGGCCCGCTGGAGGACTACGCCGCCCAGTTCGACGCGCTGCTTGGCTCGCTGGCGCAGCGGCGCGGCCTGCGCGCCTACCTGCAGGGCCTGCTGCTGCCAAGAGACCGCAACAAGACCCTGACCTGTTTGGCCGGCGCCGAACCGATCGTTGGTGCCCAGCAGGGGGCCGTGCAGGGCCTGCAGTTCTTCCTGTCGGAGTCTCCCTGGGACCACGAGCAGCTCAACCAGCGGCGCCTGGAGCTGCTGCTGGGCGACCCGGCCACCGCGCCCCACGAGCGGGGGGTGCTGGTGATCGACGATACCGGCGACCGAAAAGACGGCCACCACACCGCGCACGTGGCCCGCCAGTACCTCGGCTCGGTCGGCAAGACCGACAACGGCATCGTCGCGGTGACCAGCCTGTGGGCCTCGGAGCGGGTCTACTGGCCCGCCCACGTGCAGCCCTACACGCCGGCGTCCCGGCTGCCCAAGGGCAAGCGCGACTCTGGCTTTCGGACCAAGCCGCAGCTGGCCGCGGAACTGGTGGCGGCGGCCCAGCAGGCCGGCATTGCGTTCCGGGCGGTGGTGGCCGACTGCTTCTACGGCGACAACGAGGGCTTTGTCGAGGCGCTCGGGCACGCCCGGGTGGCCTTTGTGCTTCAGGTCAAGCCCCGCAAGGGCGTCTGGGCGCCGGCCGATGCGGTGCACACCCCCCAGGAGGCAGCCCGCCAGCTCGCCTGGACCAGCCCCGCTGAGCCTGGCGACTGGACGCCGATCCCCCGCCGCTTCCGCGACGGGCACACCCAGACCTGGTGGGCGGCCGACGCGCGGCTGCCCGCGGCCGGCTGGGGCCCGGACCGGCGGCTGCGGCTGGTGGTGGCGACCACCGACCCGGCCACGCTGCCGAAGCTGACCACCTGGTACCTGGTCACCAACCTGCCCCACCCCAAGCGCCGGCGGGCACGACCGGCCCTCGCGCCGGCCGACCTGGCCGAGGTGGTACGCCTGTACGGGCTGCGCAACTGGGTCGAGCAGGGCTACAAGCAGGTCAAGGGGGAGCTCGGCTGGGCCGACTTCCAGGTCCGCAGCGACCGCGCGATCCGCCGCCACTGGACCCTGGTGTGCTGCGCCTTCAGCTTTTGCTGGCGGGCGTGGTACGCCAAGCCGCCGAGCGCACCGTTGCCACCCGACGCCCAGCCCGCCCCGGCGGGCGCGCGGGGGGCGCAAGTCAGGCGGCACGGCGGGCAGGCACGGCCCGGTCGCGTGGCCGCAGGCGCTGCGCCGGGTGCGGGCCTGGTTGACCCCGTGGGTCGTGCTGGAGCGCTGCTGGCGGGCGTGGTCGACCAGGCCCCCGCCAGCCCAGCTGGGACTGCTGCTTGACGCGGTTGGTGCTGGCCGGCCGCTGCACCTCTACCTGCCACCGTAGTCAACAAACCACCGATAAGTCGGCGTCCGGCACGCCTACCCGTTGCCCACGTTGCACCAGCAGCGTGTACCTCATGTTTGTGGCCCGAGCCGCCCGAGTACCGATAGTCTGTCAGTCACGCCAGTGCCCTTCTGCATCAATGTAGGTGAGCTCGTGGCGGCTTTCCCGCTCTGCACGGACGCGGTAGGTGCTGTTGGGCCAGGTTGCCTCAAAGGCAAGCTCCGCTCGTATGCTCGCGCGTTCATCATCCTCTGTGAAACAGTGCTGGTATTCATGGACCATGACCACGGCGAGCAAGTAGTGGAAGGGAATACCAATTTGCGGTGCGATCTTGCGAATGCGGTCGATCTCAAGGGACGTGTAGCAGAGGCCAGGATTGGTCTCCCCTAGTTCGAGCGGGTTGCTGCAGTCTGTGGCGCAGAGCGTAATCGTCCAAGGAAGGTCCGCCTTCTTGCGCAAGACCCGAGGGTCAAGACGTCGGATCAGGACGAGGGCCTGATCGACATCAACACCCCCCTTCTGCCGAGGGACGAAGTTGTACAACCGCGGATGAGGGTCTTTGGTGGTGGGTGGAGAGGGCGGCAAGGTCACAGCGGTTGTCGTGGCGGTGGGTGCGTTCGTGGTCGGTGCGGACGCCTTGTCGCCCTCCGTGCGTCCACTACATCCAGCTATCAGCAGGCCGAGGACCAGGGTGCTGGTGAGCAACTTGCGCATGGAGCGCTCCTTTCCTCCCCCACGGATGCTGGAGGAGGCCCCAGGGCAGGGATAGCAGAGTGTGTCTGCCGACCCTCGGGCCGTCCTGGTCAGTGCGTCCGACGCCACGGAAGTGCGATGAAGCCTCCGAGGACCGTTCCGCCGATGATCAGCCAGGGCTGTGGGCTTGGAATCATAAGCGCGATGAGCAACGTGATGACGAGTCCGGGGGCGGCGCCCAACTCCCGTCAGGTACTCGGAGATATCGGAGGCCGACCTTGACCGCTGGCTCACTGAGCACCAACAGGACAAGTAGGCCCCGACCGACGCCCGTAAGCAACCGACGTGGTCACGCCCTCCCGCGCTTCTGCCTCCGGCCCCGATGAAGGCGCTGCGCCTCGCTGGCCTCTCGCTGGCCTAAGGCGAACCTTGATCCTCGCTGCCAGGCACTCACCAATGGCCTTACAGAGGCTCGCCCGTTCCGGTGGCAGGTAGGGCCGATGCCCCCGCAGGAGGAATAGTCAAGAGTTGTGGATAAGGCTTCTCGCGTGAGCACGCGGCGCCTCCCGGGGTAGGACGAGTCGCTATTCCGGCTGCTCGACTTGGCGCAGTTGCACGGCGGGATCCCACCCCGGTTGCGGGGACGTCGACCTCGAGAACCAGGGCATGCCCTCAGCGATCCAGCGGCGGCGCCAGCGCAGGTAGACCTCCGTTCGACGGGCAGCCTGCCCGCCCGCCACATCGTCGTAGCCGAAGTGCAGTCCGCAGCATGGACAGATCTCATCGGACGGCTGCCCGTGCCGCCATGGCGGCTCGGCGAGCCCCGGGTAGCCACAGGCCGGACAGCGACTTTGCATCACAACCTCCGCCGGTTCTGCATGCTCACGCGGCGACCTCCTGCACCTCGTCAGGACGCTCCACCATCACCCCCTTGTCGAACCTGGCTCCCGCACGTACCAGCGCGACCAGGTGCGGGCCGTTGACCGCCCGCCAGCGGCCCTCGGCGGCCTGCAGCAGCTTGAAGACCATCGCCAACCCGGTGTCGCGGGTGTCCGGGCCCGTCCTCAAATGCACCCAGTGCTCGCGAAGTCGGCCCGGGGCGCGGTGCCGGCCTTTCGGCCGGTCCGTTTCCTCGGGCCGCTTCCCGAACCCGCCGTGCCCATTACTGAGCAACGGGCTCTCCACAAGCCCCGTTCTCGTGGCTCTGGTGATCGTCATCCCGTGGCCTGCCATGGAGTGGGGATCGCCGTTCCCCGGTATCGGTATCGGTATCGGGTGGTGCTGATCGACCCGGTATGGAGCAGCGTGGTCTCTCCGTCGGCAGGCCACCATCCGCCACCGCAGTAGCGGCGGCGGATGGCCTTCCAGCCGGTCTTGCGGTGTTTTCGGCGTAGCCAGGCCATCACCTGTCTCCATGTGATGCTGGCTAGGTAGCCGAAGGTCTTGCTGGACACTCCCGGTCGGAAGTAGGCGCACCAGCCCCGCAGTATCGGGTTGAGCCGGTGCAGCAGGACCGATAGCGGCTGGTTCACGCTCGTTGTTCGGCACACCGTCTTGACTTTCCGGCAGATGGCGGCCAGCGCCTTCTTCGCCGGGTAGGTGTAGACGTATGGCCGGTCCTGGCCTGGTTTCCGGTGGCGCTGGATGCGCCAGCCGAGGAAGTCCAGACCCTCGTCGATATGGGTGATCAGGGTTTTCTCCGGGGACAGACGTAGCCCCATGCCGGCGAGAACCCCGGCGATCTCCTCCCGGAGGCCCTCAGCGTCTGCCTTGGTGCCCTTCACCATCAGGCACCAGTCGTCCGCGTAACGGACCAGTCGGAAGTTCGGCATCCCCTGGTTGCGGCGCACCTGCCGCTGCCATTTGCTTGAGCCCGGACCTCCCGGTGCCTGGGCGACGTGCTCGTCCAGCACCGACAGCGCCACGTTGCTCAGCAACGGGGACAGGATCGACCCTTGCGGAGTACCGGCGTCGGTGTCCTCCAACGCCCCAGCTTCGGTGAGGATGCCCGCCTTCAGGAACGCCTTGATCAGCGCCAGGACACGTTTGTCTGCGACACGAGCCCGCACCCGGCCCATGAGGGTGGTGTGCGAGATTTCGTCGAAACAGGCCTTGATGTCGCCCTCCACGATCCACTCATAGCAGCGTGGACGTGCGGCGAGGTAGCGCACCTCGGCCACCGCGTCATGCGCCCGGCGGTTCGGGCGGAACCCATACGAGCAGGGCAGGAAGTCCACCTCAAAGATCGGCTCCACCACCAGCTTCACCGATGCCTGGACCACCCGGTCGGCGACGGTCGCGATCCCCAGACGGCGTTTCTTGCCGCCTGCCTTGGGGATCATCCGCTCCCTCGCCGGTACTGGGCGGAAGCTGCGGTCTTTCAGCTGTGACCGCAGCCGGTCGAGGAAGTCCCCGACTCCCATGGCCTCGATGGCCGCGGCGGTGAAGCCGTCCACCCCGGCCGAACGGGCGCCTTTGTTGCTCCGCACGCGAGCCCACGCCACCAACAGGAACGCGGGATCGCAGACGAGACTGAACACGTCGTCGAACCGGCGACGAGGATCGTCCCGAGCCCAACGGTGCAGCTTGGCCTGGATCTCCAGTACCCGACGCTCCGCCTGGTAGAAGGCGGACTCAAGCTCCGGCTCGCCGGTATTCACCGGCGTTGCTCCTGGCATTCCAGCCTCCTCACTGCTGGCTTGCTGGCCCCCTTCCCCATGTCCACGCCTCTTGCGTGTTCGGAGTACTACGGGGCCTCCGTCCCGCCGATGACCAACAGTCGGCAACGGACCTGCCCGTCACCCGGACCGGGTGACCCGGGCGGGAGGGCGACCATCGACGGTTCCCACGTTCACCACATGCCGATCAGCCAGTGCGGTGCCCAGCTGTACCCCGGCAGCATCGCCAACGGCTACGCCGCAGACCTTCACCGCGGCCCCGCACCGCCCATCATCGGCCGGCTCCGGGGTGACCCTCCTCCCAGCCAGGGAAGGCCACGTACTGCACACCGACCCATATCCACCAGGTTTGAGCCGGCTCGACTCTTACGGGGCGTCAACCACTGGTTCGCTTACGCTGCACCTGCTGGCCTTGCTCGCCGGACCCAGCCCGTCTGGCAGTCCCGGACCGCCCCGGCTTTGTCAGGGCTGCTCCCACCCTCTCCGGCGTTCCCCGGGTCAGGCTGCCCTCAGCTTCGATCAGGCCGCTGCGACGGCCCAACGGTGGTGGTCTCTCACCCCCACTCGGTCATGCGGCGCCTCGTGGCGCAGGGCCGGATAGTCGTAGAAGGTGAGCAGCACGTCCTGGTCGTCGACGACCTTGGCGACGGCCTTGGGCCACTTGGTGCCGTAGTCGGTGGCGAACGCCTCGATGGCGCGTTCGGCGTGGCCGCGGTCCTCCGCCATGATG
>WNGE01011567.1_pt1 | contig 11905 bp, 14 predicted proteins | sample 5400651 | NCBI WGS metagenome assembly WNGE01 (sample SAMN13153370, study PRJNA577476) | soil metagenome | isolation source: 60 cm soil or saprolite under grassland replicate 2 | place: USA:California | collected 2016-06-15 | reverse complement strand
AGAGAAGCGCCAGCGTCCCAGGCCCACTTGATGACCTCGGGCCGCATCTCGTCGCGGAGCGTGACCTGGTAGACGCTTTGGAACTCGAACGCCTCGGGGGGCATCGGCCGCCACTCGCGCAGCAGGAAGGCGCGACGCGTCTCGTCGTAGTTGGCCAGGAAGAAGCCGACTTGCTCGATGCGGCCCCGCAGATGCAGACGCGCCGGCCGGTAGAGCTCAGCAGCCGTACTGATCACGGCGCTCATGACGGCTCCTTCAGCCGGTCGGCGAACGAGCGGGCGAAGTTGAGCATGTTCGCGCCGGCGCGGATGTCAGCCTTCGGCTGCCACGGCTCGAGCGGCGACCACGAGAACTGCGCGAAGTCGCTTCCCCACGGCGTCGTCGCCGCCCCGGTGTAGTTGCTCGGGGCAGCGCCGCCCGCGAGCGCGAACGCCGGGCGCACGTAGAAAGCGTAGGGCGCCTGACCCGCCTGGGCCGGGATCTGGAAGGCGATCTCGGCCTGCGTGACCGCGACCTCCCCGTACCACCACCCCTCGGAGACCGGGTAGGACGGGATCCGGACCCAGTGTCCCCCGTCGACGGGGCGGTACTCAAAGTCCGGATACGCCGTCCGCAGCAACCCGAGCTCCTGTTCAAGGCGCTCGGCGTTCACTAGCCCCTCTGGAACTTGATCTTCTTCGAGAAGCCGTGCCCCGGCTTCAACGTCACCGTGTCCGTCTCCGCCAACGTGCGCTCGGTGTTGTCGTCGAGGTTTACTTCGACGATCGGCTGAGTCGTGTCCCAGCCGGCGAGCTCGCGGATCTCGGGGACGGTGATCGTGGGCTCGTCCCATGGCTTCTCCGCGCCCTCGAGGTTGACGAAGTACTTAGGGCCGTGCTCGTGCGCGGGTTGCGCGCTCATCTGAACCTCCCGGTTCGTCGTTTCCGGTCTCTGCCGGGCTCTGGTCGAGTGTAGCAACCGTTCTGGTCGTTGGTTCCAACCAGAACCGAACCGGTTGCCGTGTCCTCCGGACCAGGCACACTCCGTTCGAGCGACGAAGGAGGAACCGTGGGCGACGACGGATTGGGTGCGAGATTGCGCGAACTGCGGGAGGAGAAGGGCCTCGGCCTACGTGAGGTCGCGAAGAAGGCCAACGTCAACCACGGCTACCTGTCGCAGCTCGAGCGCGGAGAGGTGACACAGCCGGCGCCCGCGTTCCTGCAGAAGCTCGCCAAGGGCTATGACGTCCCCTTCCCGATGCTGATGGAGTGGGCGGGGTACATCGAGTCCGGCCTCTCGGCCAACCAGCAGCGCGCGCTCAGCTACCTCGGAGAGGACGTGAGCGATGACGAGCTCGAGCTGGTTCGGGCGTTTCTCGACGCAGTCCGAAAACAGCGCGCCATGTTTGCTGGCCTCGCCCGACTCGATGGCGAGCTGCCCGACGACGAGATCGACCGCATTCGCAAGTATGTCCTCGCGCTCGTGCGGCGCGCCGACGCGCTCGACGCCGTGCCCACCCCGATCGACCAGGTACTTGACGTCGCGCGACTGGTCTCGGCGGGCGAGGTGACCCTCGCCCCCGATGAGCGGCGCAAGCTGCGTCGTCGCTTTGGCGGCCTCGTCGACCGGGTCTGGGGTCGCCTCCAAGGCGTCATCCACTTCGGCGCACGCGAGATCTGGGTCAACCCGGACATGTATCCGCTGCGCCAGCGGTTCGTGCTCGGGCACGAGATCGGCCACTACGTCCTACCCGAGCACCGTGAGATCTTTGCCTACCTCGATGACGAGACGCGCCTGCGCCCTGACGTCCACGACCTCTACGAGCGGCAGGCGAACCAGGCGTCGATCGAGCTCCTCGCACAAGGTGACCGCCTGCGCAGCGAGGCCGACGACTCGCCGCTGACGATGGACCTCATCGACGACCTCGCAAGACGCTTCGCGATCTCGATGCAGGCGGCCGCGCGTCGCATCGTCGAAGAGACGAAGCAGGACTGCGCGCTGGCGATCGCCTTCCGCCGCTCGCCGACGGCGCCGCTCACGCCGCCCCACCTTTACTGCTCGAAATCGTTCGAGCAGCGCTTTCGCTGGAACGCAACCGGCCGCGCGAAGACTCTCGCTATCCAGTCGATCGCAGCGGCGAGACGCGCGCAACATCTCGAGCCGCTCGTCGTCACCGACGGCAACGGGCGTGGCGCAACACTCGAGCTCGACCCGGTGCGGACACCACGGGCGGTGCTTGTGCTGTTCAGAGCGCTGCCGGCGAAGTCGCGCGTGATTGAGCGGCTGACTTCAGTCGTATAGCGACTTGGCGTTGCGCGGCGCCTACCTCTTAGCGCCGCTCAGTGGTGAGGGGAGTCTTTCAAAAAATCCGGTTTCCCCTGGAAACGAGTCCCTTCCCAGGGACGAATCGGAGTTCGGAAACCCTCGGGGTCACCTCCTGTGAGGACGAGCTATTCGGCGATGACGTCCCGATACGTCTCCGGCCCGACTTCGGATCATCTCCTGCCGGGCGGTGCTTTCTGCTCACGGCATACGCAGGCGTTGACATAGGTTGGGAGGGAGCGGGACGATCTCCGTGTGGCATCGCTGTCACGCGAAACCCTTCGGGGATATGTTCTGGAAGAGCTTCTTGCCAAGCTGATCCAGAACACCGGCTACCGGCTGCTTGTAGACGCGAGCCAGGACAGCGAGGAGCTCGAGAACCGAGCGAACGGGTTGGCGGTCCGCGGGAGAGGCGGAACCCACCAGGTTGACGTCCTCGGCGAGCTCGCCTGGATTCCCGCCTTTACGTTTCCGTTGAGACTCATCGTTGAGGCGAAGGCGCGGAATCAGAAGAGTGGCATCGACGAGGTCCGGAATGCAGTAGGAGTCGTCTCGGACGTGAATCAGAACTTCACGCGAAGCTCTTTCTCAGCTCCCGCTGCCGAATACGCGATCGCGCATCAGATTTCGCTCGTTGACTTGAGCGCCGTCGATTTCGCGGACATCGTTGAGATCGCTGAAGACGTTACGTCCGCGCTATGGGCGGACGTTCCGCCGCGCCGGGCCGCTGGCTTCGTACGCGGTCTCAGGACCCGGATGCGAATTGAACTCGGCACGTGGCCAGACGAGGTGCCATGGCCTGATACCGGTGACATCCCGTCCGACTTCGATCAACGCTGGCGGGAGGTGCGAGACACGGTTCGTGCGCGTGTTGATGCAATCGGGGAGCTCTTCGTCGGGATGGCGAACGGGCCTTACCTTCTCTTGCTGCGAGCACGCGATCCGGTGCGCGCCATCCGTGTGCTCGAAAGAGAGCCTGTTCAGGACGTTTCGATTCATTGGAATTCGGAGGTGGAGAACGGCACTCGCTGGAGCGTTACAACGGGCGACGGGCCCGGAGCTCTAGAACTGAACTTCGCACTCCCGGCCCCGGTAGCGGACTGGATCTTTGATGAGGACGCCGACGCGCGGCGACGCGCGCTCGAGTTCAAGGAGCAGTTCCTTTCGACGATCACCATCTACCGTTACGTGGACGGTCGAGATCGCTTGTACCGGCTGCGATTCTCCCGTCGGCAGGTCGCGGAGTCACGGCAGGGCCGGCGGCGATAAGGCGCGAGCCCCTGCGTTGGTGCGCACATCCGCGCGGACTGTCTCGACCGGAACCTCATCGTCGGCAGCCGCCAGCTTGAGCACGTGCTCCGCGTCTACCACCGCCACGACAACTAGCTGTCTTCAAAGACGTTGTCGGGTTCGCGAACGGCGACGTGGGACCGTTCTGTTCGGCCGTGATCTGGTCTCGCCATCACCGCCACATCGCCTGAGGGCGCTGCAGCTTGATCGAAAGCGAATCCTGGTGCTCGAGATCACAGCGACCGCAGGAACTCTCTAGGCGCTTACGCTCGACGCGAATAGACCTGATTTCTTCATCCGACGTGCCGCGACGTCCTACCACCCTCGACCGGAGGAGATCGCGGCGATCCTCAGATAGTTGGACAGCGGCACCAACGCGTGTTGGCGCCCGTTCAGAACCGATCCGGCCGCGCAGCGGCATGATGAAGAGGTGAGCCACGCCGAGATCGACGCTTTCTTCAACGAGTATGTCTACGGCTTCATCGCCGGCGACGTGCAGCGCGAGATCGACAGCGCGCGAGACGGTGAGCCTGCAGGCAACTTCCTCTGCGCGCTCGCCCTTCTCTGCTATACGGAAGTGCTCGGCGGTGTGCAGCGCGGCACGCTCGCGCAGGGCCAGGGGCGCGCGAACTTCGAGGCGTTCTTTGTGGAGCTTGGGTCGGCGTACGACGCGCTCCAGAAGGGCGGACTTGACGCGTACAGCGTTTTCCGCTGCGGGATGGCGCATGAGTACTTCGTCAAAGGCCAGGCGACGGTTGCGATGCTCAAGGGGGTCGAGCCTGCGGGGATCGCGCAAGCGCCGAGCGGCCGCTACTTCTTCTGCGTCGAGCGCTACTTCGAAGACTTCATCGCGGCGGCGCGGCGGCTGCACGCGCAGCTCCTCTCCGGCCCGCGCGTGGCGCTGCCCGCCGAGCTCGCCGGCCGCGTCTGAGCAGGTTCTTCGCCAACGCGGCGAGCGAACACGACGCGACCTACCCTGGAGGACGTGAACTCGCGTCCGTCGTTCCTCTTCGATCCTGTCGAGGTGGCGAAGCTCCTCGATGGCCTCCCCCACCTGCGTACAGCTATCCCCGACCCGGCGCAAGAAGGCGTGGAGTCTGTCGCGTTCGCCGGGATGCGCAAGAGTGAGCGCCAGCTTTACCGCGTCCTCTCGAACATTCACTACGGACACCTCGAGTCGCTGCTGCGCTCGCTCGACTTCTGCATCGGCCGAGGCTTTACGCAGCCGACGATCCTACGGACACGTGCACGGGGCGCCTTTGCGCCCGCGCTCTCCGAGCTGCACGCCGCCGAACACCTGCTGCGTCACGGCTTCGAAGTGGAAGCACTCGACCTGCAGAAGGGGTCGGACCCCGTACCTGAACTAGTCGCGCGCAAGGGCGCCCTCGCCTTTGCCGTCGAGGTCTATGCACCGCTCGAGTGGGAGGGCCTGAACGAACTGACGGACGAGCTGTCTAGCGGCGTGAAGAACCTCGACCTCCCGCTCGATTACCGGTTCGAGGCTCGCGTCGAGCAGCTCAGGCAGTTCGACGCCGCTCACCGTCTCCTCTCAATCCACCCGGGAGAGCTCGCGCGCGCGCTCGACGGCCAGATGCGCGAGGGGATCGTCGCTCCCCTGCTCGACGAGGTCGAAAGACGGCTCGAGGCGGGTGAGCGCGAAGTCCGCGTCGCGCACGAAGAGGGCGAGCTCAACATCCGCGTGCGCGTCGAGGTCGAAGAGGTTGAGGAGAGCCGCGAACGGCTGCCTGCCTGCGCGCTGGGGCGTCGTCTCGCTGCCGGGGCTTAGCGGCTACGCCCCCGAGGGGATGTTCGACCGCCTCGTCCATTGCCGCGTGCGCAGGAAGGCCGCGAAAGGCCAGGCGCCGCGGTCGGGGCTGGCGCCAATCTCTCTGCTGGTCGTAGATCTCGCGCACGCCGAGCTGACGAGCGAACTCGCCCATCAGGGGTACCGGACGAGTTTCGAGCAGACGCTGCGCGAGCGTCTCGGCGTCGGTCTGCTCGGCCACGACCTGATCGCCTTCTGCGCGTCACGCTCGTCGGGCGGCGAGATGCAGCTGCATTTCCTGATGAGCGAGGACGGAGTTGATCCGGCCGCCGCCGAAGCGCTCTTCGGCAAACAGCTGGCACGCTCGTAGCGCCCAAGCGTGCTACGGCAGCAAGGATTCGGCCCAGCGAGTGAGACCTCTGGAGCGACGGGCCGAGTCCCGCCGCTAGTGGACCGGGTCCGCCGCCTCGGATTGGCGTGTCAGACTGCTCGCGGACGCGACTTCGTAGACCTTCATTACCTCGTCGCCGTAGTGGTTGATCACCTTGATGGCGATCTTGCCGGTCTCGGGTGACAGCTGTGCCACCGGCGAAGTTAGCGACCCACACCGCGGTTCGACGTCGCGCTGACTGCAATCGGTGTCTCACCGGTCGGGCGCCGCCGGATCACCCTTCGCGTCGCGGGGCTGACTTCGAGCAATGTGCCGCGCCGACAGGCGCAGTTCCATGTTCCCGTCCCCAACCGGCAGCCGCAGTTGCTCGACGCGGCGGCCGCTTCGGTCGAGGGCGGCGACTGTCGTGCCGCCGAGCACCCCACAGGCGATCGCGCGCGATGGCAAAGCCGGTCGCCGAAGGAGACGTCGGGAAGAGGAGCGAGGCGACCCGGTTCGTCGCCGGGTCGACGCGCAGCAGTGCTGCCAAGCCTGCGACCCAGACTGAGCCGAGGCGGGCCACGACCGCAGTCGGCCGCTGCCCTCACCCGTGGTGACCGTTCGCGCCGTGAGCCGGATGCGCGCTCTGATCGTGAGCGTGCGCGAGTCGAGCTGATGAGCAGATGGCGGCTCTGGCCGATCGTCGTCACCCAAACGCTGCCGAAGCCGTAACTGATCGCGCTCGCCAGCCCGGGAAGTCTCGTGCGGACATGGCCCGCGACCACCGCCAGCTTTGATCCTGCTGACACGAACTTCCGGTCGTCTCGCTGACCTGACACCAATGACTCGAGCCGAGCGGGTGGTTGGCGCTGCCGAGAGTATGTAACTTGACGGGTATCTAACCACTTAGGTACATTAGCCCGCGGTGGACGATGTGTTGCACGCACTGGCGGATCCGAGTCGTCGCACGATGCTCGAGATCCTGCGCATCCACCCGGCGACGGTCGGCGAGCTCGCTGACGCACTTCCGATCGCGCGGCCGGGTGTCTCGCGACACCTGCGGGTGCTTCGAGAGGCGGGGCTCGTCGAGGTCGAGCAGCAGGCTCAATGGCGCATCTATCGGCTGCGACCGGAGCCGCTCGCCGAGCTCGACAGCTGGCTCGCACGCTATCGCGCCGTCTGGGAGCAACGTCTCGATGCCCTACACACGGAAGTTGCGCGCGGCAGACGGAAGAAAAGGAGAACAGCATGACCCAGATTCTTGGCAGCATGCGCCGCATCGACGAGCGCCGCGGTGCAGTACGGGTGGAGGACGTCTACGCCACCGATATCGCCGACCTCTGGTCGGCGATCACCGAGCCTGACCGGCTGGCCCGCTGGATCGCGACCGTCGAGGGCGACCTGAGAGTCGGTGGCATCGTGCAGACGCGCTTCACCAGCACCTGGGAAGGCCCCGGACGGATCGACGTCTGCGACCCGCCGAATCGCCTCGTCGTCACGATGGAGCCAGAATCCGAAGACGAGGCCGTGATCGAAGCCGTGCTCACCGCCGAGGACGAGCGAACACGGCTCGTCGTCGAGGAGCGCGGTCTCCCCCTCGATGTCCTGTACAAGCACGGCGCAGGCTGGCAGGCACACATCGAAGACCTGGGCCGCTACCTGGCCGGAGACCAATCGAACTGGAAGGCGCGGTGGACGGAGCTCACTCCCACGTACCAGTCGCTCGGCCTGTCATGAAAGCCTTTGCGACACCAGCAAAGACTCGCAACGCTTCGGCTCGTCGGCTGAACATTGCGAGGCGGAGGTTGTGATGCAGTCGCTCAACATCTTTAGCGTCGACAAGCGCGAGGGCAGGCTCGACGTTGCCCGGGCGTTGGGCTCGAGCGCCTTGATGATGTTCGTCTACGACCTGGATCCCGGCAAGAGCTCGAGCCCGTACCACTACGAGTACGAGGAGGAGTGGCTCTTGGTGGTGGACGGGACGGTCATTCTGCGCGCGCCCGGGGGCGAGCACACGCTGCAGCGGGGCGATCTCGTTCGCTTCCCGGCCGGACCAGAAGGAGCGCACAAGCTGATGAACCGCAGCGACGCGCCGGCGAGGACGCTGATGTTCTCAAGCTCGCGCGTACCCGCCGTCTCCGTCTATCCGGACAGCGACAAGGTCGGCGTCTGGTCGGGCAACGAGCCGGACGAACTGATCTTCAGACGCGCAACCGCCGTCCCATGGTCCGAAGGCGAGGAGGGCTGGCAACAAGCCTCCTGACGTGGATGTTGGAGCCATTCAGGGTCGGTGAGCGGAACGCACCCCAAGGGCTGCCCACACTCGGACGATGAGTTCAGATGAGCAAAACGTCATCGCGGCCGCGCAGCAAGGGCACTAGCGCTCGCCAACGCAGACGTCGCTGAGTTGAGGCGACTCATGCATCCCAAGTTGCAATGGACAAGTCACGGTGGAGATCTTCTCGACCGCGACGCCTGTGTCGCCAGGAACACCGATGGCTCGCTCCTCCGGCATAAGCAACTCCTCGAGCAGCCTTCGGTCACGGTCGTCGGCCGGACGGCGGCGCTCCCAGCGGTCGCCGTTGACATGGTAGGTCGCGAAGGGAGCAGCGGCAGTACCACCACCACGTACTCCTCCCCAACGCTGAGATTCCGGAGCTGATTATCCTCGGACAGGCGTCGAGCCCAACCGCTGACCGAAAGGCGAAGTCGCGTGCCAGTCATCAACACCGGCACCCTCGAAACCGGAAACCTCAAAGGCGCCGACCACGGCGCCACCATCTCGCTCATCCTCGACAACAGCGACCCAGGCGACGGCCCCCGCCTTCACCGCCATCCGTATGACGAGACCTGGGTCGTCGAGGAAGGCGACCTCACCTTCCAACTCGACGGGAAACAAGTGGCGGTCGGTCCCGGCGACATCGTTATCGCACCACCCCACGTGCCGCACAAGTTCACGAGCAACGGACCCGGCCGCTCGAAGCTCGTCTGCATCCACGCCAGCCCGACCATGGTCACCGAATGGCTCGAATGAAAGGGTCGCGGCTCCGGTTGCGCAGATGCGCTGGGGCCGCCGCCGCATACGCGCGCCGACGCCCTCGTTCGCTTCGCGTGTTGAGCGAATGACCACGAGTTCGGTCGTGCCGGTCGGCCTTCGAAACGGCATCGAGATCAACGATCCCCTGCGAGTCGTGCTCGGCTACCTCGAGAGCTGGCGCTTCGAGATCGGCGACCGTTCGTTCTCGTTTGAGGAAGCCGACCTCAGGCTGGCGAACCGAGGGGGCGCCCGCATCTCGGCGGCCGAGATCGCGGCCATCCTCGCGCGGCGCCCGACGATCCAACGAGCCCTTCAAACGATCGCTCCCGACGCTTCGCTTACAGGAGCGGCGACCTCGGTGCCGTGGCAGCCGCTGGGGCAACTCTTCGAGGCGTTCGCGGACATCCGAGGTGTCGGATTCGCCAAGATGACCAAGGCGCTTCACCCAAAGCGCCCGGCGCTGATTCCCATGCTGGACAGCGTCGTCCGGAGGTACCTCGCGGCCGACGACCCAGGAGACCAAGCTCTCTTCGGCGAGCGCGCCCTTGCACTCGTACGCGGCTACAAACGCGATCTCGACCTCAACCGGGTAGCGGTACGAGCACTCCGGCAGGAGCTCGTAAGGCGCGGCTACGACCTCAGCGAGGTGCGAATCGTCGATCTGTTGATCTGGTCGGTCGAGGTCCCGCCGCGTGATGAACGGTGTTCACCGACAACACCAGCCGCCGACCGCACCACACGACGAACGGGCACGAGTTCATCGTCGTAACCAGCCGAACTCATCCGCTGCGAAAGCGGCGCCGCAGGCACCGACAACGACACCTGCTGGACCTACGATGCGTGCATGGCAAGCCCGATCAAGAGGCTGCCCGGCAGAGCCGCGCGGCCGTCACGACTGCCGCGGTCAAAGAGCCTAAGTTCCCCATTCTTGGGGGCAGGTTTTGGGGACAGGTTCGGGTCTTCTCAAGGCTGCTCAGGGAGTCTCAAGGAGAGGATGGAAAAGGAGCGCAGACCGGCTTAAGCACAGGAAAACAAGGCGGGAAGCGCGCCTCCTCCAACTCGCCGACGCACCACGAAACCTCCATGGTAAGCAGGGTGTCTGCCGTGGGCTGCCACCCGTTGCGGAAGGTCCCCTCCCTGCGAAGGAGGAGGTCGACCTCCTTTAAAACGCCAAGTCCTGCGAACCCGAAGGCCCACAGGACTTGACGCGGCGACTCTGACACGCAGCATTCACGCCGTCAAGCCACACTTCTCTGTCAGCACAACCGCGCGCGGGTCGCCCGATGACGCGACACAGGCGGTCGTTGCGCACCGCTGCCGAGAGAACGCCTCGTCACCGACTCGGTTCTATCGACGATTGGAGTTGTGCACACCTCGTGGGAGCCATTGCAGCTGCCGCGGTTCCAGTCGCGAGCAGCGTCCGGCGGCCAAAGTCCGTCGAGCTCCTCGCTGGACTAGTGAAGCTCGGCCGCGACGGGGTCGACCCGCTTCTCCCTCAGGCGGCCCTCTCTGATCGTGCGTTCCATCTCCTTTGAGTCCTCCCGGTACCAGCTGCCGTCCTCGAATTGAATCGCGGGGTAAAGGGGCTGGCCGGTGCCCTCGATTACGACGGTGCGGTTCTTGGGACGCCAGGGCCCCCGCACTACCTCATAGACGATGCCTTGCTCGTCGAGCGCTTTTTGCACCTTCCAGCATGGGCCGAACCTCATCCTGTTCCTGCAGCGGTGGAGCTTCGCGGTCATGCCGACTCTCCTTCTATCGGAAGCCCGCTCCAACGATGTCACGGGGTGCGGCTGCGCGGGGAGGTCGCGCCGCCGACCGGCAACGAGGGCTGACCTCGCCGATTCCACCGTGATCGGCGCCGACAAGTTCGCGAGGGATGCGGTTTTGAGCGGCAGGGAGTTCTTCTTAATCAGCTGAACGCCCCTCAGCGGTCGATGAAGGTCGCATGGGTCGGGGATGGCGGCCGGCCGATCGACACTGCTACTCGCTCGGCCGGTAGTTCAGATGCAGGACCCCACTCTCGTACGCCTCTGTCCCGGCGAGTGCGAACTTCGCAGCGGGGCCGCCGTCGACGAACAGCCGCTGACCGGCACCGAGCGCCAGGGGAAAGACGAACAAATGCAACTCGTCGACAAGCCCGTCGGCGAGCAGCGCCCGCACGAGGGTGCCGCTGCCACTGACGTAGAGGTCGCCGTCGAGGCGCTCCTTCAGCTCCCGGATCGCGTCCGCCCGATACGGGCCGAGGATCGTCGAGTTGTTCCACTCGGCGCTCTTGAGCGTCGCCGAGACGACGTACTTCGGCGACTCATTCATGAACGGAGCGCCGGGATCGTCCTCGGCGGTCCGGCCCGACCACGCCGGCGCGAACATCTCGAAGGTACGCCGCCCCAAGAGCAGCGCCTTGCAGGATCCCATGATCGCACTGATGGCCTCCCCCATCTTCGGATCGAACGGGTAGTCCATCGTCCAGCTCGGCTCATCGAAGACGCCGTCCAGCGTGATGAACTCGTGTACCGCGATCTTCCCCATGATCGTCTCCTTGAGCGATTGATTCAGAGCGCGTCTGCTCGTCTACCTAGCCGATCCCGGACCGGAAAGTCATCGCCGCTCGATCGCCAAGCCTCGAGGCGTGTGGCCGCGATCGAGCCCTCTCTCGACTCGGAGAGCACCGAGCTAAGCCGGGCTGATATCCCAAGATGGAAAGCAAACAGTTGACGGAGGTGGAAGCCGATGGATGTCCAGTTCGTAGCCAGCGTCGCCCCGATCGTACGAGACACCAGGGCCGCCCGCGCCTTCTACGCGGACGCTCTCGGCCTGTCGTTCGAAGGCGGTGAAGGCGAATACCGGTTCACCCAGGAGCTGGACGGAACCAAGCACTTCGGGCTTTGGCCGCTCTCGGAGGCGGCAACAGCCTGCTTCGGGACGACGGAATGGCCGAGTGAGATTCCAGTGCCGCAGGCCAGCATCGAGTTCGAGGTCGCCGACGTCGCCGCGGCCGCCGATGAGCTGAAGGCCAAGGGCTACCGGTTAATCCACGAGGCTCGCACCGAACCCTGGAAGCAGATCACGGCCCGACTGCTGAGCCCCGAAGGACTACTGGTCGCCGTCTGCTACACGCCGTCGTTCCACGATCGCTCCG
>WNGE01007452.1_pt1 | contig 11905 bp, 11 predicted proteins | sample 5400651 | NCBI WGS metagenome assembly WNGE01 (sample SAMN13153370, study PRJNA577476) | soil metagenome | isolation source: 60 cm soil or saprolite under grassland replicate 2 | place: USA:California | collected 2016-06-15 | reverse complement strand
GCGGAGTTCTACACCACGGACCTGTCGGCGGGACCGGGATCCCTCCCGGGGCACTCCGACGCCGCGGCGATCGCACCGCCGGTGGCCCCCTCGCCCTCATCGACCCCAACCCCAGGAGCCTGAGCCATGAAGATCCTTCCTACGTCGCCTCGCGAACGGCTGCTGGTGAAGGTCATGGCGGGCGTGGTGGGGCTGCTGGTGGTCCTCCTCGCCGTCCACGCCATGTCCGGAGGGAAGGCGGCGCCGGCGTCCACCTCGGCTCCTTCGGGCCCGTTCCAGGCGCCGAAGCCGGCACCCTCGGCCCCCGGCCAGACCCACCACGGCAACCACGTGGTTCCCGAGTTCACGGGGGTGGACCCGTTCGTCCCGCTGGTGACCCCGGCCCCGTCCCCGGTCGAGACGACCGACGCCCCGCCTCCGGCCCAGCCGCAGACCGGTTCGACCACGGTGGTGAACGGGAAGTCGCTCCAGCTGGTCGGCCTGTTCATGGACAACGGAGTGGAGAAGGCACAGGTCACCGTGGACGGGGTCACGTACCAGGCGGCGCCGGGCGACACGTTCGCCGACGAGTTCGTCCTGGTGTCGATCGCCGATCCCTGCGCCAACTTCTCCTGGCAGACCTCGACGTTCACGCTCTGCCTGAGCCAGACGACCACGACCGGAAGCTGACCCGAGGCGGCGGGAGCGGGCGTCCCGCTCCGGGGATCGGTATCATCGGCCCCCGTGGACTTCGTCGCCAGACGCGCACGCCTCGCATCCCGATTCCCGGACCTGGGGGTCGAAGCGTTCCTGGTCACCCGGCTGCCGAACGTTCGGTTCCTGACCGGGTTCACCGGGTCGAACGGGCAGCTCCTGCTGGCCGCAGACGGCGGTGTGTTCCTGACCGACGGCCGGTACGGGGAGCAGTCCCGGCACGAGGTCCCCGACCTGCGGCGGAGCCTGTACTCGGGCGACTTCGGCCCGGCGTTCGGCCGGGCCCGCGCGGATCTCGGGGTGTCGCGGGTGGCCTTCGAGTCGGCCGGGCTCACCTACCGCACGTACACCACGCTGGCCGGAGACGGGATCGAGCTCGTGCCCACCATCGATGAGGTGGAGCGGCTGCGGTGGATCAAGTCGCCTCAGGAGATCCGATCCCTGGAGGCCGCCCAGGCCATCGCCGACGACGCCTTCGACCTCATCATCGGCAAGCTCGCCGAGGGCATGGCCGAACGGGAGGTCGCCTTCGAGCTGGACACGCAGATGCGCCGGGCCGGGGCCGAGGCCATGGCCTTCGAGACCATCGTGGGCTTCGGCGAGAACGCCGCTGAGCCGCATCATGGCCCGGGCGACCGGACGCTGTCCCGGGGCGACGTGGTCAAGGTCGACTTCGGCGCCGTGGTGGACGGCTACCACTCCGACATGACCAGGACGGTGGCGTTCGGCGAACCCGACCCGCGACTCCGCGAGATCTACGAGGTGGTCCGGCTGGCCCAACAGGCCGGCGTCGACGCCGTCCGCGCCGGCGAGGTGGGGGGGGACGTCGACCGGGTGGTCCGAGACGCCATCGGCCAGGCCGGGTACGGCGAGCACTACCCTCATTCTCTCGGCCACGGGGTGGGTCTGGAGGTCCACGAAGGCCCCACGCTTCGGGTGGGCTCGACCGACGTGCTGCCCGAGTCCACGGTGGTCACCGTGGAGCCCGGCGTGTACGTCGGGGGCCTCGGCGGGGTACGGATCGAGGACATGGTGGTGGTCACCGTCGAGGGATGCCGCGTCATCCCGCGGACCACCAAAGAGCTCCTCGTCCTCTAGGCGGGCCGCCGGGAGAGGACGTCCGAGAACATGAGCGTGTCGACGAACGACCTGAAGCGCGGGATGACCCTCGACCTTGACGGCACCCTGTTCCAGGTCATCGAGTTCCAGCACGTGAAGCCGGGCAAGGGCGGCGCGTTCGTCCGGACGAAGCTTCGGAACGTGAGGACCGGGGCCGTGATCGACCGGACCTTCAACGCCGGGGTCAACGTCGGGCTGGCCATCGTGGAGCGCAAGGACATGCAGTTCCTGTACCGCGACGGCGACGACTTCGTGTTCATGGACACCGACACCTACGACCAGCACCACGTCCCCTCGTCCATCGTGGGCGAAGCGGCGAATTACCTCACCGAGGGCTTCACCGCCATGGTGGCGATGCACGAGACGAACGCCATCGGGGTGGAGCTGCCGGCCTCGGTGGTCCTGAAGGTGACCCAGACCGACCCCGGGGTGAAGGGCGACCGGGTCTCCGGAGCGATGAAGCTGGCCACGCTCGAGACGGGCCTGGCGGTGCAGGTCCCGCTGTTCGTGGGGGAGGGGGACCTGATCAAGGTCGACACCCGGACCGGGGACTACCTGACCCGAGAGAAGTAGCGGCATGGGCGGGCGGTCCACGGCCTCCGGTCCGGGAAGGCCGCCCCGGGGACACGCCCGCCGCCGGGCGGCCCGCCGTCAGGCCGTCGACCTCCTGTACCAGGCGGACGTGATGGGCAGGCCCGGATCGGAGGTCATCCGGGAGTGGCGGGAGGCCGGCCGGCCGATCCTGCCGTACGCGGAGGAGCTCGTGGCGGGGGTGGAGGCCGACCTCGCGCGGATCGACCGTCAGCTCGGCGCGGCGTCGGAGGGCTGGACCGTGGCCCGGATGGCGGCCGTGGACCGGTCCATCCTTCGGGTGGCCTGCCACGAGCTTCGTGCGGGAATCCCCGTCGCCGTCGCCATCAACGAGGCGGTCGAGGCCGCCAACGAACTGTCGACCGAGGACTCGGGACGGTTCGTGAACGGGGTGCTGGGCCGGCTGGCCCGCTCGGCGGGATCCGAACAGCCCGGCTAGCCGGCGGGCGTGTCCTCGGCCTTGGTGTGGTCCTTGGCCTGGTCCTTGGCCTGGCCGGCCTCGCCCGCGTCGCCCTCCTTCAGGCCCTTGTGGAACTCGCCCTTGGCCTTGCCGAGGGACCTGGCGAGCTGCGGGAGCTTCGCCCCTCCGAAGATCACCAGGACGATCAGCAGGATCACGAGGAGCTCTTCGATTCCCGGCATCATCCGTCTCCCTGTTTGCCTGTCCGCCAGTCTACGCCGCCGGTGTGGGTTCCGCCCCGGTCCCGGCCTGCGCCTCGGCCATGGTCTACCATCCCTCGCCGATGGCGAACGGACTTCCCGACGGCCCCCTCCTGGGGGTGTGGGCGCACCCGGACGACGAGACCTACCTCTCGGCGGGGTTGATGGCGGCGGCCGTGGCGGCAGGGTCCCGGGTCGTGTGCGTCACCGCCACCCGCGGGGAGGAGGGTTCGATGGACCACGACCGGTGGCCTCCCTCGGAGATGGGGCGGGTCCGGGAGGCCGAGCTGCTGGCCTCGCTGGCCGTCCTCGGCGTCGACGAACACATCTGGCTCGACTACCGCGACGGGACGTGCGCGGACGTCGACCCCGAGGAGGGCACCCGGCGGGTCCAGGCGATCATCGAAGACGTCCGGCCTCGCTCGGTGTTCACCTTCGGCCCGGACGGGATGACCGGCCATCCCGATCACAAGTCGGTCAGCGCGTGGACCGCCGAGGCGTTCGCCCGGGCCGCCGCTCCCGGGTCCCGGCTCTATCACGCCACGATGCCACCCGACTGGGTCGAGCGGTTCGCCCCGCGGTTCGAGCCGTTCAACGTGTTCATGGATCCGGGAACCCCGCCCACCACGGCCCGGCATGAGCTGGCCGTCGAGTTCACGGTGCCACCCGATGTCCTGGCCCTGAAGCTGAAGGCAATCGAGGCCCACGAGAGCCAGGTCGAAGGGATGCTCCGAGCCCTGGGCGACGATTTCTTCCGGGAGGCCCACCGGGAGGAATTCTTCCGCCTGGCGGCCGAGCGGTAGCTACTCGGTCCGGACGGCCAGCGGGACCAGCCTCGCCGCCTCGCGTTCGATCCCGCCGCGATCCCCGAGCCTGGACAGCCAGGCCGGCGGCAGGCCGTCCAGACCGGCGGCGGCTCCGGTGAGTGCCCCCGCCACCGCCGCGTTCGTGTCCGTGTCGCCTCCCAGCGACACCACCCGGAGGAGTTCGGACGCGAAGGCCCCGCCGCGAGCGGCCGCCCCCAGGCCGATGCCCGCGGCGAAGAGGCAGAATCCCCGGTCGGGACCGTCGACCTTCCGGGTCGTGCCGGCCGCCTCGGTCAGGAACTCGAGCTCCTCCCCGCCGAGTCGATCCTGCACCGCGGCCACGGCATCGCCCACCGCCAGCTCGGCGGGGTCGCCCCGGACCAGTGCGGCCAGAGCCAGCGTGACCGCCACGACCGCCGTCCCGCATCGCTCGTCGTGGTGAGTGAGGGCCGACAGCCGGAGGCCGAGATCCGGCAGCAGGTGGGCGCGGTTCGCGAAGGCCAGTCCCAGCGGTGCGCAGTACATGACGGAACCGTTCCCCGCGGACACTTCCGGGCCGCGTTCCTCCCACACGGCCCGGGCCGCCTCGGGCGCGGCCACGCCGGCGGCCACCCGCCTCAGGACGCTCCGGGTCGTCGCTCCCACGTCGGGGGGACCGGTCAGGAACCACGCCAGATGCTGGGCCACCACGTCCTCTGGGTCGAAGCCGTCCCTCTCCGCGAGACTCCTTGCGAGGTTGCGGGCCATGGCGGTGTCGTCGGTGGTCGAGCCGGGCGGGAGGCCCATCCACGGGAGCTCGAGGGCGGGTGGGGGATGGGGGACGTCGCGGGCCCGTCGGAACTCGAAGGGGGCTCCGAGCGCGTCGCCGAGTGCGAGCCCGAGCATGCTCCCCACGACCCGGCTTCCGATGTCCACGGGCGCCAGGGTAGCGTCGGTCGGTGCGTCTGCACATTCGCGGGCGCGTTGACACGGTGCCGGCATGCGCTATGCTCGGCCCCGAGCAGAGGAACTTCCCCTTTAATTCCGGTCCCGTGAGGCCGGGAAGGAGAGGCAGGCTTTGACCGAACGCAGCGCTCCGCGCCACGCGCGGGGCGTTTGTTCTTCTCGAGCTTCCCGCGGCGCCCCGCCGGATCGGGGGCGCCGGTGACCTCCTTCGTCGAGCGGGGCCGGCTCATGGACGCGGGCGAGATCCGCCGGGCGGTGACCCGGATCGCCCACGAGATCGTCGAACGCAACAAGGGCGCAGGCCGGCTGGTGCTGGCGGGGATCGCCGCCCGGGGGGACGACCTCGCCCGGCGCCTGGCGGGCGAGATCAGGCGCATCGAGGGGGTCGAGGTTCCCGTGGGCGCCCTCGACATCACGTTCTATCGGGACGACATCGGGATGCGGGCCGAGGCTCCCGAGGTCCACGAGACCCGCATCAACTTCGACATCACCGGCACCACGGTCGTCCTGGTCGACGACGTCCTGTTCACCGGGCGGACCATCAGGGCAGCCATGGACGCGCTGGTCGACTTCGGCCGTCCGACCGCGATCCAGCTGGCCGTCCTGGTCGACCGGGGCCACCGGGAGTTGCCGATCCGAGCCGACTTCGTGGGCAAGAACGTGCCCACCAGGCGGGACGAGGATGTCCGGGTGCTGCTCACCGAGGTGGACGGCGAGGACGCGGTCGCGGTCGGGGTCCACGCGGAGAAGGAGAAAGCGAGGGAATCCGCATGATCAAGCACCTGCTCTCGATCGACCAGCTCTCTCGCCAGGACGTGGTGAAGATCCTGGACACCGCGGAGAGCTTCCGCGAGGTCGGCACGCGGGTGATCAAGAAGGTGCCGGCGCTTCGGGGCCGCACCGTGGTGAACCTGTTCTACGAGAACTCCACGCGGACCCGCATCTCGTTCGAGGTCGCGGCGAAGCGGCTCTCGGCCGACGTGATCAACTTCTCGACCAGCGGCTCGTCGGTGGCGAAGGGCGAAAGCCTGAAGGACACCGCGCTCACGCTGCAAGCGATGGGCGCGGACGCCATCGTGATCAGGCATTCGTCCTCGGGCGCTCCGTACACGCTCTCGCGGTGGGTGAGCGCCAGTGTCCTGAACGCCGGCGACGGGACCCACGAGCATCCGACCCAGGCCCTCCTGGACCTGTTCACGATCCGGGAGCACTTCCCCTCGTTCGACGGCCTCCGGCTGGCCGTGGTGGGCGACATCCGCCACTCCCGGGTGGCCCGGTCGCTGTCGTTCGCGGCCACGAAGATGGGGGCGAATGTCACCCTGGTGGGACCCCCGACCCTGATCCCGCCGGAGGCCGCGGGATGGGGGGTGACGGTGTCGCATGAGCTCGACCCGATCCTCCCCGCGGTCGACGTCTGCTACATGCTGCGGGTCCAGCGCGAGCGGCAGCGGCAGCAGTTCTTCCCCAGCGTCCGGGAGTACTCGCGTCTGTTCGGCCTGAGCCGGCGGCGGGTGGACCTGCTTCCCGCCGAGGCCCTGGTCATGCACCCGGGACCGATGAATCGCGGGGTGGAGATCGCCTCGGACGTGGCCGACCTTCCCCGCTCGCTGATCACCGACCAGGTCACGAACGGGATCGCGGTGCGGATGTCGCTGCTGTACCTGATGCTCGGGGGCGACGCGTCGCGGACGATCGAGAACGAACGGCAGGGGGCGTCCGTCCGCGAGAGCGAAGAGCAGGCCGTGCTGACTCCCGAGCTGCTGGAGCCGGAGGGAGCCACGCTTGGCTGACCGATTCCTGTTCCGGGGGATCCGTCTGGTCGACCCCGCCGCCGACCACGACGCCGTGGTGGACGTGATGGTGGAGGACGAGTCGGTGGCCCAGGTCGGCGCGGGGCTGGCGGCCGGGACGGCCTCGGTGATCGACGGTGCCGGGCTGGTCATGGCCCCCGGGCTGGTCGACCTGCACGCGCACCTGCGAGAGCCCGGGTTCGAGCACAAGGAAACGGTGGAGACCGGGTCCCGGGCGGCGGCGGCCGGCGGGTACACGGCCGTCTGCGCCATGCCGAACACCGACCCGGTGGCCGACAACGTGGCGGTCGTGGCCGAGGTCATCGGCCTCGGCGAGAAGGCCGGCCTGTGTGACGTCCACCCGGCGGGGGCCATCACCCGCGGGCTCGAGGGCGAGGCGCTCACCGACGTGGCGGAGATGGCCGAGGCGGGGGTGCGGCTGTTCACCGACGACCACCGCTCCGTGCAGTCGTCGCGGGTGATGCGGCTGGCGCTCGAGTACGCGAAGACGTTCGACGTCGTGATCTCCCAGCACGCCCAGGACGACGCCCTGACGGAGGGATGGCAGATGCACGAGGGGCGGTATTCGGCCCTCCTCGGCCTGACCGGCTATCCGGCGGAGGGGGAGGAGATCGTGGTCGCCCGGGACGTCGCGCTGGTCCGGCTGACCGGCGGCCGGCTCCACGTCACCCACGTCTCGGCGGCGCAGACGGTCGAGCTGATCCGCCGGGCGATGGAGACGAGGGTCGCGATGACGGCCGACGTGACCCCGCACCACCTCACGTTCACCGACGCCGACCTCGTGACGTACGACACGAACCTGAAGATGAACCCGCCGGTGCGTTCGGAGGAGCATCGAGGCGCGCTGCGGTCCGCGCTGGCCGAGGGGCTGATCGACGCGGTGGCCACCGACCACGCCCCCCACGCCCCCGAGGAGAAGGAGCAGGAGTTCGACCAGGCCCCGCCGGGGACCATCGGCCTGGAGACCGCCCTGGCGGCCGTGCTCACCGAGCTGGTCGAGCCCGGAACGATCGACCTCTCCACAGCGATCCGGCGGATGTCGGTGACGCCGGCCCACATCCTGCAGCTGGAGGAGCACGGGGGTCCGCTCTCGCCCGGGCGGCCGGCAAACCTCGTGGTGTTCGACCCGGCGGCCGAGTGGACGGTGGGAGAGCGGCCCTTCCGATCGATGGCCCGGAACTCCGCGTTCACCGGTCGCCGGCTTCGGGGGCGGGTTCTGTACACGATGCTCCGGGGGACGTTCACGGTCTGGGAGGGTGAGGCCACGCGGTGAGGGACGCGCTCCTGGTGCTCGAGGACGGCACGGCCTTCCGGGGCCGTGCCTTCGGGGCCGAGGGCGAAGCGTTCGGCGAGGCCGTGTTCAACACGGCGATGGCCGGCTATCAGGAGGTGCTGACCGACCCGTCCTACGCGAACCAGATCGTGACGATGACCTCCCCCCACCAGGGGAACTACGGGGTCAACGGGTCGGACGTCGAGTCCTGGCGCGTGCACGTGGCCGGGTTCGCCGTCCGGGACGCCAGCCGGCGGGCCTCGTCCTGGCGAGCTCAGGGATCGTTGGGCGAGCACCTGGCGGCGGCCGGCGTGGTGGGGATCGAGGGCATCGACACCAGGGCCCTGACCCTTCGGATCCGGTCGGCCGGGGCCATGCGGGCGGCTGTGTCCACGGTGGACCTGGACCCCGGGTCGCTGTCCCGGCGGGTCGGGGAGGTCTCCGGGATGGAGGGCGCCGACCTCGCCGCGGGCGTCTCCACGAGGGAGCCCTACCCGGCGTGGAGCGTCGTGGGGCCGGCCGCCACCGTGCACGGCCGGGTGTTCCGGGTGGCCGCCTACGACTTCGGGATGAAGCGCAACATCCTGCGGATGCTGGCCGAACATGGCTGCGAGGCAACGGTTTTCCCCGCCCGAACCCCCGCCGGAGAGGTCCTCGCCGGCGGCCTCGACGGCGTGTTCCTGTCGAACGGTCCCGGCGACCCCGCCGCCACCACCTATGGCGTGGAGGCCGTGCGAGGGCTGCTGGGGAAGGTTCCGGTGTTCGGCATCTGCCTGGGCCACCAGCTGCTCGGCCTGGCCCTGGGGGGCCGGACGTTCAAGCTGAAGTTCGGCCACCGGGGCGTGAACCAGCCGGTCAAGGACCTCGAGACGGGCCGGGTCGAGATCACCAGCCACAACCATGGCTTCGCCGTGGACCCGCGGGGCTGGCCCGACGCGGCGACGGGGGAGCGGCCAGTGGTGGCGACCACGCACGGACGGGCCGCCCTGACCCACTGGAACCTGAACGACGGGACCCTGGAGGGGCTGCGGTGCCTCGAAGTGCCCGCCTTCGGCGTCCAGTACCACCCCGAAGCGGCTCCCGGCCCCCACGATTCGCGGCACCTATTCGAACGGTTCAGGGAGCTGATGGCCGTTGCTTAGGCGCGACGACATCCGGACCATCCTCGTGATCGGCTCCGGTCCGATCGTCATCGGACAGGCCTGCGAGTTCGACTACTCCGGGACCCAGGCGTGCAAGGTCCTCCGGCGCGAGGGCTACCGGGTGGTGCTGGTGAACTCGAACCCGGCCACGATCATGACCGACCCCGAGTTCGCCGACGCCACGTACGTCGAGCCCCTCACGCCGGCCTCGGTGGCCGCCGTGATCGAGCGGGAGCGGCCGGACGCGCTGCTCCCGACCCTCGGGGGCCAGACCGCCCTCAACGTCTCGGTGGCCCTGGCCGAGTCGGGGGTGCTGGAGACGAACGGGGTGCGGCTCATCGGGGCGGGCCTCGACGCGATCCGGCGGGCGGAGGATCGGCTGGCCTTCCGCCAGACGATGGAGGCGGCGGGCCTGGCCATGCCGCCGTCGGGGCTGGCGGCCACGGTGGACGAGGCGCTGGACCTGGCCTCGGCCCTGGGGTACCCGGTGATCGTCCGGCCCTCGTTCGTCCTGGGCGGCGGGGGCAGCGGGTTCGCCTCGACCCCGGAGGAGCTCCGGCGCGTTGCCGGCGACGGCCTCGCCGCCAGCCCGGTCCACCGGATCCTGGTCGAGGTCTCGGTGTCCGGATGGAAGGAGTTCGAGCTGGAGGTGATGCGCGACGGCGCCGACAACGCCATCGTGATCTGCTCCATCGAGAACGTCGATCCGATGGGCGTGCACACCGGGGACTCCATCACGGTGGCCCCCGCCCAGACGCTCTCCGACCGCGAATACCAGGCCATGCGCAACGACGCCCTGGCTTGCATCCGGGCGGTGGGCGTCGACACCGGCGGATCGAACGTCCAGTTCGCGGTGAACCCCGAGGACGGCCGCAGGGTCCTCATCGAGATGAACCCCCGGGTGTCCCGGTCAAGCGCGCTGGCGTCGAAGGCCACCGGGTTTCCCATCGCGAAGATCGCGGCGATGCTCGCCGTGGGCTACACGCTGGACGAGATCCCGAACGACATCACCGGGCAGACCCTGGCGGCGTTCGAGCCGGCCCTCGACTACGTCGCGGTGAAGGTCCCGCGGTGGGCGTTCGAGAAGTTCCCGTCGGCCGACCGCTCGCTGGGAACCACCATGAAGTCCGTGGGCGAGGTGATGGCCATCGGGCGGACCTTCGCCGAGGCCCTGGGGAAGGCCTTCCGGGCCCTGGAGCGGCCCGGGTTCGACCTGGGCGTCGGGCCGGGGTGGTTCCCGCTCGAGGAGCTGGCCACCCCCACCGAGGACCGGCTCCTGCTGGTCCAGAGAGCCCTGGCGGCGGGGCACGGCGTGGACGAGGTGGCGCAGGCCAGCGGGATCGATCCCTGGTTCGTGGACCAGGTGGCGGGCATCGCGGAGCGAGCCGCGGACCTGCGGGGCCGAACCCTCGACACGCTCACCGAGGCGGAGCTGGGAGACGCCAAGCGGCATGGCATCTCGGACCGGCGGATCGCCGGGCTGACCGGGTCGGCCGAGCGCGACGTCCGCGCGGCCCGCCGGCGGGTCGGCGTCCTTCCCGTGTTCAAGACCGTGGACACCTGCGCCGGCGAGTTCGAGGCCCGGACCCCCTACCACTACTCGACCTACGAGACGGAGACCGAGGTCCGCCCGGGGACGAGGCCCCGCGTGGTCATCCTGGGGGCCGGCCCGAACCGGATCGGGCAGGGGATCGAGTTCGACTACGCCTGCGTCCAGGCCGCGTTCGCGCTCCGCGAGGCCGGGTTCGAAGCCGTGATGGTGAACTCGAACCCCGAGACCGTGTCCACCGACTACGACACCAGCGACCGCCTGTACTTCGAGCCGATCACCGTCGAGGACGTCCTCGCCGTGTGCGAGGCGGAGCGGCCCGTGGGCGTCATCGTGCAGCTCGGAGGCCAGACGCCCCTGTCCATGGCGGCCGAGTTGGAAGCCGAAGGGGTTCCCATCCTGGGGACCGGCGTGTCCGGGATGGACGCCGCCGAGGACCGGGGCAGGTTCGGCGCCCTGCTCCGGGAGCTGGCGCTCCCGGCCCCGGCCCACGGGGAGGCGGGCTCGCTGGAGCAGGCCCGGGAGGTGGCCGGTCGCATCGGGTATCCGCTCCTGGTCCGGCCCTCCTACGTCCTGGGGGGCCGGGCCATGGACATCGTGTACACGGCGGAGGAGCTGGAGCGGTTCGTGGCCTCGGCCGCCGAGGCCAGCCCACAGCACCCCGTGTTCATGGACCGGTTCCTGGAGGGCGCCATCGAGGTCGACGTCGACGCGGTCTGCGACGGCGAGGAGGTGCTGATCGGCGCGGTGATGGAGCACATCGAGGAGGCCGGGGTCCACTCGGGCGACTCCTCGTGCGTGATCCCGCCCCCCACGCTCTCGCACCCCGAGCTCGACCGGATCGAACGGACGGTGGCGGCCATCGCCCGGGCGCTCGGGGTCCGGGGGCTCCTGAACGTGCAGCTCGCCGTTCGGGACGACGTCCCTTACGTGATCGAGGCGAATCCGCGGGCGTCCCGCACCGTCCCCTTCGTGTCGAAGGCTACCGGCCTGCCGCTGGCGAAGACCGCGGCCCTGGTGATGGCCGGAGCGACCCTGGGCGAGCTCCGGGCACGGGGCCTGGTGCCACCGCACGGGACGGCCTATCGAGACCTCACCCATGTCGCGGTGAAGGCCGCGGTCCTGCCGTTCGCCCGGTTCTCCGGGTCCGACACGGTGCTGGGGCCCGAGATGCGCTCGACCGGGGAGGTGATGGGCATCGCCTCGGACCTGGGCACCGCGCTGGCCAAGGCGCAGGAGGCCACCGGCGCGGCCCTTCCCCGGCGGGGGACCGCGTTCATCTCCGTGGCGAACCGGGACAAGCGGGCGGTGCTCCT
>WNGE01025964.1_pt1 | contig 11907 bp, 6 predicted proteins | sample 5400651 | NCBI WGS metagenome assembly WNGE01 (sample SAMN13153370, study PRJNA577476) | soil metagenome | isolation source: 60 cm soil or saprolite under grassland replicate 2 | place: USA:California | collected 2016-06-15 | reverse complement strand
GCGCTGCTTTACCGATTTTGACAAGGCTATTGCGTCAAGTTGTGACATGATCCCTATCTCCCAGAAATAATAATTTGTTCTATGACTTCTAATACCCGAATCCCTAGTAAGCGACGGAAAGGTTCTATATTAAGTGCTAATTCTAAATTGTTTTCTTCGAGCATGGTGAGACTTCCGCCACGAAAAGATCGGAGTGCAGGTTCTATAAGCCCTCTCTTGATAAAGTTTGTATCTATATAGCCCATCGCATCAGATACTTTTTCTAAAAACTGTGCTCTTCTCTGTTGGAGGTCCGTATCGTTGTCATTACGGGATTCAGCAAAAGCTGCGATAAGGGTATGCAGAAGTTTACTGGTTAAGGTAATTCCTAATTGGCGAAGGCAAACATTACGAGCAAACAAACGTACAACCTTGCCCATCAGAAGAGGATCAACCCTCAGGAGTCTCCAGGCTGTTCTCATTAATAACTCTTCTGGTACTTCGCTAGTTCCGCCTAGTTGGCTTACAACTTTTCGCGCATCCATATCATTAGGACGCCAGCTTTTAAATAACATGCGAACGGCAGCCAGCCAGTGATCATCAACAACAGACCAGCGCAACCCAATTGGGGAAGAGTCATCAGATAACCACACCGGTAATATGGAACCGCCATAATCATGGGAGAATTGCTGAATGTGTGAGAGCCATCGATCACTCAGGATTGGCAATTGAAACCACCGTAACAATGCGGCCACCTCTCTTGGGTGCTGAGCATTATTCTGGTGTAGGACATCGCACCATGTACTGTACCACCAAGTTCCTAGGCGTACACCATCATATGCAACTGCAAAAATAAGAGGATTAGGAAGAGACGAAGGCAATTTCAAATACCAGGAAGCATTATCTACTTCGAATACAGTATTCTCCTGACCCCACATACAGAGTGTACCATCCTCATTCCAGACAACCACCCGATATTTCTCGTCCAGTTCTACTGGATGGGTAAGATGTATAGCAAGGTTCGCTGAATCAGGGCTAGAGTTGCTACTAATGTCATTTATGAGCCCATGGTCGATCACTTCACGAACAAGAGAAACATCTTTATCAAGAGCATTGTATGGCCCCTGACGCAATCTTAAAGAGGCTCCTAAACCAGCTAAAGATCCAATAGGTCGGGGAGCATAATGTGGGCGTCCTACCCAAATATCACCTTCCAACAATGCCCATTGCTTAATATTCGGTCTAAATATCTGTATTGGTAGCGTTTTAGCTTGTTCAACTGTCATAGTTATATCAGGTTTGAGCACTGTCCACCCCTGCATAGATAGCAACCCAGCCCCAATAATCGCTAAATTGAGGGCACGAGAAACCCGAGAAAGGGAAGCGTCTTTTCGGATACCAAGCGTAAAACAGAGTTCGGCGATATGAGAGCCATGAAAAAGCATGCCTGGATTTATAGCAATAGATTCGGTGATAACATGCTGTGCATCTACCTCTATGAAACCTATAGCTTTTGCACTGAGTCGAACATAGGATAAGCTTGTTCCTTCCGGGTAATGGATCATCACTTGCACAGAGTCACCAAATGACACAACATTTGGAGTTTTGAAGAGTGATACATCTACCGAACGCGCCCACCGCGCTTCTTCACCTTTAGAACCCTTCTTCGAATTAGGCTGCCAAAATATTTGTTCCTCGAGTTTCACATTAACGGATGACGACCAGCCTTGTCCGATTATGGAGAGTTTGGTTCCCTGAGTATCGAGTCTATACCAATGAGAAGGTTCAGGCAAGAGGACTAAATCTTGTGCAGTAATAATGAAGTATGTTACCTCTGAACGCATCACATCCTGCCATGCATCAATACGTTCTCCTGTAGACGCACGAAACACGTTGATCTCATCATTATCATTCCAGAGAGTTAAAGTGAGACTGGATACAAACTGGCCTGTTGATGAGATAAGAGTAGCCACAAGCAACGGAGCAATAATAGGCAAAATAATTTCCTCAGATGGATTAAAGAGGTATACTCCGTCGTCACTCCTGCGCAGTTGCGCACAAATATGTTCGGCCACTGTAATATAGTAAATCGGTTCTGATAGATCGAATTTTGCAATATTGGATATACGGCATACAAATTGGGGAGCCCCTGGTAGATTCCAACGCAGAATTGGCTCATCCAGAAATGGTTCAAATGCATCCTCTATCCCTGAAGTACGAATCTCTCTTCCGTCTCCAAGTTCAATTCGAGCAGTTGCTTGAGCAGCTAATTCGTCAAACCACTCTGGTAGTACCCAGGGATTTCTCGCAAGTATCGTTTTTAATTGTTCAAGTTTGATGTTGCTACGTCGAAAGTTACGCAGAGCGTCCCACAAGGTACCAAACGTTTCACTACGCATTTGACCTGCTAATAGATGCTGGATTGCTTGCGTTCCTCCCTGACCAATCAACCATTCCGGAAGCCTGCGTAAAAAACCTCGATACGTAAAACCGAACTGCAGATAAACAGTATCAAACCAGTTTTGTAAGCCTTCTATTCCAAAGACATGACGGAGGTTGAGCCAATGCGCTGCTGCTTCTACTGCATCATTCGCGTATAGTAGACGCAGGGTGCTTTTGGAAAATTGCTCTTGTGGAAATGTAGCCCATAGAATACCTTCTGTAGCATTGCGGCGAGCGTTTTCTGCTATAAATAATAGCAGAAGTGAACCCAGAGCCGCCGAACGCGAACACTCTCGAGTTCCAATACGAATACCTCTCCATGGTTCCACCTCTAGCCATAAATATACTGTGATCCCGCTGAGATTGACTGCCCAATGGCATAACCATTCAATATCATCATCGTCAATTTGAAGTTCAGCCAACGACCATTTATTTGAGATCAACCTCTGTTCTTGTGCTCTCTCCAGAATAGCATCAACTGCATCGTATACTGTTTTTTCTCCTTCACTAGAGGATATACCATTGAAGACCTTCACTTGCCACGCTCCATTTCAACTTTCCTACTGCATCTCTACCCTTTCCTACATCCCCACCCTCGGCCGATACTGCACCGCCTCCGCAACATGGTTCGCCATAATCTCCTCGTTCCCCGCCAAATCCGCAATCGTCCGCGCCAACTTCAGCACCCTATGATACGCGCGCGCCGACAAATGCAATTGCTGCATCGCCGCCTTCAGCAACCGCTCCCCGGACGCATCCGTCTTACAAAAGTCGCGCACTTCCGACGGCCCCATCTCCGCATTGCAGGTCATCTTCGTTCCACTAAAACGCTGCAGTTGTCGTTCCCTCGCCTCCTGCACCCTTATTCTGATCGTTTTTGAATCCTCAGCATTGCGTTTATCGGCCAACTTCTCATAATCGACCCGCGGCACTTCAATGTGGATGTCAATGCGATCCAGCAGCGGACCACTGATACGTTTCTGGTAGCGCATAATCGAGGAGGCCGAGCAGCTACATTCCCTGACCGGGTCGCCGAAGAAGCCGCAGGGACAGGGATTCATCGAGGCCACCAGCATAAAATTGGCAGGATACGTAATAGTTCCCTGCGCCCGCGATATCGTCACCACTTTATCTTCCAAAGGCTGGCGCATTACCTCCAGCACATTCTGCCCAAATTCCGGTAATTCATCCAGGAACAACACTCCGCGATGCGCCAGGCTGATCTCGCCGGGTCGCGGGATACGCCCTCCGCCAACAAGTCCCGCGTGACTGATAGTATGGTGTGGTGAGCGAAATGGCCGCTGCAGTACCAGGGGCATATCCGAGGGGAGCATCCCGCTCACACTGTATATCTTCGTGACATCGAGGGATTCTTCAATGATCATTCGAGGGAGAATAGAGGGCATCGAGCGCGCAAGCAGCGTCTTTCCCGATCCTGGAGGGCCGCTCATCAAAATATTGTGAGCGCCGCTCGCCGCCACTTCTAAAGCCCGCTTGACGTGTTCCTGTCCGCGTACCGCCGCCATGTCCTGCCCATAGGCAACCTGGTCGATATTTTCGAGAATACGAGGATCAGGGATAAATGGCTCAATCAGCCGTTCACCGTTGAGGTGGGCAATGAGCTGGCCAAGCGTCTCTACGGGATAAATTGTCACCCCGCGCAAGAGAGAGGCCTCCATGGCATCGTCGGCTGGCACGAATACAATGTTCACGCGCTTTTCACAGGCCAGCGCTACCATAGGGAGAATACCATTGGTATGCCGAAGACTGCCATCGAGAGACAGCTCGCCTAGAAACAGGCACTCATCTATAGACTTTTCAGGATTGATCTGTCCTGAGGCTAACAAAACCCCTATGGCTATAGGAAGATCATAGGCTGGCCCCTCTTTGCGCAGGTCTGCCGGGGCCAGGTTGGCAGTGATCCGTTTGTAAGGGAATAGGCAACCGCAGTTTTTGATTGCCGATCGTACTCGTTCTCTGGATTCATTGATCGCAGCGTCAGGTAGTCCAACAACATTGAATGCCGCGAGGCCATTCGATATATCAACCTCAACCTCGACAAGCGCACCTTCCAGGCCAATTACCGCACAGCTTTGCACCTTTGCCAACATAATTCTTGACCCTCCTCACCATATTTGCCCCGCCATTATGCCTGAATACTAGTAAAATAGCAATAGCACATGACTATGCGTTCAAATGTGGTCGCCCTTGCAGTGGGCCTGCAAGCTCAACGTTTGACATGCTTACAACCTGCGTGATACGATTTTGCTTGACACCTGGGCTGACTTACCCACTGTCACTGTAATCCTGACTATTCTCCCTGGTCACTCGTAGTTGCGTGATCAAGTGACGGATATGCATTTAATGCGCTTCCGCAATGGAGCGAATCGTCTCCGCTAGTGCTACATGTGAGTGTTTAATAGAATGAATCGTAAGTATCATCGTTGGTATAGTCCTTCCCTAGAGCGAGACATGGAGTTGTTGGTCTTTGGCCATGCTGGTGCTCGAGTCCTAGTTTATCCTACGTCGATGGGCCGTTTCTTCCAATGGGAAGATACAGGCATGATCGCCGCGCTTGGCGATCAGCTTGAAAACGGCGGACTTCAGTTATTTTGTGTGGATAGTGTGGACGGCGAAAGCTGGTATGACAAAGGGCGGCCACCGGCTGAACGAGCGTGGCGACACATCCAGTATGACCGCTATATCCTGAATGAAGTCCTACCGTTTACCTCCCAGCATAACTCTAACCCTTTCCTGATCACTACAGGTACAAGCTTTGGAGCGTATCACGCCGTCAATTTCGCCTTTCGCTACCCGTACCTGGTTGACCGCGTGATAGGCATGAGCGGCCTCTACGATATCAAACCCTTCACCGGCGGCTACACCGACGACAATGTGTATTTCAATAGCCCTAACGACTTCATGAAGAACGAGTTCGACCCCGCACGGCTGGAGGCGCTGCGACATATAGACATTATTATTGTTATCGGTCGCGAAGACTCCAACTACTCAAATAATGAGTGCCTTTCAAGTATCCTTTGGAGTAAGGATATCTGGCATGCTTTTCGCATCTGGAATGGTTGGGGTCATGATTGGCCCTATTGGCAGCAGATGATCCAAAAGTACATCGGCGGTCACGATTGACCGGGGAGAAGCATATGACTCTTAAGATCGGCCTGTTTGTCGGACGGGAATGGTCCTTTCCACCCTCCTTCATCAATGAAGTGAACAGCCGTGACGAGGACGTGGTTGCCGAGTTTGTCAAGTTAGGCAGCACACGTATGGACGAGCCATGTCCCTACACGGTGATCATTGATCGTATCTCGCATGAGGTACCATACTATCGCCTCTATCTCAAGTATGCAGTCCTTCAGGGTGCAACAGTCATCAACAATCCCTTCATGTGGACATCGGACGACAAGTTCTTCGAGGCAGCCCTGGCCACGAAGCTAGGAGTCGCCAGTCCGAAGACGGTGGTCCTGCCAAACAAAGACTACATTCCCGGCATCGACCACTCCGAGAGCCTGCGTAACCTCATCTACCCGCTGGACTGGCAAGGCGTCATTGACTATGTCGGCCTCCCCTGCGTCATCAAAGACGCGCTTGGAGGAGGTTGGAAGGACGTATTCATCTGCCATTCTTTAGATGAACTACTGCACCATTATAACCAGTTTGGCATTCGTACGGTCATCGTTCAGGAATTCATTGAATGGGAACAGTACGTACGCTGTGTCTGCCTGGGTCAGGATGATGTGATGCCGATCAAGTATGATCCCCATGAGCGCAAATATCATGTTGAACACGATCATCTCAGCCCTGAGCTTGGTCTTCGCGTCGTAGAGGATTCGTTGAAACTCGTCCGCGCGCTTGGGTACGATATGAATTCCGTCGAGTGGGCCATTCGCACGCTGACACCTTTTTATTTCGAGTGGGTAGTCAAGCACATGGCCGACATGGCTATCCGCCTCGCGAAGCAACCGCGCCCCCAACATCGCAATTTGCGCTGGGATACCTTTCTGACAGCTAACCGGGATCGCTTTGATGATAACCCGATACAGGAGACCTCAACTACTACATAGTCGGTTGTCGGCTCGTAGGGGGCCAATTAATCGTGAACCCAATTTATCGCGCCTAGCGCCGATTATGCAGATTGACAAATTAATACGGACACCTTTTTCTTGGAGGTATGGTCATGTCACTACGAGAAGCCATTCAACGCTATCACGATCTCCTCACCGACGAACTGGGCAGCGCGTCTTATGCACAACTGGAGGATCAACAGCGCCGCCGTGGGCTTTTCTTCGGCGGGCGACCGCTCAGCATTGTTCTACGGCCCCGCTTTATGACGCCAGAGCAGTATCGCTTTCTCCAATCGCGGGTGCATATCCTGCTGCGTGCCTTCGACAAGGCCTATTACACCGCCATAGAAGATGCGGCCTTCCGCTCCCAATTCGGTCTGCTCGACTGGGAAGAGGAGCTTGTACAGCACACCCCTGGCTTCCGCGATCCCAGTCCCACCTCTCGCGTGGATACGTTTTTTGTCACGGAGCGCGGAGGCCTGCGCCTGACGGAGTACAACGCCGATACCCCCGCCAGCCCGGCCTACAATGATGCCCTGACAGAAGTGTCCTACGGCCTGCCCGTGATGCGCGAGTTCCTACGTCAATATGAAGTTCGCTCCTTGCCAGCACGCCACAGTGTGCTCCATGTTCTGATGGATTCCTACCAGCAATGGGGCCACAGCCGCGAAGCGCCACGCATCGCCATCCTCGACTGGCGCGAAGTACCCAGCTACAGCGAGTTCCTGCTCTTCGCGGAATACTTCAAGTCGCAGGGACTGGAATGTATTATTACCGACCCGCGCGAGGTGGAGTACAAGAATGGCCGTCTTGTTGCCGGAGATTTCCACATCACGCTCATTTATAAGCGCGTCCTCGTCAGCGAACTAGTAGAACGTGGCGGCATGGATCACCCGGTTGTACGTGCTGTACGCGATGGGGCCGTATGCATGGTCAATCCCTTCAACTGCAAAATCCTGCATAAAAAAGCCAGCCTGGCAGTTCTGTGCGATGAGCGCAACGCCAGCCTCTTCAGCACCGCTGAACGGGAGGCCATCGAAGCCCATATTCCGTGGACCTGCCGTGTCGAGGAGCGCCAGGCTCGCCACCACGGCAAAACAGTTGACTTGATACCATTCATTCTGGAGCACCGTGAGAATCTCGTACTGAAACCAAACGACGAGTACGGCGGCAAGGGAATTGTGCTGGGCTGGCAGACCGATTTCAGCAGTTGGGAGGAGGCAATACGCACCGCGCTGTCTGAGCCGTACATTGTGCAGGAACGAGTCGCCATTCCTATTGAACCGTATCCTTTACTGATAGATGGCCACGTGACGTTCGTTGATCAGATGCTGGACACCAACCCACTCGTTTTCTACGGAGACTACGTGGACGGCTGTCTCTCACGCCTCTCATCCGAGGCACTCTTAAACGTCTCAGCCGGCACCGGCTCAGCCGTGGCAACATTTATCGTCGAAAAACGCTAAAAAGGAGAGATCATTATGAAACCGCCATCGCTAACCATTGGCATCGAGGAAGAATACCAGATCATCGACCCGCAGACGCGAGAATTGCGGTCCTATATTACCGAGATCTTGGAAGAAGGCAAACTAATCTTGCTTGAACAGGTCAAACCAGAGCTACACCAGGCAATGGTTGAGGTAGGTTCTTCCGTATGCCAGACCCCAGCAGAGCTACGAGTCGAGTTGGTGCGCCTGAGACGCGCCATTATGGATCTGGCTGCAAAAAACAACTTGAAGATCGTCGCCGCCGGCACCCACCCCTTTTCCTCCTGGATGACCCAGGAAATCACCCCTCAGGAGCGCTATATGGGTGTTAAGCAGGACATGCAGGAACTGGCCCAGCGCATGTTGATCTTCGGCACTCATGTTCACGTTGGGATTGAGGATCGCGAATTCCTCATCGATGTCATGAACGTCATTCGTTACCTGCTGCCTCACATCTTGTGCCTTTCCACCAGCTCGCCCTTCTGGATGGGCCGCACCACCGGCTTGAAATCCTACCGCAGCATTATTTTCCGCAACTTCCCCCGCAGTGGCATACCCCGCATATTCCAGTCCTATGCGGATTACTCGTACCTTGTAGATACACTGGTGAACACAAACACCATTCCCGATAGCAGCAAAATTTGGTGGGATGTTCGCCCGAACCATACCTACCCCACTCTGGAATTCCGTGTCTGCGACGTTTGCACTCGTGTTGACGAGGCGATTTGCATAGCTGCCATTTTCCAGGCCATCGTTGCGAAACTCTGGAAACTGCGCCGCGACAACATGACTTTCCGCGTCTACCCTCACGACCTGATCGAGGAAAACAAGTGGCGTGTCGTGCGCTATGGCCTGGACGGCAAGTTGATCGACTTCGGTAAGCAAGAGGAATTGCCTGCTCGCGACCTGATCCGCGAACTGATCGAGTGGTTCATCGGCGATATCATCGATGAACTGGGCAGCCGCCAGGAAGTGGAGTATGCCTATCGCATCCTGCAAGAGGGATCAAGTGCCGACCGCCAGTTGGCCACCTACCAGCGCACAGGTGACCTGAAAGCCGTGGTCGATCAACTGATTCAAGAAACAAGTGAAGGGGTACTGGGTTGAACAAATAGATTGCAGAGCTATGAATTGCTCTCTGTCTCCTATTCTTCCACCTCTTTGCTCGAGAGAAGCATATTGAGGATATTGAATTCGTGGGACATGAACAGGTATTTGTCGGTAAATATCTTGCGACGAGCCTCGCCAAGGTTGAGGCTGCGGAACACGACAAATGGAAACGCGTCATAGCTACTGCCAATGGGCAACAGGCTATCTGCTGGGTAAAGAGTACGAACGTATGTGGCAAGTAAGGAACGGAAAGAATGCTCTTGCTGCTCCTCATATGCTTGTTTCTCGTTAAAATACGTCCGCAGTGTGTCACTGGCGAGAAACGTCACAAAGGGCACGGCATAATGCTGATCTGCATGGTCGCTTTCCTGCTCATAGTGTGGGATTTTCTCCTTCGCCATCCTCTTGAGCTGTTCGATGAAGGCTATCGCATCTCGCATGACCATTTGCACGTTTTCATGATAGCGTTGATCGCGACTCAAAGCGTACATGTTCGCCAGTAGATCTTTGCCAGTCTCCTTCTGCTCAAATAGATCTTCGATCTCCATCCAGTATTGTTCCTGCATGGAATACTCACTTATCGGTACAATTAAAATCCCTCCTGTTAGATATCCTCTTTCAAGTGGAGGCCACTCTAAAAGATGCTGAAATCCTTTTCGTGCTGCATCGGCAAAATCCTCGGAAAAGGTAGGAATCAGTGAAAGATAGGATTGTCTTACCTGCTCACGCTCGTCATGTTTTTGCCGGGTGGAGGTAGGCACAAGGCGAATTCTTGCGTTGCCTAAGATACGTGTCAGGCTGGCAGATACATACCCTAAGCGTTTATCATCCCAATAGCGATGCGATAACGATTCTAATTCCTTGATGAGCTTACCAATGCGCCCGGTAAAGGTTTCTCCAGCCGCGAAAACCGACTTACCGCCGATAGGAATCATCATGAAACGCTGGTTAATGCCAATTTTCCCGCTCCCTTCAATGCGTGTCATCATGGAGGTTTTCAGTATTAGCAGTACATTGAGCAAGTGGAGCATACTTTCACGCATAGATAATTCCCGGTCGGCAGCCTCAGTATAGACCACGCGATCGGTAAGATAAAATGTGAGGCTTTTCTCTTCCTGGTCAAGATCGCCCCCTCGCCCACGATAGATCACTTGCAATATTTCCATCAGATTTTGCTCGATTTCAAAATGAGGAATATCGACCAGGATATGCGTGGCTTTCTTAAATGATAGCCCCCGGCTGGCCGATGCAGTCATGAACACAACCTTCACCCTGTTCTGATTAATTTCTATGTCCTTTTTATCTGTTTCGGAAATATTGGCATGTATCTCTAAATAGTCCTCGTTTGGCTTGAATGCACCATTACGTATCTTGCCGATAGCCTGGATAAGCAGGGCAAGACGCCGTTTATCCTGTATGTAAACAAGAATCTGGGGGGGATTCGGCTGCTCTAATACCGCCAGAATATCTATAACTATCCGGTCTTCTAAGGTATTGCGGAGCTGCTTGCTCCGTTCTTCAAAGGTCTCTTCGTCGTATTGCAGTGCATCAACCCCGATCTTATAGGTAACATGAAGCTTGCTGGCAGGATACGCATTCGCGTTGATGACAACGGCCTGATCCTTTTTAAAGCGAAACTCCTCAAGAGACAGAGGTGGGCACGTGTGTTGAGCAGGAACACGGCGAAAATATATTTTATTTGGCTCATAGGTGGTTTCCGAGAGATGTTGCTGTATGATCTTTGGATCGACAATGGAGGCGTCAGCAACGATAATCTTGGCATTGATACCATGCGTAGGGCCAAACAGCTCATGGTTGTGCATAAAGGTATGGAGACCATCAAGAAACTCTGCTCCACTTTCATCGCCGGTGACCTCGTCGATCATCACAAAGAAATGTCGAATGGTCTGGCCAATTTTGCTCATTTTCCCCGGAATAACTCCGCTCTGCTTGCTATACGCCCCCTGAAAGATTTTCTCTAAATGCCGTAGCGTATTTGAGCCATTTTTAGTGCGTTTGAGTGATTGAATAGCTACTGTTGCCACAATAGCGTTCGCCAGGGGTTTATCCAGGGTTGCATAGATCGCCCGGCAGAGGCTATCCAATACGCCGCTAATCCGTTCTCCCCGATCAATCAACAACCCTTCCTGAATTTCTTCGAGGTGACGTTGACTGGTTTTCTGTTGTTCTGCCTCAGCACCTTCAGCAAAAATAAATTTTACTCCATGTTCTTGGAACGTATCCTGGCGTTTGTTTGAATAATAATGCACAGTCGGTTTCGCATTGTTATTGCGAATAATGACAGAGTTGGCGGTTAGCGCGAAGAGATCACCACAGGGCGGAAGTCCGGTATCCTCCCGAAATTTTCTGATAATATCCAGGTTAACTTGCTTACGCGGGCTCACATACAGGAAAAGGAAACCTTCACCTTGCTGTGCTCGGGCTTTTAGAAAATTGACAATAGCGGTGGTTTTCCCGATGCCAGGATTGCCGGTCAAAAAGAGATATGGCGTGGAGCTGGCAAGTTCACGTTTCGTCAGGGCCGCGTGTATATCTAAAATGTTCTTTGCCTGATAATCAGTTTTGTCCATCCTCTGGAGTAGATCTGCTCCCAGAAGGTCTGGAGCAAGCACCGTACGCGTGTTGATAAACCCGCCAAGTGATTCAGTGTGATCAAGCCAGTGCATGCCATCACCCTGATCAAGCAAGTGGACAAGGTCAGTAATAAACTTTCTCCCATCAAGAAAGCCTTTCGCCGCGGCCTTTTGGATGGTGTGTAAGACGTGACCACGCGCTTCGGCAATGTCCTG
>WNGE01007449.1_pt1 | contig 11907 bp, 8 predicted proteins | sample 5400651 | NCBI WGS metagenome assembly WNGE01 (sample SAMN13153370, study PRJNA577476) | soil metagenome | isolation source: 60 cm soil or saprolite under grassland replicate 2 | place: USA:California | collected 2016-06-15 | reverse complement strand
TGATCCCTAGCCCCACTCGGGGCTTCGGATGCCCTTGGGCGCGCGGCGCCGCACGACGTTCACCCCCTTCTTCCCAGAGGAGCAGCGACCTGGGAACTGGCCGCCGTGATCCAGCTTCGGTTCACCTGGGTTGATGGATCGGGGCAGATCGTAAACTGAAAGCCAGCCAACCATAAACTGAGGACTGAGAGCTGTCAACCTCAGTTTAGAAATGATCGATTGACTATCAATCTGGGTTGAGAGGTGGCTTACCGACAGCGTCGTCTGGCCGCCGCCAAGGGGCAGTTCCTGCCGGCGAAGCCGCTGCCTGGCCCGGGATGGCCCCGAGCCGGGGGGGTCAGGCGACCGGTCGGCGGTCGGGCCGGCGGCGCGGCAGGTCGGGCCGGCGGCGCGGCAGGTCGGGCTGGCGGATCGCCGGCGGAGCCGAGGCGATCACGCTCATCTCTCGTTGATCGGGCCGGTGAGGTCGTCCGGTCCAGGCAGGGCCTGGCCCCGGTCGAGTTCGTGGGCCAAGCTGTCGGCCACTACGAACGCGCCGTCGAGGAGCCTGTGAACCGCCGAGTGGTAGTCGCGTTCGCGGAGCTGGCGTGTGTGCTGTAGGACCGAGGGCCGCGCGGACTTCAGCATGCCGTGCGATTAGCCTCGATTCTCGGTGCGGAATTTGAGTTGAGGTCGGCCGGGGCTGGCTTTGTCAGCGGGGTGGGAAGCGGAAGCGCAGGGTGCGGCCTTGCCACCAGGGGATGGGAGCTTCCAGGTCGGCATAGCCTGCGTCGATGAGCACGGGGTGGTAGCTGCGCAGATTGAGCGCGCAGGTCACCTGGTTGTCGGTGATGTGCAGGGTGCCGCCGGTGTCCAGGAAGTGGCGCCAGAGCTTGTCGGGGGTGGCGGTCTGGTAGCGGGGCAGGCGGCGGGCCAGCAGCCGGTAGAGGTTGCCGGCGATGACGGTCAGGGTGGTGTCCAGGTCGACGTTGAGCGGGATGGCGCTGGACAGGGCGTCCAGGTGGAACCCGGCGATGTAGGCGTCGAGCTCGTTTTCGATCAGCATGGGTTCGGCGTAGCGGCCGAACAGGTCGATGGCGGGGCTGGTGTGGTCGTTGCTGATGAGCAGGGTGGGCTGGTCGCGGCCGATGTTGGTGATGGCGATCTGGCGGACGGGGGTGTGGATGCCTTTGAGTTTGACCTGGTCTTGGTGCAGGTGGGGGTGGCGGTAGCGGCCGGCGCGGTCCAGGCGGGCTGGTTTCCATGCCGAGGCGGGCAGGGCGGCCAGCCGGTCCAGTTCTTGTGTGCCGCGCTGCCTGAGGGTGAGCCAGCGGATGCCCCGGCCGGTGAGCTCCTCCAGCACGGTGTAGGTGGTGAGCTGGGAGTCGAAGACCAGCAGGCCGGGGTCTTGGCCGGTGGCCTGCTGCCAGTAGTCGGCGAAGGCGAGGATCTCGCGGGCCTGTTCGGTCTTGGTGATGTCGGCGTTGGCGTAGACCATCTCGGCTGAGGTGTGGTCTTGGGCGAAGAAGGTCAAGACCGCGCGGGTGCGCTGGGAGCGGCGGGGCACGTAGTGGCGTTCGAGGATGGTGTCGTCGCCGTGGTGGCGGATGGCGTGGAAGTCCAGGTTGAAGCCGGCCTGCCCGGTGGCCAGCCCCAGCGGTTGCAGCGCGCCGACCAGCCCGGCGAGCAGTTGCTGGTTGGACTGGCGGCGGACCCGGTAGGAGTAGCTGCCCAGGTGGGTGGCCTTGGGCAGGGCCGAGAGCCCGAGGGCAAACGCCAGCCCGGCGTCGTCGGTGAGCGCGCCGAGGTGGTGGATGCGGGGGCGGCGGGCGCACTTTGCCAGCAGCAGGCTGGCGATCGACTGCCAGGCCGACAGCGCCGTGGTGGACGGGTAGCCGGCCTTGCGGACCAGCTCGTGCAGGCCAAGGTCGGCCATAGCGGGAAACAGCAGCAGCAGCCCGGCGTGATCACACGGCAGCCGGGCGCCGGCGGGCCAGGTGGTGAGCTTGGTGGCCTTGACCACCTCCAGGCGGGTTGGGCTGCCGCGGCGGCCCTCGTCACGGCGGGGCAGGCGGGGTAGCCCTTCGGCCTGCAGGACCTGCCAGACCGTCTGGGCGGAGACCGGCAGGCCGTCGGCGGTGAGCGCGCTGGCGATCTCGGTGATGCTGTGGTCGGCTGCGCGCAGTGCAAGGATCTTGGTGCGCAGCTCGCCGGTGGCCTTGCGTGGTCCCTTGGGCCCGGGCTTGGTGTGGGCGAACAGTTGCAGCTTGCCCGAGCGCAGCAGGGTGGCCATCTGGTGGACCGACGCGGTTGAGTAGCCGTAGCGGTCGGCCACCTGCGAGGCGGGCAGGTCCTCGACGAAGTAGGCGCGCAGCGCCTCGTAGCGGCGCTGTTGGCTGCTATCGGGCTCCAGGAAGTATGCTGCGCCTGGCCTCAACCGATCTCCATGAGTTTCTTACTCGGATGATGGTGCTGGATTCTACTGCATCCGCGAGGCACGCGATGCGATAGACCATGACTTTGCCTGTCAACGGCGGGAGCATGGATCCCAGAACCGGGTGGGGTATGCGGCGATGTCGCGATCCAGTTCTGATCCTCGCCGTTTCTCAGTTCAGTTAGATCCATTGAGTTCAGGCCCGCATGTCTGGTCGCCGACGCCACGACCAGGGCATTTGCGGACTCAGCAACTCCCAACGGCACAAGAGGCGGGCTGAGCCCGCCTCCCGTGAATCGAGGTCAGAGATCGAGACGTCCTGTGCCCGCGCTGACGAGCAGGTCGCGGGCGCGTCGACCCACCTGCCTGGCCTCCTCAACCGGAGCCTGGCGTACCTGCAGCGCGTCGAACACGTTTACAGCATCTCGTAGTGCGGGGGCAGGTTGACCAGGCTTTGGAGGTACGAACACGACTTCCACATCAACATCGCGTTCGACCGCAAATGTGCTGCCATCAGCAAGAGTCGCCGTTCCTCCGTGTTGCTGGACATCTCGCACTGTCCATCCCCATGCCTTGACCTGCTCGGCGAGGAACTCCTGATCTGGAACCTGGAATGACCAGGTCTGAGTCAGTTGTAGGACATGCCCATTGGTGACAGCGAAGTCGAAGCGCTCCTGGTGATGCTGAGTTTCCAGCATCACCCGCTCTCGGAGATTGGCCCCCCTCCTGACTCCATACTCGCGGTAGGCGCTACGGACGGCAGCTAGGGCGGCGTGCTTCTTCTGGAAGCGGTACTTTCGCTGGGCGGGGTCGATCACGACTTGGTCGAAGACACGATCGAGAGCGTCATCGGCGTTTGCCGCAATCATTGGCGTCGGCGGGCTGAGCTGCACGATGTTGCGGTGCTCGGCATAGAGTTGCTCGAGCCATGCCTCAGAAAGCTCCACCCCGTCAAACAGCAGCCTTTCTGTGGCCGTCTCGTACTCGTCGATGTCCCGCCCTACCCGATCCAAGAAGGACCAGACGGCTTCCAGGGCCTTATTATCGTCGATGGCTCGCGCCCGGACTGGATTGTCGATCTGCCGAAGCTGCCACTCAGAGGAGTCCTCACTCCCGACGATGGCGCCGACGTTGACGAATTCGCCTCGTGCAGGGTCGGGGACGAAGCGAACCACCGAATACACGAATCTCATGGCGTGCCTCCGTTCAGCGCTCGAAGCCTGGCCGCTACAGCCGGCGCCCGCCGCTCGAGGAAGAACCCCAGAGTCTCCAACTCGCCATCTGATACCGGCCAAGAGGCGGGTACGGAAGACATGACTGGGACGATCTCATCCCTGACGATCGTGTCGAGCCGGTCGGCGAAGGCAGCGAGTGCATCACTATCAAGGCCGCTAGTCTGGTATCCCGGCAGATGGGGTTCGTCGACTCGAGCCAGGAGGGCCGCCTCGCTCCATGCGGGGCCATCAGGTAGATACATGCCGTGGTCATGGCTATAGAGCTTCCGATCGTCGCTTTCGCAATGAAGCCACTGATCGTCCGCCCCCCAACACCAGTCATAGAGGGCGAAGACGCCAGCGTGGCGCCAACGGTTGTCATCCCGCTCCCTGTATTCAAGCTGGCGTACCTCTTGAGCGTCACTGACGGCCAGCGACGCATGTGCCACGCCGGGCTCGAGCTTCGCACTGGGCCGAAATTCCCACCCGGCAAGTTCCTTGGGGATGCGGACCACAGCAACCTCACAGACAGGTGCAGCAATAAGGGCGCCTACGCGGCCCACGACGTTCTCGGCAATGAGCACTCTCGGACCTTGGAGATTGTTCTGCGGCTTTACCCACCAGCGTCGCCGATCGGACGCGACCGCAAGAAATGTCCCGGAACCACCGCTCGGGCTGGCCACGAGGGGTTGCTCGATGACCAGCGCATCGGTTGGGTCGATCCGTTGAGACACTAGGCCTCGCCAGTCGTCGAGTTCAGCGGCCATCGTTGCCCCGTGTCCTAGCCCCGTATCATGCAGCACCTATACAGCACCCCCGCCGCCCGTGGTGCGGGCGGTCTCACCCCATGCGAAGACGACAGCTTAACCTAGGCCCCGGACGGCGCGGCAGGATTGTTGCCGGACGGATCTGGACATGAGGCCAGGATCGAGGTCAGCGACGCTTACCGGACGGGTCGCTGCGCTGGTTGCTGGTCCACAGCGCCTGTCTGTGGGCACCGCGGTCGGCGACGGGCGTGTGAATGCGCTCCTACTCTAGTGCGAACAAGGGACATCGCCTACAGGAAGCTCTCGCCTGGTCGTGTTCGAGGTTGGTCACGCGGGCGGCAACGCGGCGGCGAAACTCGGCGCTGACATCGGCGGCCTCCAAGTTGAGGAGATTGCGAGTTAGGAATCCCGAAGCGGCTTGGCTAGGTACTGCTCTCTGGAAGCCCGCCGCCGACCTGATCGCCGTGGAGGCGGGCTGCCTGTTATGTAACGATGTCCAGCACAGCAAGGCTAGGTGGGAATCGATGCTGCTGACCAAGATCCAGGCTCGGGACTTCCTGTCGTTCGACCAGCTCGACATGGAGGTAGGTCCCGCGTTGACCGTCGTCACGGGTCCAAACGGTGTGGGCAAGACGAATCTGGGCCGGTGCATCGACGTGGTCCGCGTGGTCCTTGCACATAACGTCAACCCCACCCAGGGTGGTCGGCTTGAGGTCTATCAGAGTGCTGGCCGCCACGGCTCGGGTTCGTTTCGCGTGGCGCTGGGCCTGACGCTCGATCAGCAGTGGGAACGCGATCTGGTGCGGTCCTTCGTACAAGCCGCGTTCGCCTGCGGCCGCCTACCCTCCAACGGTCCGTCCCAGATGACGCCGGCTGACCTCGACACCCTGGTCCGGACCCTGCTCATCGAGGACTCGCTGGCGCCACTGTGGTCGGGGACCTTGCAGCTGCACTACGACGCCGGGTGGCGCAACCCCTGGTTTGCGGCCTGGGAGTTCCAGCACGACCGCCGGACCTGGCACCTTTGCTTGGTGGGCTCCGGTGCTGGCCAGCTACGGGCCGGCGAGGCCGAAGCGGTGATGATCCCGGCGGGGGCGGTGCTCGACCTCACCCAGCGGCTGGCCCCAGCACAGGACCCCAACGCGCAGGCTTCGCCGGCGACCGATGCGCTAGTACCGGACGAGATGGATCTGCGTGCTGCTCTGCCTGGTCCGGGGGAGGCGATGAGCGTACGGATCTCCTCGCCTACCGATATGTCCAGCCCTGTGCCGGCCAGCCTGCGTGAACTGGCCACAGGTCTACACGTGCTGGACTTTGACAATCGCAGCTTCGAGTTCGTCCAGGTCATGTGGGAGGTAGTCCGCCGGGGAGTCGTGCTGACCGACAATCGCCGGGTCCCCTTCAAGCGCAGGTTTACCCCCGCCGACCTCGATCGGCCGCTGGACCTGCGCGATGGCGGCAACGTTCCTGCCAGGCTGTACCTGCTCAGGAACGGCTCCGCACCCCAACAGCGCCGCTACGACCAGATCACCGACACCTTCGAACGACTAACCGGACAGCAACTCGGCTTGCGCGCACGCCACGAGCCGCCCCACGTATCCAAGGACGGGGCGACCATCATCGAACCGACCGTGGTGTCCGAGCGAGGGGAACACCTCGTGGAGTTCTCCGGCGCGGGCGTGCAGGAGGCGCTGGTGTTAAGCACGCTCCTGCCGGGCGAGCCCGGCCGCCTCTTCGTGCTCGACGAACCCGCGGTCAACCTCGCACCCACCGTGCAACGCCGCCTGACCGCCACTCTTCGCGGTGCCGGCCGGTGCCTGGTGATCACCCACAGCCCTGACATGGTCCCCATCGACCAGCCCCACGACCTGGGCAACATCGTGCGGCTGGCCCCAACCACCGAAGGCCCGAACGTGCTGCGGGCGGGCACCCTTGACCGCAAAGCCTGGAGCCGGTGGGTATCACTGCTCGAGCCCACCCACGTCCGGGCGCTCCTGTTCGCCGAGAAAGTGATCCTGTGCGAGGGATCGACCGAGGTCGGCGCGCTCCAACGATGGTGGAGCCACCCCGCCCGCCCCGGCCCGCCAAGCCCGGAAGAAGCCAACATTCCAATCATCAGTGTTGGGGGTGATAGCGGCTTCGGCGCATACATCGAATACCTTGACGCCTTCGGCGTGCCCTGGGCGATCGTCACTGATGGGCCCGCATTGCGCCCGACCAGCAAGCTCGCCAAGCAACTACGCAACCACAAGCACCTGCCGGCACCCGAGCCGGGCTCGGAAAACGACTTCGAACGGTGGCGGACCTACTGGCAGTCGGCAGGTGTGTTCAGCTTCGCCGACCAGTTCGGCGATGACGGCACCAAGGCCGGTGAATTCGAAGCGCTCCTCAACCGCGTTGACGCAGATCTGCTCGCCAAGGTGCAGGGCGTGGTCGGCGCGAGCAAGAAGCCGCAGGTCGGCGCGCTCTTCGCCGCCGAACACCCGACTCCACCGTCTGAGGTCCTGGCACTGTACGAGTCAATCATGCGGTGGTTCGGGTTTCCGCCCCCCGCCCAGCAGACGACGACTGCACCCCACACGTAGATCTGGGGCTTGCGCTCATCATGTCGCCGGCAAGCTCCCGACCATCACCATCTCGTCCCAGTGCCTGCCTCGCGCTTCAGTCATTATGCGACTGCCCAGTCATATCAGCCGGCTTGCGCTGCAGCCGGACTCCACGGCAGTGTTCGGCTCGTACACCACGTCACGGGACACGGCCGTGTGCTGCCGAGTACGCGTCGCGGCGAGGTAGCCTTGCGTGAGCAGCGTATGGGCGCGCCTGCGCCAAGGTACACACAGGACATCTGCCCTGTAGTGTGCGACGGGCTGCTGGACCTTGATGGGGCCGATCCCTGCGACCCCACGAAGCCGGACGCGCGAGGTGGGTTGTCTTCGGTGGAGCGAGGATGAGCGAGATCGAGGGGCCAGCGCCCACGCCGGACCGCTTTGAAGGTCTGCCGCGGGAGCTGTCCGCGCAGCAGCGGGCTGTGCTCTCGGTGTTGGCCACCAAAAACCAGCGTCTGGCAACCATGTACCTCGGAGCCCAGTACGTTCTACGGCAACATGACAATCCAGACCGGATGTCACTTGCGGCGCATGCGATGCGTGAAGTTATGGAGAAGCTGTACCACTACATCGACGTGCCGGTTCCCGCGAGGCCCCCGAGCATGAAGGAAAAGGTGCGAGCGCTCCGCGAGGAGTGGGCGCGTGTCGCTGGCGAGGCCGAGCAGGCGATCGAGATCAGCGGCCGGTTACGGAGATTCTTCGCCAAGACCCGCGAATTCTTCGACTGGTTCGACCACGACCACCCAACGCGCCGGAAGCGCATAGTCCTCATACTCCGCGGTCTGGACCCGAGCGGCCAATCATTGCCACCGCTCATCGAGGATCGGCATGTCCATGAGTGGAAGGACTGCCACGAGTTCTTTGAGGCCGTGGCCCACCACGGTAAGCAGTGCCCCGAGGAGGAGTTGCGCGCCAAGACGGATGTCGTCGAGCGGCTGCTGCTCGATCGTCTCCGTCCGCGTACGTTCGAGGACTTCACAGCGCTGGAGGCGATCATCGAGGAGGGGGAGAAAGATGCCTAGCCGCGAGACCGTCCGCAAGGCGGTCGCGGCGATCAAGCGCCCCGCCGATTACGAGTACTTCTTCGACAGGCTCCAGTCGCCCGCGTGGATCGAGCCGCTACGGCAGGTGGGCTTCTTCCGACACCCGCCCGAAGCTCAGCGCGAGGGTGGGTACATCCGCTTCCCACTGTGGCCCGAGTCCCGGTACTTGGTCCGCATGGCACCACTGGAGCCGCGACCTGTTCTTTCGGTGCTGCTCGAGATGCCGGACACCGAGAACGTCCGGGTACAGGAAGACGTCATCGATGCGGCGCTGGCAATGCCCCCAGCGGTCGCTGCACGCCTTGTCCCACGGGCTGTCTCCTGGGTCGACTCGCCCTACCGGCTTTTCCTGCCTGAGAAGCTCGGAAGGCTGGTTATTCGCCTCGCGCAGGGCGGCCTGCCGCAGCCGGCCCTCAGATTGGCCGACGCGCTGTTGAGGCCGGTTGCTCCGGATCAGGAAGAGGGTTCTAGTAACGCCACATATCCCCGGACTCCGGAGCCACAATCTCGATACCGCGCCTGGGAATACGAGCGAGTAGCCAAGGCGGTTGTGCCTGCCCTTGCGGCCGTCGATCCAGCCGGCACGCTCACACTGCTGTCAGAGCTGCTCCAGCTCGCAGTCGAAATTACAGTTCCTGACGCCACGCCTCCACAGGACTTGTCCTTTGCCTGGCGTCCCGCGATCGAGGACAGTGACCAGAACCACGCCATCAGTGGGGCTCGTGACGTCCTCGTCGACGCTCTGCGCGACGCGGCTTGGGCGTACGTGACGTCCAGCCCGACGGCGCTACCGGAAGTTGTAACCGCTTTGGAATCGCGACCTTGGCGCATCTTCCATCGCATCGCGCTGCACCTGCTCACCTCGGAGCTTGATGTCGGGTGGAGCCTTGCGAAAGAACGGGTCCTTGACCGGAGTCGCGTCGATGACGTGGACCAGCATCACGAGTACTGGCTGCTCGTCCGTGCGGCCTTCGAGCGGCTGCAGCCAGCAGAGCAGCAGGCCGTGCTCGACGCCATCGAAGCAGGCCCGGACGCCACGCCTGAAGAGGATGCTGAACGCTACGTAGAGGTCTGGCGTCTCCGAAGGCTGGCCATCCTAAAGGATGTCCTGGACTCACGGTGGCGCAACCGCTACGACCAGCTCGCCGAGGCGCTCGGCTTCGAGCCTGAGCATCCCGAGTTCCTAACCTACACCGGCGCTGCGTGGGTTGGGCCGACCAGCCCTAAAGAACGCGATGACTTGCTCGCCATGCCGGTCGACGACGTCGTCCGCTTTCTCAAGGAATGGGAGCCGGGCGGCGACTTCATGGCTCCATCCCCCGAGGGGCTCGGACGTGCGCTGGCAGCCGCGGTGGCCGCCGAGCCGGAACGCTTCGCCGAGGCCGCCACGCTGTTTCGGCACCTCGACCCGACCTACGTCCGGAGCGTCGTCCAAGGTTGGCGAGATGCGATCCGCGAGGGGCGCTCATTCTCGTGGGCTCCCGTGCTTCACCTCTGTCAGTGGGTGACCGAGCAGGGGTCTGATGACACGCTGGATGCCGAGGGCTTGGACCGCGACCCCGGCTGGCAGTGGACGCGTCGCGCAATCGCTGACCTTGTGGGTGCGGGTTTCGCGCAGGGGTCGTGCGAGATTCCCTCTGCGCTTCGCGATCAGGTGTGGGCAGTGCTGGAGCCACTCACCCGCGATCTGGACCCCACGCCAGAACACGAGAAGCGCTACGGAGGAGCGAACATGGATGCTCCAACGCTAGCGATCAACACCACGCGCGGCGAGGCGATCCACAGCACGATCCGCTATGCGCTGTGGATGCACCGCGCGACCCGGGCTGCTGGTGGCGAGGCGGCGGATGTTGACTTCGACGCGATGCCGGAGGTGCGGAGCGTGCTCGACGAGCACCTTCGAGTCGAGGTCGACCCATCGGCAGCGATTCGATCGGCTTATGGGCAGTGGTTCCCCTGGCTGGTGCTGCTCGACGAGCAATGGGTCCAAGAGCGGCTTGGCGACATCTTCCCTGAGGACCCGCAACTCGCCTATCTGCGCGACGCCGCATGGGAGGCGTACCTGGTCTTCTGCCCTCCCTACGACATCACCTTCGAGATCCTGAGAGCTGAGTACCGCAAGGCAGTCGAGCGGCTTGAGGAGTCAGCGTCGTCAGACAACCGCCACCCAGGTAGTCCCAGGGAGCGGCTCGGACAGCACCTCATAACGCTTTTGTTGAGGGGGAAGATCCGGCTCGATGATGAGCTAGTCGTCCGTTTCTTCGATCGGGCGGGCGAAGAGGTCCGCAAAGACACACTGGCAGGCGTGGGAGAAGCTCTGCGCGAATCGCCAGACCTCCCACGGGAGGTTGCCGAACGCGCTATGACGCTCTGGAACACGCGACTTGCCGCGGCGCGGGTGCAACCTGAGTCCCATCGAAGGGAGTTAGCTGCCTTCGGGGAGTGGTTCATCTCGGCCAAGCTGCCGGATGCGTGGACCCTGGAGCAGCTAATAGCCGCGTTGAAGCTGACGGGTGGGAAGGTCGACGGCGACGACTTGGTGCTCGAACGACTTGCCGGGTTAGCGGAGACACAGCCCGCGGCAGCAGTCGAGGCCCTTCGCTTGATCGCAGAAGGCGACCGAGAAGGCTGGACGCTAGTTGGATCAAGCGACAACATCCGCAACATTCTGGCTACAGCCCTCTTCTCGAACCAGCCCGACGCACGCGATGCTGCAACGGATCTCGTCCATATGCTCGGCGCGCGTGGATTCAAGGACCTGCGCACGCTCCTTCCCATCGGCAGCCAGGACAGGCGCGGCGCCACACCTGGGCCTAGCTCGCCCCAATGAGGAGGCAGGCATCACTTGAGAACTCACCTCAGCGTCGGCTCGTCATCGAGGCCAGCACAAGAGCCAACGCCACCTCCGGCCGAACAGGCCCAGCCTGGGGTCGCCCCATAGCCGGCTCGCCAGACTCAGCGTTCGACCCAACTCACAGACGACTACGCACCCCCGCGCGCTCAGCGGATAGAGGCCCTGCAGTAGCCGTCGCGGAGGACCTTGCCATGGTGGCCGGGCAGCCGGATGACCGGGCCATTGACCAGCGGAAGCGCTGCTGGTGGGGTGTTCGGATTGTGGCAAGTTGGGTGCACCCCAGCTTGCCACAATCCTGCGATGATCGGGCCGGTGGTCGTGGTGAGGGCCTGACCCGCCACAATCCTGGCCTGGTGCCTTGTGTTCGACCTGTCGGCCGGTGCTGCGGCCACCACTGGCCAAGCACCGGCCGAGCAACCGTGACCTGATCGGAGCCTGTTCACCCAGACCCATCGCAGGACTGTCCGCCCGCTCGGCCGGCGCGTGCCATCCGCTTGAGCGCCCGGCCGAAGGAGATGGCCGTGACCACGATGGCACACCCCGGCGCCACGCGCGTGACCGTGGGGGTCGATGCCCATGGCGATGTCCACGTCGCCCACGCCAAAGATCAGCTCGGCCGCCGCCTGGACACCGTCAGCGTGCCCACCACCCCCAGCGGCTACCGTGACCTGCTCGCCTGGGCCCGTGGGCTCGGCGAGCTTGACGCCTGGGGGGTTGAGGGCACCGGCGCCTACGGCGCGGGGCTGGCGCGGTTCCTGCGCGACCACGGTCAGGTGGTCGTGGCGGTCAACCGGCCCGACCGTGCCGCTCGTCGGCGGCGTGGCAAGTCCGACCCCCTCGACGCCGAGGCCGCCGCTCGCGCGGTGCAGGCTGGCGAGGCGACCGTCCTGCCCAAGGCCGGCACCGGGCAGGTGGAGATGCTCCGCGTGCTGCGGGTCGCCCGTGCCAGCGCCATGAAGGCACGCACCCAGGCGATCAACGTCGTCAAGGCGCTGCTGGTCACCGCCCCC
>WNGE01017595.1_pt1 | contig 11908 bp, 22 predicted proteins | sample 5400651 | NCBI WGS metagenome assembly WNGE01 (sample SAMN13153370, study PRJNA577476) | soil metagenome | isolation source: 60 cm soil or saprolite under grassland replicate 2 | place: USA:California | collected 2016-06-15 | reverse complement strand
GCTTACCTGCCACGAACTTGTCAGTCCTGCCTTTCCCTATTTCGGCTTCTCGTGCTGCCACTCGTAACGGCACTTGCCGTTGTCGCAGCGCAGCAACGTGAACAAGCCGATCGTGAACACTTTCTTCATCTTCCCGGTGCCGCATTTCGGGCACCTGTCCCCCGGTTTCACCGGGAACCCAGGTCCCGGTTCAAGGCGTCCCGCAACGCCGCCAGGTCCGGGACGCTGGCCTCGCCGAGGACAAACCGGACAGCGTCACGAAGAAACGCCGACCGGGACGCCCCTGACCGGGCGAGGAGCGCGTCCAGCGCCGCGGCCTGTTCACGGTCACGGTCGTGGTCAGGTTCACGCCCGGTTCGTACGGGTGCTCACCCACGGCCCTGCGGTGCTCCCGGAACAGCCGGGTAGACTCCCGCCAGTTCGCGGACCCGTCTTGCTTGTAGTCCCCTTGCTTGCATTCAAACCGCCACAAGCCTGCGTCGGTGAACCATTTCGTCGCCGTGTGCATGTCACACCTTCCTGATCTTGTTCAGCTGCCCTATGTCGCAGTCCTGCCACGGCTTGTCCGTGCGGACGCGGAGCATCACCGGGTGCCGCAGCCGTCCGCCCGCGGTGACCCCCTGCGCGCGGCATTCGATCACGGTGTGCAGCACGGCGGGGTCCAGGCCCCCGCCGTGGAGCGTGATCAGGTCCCGCCACGCCGTTTTCAGGTTCCCCACCGACCCGACCGCCACCGGCCTGCCCGACACGCCCAGCACCGACACTTCCACCGAGCCCACCTTCCCGGCGTTCGCGTCCTTCCCCGGCGTCCACCCCGACACCCAGGCGTCCACCGTGTACGTCCGTTTCACTTTCAACCACAGGCGGGTGCGTTTCCCCGGGTAATACCGCCCCGCCTCGGCTTTGATCATCACGCCCTCGTGGTCCTGGTTAAGGGCCCGCCAGATCGACCCCCGCGTCGCGGGCCACTCCGGGGCCAGCTCAACACGGCAGTCCGGGTGCCGGCCGCGGACCATGCGCACCACCTCGGTCAGCATTTCCCGCCGCTCCGCGTACGTGCACGACGTCGCCGGGTCACCGTTCACGGCCAGGATGTCGAACGCGATGAACCGGGCGAACCCGTGCCCTTTCCGCATCTGCGTGGCGATGGCGTCCTCGGGGGACGAGTTCAGCAGCCCCGTGACCGTCGACCATTTCGGCTGCCCGGTGCGGGGTTTCGGGCCGGTCATCTCACCATCCAGCACCGTGCCCGCCAGGCCCGTGTACACCGCGTCACGCAACGGCGGAAAATTGTCGATCACACCGGGAATGTTCCCCGACAGCTCATTACGGCGGGCACCGAACGTCAGCGTGTACCGCCACCCGTCATACTTCGGCTGGATGACCCGTCCTTTGCCGAGTTCGTGCCCGATCAGCGCGAACGGGTCCTCGGCGTCCCACCGGACATCACCGGAAATGTCTTCGGCGTACATCACCGTGTCCAGCCGCGCCCGCCCCGTGCTCACGGCAACTCCCCGAGTTGGTATCTTGCCCATTTGCGGTAGCCGATGTCGTCGGCGTCGTCGGCGTCGTCGTTGCCCCAGGGGTGACCGGCGAGAGCCCGGTCCGTTGACGGCGCCGTGATCAGGAGCGCCATCGCGTAATCCGCGGCGTCCTGCGCTGCGGCCTGCTCCCCGGTCAGCCGGTGACCGTCCGCGGTCCAGACGGTCATGACGGCCCCCCGAAGATGCGGGTCACGACCAGGTCCCACGTCGCCACGGCAACCCGGGCACCGTAGTAGCCGGTCACCCAGACCGGCCACCAGAGCGCGCAGCCCAGGGCACCGTTCCGGCCCACCGGATGGTAACCGCGTGTCCGCCGGGGGTGACACTCCGATTCCCAGCCGTCGGGGCACGGGGTTTCACCCCAGGTTTTCCACTGGCGGCGGACCAGTTCCCGGGCTGACAAGACCACCCCGCCCGCGTACACCGACACCGCACCCGGGGCGATCACTTCGAGGCCGGTCATAGTTCCGTCCCCCGGTAGGTGCCCTGCAGCCGGTACCGCCAGTTGATCTGATCCGGGAAATCTGGCAGCGTCACCGGCGGCGGGTCCGAAAGCGCGCTGCCCTGCCCGCACGACACGAGCACGGTCGCGCCCAGGTCCGCGTGCCCCAGGTCCTCGTTCCGGTAGATCGCGATGCCGTCCCCGCGGGCCAGCCACCTGTTCACCGTGTCCACGACTTTCGCCGCCCTGGAACCAGGCGCGTCGTTGCCGTACTCCTCGCGGAGCATTTCCCTCATGTCCGTGGCGGTGTACATCATGACGGCACCGCGTGCGTGGCTGACTGTGTGGTGGGTTTGCGCATACAACCATTATCTCATATATGCACGAAGTTTTCTACTCGGGCTGCGGCGGCGGGGACAGGGTGACGTGGCCCGTTGCACGGGCACTTGCACCACAGCGGGCAGGTACGGTGAATACCCCACTTGCACTTGCCGCACCACCCAGTCATGTCAGTCACGGAGCATCGCCCAGAACAACGAGAAGATCGACCCGGCGATGCCCAGGATGATCACGCCGGCCATGATGGTGGCCACATGACCCGGCACGGTTTCCCGGTCCATCACCCCGGGCCAGCGGTGCACGAAATACGTAAACGGGCCCCAGGACGCCACGGCTAGCAGCAACGGCTCGATCACCCGCCGCCTGACCAGTCGCACGCTGCGCGCAGCGGACCGGCCCAGCTCAGTACGAAAAGCCCGATGCCGGGCCGCCCGGGGCACCAGCCCGTCGATCACCACAGGCGGTTCCCGCAGATCCGCCACCAGATACTCCAGGCGGCCCAGCGTCACGCCAACCGTGGACGCCGGGCCGCTGCGGGCATCCCATTCCGCGCGGGTGAGCTGCCCCCGCGCGTACGCCTCGTTCAGCACACGGCAGTATTCGTCGCGTTGCTGATCAGTAGCCCGCAACCCGGACCGGCCCGGCCCTGAGCGATTCTCGTACTTAGGCATAGTTCCTCCTGGTGGTGGCAGGTAAAACCTGGCCGGGACGCCGGCCCCTCGCAAAGTCATGACGTCCCGGCCAGGTGATCGGTTACGGCTGCAGGTAGACGCCGAAGTTGTGCCCACCGTTCCACAATCCGTGCGGGATGACTTCGACCTTTCCTGTTGGCGTGCCGTCGTTGGTCATGAACACCTTGCTATGCGTCCACCAGGCCGAAAGGCCCGAGCGGAACCCGCCGTAGGTCGTCAGCTTGGTTGCCCTGAACGTCCTCAGCTTCGTGGCGTTCGCTGGCGGCGTGTAGGTCCCCGCACTCTGGCAGGGCTCCTGACCGAACTCGGCCCCGACGCGCGCTTGCGTGTACTGCGTGGTAGGCACGCTCACGTCGGTGAAGTGCGACTCGCCGGTCGTGTCGTCCACGGCGGTGAGCCGGACCTTGCCGGTGGTCCGGTTGTAGAACTCCTTGATCGTCACCAGATTGCCGGCCACGGCCCAGCCGTTGGGGCCGAGCGAACCAGCAAACCCGGTGAACGGGCCGGGGCATCCGCCCGCGTTGAACTCGTTGGCCCAGCTCGCCGCCCACACCCCGGAAGCCGTGGTTGTGTTGAAGCTGAGCACGAGCCACGTGTTCTCGCTGGAGATGAGCTGGACGCTGAGCCCGACACCTCCGTTGTCAGCTCCCAGTTCACTGTTGAACGTCGTGGCGTCGGGGAGCCTGAACGTTGTCTCGATGTACCGGAAACGGGCTCCTGTAGCCGCATACCCAGCCTGCTCAGCGCTGAATACACGCGGACCCGTCGCCGCTGCTGCTGGGGCCAGGGCCGCGGCCCCGAACCCCAGGACGCTCACCGCGACAGCGACGAGCCTCCAGATGATACTTCGCATGACGAAGCCTTTCTTCTTGCGTACTCCCCGGCCGGATGACCGGGCAGAGTCTGGGACCCGGCCGGGTTCATGCGCACGGAGATACGCACGTGCCCCGGCCGGGGACTTTTGCGCGGATCAGGAGGCGATCCCGCAGACCTCACGCACGATCTTGATCAGGCCGATGTGGGAGTCCTGCGGCGTCAGGAGACGCCCGGCCATCCGCTCGGGCTTGTCCGACCCGGTCTTGTACCAGTCCATCTCGGTGCCTGCGTTGACGAAACCCCAGGCGGTGTCCCTGATCCCCGCGCAAGTGTCGGATTCCAGGATCGCGGCGAACTGCTGGCGGGCGCCATCCGCGTTGTTGTACCGGCGGACGGTCCACCCGGGAGCCTCGGGGGAAACGCCGATCGGGATGAACCTGTCCAGGGCCTCCTGTCGCATCTCGCGGTTCATCTTCGTGATGGCGAGCTGCGTGGCGAAGCCCTCCCACTCGTCCCAGTCGTGCTGGAGCCCGAGGATGGCCTGCACGGCCTCGTCGAGACGTTCCCGCCAGTTCTTGTTGTGCCGGAACGTGAACACGGTGTGGTTCTTGTCAGCCTGGGCCTCAGCGGCAGAGCAGGTGTTCCAGCACACGATCCGGATCGACGTGGACTGGGCGCGGCAGCCCGCGACAGCTTCGTTGTTGTTCGTGATGGCGAGGAACGGGTAGGTGAGCGACGGGTCACCGGGGAGCCGGATGGGCTCGTCGAGACGGACGACAACGGCGATCTGCTTCCCGCCGCGCATCACGATCACGGTCTCGTACGTGACCTTGCCGGTGCCTTTCTTCCCGCGGCGCTTCGTGACCACGGCGGCGCAGATGGCCTCGGTGATCTCGCCGAGTTCCTTGTGGTTGATGACCTGGTACTCGTCGCTGGCGGCGCCCAGGTCAGCTCCGGTGTCGGACCGCAGGATCAGCTGGCGGCCCTCGACCCTGACGTACTCCCCGGCGATGGCTGACTTCTCCGGGTCGAACACGATCCGGCCCTTCGCGTCCGCGCCGACGTACTTGTACGCCGGGGCGGATAGCGGGTCCCACTTGTCCAGGCCCGCGATCTTCGCGGCCTTCCGCCAGCTGTCCGGGCGCTGCGCCTCGGTGAGGTTGATTTAGCTGGCCGGGCGCTTGTCAACGACGTTTCCTTCCATGTGCCAGGCGGGCTTGCGGACGAACATGCCTGACTCGAAATAGCTGGACATTGGTGCCTCCCTGGTGGTGGGTGATGCTTTCTCCCATTATCTCACGGTCGTGTAGAAAAAGCGAGTCTGGCGGGGGCTGGGTGAACCTCCCGTTCAGGGCAGCGGGACGAGGTTAGCGGTCGCGGCGGCACCCAGCCGCTGCAGGCCGTACGCGCGCTCGACCGCGGCGAGCACCGAATAGTGATTGAACTGGGCGGTGACGTTCCCGCCGGTGACCCCGGCGCCGAGTTCCACGGCCCACAGCGACCCGCCGCCCGTGGTGTCGTTGACACCCAGGTTGTTCCCGCCCTCATCATCGGTGATGATCACGGTCGCGCCGGCGGCGGTGATCTGCGGCACCAGATGAGCGAGCCACGTGTCACCCCGGGCGTACAGGGCGGTGCTGCCCTTGGCGCAGTTCGTGAACTTGCCGTAGTCCGGGTCAGTGGACGGCAGGCCGTGGTCGTCGTTGCAGATCCCGGGGGTGATGAACGACACCGCGGGCAACGCGCCCAGGTTCAGCACGGTGAGGGGTTGCACGTTCCCGCACAGCGCGGCGCTGGAAGCGATCACCGAGAATGGCATGGCGGGGTTGTGCCGCAGCACGTACTGGTCGTTGCCGGGCAGGTCGTTGTACTTCCCGGTTTTCGAGCACACGGCGGGCATGGAGTCCTGGTACACGCCCCACGTGATCCCGGCGGCGGACAGCTGAGACCACAGCGACGGGCCGGTGAACTTCCCGGCATAAACAGAGTCGGACCCGGTGGTGCCTTGCGTGGACCCGGACGCGAAACCGAGATAGTTGGGCAGGGACGGGTGGGTGATACCGAAATAGTTCGTGAAATGCCAGACGGCGGGGTTGGTCCACAGGCCCGCCTGGTACGGGGACCGGGCCCGGTTGGCGTCAGTTCCGATGATGCCCCATTTCCCGGTGTTCTCCATCATGATGAACACCACGTGCGGGGGCGTGGCAGAAACAGGGGCCGCGGGCAGCCAGAGGCCCGCGGCAGCCACGACAGTGACAGTCACGTAGCGGGCTAGCCTGAGTATGTTCATGGTGACTCCTTTCGCTCACGCGATGTAAGGGCGGGGCGGTGACCAGGACCCTGATGAACTAGCCACCGCCCCATGTCCTGATTACTACTTGCCGGTGAGGGCCAGCGAGTTAGTGGACCCGAAACAGTTCCACCCGACGGGCAGGCCCTGGTATCCGGTTTTCTCAGCGTTCTGCGTGATCGTCAGGCACAAGTTGGTCAGGACGTTCGGGTTCAGGGACTTGATCAGGTCGCCGTTGGCCTTGGATAGCGCCAGATTGGTTTTGTCCAGCTGCCGGGCGATCGCGGTTTCGGCGAACTGGGTCTGGATGGTGTTCAGCCTGCCCTGCGTCGCACGGTCGTAGTGCAAGAACGGCATAATCACGGACTGCACGGCGACCCGGCCGCCGATCTCCGTCCGCATCTGCTTGAGGACAAGCGGGCCGAACGTGGTGAACTGGCTGTTCCCCGCGGTGCCGTTGACGGACACGTCCTGAATCGGGTTGTAGTCACCCAGCTGCTGGTTCACGGCCTGCTTGAACTCGCGGACCACGACAGCGTTCTTGATATCCTGCATGGGATCTTCGCCGGGTGCCCCGTAGTTACTGAACAGGCCAGGTGCGGCCGGGTCGAGAACGTGCCACTGGATGGTGGCGTCCAGGCAGGCTTCCTGCTGCCCGCCGATCCGGACCGACAGGCAGTTCTTGCCCTCGAACGTGGTGGTCTGCACCCTGGTAGTGAGAATGTTAACGGTCTTCCACGGCGCCATGAAATGCAGGCCCGGAGTGACGTCGTTGCCGACTTTCCCGAACGCGGTGATGACGCCGACGCTCTTAGTCGGCACTTCCCGCACCGTGGACAGCACAACGGCGAGACCGCCCAGCAGGACGCAGACGACACCAGCTGCTATCAGCCCCATCACTTTCGGCTTGAGTACCGCGCCGGTCACGGCGAGCAGCATGCCGATCACGAGGACGATCAGCCCTGTTACGAACCAGAACATCTATTTCTTCCCTTCGTCGCCGCCGAGTTGTTTCTCGGCGTTCTCAGCGAGTTTCCAGGCGATGAAATCGTCATCGTCGCCTGTGGTCACCCAGCGTTCCCGCGCCTCCTCCGCGGCGGTCAGTTCCCGGGGTCGCGGCCGGGGCCTGTTCATGACGATGACGGTCAGGCCGAGCAGCAGCACCGCGAACACGGTCATCCCAGCCACGGCGAGAACGTCAAACATGCCCGGCTCCTCAGTGTCTGCGGATACGGCGGAGCGTCTGCCATGCGCCCGCGGCTGCTGTCACGACCGCGGCGGCGATGGCCAGGACGCGCTTGCGTGGTTTCCTGTTCTTCCGGTGCCTCATGTGCTCACCTCCCGTGCCCAGTCGTCGGGGACGCGGACCGTGAACGTGACAGGGTCCGCCCGGTCCGCGAAGTCGTAACGGGCGATCCACAACCGCGCTTCGCGGGGCAGCGGAACGTCCATGCGGCAGCCGGTGCTCCTGCAAGTGAGGAACATACGGCCGACTTCCACGTCAGGTGCTCCGGGCAGGACCCGGAGCAGGGCCCGCCACAGCGGGCAGTTCGTGCCGCAGTGCCCGTCCGCGTCGATGTCGGCGCGGGTGATCGTGACCTCCACGTTAATCATGACGTCACCGGCTCAATGCCCTTAAGGCAGGAGTACAGCCCGGCTTCGACCGCGGCGGCGCCGGTCATGCCCGGGATCTGCGCGACAGCCCCGGTCACGCATTTCCGCACCGCGGCCCGGCTGCCGGGCGGGACCAGCGCGATCACGCATCCGGCCGTGGCCTTTGCCGACGCGGCGGGGTGCGCGGCCCACAGGCGCCCTTGTCCGCAGGTTTGCACGACCGGCACCCACGCCGGGTTCCCGGAAGGGCTGGGCGCCGGGGTGCCTGACCTGGCCCCGCACGCGACGATGACAGCGGCCCCTGCAACGCACCCGGTGATCACGGACAGTTCACGGTTCATGCGGGCTGTCCTTCCGGGGGCAGCAGGGTGACGGGGATGTCCACGTCAAACGTGGCCGGTAGGTGTGCCTGCAGCCCGCGAACGTCGTAGTTGCTGATCCAGTCCGACAGGCGCGGCGGGAACCGGAGCACCGGGCTGGCGCCCAGGCTGGTGTACAGCCCGAACCAGTCAACGTACAACTGGGGGAGGTGCGGGAGCAGGCGCTTGAACGCCAACGCGACCGGGCAGTCACCAATGTCGTGGCTGCCGTGGTCAATGTCGGGCTGGGTGATCTCCAGCCGCATAGTACGGGTGTCGTTCATGTGGTGCCTTCCTTTCGTGGTGGTGGATGGGGAGGGTGACGGCCCGCGCCGGTCCTCACCGCGGCGCGGGCCGTCACCGGCTCAGGCCAGTTCCAGCGTCATCTTGACGCGGACGTCAGCGGTCACCTTCCCGGCGGCGTCGGTCCTGGCGCCCAGCTCCCCGGCGGCGGTGTCCTGCGGCAGGTAGAAGTTGCCGACCTTGTCGCCGCCCTGTTCCCGCATCCTGATCCCGCCAGCGCCGGTCGGCATCTTCTCGACCGCGAACTCCATCTCGATCCTGGGCTTGTCGGGCATGTGGGTTTCCTCTCCTCGTGGTGGTCCGCCGCTGGGACGGTTGTGCCTCCGGTGGTGGACCTTCTCCGACCCCCCCATTCTATGTAGAAAAGTAGGGTATAGTCAACTGCGGCTAAACGTCACCACCAGCCGGAGATGAGCAATGGGTGCTCACCGTCCTGTAAAGTCGACGCCTCCGGGCACAGCAAGTTCGATTCTTGCCTCCGGCACTACTCGACGTGTACCCAGCTGCGGCGGTAGCGCACGTCGTTGAGATGGTTCAGGGAGATGCCGTATTCAGCGGCAAGCTGCGGAGATGACAGGGAAGACGCCCTGATCGCGCGCACCTTATCGGCTGTCAGCTTCGCCCCCGCTATGCGTTCCCCGCGGGCGCGACCCGGCTTGCGTGGTGCAGGCCGTACGGTTGGAAAGTTCGTCCTGGCGAACTCTCCCCAAGCCTCGCGAGCTGCCGCGTCGTACGTCCTGGCCGCATCTTCCTCGACATCGAAGTGACCCAGCTCTCGTCGCTTGCCACCTACCGTGATGTAAGCATTCCACGCGTCCCGGTGCCCGCCGTGGCCCTTACGGCGCTTGTGCCACGAAACACCTTTGAACCGCGATGTCGTCTGGCGCTGTCGCTTCCTTTGGTTGGCGCTATTTTGCCGGGGTGTGGCTGGCCGCAGATTCAGTCGCCGGTTGTCGAGTGAGTTGCCGTTGACGTGGTCAGGCCGGGGTCCGGCGATAAGAACATGCATAAACAAGTGACCCGGCGTCTGGCCGGTACCCCTGGAGATTGAGGCCCGCGCGTAGCCCTTGCTTGGATCATCCGGAGCATGCGCGTTGCGGTGGACGTGCCACCGATACTGGCTGACTAGTTCGTAATCATCATCATCAACCAACGCCGAAAGGCCGTTAGCAAAGGCGCCGTTGAGCCGAATGCTTCGCATTAGCCCAAGTTACCACACTACCATTGTACTGACGGCCTCCACCTCGGGAGCCTGCGCTTCGGGCGGCCCTTCGGATTCCCGCGCCTCCCCGCCTCCGAGCAATTGCATATATCGTGACTTGGCCCCCGGTACTCCCCGTCGTCACCATGCGCCAAGTGCCAGTTAGAACCGGGCCTGATCCACCGGCCCCCCGGGTTGATGCATCGGATCTCACAGCACCACGCTTCCCCGGCGTCGACCACCGGGGCCCACTCCGCCCTGAGACGTTGATGTCTGATCCCATACCCCCGGGCCGTCGTGCTCCCCGGTTCTGCCTTCATAAGAAAAAGGTAACGCCACGACTCAGGGAAGGTCGGTTTCCCCGCGCCGTGGCGCTACACTTGCGCTTGTTGGAACGCTGCTGCAGTCTAGCCGATCCCCCGGCTTTCTACAAGCCCCGTTCTGATGACCCGGCGGTGGGCGACGGGCAAACGCGTAAAAGTCCCCGGGGTGCGCTCCGTTAGAGCTGGCGATCTGCTCAAAATCAGGCAGCCTTCAGGCCCTAGGGCAGTTCTGGTCACGCATTGACCTTGTGCCTCCTGCGGCGTCAAGTCGTCACCCTGGGGTCACCGCCAGCCTGTTTCGTGACGTGACAACCAAGTTCAAGATCAAGACGGAGCCGGGTTTCACCTTGCCGTCGCTGAACGTGGAGTTACCGGCAGGGTTCCAGCCGGAGCAGCCGGGCCATGGGTTTCTTCCCTCTCAGTAGTGACCGGCCCGGCCTTTTACCTGCCGCGCAATCCAGAGGACACGGCAGGGCTCACGCGGCCTTCACCGCCGCGGTGAACGCCGCCCACTGTGCGGGCGTGAACTCCAGCACAGGCCCGTCCGGGTCCTTCGAGTCACGAACCAGGACACGGCCCTCACCGGCCCGGACCTCCGCGCACTCTCCCTGGTTGGTGCTGTACGAGGACTTCGCCCACTCCACGCAGTTGCTGTTAGCGAAGCTGTACGACGACTTGCGCCACTTCAGTCCCATCTCATTCCCTTCCTCTTTTCACGCCGGGGCACCAGGTTTCGTGGTCCGGCAGTACAGCCCCGCACACGGGGCACCTCCGTTTTCCCATAGTTCTCCTATCCTGCGCCGTGAGGCCACTCGCGGCTTTCGCGGGCGGCGGAACGCCCGGTGCCCAGCTTGTCCCTCGCCGATTTCTTCCGTTCCGGGTGGTAGTGGTTAGACGCCAGCGGCGTGCCGTTTTTCCGGGTGCAGGGCTGGCCGGGCCGCGCCCAGCAACGCCGGCAGTTCACCATCCGCGGGCTGATCCTGACCACCCGGTCACCCCGCCGCCATTTTCTCCAGCACCATCCGTACCTCATCGAACGTGGTATCCGGGTGGTCGTTGAACGCGGGCACGCCGCGGAGAGCAGACCGCCAGGCCGCGACCCTGTCAGGGAACTGCGCGGTGATGATTTCCCACGCGGCTTCGTACTCGGGTTCGCCCTGAATCCACGCGGTGAGGGAACCGCACTTGGCGAGCAGCAAGGCATTGCCGAGGCATACCCGGTCCGGCCGGTAGAAGGGTCCGGCGAAATCGTCCTTGATCCATTTTTCCGGGCCGGACAGGAACTCCAGCGCCCGGGTAGCTGCTTCTGCCGTACTCATGCTTGTTTCCCTTCTCACAGCCGGATAGACGGGTGGTGGAACACGACGCCGATAGGCCACAGCAGGACCTGGACGACGAACGTGAGCCACGCGCCAATGTCACCGCCGTTCTGGAGGTGACTGGATGGCAGGTGCCCGGCATGGTGTCCGGGGGGGCCGAGGAACACGCCGATCAGGAGGTAAATGCCGATGATCAGCCCGGTGCGGGAGAACAAGACCCGGAGGGCACTCATGACCCCTCCTCCTCAGCCGGGACCCGGTTAGCGTATTCCTCGACCGCGGCCGATGCTTCCCGGGTCCGCTGCTCGGCCAGGGCCCACGCTGCCTCAGCTTCGCGGACAGCTTTCTCAGCGTCTTCCCAGGTCATCATGCGTCCATGCCGGTGCTCATGCCCGAACATGCGGCCCCTCCTCGTGCAGCCATTTCGCGGCTTCGCGGAGCTTCGCGACCGCGGTCGCCTGATCGGGGCAGAAGCGGTCGTTCCACGTCACGTGATCCCCGCAGGGGAGCACGTGCCTCAGCGCCGAGGTGACGGCACCCAGCACCCGTCCCGCCTTGATGTCCAGGTCATTCATCGTCCAGCAGAGGACGCCGCCGATGCAGTTCGGGCCTTCCACGGGACCGTTGGCGCCTTTCCGCCAGCCCCGGACCTCCATCCGCGCCGCG
>WNGE01010138.1_pt1 | contig 11909 bp, 15 predicted proteins | sample 5400651 | NCBI WGS metagenome assembly WNGE01 (sample SAMN13153370, study PRJNA577476) | soil metagenome | isolation source: 60 cm soil or saprolite under grassland replicate 2 | place: USA:California | collected 2016-06-15 | reverse complement strand
GGACGGCAGGCCGGTCTTCCGAAGGCCAGACGGATCGATCCTGCAGGACCGAGCACCGCCGTAGATCAGAGCTCCAGCAGTCCCAGGATTTCTCTGCCCTCCTCCAGGAGCTCCTTCGCGGCCGGTTCCGACGAGGATGCTGCCCGGTCCAAGATGCGCATGGCCGCCGGTATGTCCAGGTCTCGATCCAGCGCCGTGAAGAAAGCGTCGCGATCGGCGGCGGGATCGAAGCTCGCCTCGCGGTTGATGGCTTCGAGGGATGCCCCCGCTCGGCCCTCCAGCTCGAGTTCGTCTTCGCTGAACTCCCAATCCTTCCGGTAGTGTCGTCGCAGCAATAAGGACCTGAGCGCGCGGGCAGGATGGCGCTCCAGGAGGTCGTGCACGAACACCAGGTTGCCCAGCGACTTGCTCATCTTGTCTCCGGCCATCTGGACCGTACCCGTGTGCATCCAGTGCAGGACGAAGGGCTTCCCTCCTGGCACGCCCTCCGCCTGAGCAAGCTCGGATTCGTGGTGCGGATAGATGAGATCCGAGCCCCCGCCGTGCACATCCACCGGCTGCTCCAGCAGCCTCCTGGACATCGTCGAGCACTCGATGTGCCAGCCCGGCCTTCCCGGCCCCCACGGGCTTTCCCACCATGGTTCGCCGGGGGCCGATCTTTGCCACAGCACGAAGTCCAGAGGGTCGTCCTTGTTCGGGTCCTCGGGATGTCCGCCTCGCTCGTGAGCCAGCGGAAACATCTGCTCGCGGGCCAATCCGGACAGCCGGCCGTAGCCAGGATCGGAGGCCACGCGGAAGTAGACGGTCCCGTTCCGCTCGTATCCGTGCCCGGCTGCCATCAGCGCTTCCACTTCCTCGATCATCTCCGGCACGAACTCCGTCGCCCGCGGCGAGTGCGTCGGGGGCGCCACGCCGATGGCCCGCATGGCCCGCTCGAAGGACGCCACCTCGCGCTCGGCCAGCTCGCGGAAGTCGACTCCCCGTTCGTTGGACACGCGCAGCATGTCGTCGTCCACGTCGGTGATGTTCTGTACGTGGACCACGTCGGCTCCGAGGTGCCGGAGGTACCTCACGAGCACGTCGAAGTGCACGTAGGTGAAGGCGTGCCCGAGATGGGCGGAGTCGTACGGCGTGATCCCGCACACATAAACACCCATACGGGGCCGGATCTCCACCTCGCGGAGCTCGCGGGTCTGCTCGTCGAACAGACGCATCGGGATTGAGGTTACCTGCGTTGGCCTACGGAGACCGGGGGAAGTAGATTGAGAGATGACTCCCGAGCGCGACGTCCAGATCCCGGCTGGGAATGTCTCGTTGCCCGGCGACCTGACCCTGCCTCCCGAAGTCTCCGGCTTGGTGATCTTCGCTCACGGGAGCGGAAGCAGCCGGAGAAGCCCGAGGAACCGGCTGGTGGCAGAGACGATCGGCGACGCTGGACTGGGGACCCTGCTGTTCGACCTTCTCACCCCCAAGGAGGAGTTCGATCGGTCCAACGTCTTCGACATTCCGCTCCTGGCGACGCGCCTGCTGGCCGCGACGGAATGGGCCCAGGAAGAGACTCGGCGTGGGCCTGCCCTCGGATACTTCGGGGCGAGCACCGGGGCGGCGGCCGCTCTGTGGGCGGCCGCGGATCTCGGGACGCAGGTCTCCGCCGTGGTTTCGCGGGGAGGCCGGCCGGACCTGGCGGGGCCCCGCCTGGGCGAGGTCACGGCGCCGACGCTCCTCATCGTGGGCGAGAACGACCGGCAGGTCCTGGAGCTGAACCGAGATGCCCAGCGGGCCCTGCGCTGTCCGAACGAGCTCGTTGTCGTGCCACGAGCCACGCATCTCTTCGAGGAACCGGGCACATTGGAAGAGGTAGCTCGATTGGCCACCGAGTGGTTCGTCAAATATTTGAGAGAGGCGCAATGACCCGCTTTTCCAGCCTCGACTACGTCATCCTTTACGTGCGAGACCTGGAGCGGTCGATCTCCTTCTACCGCGACGTCATCGGATTACCATTCAAGTTCACCGAGTCCGGCTACGCCGAGTTCGCCACCGAGGGCACCAAGTTCGCCCTGTTCGACCGGGCACGCTTGCCCCAGCTCATTGGCCGCGAGGCAACCGGCGGCGAGGCGACGATGGAGGTGGCGATCCTAGTCGACGACGTCGACCGGGAAGCCGACAGGCTCCGCCAAGCCGGCGTCACCGTTCTGTCGGGCCCCGTGGACAGGGCCTGGGGACAACGAACCTTCCACCTGCTCGATCCCGACGGCCATGTGGTGGAATTGGCGCAGGAGAAGAGCGACTCGGAGAGGTGACCACCGATGGCCCAGTACGACGCGAAGACGGCCCTCCTGGTGGTGGATGTGCAGAACGACTTCGCCGACCCTGGCGGAAGCCTGTACGTGAAAGGGGGCGAGGACGTCGTACCCTTCGCCACCAGCGAGATCGACAGGGCACTCGCGGCCGGAGCGCTGGTCGTCTACACACAGGACTGGCATCCGCCGAGCACCCCCCATTTCCAGAAGGACGGCGGGATCTGGCCCGTCCACTGCGTGCAGGGGACCTGGGGAGCCGAGTTCCATCCGGACCTCAACGTGAAAGGCGACATCATCAGGAAAGGGACCGGCGGGGAGGACGGCTACTCGGGGTTCACCGTTCGCGATCCTCAGACCGGCGCCCAAGAGGGAACGGACCTCGAACCGCTCCTTCGCACGCACGGCATCGAAAGGATCGTCCTGGTTGGGCTGGCCACGGACTACTGCGTCAAGGAGACTGCTCTGGACGCCAGGAGCAAGGGGTTCGACATCACCATCTTGCTGGATGGAGTGCGGGGTGTGAACCTCCAGCCCGGGGACGACGAGCGAGCGGTGCACGACGCGATGATCGCCGGCGCCAGGGTCGAGTAAGCCGAAGCCCGTGTCCACGACGCTGGGGCTCGCGGGTGACACCATGCTCGGGCGCGGTGTGGCGGAAAGGCTGGCCTCGGCCCCACCCGAATCCCTGTTCGCACCCGGCATCCTCGACATCGTCCACGAAGCCGACCTGTTCGTTCTGAACCTGGAGTGCTGCATCTCCGAGCGGGGCCGGCCGTGGGCTGCGCCAGGCAAGCCGTTCTTCTTCCGTGCTCCGCCCGCAGCGGCCGAGTGCCTGGCGCGGTTAGGCGTGGACTGCGTCACGCTGGCCAACAACCACGCGCTCGACTTCGGAGAGCAGGCGCTCCTCGACACGTTCACCCATCTGGAGGGGGCGGGGATCACCTGGGTCGGAGCGGGCCCCGATGTCGAGCGAGCGCGGGCTCCCGTCGTCCTGACCTCGGAAGGCTTTCGGCTCGGCGTCCTCGGGATTTGCGATCATCCCGAGGACTTCGCCGCCGGCATCGACCGGCCGGGTGTGGCTTTTGCCGACCTGCGACACGAGGTCCCGGCGTGGCTGCCGGCTGTCATCTCTTCCATCGACGCCGACGCTGTTCTCGTCAGTCCTCACTGGGGGCCGAACATGGCGCCGACCCCTGTGCCAGAGGTCGTTCGGTGCGGTCCGGTCCTCCTCGAGGCTGGAGCCACCCTGGTTGCGGGACACTCCGCCCACGTGTTCCAGGGTGTACAGGGAAGGATCCTGTTCGACCTGGGCGACTTCATGGATGACTACGCCGTCGATCCGGTTCTCCGCAACGACCTCGGGCTGTTGTGGCTAGTCTCGCTCGACGCGGAAGGGCCAATACGACTCGAGGCGATCCCGTTGTTCCTCGACTTCTGCCACACCCGCCTCGCCGATGGTGATGACGCGGCCTGGGTTCGCAAGCGATTCCGTGACGCCTGCGCCGCGCTGGGCACGGACATCACCGAGGAGGGCGGCCGTCTCGTCGTCGCGTGGCGCTAGCGTTCTCTACGTCTCGTCTGGAAGCCCGTACTCGCCGACCAGCTTCACGAAGAATGCTTCGGTCAGGAACTCGTCCTCCACGAGCGTTCCTCCGTCGTTTCGAAAGGCCACAACCGTCTCCCTCCCCCCTGGGCCGATTGGATGCACCAGCCTGCCGCCTTCCGCGAGCTGCTCGACGAGCGGTGGCGGAACCGCAGGGGCCGCGGCCGAGACGACGATCCCATCGAACGGAGCGTGAGCCGGGAGGCCCTTCGTCCCATCGCCCACAGCCAGGGTTGCATTGCCGATCCCTGCGGCGCGAAGGTTCGCCTTCGCAGCCTCGGAGAGTTCGGGGAACAGCTCGACGGAGAACACCTCCCGCGCGAGCGTCGCCAGGATGGCCGTCTGGAAGCCGAGCCCTGTCCCGACCTCCAGGACCCGCTCCGCGCCGGTGAGCCGCAGCCCTTCGATCATCCGGGCGATCAGTGAGGGCTGCGTGGTGACCTGCTTGTGGGCGATGGGGATGGGGCGGTCCTCGTACGCCCGGGGGACCCAAGGCCGCGGGACGAAGGTCGCCCGGGGCACGCGTCGGAACGCCTCGATCACTCGGCGGTCACGGATCCCGGCCTCGATCAGCTCTTGGACCAGGCCCTCAGCCGGTGCCGAACTCTCCGATCCCTGTTCATTCACCGTACGTCAAAATAGCTCCCAGCGCGGATCGACGAGGGAGTGATCGCCATGCCGAGGATCGAGGACTACCGGTTCGGTCGGGTACTGGTGGACGGCGCCGAGCAGACCAGAGATGTCATCGTCCTTCCGGATCGCGTGGTCTCGAACTGGTGGCGGAAGGAGGGCCACGCGCTCGTGCTGGAGGATCTCGCAGACGTCCTGGACGACCTTCCAGAACGATTGATCGTGGGCTGCGGCGCCGACGGCCGGATGCGACCCGACCCCGACTGCGTGAAGCGTCTGGAGGAACTCGGCATCGACGTGCAGGTCTTCCGGACTGATGAGGCCGTTCGCCGCTACGCTGGGTCGGACCCAACGCGTACGGCGGCGGCTCTCCACCTAACCTGTTGACACCCGGGGAGGGCTCGAGCGGGCTAGCGCTCGGCGGTGGCGCGGGAGAGGTCTCGCATGGAGACCATCCCAACCGGTGTCGCTCCGTCCACGACGGGCAGGTGACGGAACCCTCGTGTGAGCATCACATCCAGTGCTTCCGGTACGGTCGTCTCGGGGGAGATGGTGAGCGGGTCCCGCGTCATCCAGTGGGTGATGGGATGGCCCGGAGCGTCGAAGTCCTGGGAAAGCGCCCGCACGATGTCTCGCTCCGTGAAGATGCCGACGAGCTCTCCTTCGTCGATCACCAGCGCCGACCCGACCTTTCGCTCGCCCATGACGGTCGCCGCTTCAGCCACGGTGGCACCGGACTCCACCGTGACCAGCTCCTTGGTCATGATCTCGCCGACAACGGTCATGGTGACGCAAGCGTACTCCGGCTACGGGCGCGCTGCAGGGGCGCTCAGGCGCTATGGCCTGGGGATTCGGAGAACTCAGGGAGCGTAGGTCCAATCCGGCTGTTTCTTCGGATACTGGAGGTCGTAGGCGAACCGGCCGGCGGTCTCATCCCAATCGGTGATCTTGGGGAAGACCAGATCCCGAGGACTGGGGCAGGTGCGGCCGGCATGCTCCCGAAACTCGCGTAAGAAAACCTGGACGAAGCTCTGGGCGAGCAAGCTCGTGCCGGTGGGAAGGGCACACTTCTGTCCGTCGGTGACGGTCTTCGCCCTGGCCAGGATGAGATCGAGGTCTCCCACCTCGCCCTTACCGGCCTCCATGCGTTCGAGTTGAGCGGTGATCTCGCCCGACCCGAACTTGCAAGGAGGGCATTGCCCACACGACTCGACCCACAGGAAGCGCGAGTACATCAGGGCGGTACGAACGATGCAGGCCGAATCGTCGAAGACGGCAAACCCTGCCGCGCCCAGCGCGGTTCCCACTTGTTTCATCGACTCGAAGTCCATCGGCGTGTCGAGTTGCTGTGGCGTGATCACCGTGCTGGATGCGCCCGGCACGATGGCCTTGATCGGCTGATCACTGGTCGAGCCGCCTCCCGTTTGCTCGACCAGGTAGCGAAGAGGCGTACCCAGAGAAAGCTCGAACACGCCCTCCCGCCGGATGTCGCCGCAGATCGTGAACAGCATGGTTCCAGGTGAGGCGTCCGTCCCGTTCGCTCGGAGCCAGTCGGCTCCGTCGGCCACGATGTGGGGGACGTTGGCCAGGGTCTCCACGTTGTTCATCGCAGTCGGGTTGTCGGTATCGGCAGACGCCCACAGGCCCTGGATGAACGGAGCGAGGACTCGAGGGAGAGGGTCGCGCCCTTCGATGACCTCCTCCAGGCCCGTCTCCTCTCCGAAGAGGTAGTGGTCGGGACCGAGCACGATCTCGATGGGCACGCCGCCGAGCGCGTCGGCTTCCTGCATCTCCTGGAGGGCGCCGGCGACCCGTTCGATCTCCTGGGCAAAATCCTCCTTCAGCCCGATGAATGCCTGCTCGGCGCCAACCGCATGGGCAGCTATGGCTAGGCCCTCGATGACCTGATAAGGATTGCGCCGCAACAATATTCGATCCTTGAAGGTCGCGGGCTCGCCCTCGGCGGCGTTGCACACGGCGTATCGGGTGCCGCTGCCCGTCGTTCGGACGGTGCGCCACTTCTCGCCTGTCGGGAACCCCGCTCCGCCGCGACCGCGCAAGCCGCTCTTGGCGATCTCCTCGATGATCGCCTCGGGCGAGGCGGAGAGGGCCACCTCCAAGCCACGCCCCCCTCCACCGGCCACGTACTCGTCGAGAGACTTTAGGGCGAGATCCAGCAAGGCCACGGCCCAAGCCTAGCGGAGCCGTCATCGCCCGAGATCCCTTACGAGGCGCAGCCTGCTTGAGTCGACAGAAGGCTCGGGCTATCGTGGCGGCGCCTCGGTCGTCGTCTCCGTCGGACGTAGAGACCGTGCTGGATCGGACCGCTATGGACTCAAGAAGGGCACTGCTCGCCTGGTACCGGTCCCGTCCACGCACGTTTCCGTGGCGCTCGGCGGAGCCGGACCCGTACCGGGTATTGGTCAGCGAGGTGATGCTTCAGCAGACTCAGGTGGCTCGCGTCGTCCCAGCCTTCCGGGAGTTCATGCGGCGGTTCCCTTCGATCCGCTCCCTCGCCGCCGCCCAGCGCCGCGAGGTCCTCCACGCCTGGTCGGGGCTGGGGTACAACCGGCGGGCCGTGAGCCTCTCCGAGGCCGCTCGGGCGATCGTGCGGGACCACGACGGGCGGGTTCCCTCTGCCCCGGAGTCTCTGCGGAGGCTTCCGGGGGTGGGCCCCTACACCGCGGCGGCCGTTGCCTCGCTCGCCTTCGGCGTTCCGGTTCCGGCGCTCGACACGAATGCGGCGAGGGTGGTGGCCAGGGCCAGGCTGGGAGCCGAGCCGCAGGAGGTCCGAAGGGAGACGGTCGAGGTCGCCGCGGCTGGCTGGCTCGACCGCGGTGATCCGGGAGCCTGGAACCAGGCCTTGATGGATCTGGGCCGAGAGGTCTGCAGGCCAGTCCCACGCTGCGGCAAGTGCCCTCTCGCCAGGTCGTGCGGCTTTCGGGCCAAAGGGCGCGAGGGCGTGCCTGCCAAACGGCGCCGTTCCCCGTTTCCTGGTTCGATCCGGCGCGTCCGAGGGGCGATCATCCTTTTCCTCCGTGACCGAACATCGGCTTCCGTCGGAGTGCTGGCCCGAGAGATCGGAGAGCCGGGAGACCGGGTGGTCGAGGCGATCGAAACCCTCGCCCGCGATGGTCTGGTGGAAGCGTCCGGTGCGGCGATGGACGGCCGGCCCGGCGGCCGGGTTCGCCTGTCCGAAGCCTAAATCGCCGGGCTAGGCCTTCCCTCTCGGACGCCCCTCCTTCGATGCGGCGGTCTTCCGATTCCCCCAGCGCTCGTAGTGCACGACCTTCTCAGCCGGCTTGCGAGTGGTCGGCCCATATCGCCCGCGGGGCCATCCGACCGGGATCACCGCGCACGGCTGGACGTTCCACGGTAGTCCCAGCGCCCGCCTGGCGAGCGTGGTCGACCACACCGGCAGGGTGGTCAGGGCGGCGCCCAGTCCCTCGGCTCGACAAGCAAGGAGGAAATTCTGGATGGCTGGATAGATCGAGCCGAAATGCGAGCTCCCCCCGACCGGGGTGATCGAGAGGAAACGAGGCAGAGTCCCGCGTAAGCATGGCACGACGAGTACCGGGACCTCCTCGAAGTGGTCCACCTGCCACTGCACCGCGTCGACCACGCGTCTCATCCGCTCGCTTCCGCGCACTCGGATCCGGCCGAGCCCCCCGTACAGCCTCCAGGCCTGCCGGTACAGCCTGGCCAGTTGGGCCTTGACATCCGGATCGCGCACCACGATCCACCCCCAGTTCTGGGCGTTCCCCCCTGTCGGCGCCTTCAGGGCCATGTCGATGCAGCGGAGGATGACCTCGTCGTTGACAGGGTCCGGCTTGAGGCGGCGGATGGCCCGCTGCGTCTCCATGGCTTCCCGCAGCGGCATGTCCAGTCCCATGGCTGATGCTTATAGCATCCGACGGTCCCTGCTGCCTGACCAAGGGACTCGCCCGGCGGGATTCGACTATCGTTTCCTCGATCAGCTCACGACACACGGAGGAGGCCCGATGGGCGCCCTGCCCGAACCGATCGAGGAACTGCTCGAAAGCGCTCTGGTCGGGGAGCTCACCGTCATCGACGACAGGGGCCGGCTGGTGACGCATCCCCTGATCCCTCTTTACGACGGCGAGCGCATCTACATGACTTCGAGCATCCTTTTCTCCAGGAAGCTGGAGCACGTCAAGGCGAACCCCCGGGTCTCAGTGTCCATCAGCGATCCGAACGCGGTGAACGTGGAGCGGTTCCGTCGAGCGACCATCCAGGGTGACGCCATCGTGGATGACTCCGACCTGCATTCCGGGTGGGAGCGCAAGGTCCTGCCCATGTGGCGGAAAAAGGAACCGGCCATCGACTTCTTCCTGGGCAAGCGGGTGGCCCTGCCGCTGTTCTTCGAGCGGGCCATCATCGAGATCCGACCGAGGCGCGCGTTCCTGTGGGAGGGCGGCGATACGAGCCAGCCCCCGCAGGTGTTCGAGCTGGTGGAGTCGGGGCGATGAGCGCCGGGGCCGAGCTGCTCGAGGGTTTGCAAACCAGGGGCTACACGCACGCGGTGGTGGCGTTCCTCGACGCCGACGGATACCCGCTCTCCGTCGCCGCGACCTTTCGCGTCGAGCCGGACCGCGGAGCGGTGATCCTGGACCGGGTGGCCGGAGAGGCGGTGGCGCCTCCGACCGAGCGCGAGGTGAACGTGGTGTTCAGCCACATCCGGCCGCAACCTGGGATCGGCTACGACGAGCGCCGCTACGTCTCGCTATGGGGACGACTGCGCCCTTCGGACGGGGGCCTCGAGTTCATCCCGGACCGGGTCCAGCATTGGGACGAAGAGGAGATGTCGTTCTTCGAATACTCGGAACGAGGAGTGCCGCAGGCCCATCGGTACATGCGCAAGCTCTCCGAGGAGCTGGGTCGTCCGGTCAAACCCATTCTGTCGAGAGGCTGGCTGTTCCTCCGGGCCACCAGGCTGCCGTTCCTATCCGCCACGTTCGTCCCCGTCGCGCTGGGGGTGGCGGTGGCGGCCCTGCACGGCGAGTGGCACTGGTGGCTGGCCATCATCACGCTGATCGCTGCGGCGAGCGTGCACCTCGGCTTGAACGTGGCCAACGACGTCTTCGACACGCTCTCCGGCGCCGACCAGGCGAACGTCACCCCCACGCAGTTCAGCGGAGGGTCGCGGGTCATCCTGTACGGCCTGCTCAGCATGCGGCAGATGGTCCTGATGATGCTGGGGTTCTACGCCCTCGGCGCCGGCCTCGGCCTGTACCTGGCGGTGACCCGGGCGTCCACCGGGGAGTGGGCGAGCTGATGGTGTTCCTCGGGTTCGGCCCGATCATGACCATCGGCCCCTACTACGTGCAGGCCCGGGCGTGGTCCTGGGAGGCCATTTACGCGTCGCTGCCCGTGGGCATCCTGATCGCCCTCGTGTTGTACGTGAACGAGGTGCCGGACCGTCCCGGCGACTCGGCCGCGGGCAAGCGCACGCTTCCAGTGCGGCTGTCCAAGGATGCCGTCATCGCGGCGTACGCCCTCTCGGTGGCGACCGCCTTCGGGTTGATCCTGGGGGGATCGATCTTCGGAGTCATCCCCCGGCCGACGATCATCGCCCTGGCTGCCATCCCCCTGGCCACTCAGGTGTATCGAGGCCTCCAAGATCACTACGAGAGCCCTTATCAGCTCATGCCCATGATGGGGACCAACGTGAGGCTGCACCTGGCGACCGGGCTGCTGCTCGTCGTGGGTTACGTGATCGCCATCGTGGCGACCCACGTCTCTGCGAACCCTCCGGCCTTCCTCAGGTAGGTGCGATGAACCTCAGACATGTGCGGCTGGTCTCGGTCGCGGTGAGCGACCAGGGGCGCTCCAAGGCCTTCTACACGGAGACACTCGGGTTGGAGCTGATCGCCGAAGAGGACATGGCTTCGGGAAATCGCTGGGTGGAAGTCGGCCCGGCGGGCGGCGAGACTTCTATCTCGCTCGTGACCTGGCTCAAATCCATGGTCCCCGGCACGCTGAAGGGCCTGATCCTGCTGACCGAGGACATCCAGGCCGACCACGACGAACTGAGCAGCCGGGGCGTGGAGTTCCTCGGCCCGATCGAACAACAGCATTGGGGGAAGTTCGTGCAGTTCAAGGATCCGGACGGAAACGTGCTGGTGTTGCAGGAGAACCTGGAGGAGAGCTGACGCCATGGAATATCGAACGCTCGGCCGGACGGGAGTAAAGGTCAGCACCCATTGCCTGGGCGCCATGATGTTCGGTCCCTGGGGGAACACGGACCAGGATGAGTGCGTCCGGATGATCCACCAGGCCCTGGACGCCGGGGTCAACTTCGTCGACACCGCCGACGTGTACGGCGAAGGACGCTCGGAGGAGATCGTTGGTCAGGCCCTGGAGGGGCGGCGCGACGACGTGTTCCTGGCGACCAAGGTCCACGGACGGATGGGGACGGGGATCAACGACGAGGGCAACAGCCGCCTGTGGATCATGCGGGAGGTGGAGAACAGTCTCCGTCGGTTGCGGACCGATCACATCGACCTGTACCAGATCCACAGGCCGGAGCCGAACACGGACATCGACGAGACGCTGGGAGCGCTCACCGACCTGGTTCGCCAGGGCAAGGTGCGCTACCTGGGGTGCTCGACGTTTCCCGCTTTCCAGATCGTCGAGGCGCACTGGGCGAGTGAGGGGCGGGGGCTCGAGCGGTTCGTGTGCGAGCAACCGCCGTACTCGATCTTCGTCCGGCACAACGAGCTGGACGTGCTTCCGGTGTGCCGGCAGTACGGGATGGGCGTGATCGTGTGGAGTCCGCTGGCGGGCGGGTGGCTGGCGGGGAAGTACCGCAGGGGCCAGGCCGTGCCGGCGGATTCGCGGGCGAAGCGCTACGCGGAACGGGGAAGCCCCATCGTGCGCCGGTACGACCCGACCATTCCGGAGAACGAGCGGAAGCTCGACCTGATGGATGACCTCACCAACGTGGCGGACAAGGCGGGGATCTCCCTCACGCACATGGCCATCGCGTTCACGCTGGCTCATTCCGCGGTGACCTCGGCGATCATCGGCCCGCGTACGCCCGAGCAGCTCGAGGACCTCCTGGCCGGGGCCGACGTGCGCCTGGACGCGGAGATCCTGGACGCTATCGACGACCTCGCCCCACCGGGAACCACGTTGAACGAATCGGACCGGGGGTGGGACCCGCCCTGGATGGCCCCCGAAGCCCGCCGCCGCTAACGAGACACGGCACGCAATAGGATTAGGTGGGAGTGCCCGACCTCTCCGCGCTCAGACCAACGCGTGTGCGAGCAGCGGTGGCAGGATCACGCTGGGTCTGAGGGGTCGGCCCCCGTCCGCTTGTGTTCGTCGGTAGATCGGTCCTGTGTCGCCCGTCA
>WNGE01007447.1_pt1 | contig 11909 bp, 13 predicted proteins | sample 5400651 | NCBI WGS metagenome assembly WNGE01 (sample SAMN13153370, study PRJNA577476) | soil metagenome | isolation source: 60 cm soil or saprolite under grassland replicate 2 | place: USA:California | collected 2016-06-15 | reverse complement strand
TCCTCGTCGTTCCGGTTGCGGGCGTTTCGTTTCGCATCGAGTCGCTCGACGATCCGTCCTTCGATCCCGGCCGCCCGCTCGCGCTCGTGCCCGAGCCGGAGAACCCGCACGACCCGCGCGCCGTCGCCGTCTGGAACGAGGAGCGGACGCTCCAGCTCGGCTATGTCCCGCGCGCGTCGGCACCGACGCTCACCGGCGACGAGCAGGCCTTCTCACTCTGGCGCCTCGACGGCGGCCTGCGCGTTCTCATCGTCCCGGCCGACGCCTGGGTGGGTCGACCCCGGTAGATTCCGCCGCCGTGGCGTACGAGTTCAAGCTGCCCGACCTCGGCGAGGGCCTGACGGAGGGGGAGGTCGCCCGCTGGCTCGTGTCCGAGGGTGACGAGGTCGCGGAGGACCAGCCCCTCGTCGAGATCCAGACCGACAAGACAACCGTCGAGATTCCGTCTCCTGCGGCCGGCAAGGTCGCGAGCATCCTGGTCGAGGAAGGCAAAGTCGTCCCCGTCGGCACTGTGCTCGTCGTCATCGGCGGGGACGGCACGGCGGGCGACGAACGACCGCACTCCGAACCGGCCCGCGAGCAGGAGACGACGAAGGTCCGGGCGACGCCGCTCGTGCGCCGACTCGCGCAGGAGCTCGGCGTCGACCTCGGTTCGCTGGCCGGAACCGGCCCGCAGGGACGGATCACGGAGCAGGACGTTCGCGGCGCGGCGGGGGCAGGAGAGCCGGTCGAAGGGCGGCGCGAGCCCCTCCGTGGCGTTCGGCGGCTGATCGCCGAGCACATGGCGAGGGCGCACCGGGAGGTGCCGGCGGTGACCTGGGTCGAGGAATGCGACTTCGGCGCGCTCGATCTCAAGCTGCTCGTGCCGACGGTGCTCAAGGCCTGCGCAGAGGCGCTGCGGGAGTTTCCCGAGCTGAACGCCAGGCTCGAGGGTGACGAGATCGTCTATCTCGACCGATATGACCTCGGCGTCGCCGTTCAGACCCGCGAGGGGCTCGTCGTGCCCGTCGTCCGCAACTGCGACACGGTGTCGATCGACGAGCTCGCAGCGGAGGTGGCACGACTCGCCGAGGGCGCCCGGGCCGGAACGCTCAAGCCGGAAGAGCTCCGCGGGTCGACCTTCACCGTGACGAGCGCAGGCAAGCTCGCCGGGCTTTTTCAGACGCCGATCGTGAACCACCCTGAAGTGGCGATCCTGAGCATCGGCCGGATCGCGCCGAGACCGGTCGTCCGGGAGGACGGGCTCGGCGTGGGGCAAGTCGGCCACATCGCGCTCACGTTCGATCACCGAGTGGTCGACGGAGCCCGCGCCGCAGAGTTCGGGCTCTCGGTCATCGCCCGGCTGGAGAAAAGCCGCTCCTAAAGGCGAAGAGCCCGGCGCGGGAACCGGGCTCTCGCGTTCTCAGAGGTGTACTCGTCTGCCTAGTGGCCGCTGTGCCCACGCGCGTGGCCGTGGCCGTGGCCGATCTGCCCGCGGATCTCGCCTTCGGGATAGTTCGGCGTCGTGTGGACGTTCGCGTAGGTCGCGCCCGCGCGAATCGCGTTCACGAGCTCGCCGAACTCGCCCGGCGCGATCCCCTGATCGGCGGGCCCGATCACGTCGGCAGCAACGATGTCCGCCTCGACATGACCGCTCCCCGGCGTGCAGGCGGGCTTGCCGCCGCCTCCGCAGAGGAACGCGCTTACCCACCGCTCACGTGCTGCTGGGCGAAATGGATGTGCGCGCAACAGGTGGCCGCGCCCGACAAGTCGGAGTAGTCGAGGACGTAATGGATGTGGTCGCCGAAGATCCGCAGCGTCAGTCGGCCGTGGCCGGTCGTCGAGACCGAGCCGGTCGAGGCGCCGGGACCGCCGACGACCTCGTTGTAGCCGTTCAGGCTGGCCCGAAGTTGTTCCCTCCATGACCGTTCCCGCCTCGGCCGGCAAGCGCCGCAGCGGCAACGAGCAGGAGACCCGCAGCGGCCAGCAACGAAGCAACCATTGCAAGCTTACGCATGCTCTTCCTCCCGTCGATTGTCGTTTGGACCTACGGAGGTCGGCCCTCCGCCGGATTTGACTCTTCCAGGTGCGGCTCGACCAGCTGCTCGATCTCGGCAGCATTCGCACGGCCTTCGAGCCTCGCGACGGCCTGCTTGCCCTTCAAGAGCACGAGCGTCGGCACCCGGCGCACATTGAATCGCTTTGCGAGCTCGGGCTGCTGCTCGACGTCGACGCGCGCCACCTGAAGCCGATGCCGCTCCTTCCGCGCGAGCTGCGCGAGCAGGCTGTCCATGCGTCGGGCAGGCCCGGATCGCCAGGCGGAGAAGAAGACGAGGAGATTCCGACAATTTCCGCCGGGCCCCCCAGAGCGGGCGGTCATCGAGCTTCTTCTTCCCGGGACGGGGGAGCGCGAAACGCCTTCGCACTACACTGAGGAAGATGGGGGACTGGTACTCGGTCGGGGTCTTCGCGGGCCTCGGGGTCGCGCTGGGCATCGTGGCCGCGGCCTTGCTCGCGGGCCGCCGCATGAGCCTGGCGGCTCCCTTCCTGGGCGCCGCCGTCGGGATCGTGCTCGGGATCGTCTTCGCGAATGCCGACGAGGCCGCCGGTGGAGGGGTCGGCGGGCTCCTCGGGGCGGCCGGAGCCCTGGAGCTCGTGCGCGGTGCTCTCGGTCGCGGGGGCACGCGCGTTGCGACTGGGCTGTTCGTGGCCCTCGGCGCGATTCTCGTCGCCGCGCTCGCCTTTATTCCCGGCGTCGGCTACGTCGAGGCTGTCGTTCTGCCGGCGCTCGGCGCCCGCCTGCGCCGCCGAGGCGGCAAGCGCTACGCCGGCCTGCGTAGCCTCGCGCGCGATTAGGCCCGTGGCGCCGCGAAAGCTCGTCCTGATCGTCATCGACGGCCTCACTCCGGCGATGTTGGAGCAGGCGGTCGAGCGTGAGGACGTCCCCGCGCTTCGCTTCTTACGAGAGCACGGCGAGTACCGCCGAGCGATCACGACCTTTCCTTCGCTGACTCCCGTCTGCCTCTCGTCGCTCGCAACCGGGGCGCATCCGGACGTGCACGAGATCCCGCACCTCGTCTGGTACCACCGCGGGGAGCAGCGCCTCGTCGAATACGGCTCGTCGTTCGGCGCGGTGCGGGCGGTCGGGACGACTCGGGCGATGCGCGACGCCGTCTTCAACATGAACCAGGAGCATCTCTCGACTCGAGCTGTGACCGTCTTCGAGGCGCTCGAGGGCGCCGGCCTCGTCACCGCAGCGGTGAACATGGTCTGCTACCGCGGGTCGACGAGGCACGCGCCGACGGTGCCCGGGCTCGCCCGGCCTGCGTTCGGGCCGCGCCGCTTCTTCTATTACAACCTCTTCGAGTCGGACGTGACCGGAGCTCCGCTTGCCATCCGCACTCGGGCCCGCGGGTCGATCGACGAGTACGCGCGGGTGGTCGGGCGCTGGCTCGTCACGCGCGACGGCTTCGACTTCCTCGTCTTCTATCTGCCGGACTACGATTTCGCCTCGCACGCCGCAGGGCCCGAGGGCGCGCACGCCGCGCTGACGCGTGCCGACCGTGCGATCGGATCGCTGCTCGAGGCGGCCGGTGGGCCGGATGAGTTCCTCGAGCGCTATGACGTGCTCCTCTGCTCGGACCATGGACAGACGCGCGTCGACGAGGCCGTCCGGCTCGAGGATGCCTTCACAGGCTTCAGGCTCTTCAGGCCCGGCAACGGCCGGCGCGCCGAGCTCGCGGTCACTGCGTCCAACCGGGCGGGCATGGTGTACCGACTCCCCGGGTGTGCCGCAGAGCCGCGTGAGCTGGCCAACCACCTCGACGACGGTCCGCACGTCGTGCTCTTCCGTGCAGGCGGGGAGGCCGTTGCGAGGCGGCGCGGACAGGAACTTCGCTTCGCGCCGGACGGAAACGGCTGGCAAACCGCCGGTGAAGTGGACGTCCTTTCGCAGCCGGACGCGCTCGAGCGCGCCTGGCGCGCGCTGGCCAATCCGAACGCAGGCGACCTGATCGTCTCGGCCGCCCCGGGGGTCGAGTTCGCCGACCTCGGCGGGCGCCATCACGTCGGCGGAGGCAGCCACGGCTCGCTCGAGCTCGGCGACTCCGAGGTCCCGCTGCTCGCCGTCGGGCTCGGCCCGCCTCCCGCGCGGATCGTCGACGTCGCGCCCCTCGTGCTCCGACACCTCGGCGTAGATGGAAGCTGAGGACGCCCTTCGCGGCGCGCGGCTGCGGATGGTCGAAGACCAGCTTCGAGCGAGAGACATCGTCGATGAGCGCGTGCTCGAGGCCATGGAGCGCGTACCCCGCGAGCTCTTCGTCCCTGAAGGCGAGCGGCATCGCGCCTACGCTGACGCCGCCCTCCCGATCGGGCACGGGCAGACGATTTCCCAGCCCTACATGGTCGCCCGGATCTGCGAAGCGCTCTCTCTGAGCGGCGGCGAGCGTACCCTCGATGTCGGCACCGGGTCGGGTTATCAGTCGGCGGTCCTCGCCGAGCTCGGGGCGGACGTGCATACGATCGAGCGGATTCCGGAGCTCGCCGAGCAGGCGCGGGAGAATCTCGCCGCCGCCGGCTACCAGCGGGTGCAGGTCCACGTCGGCGATGGGACGCTCGGCTTGCCGGAGGAGGCGCCGTTCGAGGCAATCGCGGTGGCCGCGGCCGCGCCGGGCCTGCCGCGCCGGCTCTACGACCAGCTCGAGCCGCGGGGGCGCCTGGTCGTGCCGGTCGGAGGCCGCTGGGGCCAGCGCCTCGAGGTCATCGTCCGCAGCCCGGAAGGCCCGGCGATCGTCCGCTCGGTCCCGTGCCGGTTCGTTCCCCTCGTCGGTGAGGAGGGTTTCGAGGATTGAAGCGGGCGAAGGTGATCGTTCTGGGCTCTGTCCAGGGCGTGTTCTTTCGCGTTGAGACGCGTGACCGCGCCCGCTCGCTCGGGCTCGCCGGCTGGGTGCGAAACGTCCCCGACGGAACCGTGGAGGCCGTCTTCGAGGGCGACGACGAGCGAGTGGAGTCGATGGTCGAATGGTGCCGCCGGGGGCCCGGCGGAGCCCGAGTCGAGGACGTCGAGGTCGCTTGGAGCGAGCCCGAAGGCGAAGAAGGCTTCTCGATCCACTAGTCGTGTTTCCGCTCGGCCGCACCTGGGCACAAAGGGGCGGCCAGATGAATGACGTCGACCTCCTCAACAAGCGGGTCGTCATGCGCGGAATCGAGCTGGGCCGCGTCGTCGACGTGATCCTCGACGAGGCCGGCGAGCGGCCGGTCGGCTTCGACGTTCGCTGCCGCGACGGCGACCACCGGTTTCTACCGCTGGCGACGGCTCAGGTGCGTGAGGACGTGGAGATCGAATCGCCCTTGATGCTGCTCGAGACCGAACAGCTCGACTTCTACCGCTCGCACGGTCGCCCTCTGCGCTCTCCCGGGTAAGCAATCCCAGGTCGCTGCTACGCTCGCGCCCGGTGCCCCATCCAGCAATACATGCCCGCTTCTGGCCCGCGATCACGCGGCGCCAGAGCCCACCCTCGCCCTTGCCAAGGCTTCTCGCCTTGGCCGCGGACGAGTGCGGCCTCTGGCTTGGTGCTCGCGACCCAGAAAGTGGGCGGCATTACTGGATGGGGCACTGATGGGCAACGAGCCCACAGCCGCCGTGCCGCCGATCCCCTCGGTCCGAGAGCGAGCGACGAGCGCGCTGCGCCGCCCTCACAACTGGGTTCAGCTGGCGAAGTTCTCGGGAGTCGGGGTCAGCGGCTATGTGGTCAACCTCGCCGTCTACGCCGCGCTTCTGCGCGGCGCGGGCTTCCATTACGCCCTGGCGGCCACGTGTTCGTTCCTTGTCGCCGTCACGAACAACTACACCTGGAACCGAGTCTGGACGTTCCACGCCCTGCGCGGCCATGTCGGCTGGCAGGGCCTGCGCTTTCTGATCGTCGCTGTGCTCGCCTACGGCGCGAACCTGGCCCTGCTCACCGGCTTCATCGCTCTGGGCCTCGACGAGGTGCTCTCGCAGGCGATCGCGATAGTGCTCGTGACGCCGATCAACTTCGTCGGCAACAAGCTCTGGTCGTTCCGGAGGTAGCCGGCCGGGCCCGATGAGGCGGGTCGCCGTTGCCCTGCTCGCCCTCGCCGTGCTCGCACCCGCGGCCGGGGCCGCGACGACCGCGACGAGGCCGGTGTACGACGCTCGAGGCCGGCTCGTCCAGACGCCGTTCGCGCCGCTTGCCCCCCGCGCGCGCCTGAGCAAGGAGCGTGCAACCGCGATCTTCCTTCGCGACGACAAGGTTGCGAGCTGGCTCGACCGCTACCCGAGTCGCGATCGCGTCACCGACACGACCTTCGACAAGAAGCGTCAGGACTGGAAGGTCGCCGTCTGGTGGGCCTCTGCCGGCGAGATCGCCGTCGGGCGCGTCGACGACGGGACCGGGGCCGTCACAGAAGCTTGGACCGGGCCGCAGGTCGCCTGGAAGATGGCCCGCGGCTCCTCGGGCGCTTTCGGCGGCAGGGAGATCAATAGCCCCGTCGTCTGGCTGGCTCTGTGCCTCATTTTCCTCCTCGGGCTCGGCAATCTCCGCCGCCCGCTCAGCATGCGCAACCTCGACCTGCTCGTCCTGCTCTCGTTCTCCGTTTCGCTCTGGTTCTTCAACCGCGGCGACATTTTCACGAGCGTGCCGCTCGCCTACCCACCGCTTGTCTACCTGCTGGGGCGAATGGCCTGGGTCGCGTGGCGGGGCGGCCCGAACGAGGCACGGCCGGTCTGGCCACTCTGGCTGCTCGCCGCGGCCACCGTCTTCCTCGTCGGCTTCAGGGTTGGGTTGAACCTGCGCGGCTCGAATGTGATCGATGTCGGCTACTCCGGCGTCATCGGCGCCGACCGAATCGCGCACGGCGAGTCTCCCTACGGACACATGCCGATCGAGGACCGCCTGAAGGCATGCGGGCCGACCTCGGCCGACGGCGAGATCCGCGAGCGGATTCAGACCAACGGGCGCTGCGAGTCCGCGAACGAGCGCGGCGACACCTACGGGCCCGTCGCCTACGAGGCCTACCTCCCGGCGTTCCTAGCGCTGGGCTGGACCGGCTACTGGGACAAACTGCCGACGGCGCACGCGACGGCGGTCGCCTTCGACCTGCTCGCCTTGCTGGGCATGTTCCTGATCGGCCGCCGCTTCGGGGGTGCGCGGCTCGCGGTCCTGCTGCCCTTTGCCTGGGCCGCCTATCCGTTCACGCAGTACGTCTCGAGCTCGAACACGAACGACGCGATCATGCCCGCGTTCCTCGTCTTCGGCTTCTGGCTCGTGACGTCGGCCTTCGCGCGCGGAGCGTTCCTCGGGCTCGCCGGCTGGACGAAGTTCGCTGCGCTTCTGCTGGTGCCCCTCTGGGCCGGCTATCCGGAGCCCCGTCGCCTGACCGGAAAAGCGGCATTCACGGGGGGATTCTTCGTCGCCACCCTCACCGCCTTCTCGATCCTCTTGCTGGAGCCCAATCCAGCTCATGCGGCAAGGGTCTTCTGGGACCGAACCTTCGGCTGGCAAGTCGGGCGCGACTCGCCGTTCTCGATCTGGGGCTGGGGTCAGTATCACGCGGCGGGCATCCCGGATCTCGGCTGGCTCCAGCCGGTCGTGATCGGGATGCTCGTGCTCGGTGCGGTCGTCTGCTACTTCCTCCCCCGGCGGAAGACGCCGCTCCAACTGGCTGCACTGACCGCGGCGCTGCTCATCGGCTTCGAGCTCACGGTCACGCACTGGTTCTACCCCTACATCCCGTGGTTCTTCCCCTTCGTCGTCTTCGTCGTCCTGGCCCCACGCGCTCGCCGGGGCGCCCAACCGGACATCGAGAGTGACCGCCCTGCCCGTGAGCTCGTCCCGGCCGGTTGACTGAGGAGTCGACTTGGCGACTCCGACCCTAGAAGGCCGTGCCGGCTCTGCCGGCTCGGCCGATGGCTGGAACTTCGCGCTCGCGGCGACGCTCGTCGCGGTCGCGCTCTTCCTGGTTGCCTGGGGCGTGCTTCACCACGGCTTCTTCACCCATCACCCGATCGTCGACACCCCGATCTACGAACGCTACGGCTCGGCCATGGACGACGGCGACGTTCCGTACCGCGACTTCGCGCTGGAGTATCCGCCCGGGGCGCTTCCGGTCTTCCTGATCCCGGCGCTCGGCGATGCCGGCTCGAACACCTTCCGCCTCCGCTTCGAGGCCCTGATGGCATTCCTCGGCGAGGCGATGGTCGTTTGCATGGCGATCGCCCTGGTCGCGCTCGGCGCGGGACGAGGGCGCCTACTCGCCGCACTCGGCTTCGCGGCCCTTGCTCCGCTCGCGCTGGGGCCTGTGGTCCTCTCCCGGTTCGACCTCTGGCCGGCCGCGCTCACCGCAGGAGCGCTCGCGGCGCTCGTCGCGGGTCGCCTACGGCTCGGCCATGCCGCGCTGGGGGCCGCGGTCGCGGCGAAGCTCTTTCCGGCCGTCCTTGTCCCGCTGGCGCTCGTCTACGTCTGGCGGCGATCCGGCAAGCGGGAGGCGCTGGCCTGCGGAGGCCTTCTCGCCGCGGTCGTGGCGCTCGCGTTTCTGCCGTTCCTCGTGCTCGCCCCCGGCGGTGTCTGGGACAGCCTCTCGAACCAAGCCGACCGGCCGCTGCAGATCGAGAGCCTGGGCTCGGGGATCTTGCTGGCCGCGCACCAGCTCTTCGGAACGCCGATCACGATGAGCTCGGGCCACGGCTCGCAGAACCTCACTGGAACGACGGCGGACGTGCTCGCGGTCGCACAGACGACCGTTCAGGTCGCTGCGCTGCTGGCGGTCTGGATTCTGTTCGCCCGTGGCCCTGGAGGGCGCGAAGGCCTCCTGCAGGCGAGCGCGGCCGCTCTGGTCGTCTTCGTCGCGCTCGGGAAGGTCCTCTCACCGCAATTCCTCGTCTGGCTGATTCCCGTCGTCCCGCTCGTCCGCGGCCGCCGAGGGCTTGCGGCATCAGCGCTGCTCGCGACGGCCCTCGTGCTCACGCAACTCTGGTTCCCCTACCGCTACTGGGACCTGGCCCTGCACTTCGCGGCCCTTCCGTCCTGGCTCGTCTTCGTCCGCGACCTCGTGCTCGTGGGGTTATTGGCCGCGCTTTTAAGCGACCGGGACCCGGATCGCCTCGCAGCTCGTCGCGCGGCCTGAGCCGTCGCACTCGACGAGCACGCCCTCGAGGCGCACGTCGCCATCGGCGGTCTCGAACCTGACCGGCATCCCGGTGCGCATGCGCTGGATCGCCTTCTCCGCGACGACCCCGATCACCGAGTCATGCGGACCTGTCATTCCCGCGTCGGTGATCGCGGCCGTTCCGCCGGGCTGGACGCGTGCGTCGTTCGTCTGTATGTGCGTGTGCGTGCCGAAGACTGCGGTCACGCGCCCGTCGAGGTAGCGCGCCATCGCCACCTTCTCGCTCGTCGCCTCGGCGTGGAAGTCGACAAGGACGACCGGCGTCTCGCGGCTCGCTTCCTCGACGAGGTCGTCGACCATCTCGAACGGGCTTACCGCCGGCTGTAGGAAGAGGTCGCCGAGCATGTTGACCACGGCCACGCGCGTCCCGTTGCGCGCGGGCGCAACGGTAAGGCCGCGCCCGGGCGAACCGGCCGAGAGATTCGCGGGACGAATGAGTCGGTCCGTGCCGGAGAGGTAGGGCACGATCTCGCGCCGTCGCCAGACGTGGTTCCCGAGCGTGACCACGTCGACGCCTGACGCAAGGAGCTTGTCGGCGAGCTTGGGCGTGATGCCGAGCCCGTCGGCCGCGTTCTCGCCGTTGGCAACGACGAAATCGAGGTCGAGCTCCTCGCGAAGGCCCGGCAGCCGCTCCTCGACCGCGCGGAGGCCTGGCCGTCCGTTCACGTCAGCGACGAAGAGGAGCTTCAGGGAATTGCCAAGCTAGCCGCGGGGTGCACCTCGAAAGAGGCGTGGTTCCCTGCGTCCTGGGTGTAGCGCGCGAGCGCCTGCTTCTCCACTTCGGAAAAGTCGATGATCGTCCCGATCTTCGAGATTCCGGCTGCGACCGATGAGCCGACGGTGAGCGCGGGATCCGGGCGCAGATGCGTGACCCTGACCACGAGCGCCGGCGCGGTGGTCGGCTGCACGTCGATCCGCGCGCCGTACGTCTGACCGCGCAGGGTGTACGGCGTGACGCCGACGATCGTGCCGTCGACCGGGGCGTAGACGTCGGTGCCCACCGCGGCGCCGACATCCAGCGCCGCTGTGCTTGGACCTTCGTCGCCGCCGAGCTGGTAATAGGTCAGGCCGTGCTCGCGGCCGCCGAAGAGCTTCCGGGCGATTCGCGCGAAGAGGCCCTCGTTCGCCTGCCGCCCGACCGGCTCCAGCGCGAGCGCCCCGCCACCGGCTGCGTGATAGCCGATTGCGGTCACGCGGCTCTGGTCGATCGGCAGCAGGAGCCGGAGTCGGCCGCGGAGCGCGACCATCTGCGGCCGCGGCTGGCCGGCCGGCAGGAACCGGTTGGCCGAGGCGGGTCGCGTCTGCGGGGTGGGCGAAGGCGAGCCGGAGCCGAAGGCGGTGAGCAGAAACGTGACGACGAGCGCGATCGAAACTGCGATCAGGCCGGCGATTCGCCGGGCTCTCCGTCTCGCCGCCGCTCGAGCCTTCGATGTGCGGCGCGCCTGCCCTGGGGCGCGGGGCGAGGGCATGCGGGGCACCGTAACCGAGGTCCATCGGTCTTGCAATTCCGAAGCGGACGTCGAGGCCCGTATTTGCAACAAAGCGAGCCGTGGCGAGGGCGGCGGTTCCACCCAGGCCTCGGAACTGTCGAGCGCCAGTGCCCCGTCCTCCAGGAAGGACCAGTCCCAGGCAGCGTAAGCCGCTCGGCGACGTGGGCCAGAAGCGGTCTGGGGGAGCTGGGAGGTTCGCTCAGCGTCAGTTGAGGCGTCCTGTTCGAAGGACCAATCCCAATCGGGCGGGCGAAGGGAGACGACCTGGGCGGTACGATGGCCTTCATGGCCGGCGGGACGCCGACGATTCAGATCCCGCGCTGGATACAGCTCGTCGGTCTGCCCGTGCTCGCGCTGATCGGGATCCTCCTCGCGGGCAAGGTCTTTCACGCCGTCTTTCTCTTCCTCGTCGCCGGGCTCGTCGCGCTACTGCTCGACCCGCTCGTGCGCGCCCTGGAAAAGGTCCGGATCCCGCGCGGCTTCTCTATCGCGATCGTCTACCTCAGCTTCGCCTCAGCGCTGGTCGTCGCCGCGATCGCCATCGGCGTCGTCGTCGTCGACCAGTCACAGTCGGCTGCCAATCGAATCGACTCGTACCTTACGAGCGAGCACGGACAGACCAGCCAGACCGGGTTCGAGCAGGACGTCGACCGTCTGCAGCAATGGCTGGACACGCATCATCTCGAGCGGGTCGACATCCGCCAGCAGGGCCAGGACTTCGCCGAGAACATCAAGGGGAAGGACGTCGAGAAGTACACGTCCAAGGCGATCGACTTCCTGCGCGGCGCGGCGCTCTCGATCTTCCAGCTCGTCTTCAGCCTCGTGCTGATTCTCGTCGTCTCGATCTACATGCTCCTCGACATGAGCCGGCTGAAGACCGGGCTCGATCTTCGCTTCCCGCCGCGGCCCGGCCAGCCCGGCCTCGTCGTCCGGCTGGAGCAGGCGGTTGCCGGCTATGTCCGCGGCCAGTTGCTGCTGTCGGCGATCATCGGCTCGAGCGCCGGGATCGGGCTCTGGCTGCTCGGCACCCTGGGCTGGGCGCCGGGAGCTGACCGCTACGCCGTCCTCTTCGGGGCCTGGGTGGCCGTGACGGAGCTCATTCCCTACCTCGGGCCCTGGCTCGGGGGCATCGTGCCGATCGGCTACGAGCTGATCGTGCATCCGATCTCCGCGCTCTGGGTGTTCCTGCTGTTCCTGGCGATCCACCAGATCGAGGGGCACGTCGTGGTGCCGAAGGTGATGGGCAGCGCGCTG
>WNGE01008728.1_pt1 | contig 11910 bp, 14 predicted proteins | sample 5400651 | NCBI WGS metagenome assembly WNGE01 (sample SAMN13153370, study PRJNA577476) | soil metagenome | isolation source: 60 cm soil or saprolite under grassland replicate 2 | place: USA:California | collected 2016-06-15 | reverse complement strand
TGTCCATGCTCGACGTCGATGCCGCGGGCCTGGACGTGATGGACCGGAAGCTCCTGCGCTGCGTGCTCGACAAATTCGCCGGCGGACCGGTCGGGATCGACAACCTCTCGGCCGCGATCGGCGAGGAGCGCGACACGATCGAGGACGTGCTCGAGCCGTTTCTGATCCAGCAGGGCTTCCTGCAGCGCACGAACCGCGGCCGAATCGCCACCGCGTTGTCGTATCGCCACTTCGGCCTGCTGCCACCAGCCGCCGCCGGCGGGCTCTTCACGAGCGGATGACGCCGACGGCCGACGATATATTTCGCTGGCCGGTCCGCGTTTACTACGAAGATACGGACGCCGCCGGCGTCGTCTACTACGCCAATTTTCTGAGATATCTGGAACGGGCGCGCACGGAATGGCTGGCGTCGCTGGGGTTCACGCTGACCGCTCTCGAACGTGAACACCGCGTCGTGTTCGTGGTCCATCGCTTGGACATCGAGTACCGGCAGCCGGCTCGGCTATACGATGCCCTCGAGGTGACGGTCGGGTCGGTCGCGCGCGGCCGTAGCCGTCTGGTCGCGGTCCAGGAGGTCTTTCGCGGCGAGGCGCAGCTGGTCCGGGCGCACGTGACGCTCGCCTGCCTCGATCCCGCGACTTGGCGGCCCGCGCGCATTCCGGCACCGGTTGCTGCAAAGATGCATTAGAACAAAGGCTCAGACACTGGTGAACCTGCATCCCGATCTCTCGTTTTTCGCGATGATGCTGCATGCCAGCGTCGTCGTGCAGGCCGTCATGGCGCTGCTGCTCCTGGCGTCGCTGTGGTCGTGGTGGCAGATCTTCCTCAAGCTGTTCGCGCTGCAGCGGGCGCAGCGCGAAACCGACCGGTTCGAGGACGACTTCTGGAAAGGCGGCGACCTGAACGAGCTCTTCCAGCGCGCCAGCCAGAATCGCGGCGGCGCGCTGGAGCGAATCTTTTCCTCCGGTTTCCGCGAGTACGCCAAGCACCGTCGGCAAGGGACCTCGTCGGCAGCGACGATGGACAGTGCGCGTCGCGCCATGCGCGCCTCGTACCAACGCGAGATCGACGTCCTCGAAGCCAATCTCGCCGGGCTTGCGACCGTCGGATCCGTGTCACCTTACGTCGGCTTGTTCGGCACCGTATGGGGCATCATGAACGCGTTCCGGAGCCTCACCAACGTCAGCCAGGCGACGCTCGCGCAGGTCGCGCCGGGTATCGCCGAGGCGTTGATCGCCACCGCGATGGGGCTCTTCGCCGCGATTCCCGCGGTCGTCGCGTATAACCGCTATACCCACGACGTCGACCGGTTAGCGACGCGCTTCGAGACGTTCATCGAGGAATTCTCGAACATTCTCCAGCGCCAGGGATAGCCGATGCGCCGGCCACGCAAATCGATCAACCAGATCAACGTCGTGCCCTACATCGACGTGATGCTGGTGTTGCTCGTGATCTTCATGGTGACCGCGCCGTTGATCAACCCGGGTGTGATCGAGCTACCCAGCGTAGGCACTCATCTCACCGCGCCGGTAGCGCCGCTCGAAATCCAGGTGCGTACCGACCAATCGCTGTGGTTGCGCGAGGGTGCCGCGGCGCCGGTGCGCGTGTCGCGAGATGAACTGATCGCGCGAGTGCGCGACCGGCAGGCAAAGAATCCCGAGCAGGCGGTCGTGATCGCCGCCGACCGCGCCGTCCGTTACGAAGAGGTCGTCCGCGTGCTCGATCTGCTCCAGCAGAAGGGCGTGCGCAAAGTCGGCTTGCTACTCCGTCCGCAACCGAGCTGAGGCGCAATGCCGCCACGGCGCGCGCGCTCGAGCTGGTCCGCAGTCAAATGGATCGCTGCTATCCTGGCGATCGCGGTTCACGTCACATTTGTGCTGTTTCTGATCTTCAGCGTCAACTGGCAGAACCGCAAGCCCGAGCCTGTGACCGCGGAACTCTACGTGCCACCGGCGGCCGAAAAGATCGAGCCGGCCAAGCCACCACCCGAACCGCCCAAGCCCGAGCCTCCGAAACCTCAAGTCGAAGCCAAGCCACCGCCCGTCGAGCCGCCGAAGCCCGACATCGCGCTCAAGGAAAAGCAGGAGTGCGCCCGAAAGGAGCAGGCCGAGCGCGAGCGCAGGGAAAAGGAAAAGCAGGCTGCGGAGAGGCGCGAGGTCGAACGGCGCGAAGCCGAGAAGAAGGAGCAGCTGGAGAAGCGCCTCGCCGAAGCCCGTGAGCGGCAGGCGCGCGAGGCCGAGGCGCTCAAGGCGCAGGCGCAGCGCGAACGCCAAGCACAGGAAAAGATTGCTGCCGCCGGGGCGCGCGTCAAGGCGGATGCCGACTACATTCGCCGTATCCAGGCAAAGATCAGGGGCAACGTCGTCGTGCCGCCCGACATGCCGGGAAACCCGGAAGCCATCTTCGACGTCGTGCAGCTGCCCAGCGGGGAGATCATCGACGTGCAACTCGGCAAATCGAGCGGCGTGCGCGCTTACGACGAAGCCGTGCAGCGCGCGATCCTCAAGTCATCGCCACTGCCGCGGCCCGACTCGCCGGATATGTTTCGCAGGAATCTGACGCTGAAGTTCCGCCCGCTCGACTGACAGGCTGATTCGCAGCTACTGCGCGATCAGCCGGTGTCCGATGGCGTGCCCCGCTCAGAACCTATCGCGCGTGCCGTCTTCTCGACGATCTGTATCGTCGCCCAGCTCCAGTCCGGCCGCTGCTCGACGAGATGACGGAAGGCCACGGTGTAGACCGAATTCGTCGTGGTGAGAATGACGTTGCGGCCTTCGGCATATTCGGAGGTGGGCACGATGAGGGTCTTCATCGCGAGCGGCTTGTCCGGACGCGATGGCGGCGGCAGATACAGGCCCTCGAAGCGATCACCCAGCGTCGAAAGATCAAGCCCGTCGACCACGTAGCCCATGTCTTCGTTCGGGCGGCGCTTCGCGGCCAGCGTTACCGCTACGATGCGCTCGGCGATGATGTTGACGCCTGCTTCGACTTCTTCGTTGGAAACTTTGTTCAGCCGCCGCACGACGCCGAGCAGCCAGGCATCGGCGTCGGATTGCCGCACCGCCACCAGCGCACCGAGGGACAGGCTCTGTCCGATGCCGCCCGTCGCCGCGATGCGCAGTCCGGCGACGCTGCGATCCTTGACCTCCCACATCGGGTCGCTCCACGACGAGAGGCTTGCGGCAAGCGAATCGTCCTCGACCAGCGCTCTGCGGCGGGCGCGCGGTGCGCCGGCGACGGGGAAGACCTCGATCTGTTCGGCGGCACCGCTGACCTCGGTGGAGTTCTCGCCCGCCGCCTTCGCAGTCAGATCCTGACAGATGCGCGATAGGCCGATGCGTACGTGGGCGGACACGGCGACCGCGGTTCGCGGATCGCGACGAAGATCGGAAAGCGACGACGGAGACAGCGCGGGCTGGATCTTGCGGAGCACCGCCAGCCGCTGCTGATTGATAGCGGCGATCGGCCCCTGGTCGGTCGCCTCGGCGTCGCGCAGCGCGCCCACCGCGCGGTCCATCGCATCGGCGAGCGGCGTCGTGTCCACGTAGCGAAGGACCGAGCCGCGGTCATTGCCGTTGCGCCGGATGAGGCCCGAGCGGCCGGCGAGATCGACGAAGAATCCCTCGACCGATTTCGGAATCTGCTCCAGCGCGAGCCGGCGGCTCCATGCGCGCAACTGCGAGCTCGCCCAATCGACTTCAGCGGGCCCGAGATTACCGGTGTTGAGCTGGTGCACGAGCAACACGTACAGGTATTCCTGCTCGACCGACCAAGCCTGTGCGCCGGCACCCGCCGCAGGCAGCGCCATCGGCTGGCGATCGCAGGAGAGCTCGCAGGAGCGCAAATAAATCTGGTGCAGCTCGATCCACTTCGCGGGAATCCAGCGTTCGTGCTTGAACACGCGCAGCTTGGCATCGGTGCCATGGAAATGCACCAGGCGCACGAAGAGCAGAGGCAGGACCGCTTTCCAGCGCGCGTTCGCCGCCTGCGTCAGGGCGGATTCAAGCGCCGTCTGGTACGTGAGCGTAAATTCCTGGCTCATCTCCCACAGCGCCTGCCAGATACGGTCGGCGAGCTTGGGTGAGCTCTCCGCGTTCTCGATGTACTGCTTGATCAGCTGCCGGCGGTCGGCGCCGAGCGCCGCATCGACAAATTCGATCGCAGCAATGCGATTCAGATCGATGGCGTACTGTTCCTTCCGGATACGGTCGAGCGCGCGGATCACGTGTTGCTGCCTCCCGATCACGTCGAGCGCCGGCAACTGCCGCAGCCACGCTGCAGCGCTCTTGGCGTTCTGCAGGGGATCGGTCGCGTCTTTGGCTTGCGGGGTCAGGAATCCGAGCATCGCTTTCATGGATATCGCCTGTCGGCCGGCGGGGGGCCCATTGCGCGCGCCGCCCGAGCCGTTCATCAGCGTGCGTGCGCCTTGCGCCAGTGCTGGGCTTTGCTGGATTGTGGTTTATAGCCCATAATCAGCATAGACGCAAAAGCCGTCGGAAATTGAGCGAATTACGACAATGTCGTTGCGCGACCCTCGGTGCGCCGTCATCACTGTCAATCGACCAGACTCAACCATGTCGCCACCTTCGATCCTGAGCCGCTGCCTCGCCCTGGCGTCCGTTGCCGCTGGGATGCTCCTCGCGTCGTCGGGAATCAGCCTCGCCCAGACGCCTAGCACGGCGCCGACACCATTCAAAAGCAAGATGGATGCCAAAATCAGAAAACTGCAAATAACCGATACTGCCGTAGGCGAGGGAGCCGAGGCCGTAAAAGGAAAAGTCGTAGTTGTTCACTACACTGGCTGGCTTTACGACCCTGCTTTAGCCGATAAAAAAGGGCGAAAATTCGACTCCTCGCTCGATCGCCGTTCTCCGTTCAGTTTCCCGCTGGGCGGCGGTCGCGTCATTCCCGGCTGGGACGACGGTGTCGCCGGCATGCGCGTCGGCGGCCGACGCACGCTCGTGATTCCTCCGGACTTGGCCTACGGCAGCCGCGGAGCCGGCGACGTCATTCCGCCGGATGCGACGCTGATCTTCGACATCGAACTCGTTGCCGTTCGCGACCGTTAGATCGCGCTTTCCAAAAGACTTGGGACGTCGTTGTCGACGACAGGCCCGGCGTGCTAGCGCAATAACGGCGCGGTTACCAATACGTCTCGAGCGTGAAATGCCCCGGCTCGCGGCGTCGATGCCGGCGCATGCCGCGCTGCTCCAGCACTTCCTGCATGTCGCGCACCATGTCAGGATTACCGCAGAGCATCGCGTGCGCATTCTCCGCCGTCAGCGGCACGCGCGTCCACGCCTCGAGCCGGCCATCGCGAACGGCGTCGGGGATGCGTCCCGACAGTGCACCCTTGGGCGGTTCCCGGCTGACGAACGGAGCGAACGCAAAGCGGCCCGGATGCGCGGCGGCGATTCCTGCGATCACGTCGCCGTACGACAGGTCGGCGGCATGCCGCACCGCGTGCACCAGCACGACCCGCTCGAATTTCTCCCACGGCTCTTCGGTGCGCAGTATCGACAGGTAGGGGCCCAGACCGGTGCCGGTCGCGAGGCACCACAGCGCCGCCGCATCAGGCAGCTCGGCGACGCAGAAAAACCCGTTGGCGCGATCGAGCAGCCACACCGAGTCGTCGCCCTCGAGCGCCGCGAGACGCGGCGACAGCGGGCCCTCCGGCAGGACGTTGAAATAGAACTCGTGCGCGGCGCCGTCGGGCGGGTTAACGAACGAATAAGGACGGCCGAGCATCGCCTCCTTCGATCCTGGAGCCGCCGGTAACGCGAGCCGCGCAAACTGGCCCGCGACGAAGGTCAGCGAGGACGCGGCGACCTGCAGCGAGAACAACCGCTCGGTCCAGCGCTTCTTGCCGACCACCTTGCCCTCGATCCATTTGCTCATCGCAAGCGACATCCGCGCGGTAACATTCCGATCATTATGCCAGCCCCTAAATCCGCGCTTGCCGTCGGTCAGCGCGTGTACCTGCGCCGACCGCGCGCAAGCGACGGGCCGGCGTTCTGTGCTGCGGTACGCGCGAGTCGCGCGATTCATCGCCGCTGGACGCGGCCTCCGGCCACGCCGAAGGGCTACAAAGCCATGCTCGCGCGTTGCCGCCGACCCGCGTTCAAGACGCTGTTCGCTTGCCGGCGCGAGGACGATGTCCTGGTCGGTGTGTTCGACTTGTCGCAAATCTTCCACGGCATCATGCAGAGCGCCTATCTGGGCTACTACGCGCTTGCGCCGTATGCACGCCGGGGCTACATGCGCGACGGCCTCGAGCTGATGCTGCGTTACGCGTTCCGTACGCTTCACCTGCATCGCGTCGAGTCGAACATCCAGCCTGCGAACAGGCGCTCGATCGCGCTGGTGCGCCGCGCAGGGTTCGCCCGCGAGGGCTATTCCCGCCGCTACCTCAAGATCGACGGACGCTGGCGCGATCACGAGCGCTGGGCGTTGCTGTTCGAAGATTGGCGCGCGCGACCGTCGAGCCGGCGATGAGCGTATCGGGCCGCCGGAGCGCCCTTGCCGTCCTGGCGCTCTACGGCTGCGCCGCGGATCCCTACCGGCTGGACAAGGAACGGGGGGCAGTCGGCGTCGAGCTTGCGCCGTTCGCAATGCGCGAGGAATGCGTCGAGCTCCGGACGGGCGAGCGTATCGGCTTCTACTTCGTCAGCGCAGCACCGGTCGCGTTCAACATCCACTACCACGATGCGAACGCCGTGATTATGCCGATCGTGCGCGAGCATGCTACGAGCGAATCGGGCGAGTTCACCGCCGACCGCACGCAGATCTATTGCTTGATGTGGGAAGCCGGTGCGCAGCCAAGCATCCTCGAGTACCGCGTGCGGCTACTGCCGAGGCGAAACTGAAATCGCGCGAGCCTGGTAGGTGCGAATTCATTCGCGCGCGGCATCGCAATCACCCTCGCAGCCCGAATGAATTCGGCCCTACGAAAACCGCAGAGCTCAGGGCGCGCAGGCCGAATGAATTCGGCGCTACGAGAACTACGAAGCTCAGAGCTCCTGATACGAGTACGTGCGGCCGTGCTCGACGTCGTCCTCGACGAGCCTGCCCACGATCTTAGCGGCCACGACATCGGGCGCGACCAGACGGCCGTCGCGATGGAAGCCCTGGAACAGCTCGACGCTGGGGAGCAGGTCCTTGGACTGCGAACGCGCGAATACCTGCATGTCGGTATCGATGACACCGGGTCGCACCGCGATGGCGCGAAAGCCCGGCGCCTGTTGTTCCACCGCAAGCGCCTTGGTCAGCATCTCCATCCCCGCCTTGGCCACGCAGTAGACGCTCTCCCCCGCCAGCGCCGTCTGCGCTGCTCCCGAGGAGACATTGATGACGCGCCGCGGCAGTGCCGGGTCGGCGAAGACGCGACAAAATAGATTCGTGAGCGCCACCACCGCGGCGAGATTTACTGCCAGCGAGGATGCGATCTCGCCCGCGGCGAGCCTGCCCAGCGTCCCGACCGGACCCGCCGTCGCCGCATTGTTCAACAGACAAACCGATGTCGGCTTCGCATTGGCGAGCGCGGAAAGCTCGGGCCCGAGAGTCTCGTCGAGGCCGGCGGCATCGGCCAGATCGAAACGGGCAAAACGATAGCGTTCGCCCGTGAGGCGAGGATGGCTCCCGCGGCCGACGCCGAGCACGGCAAAATCGCGCTCGAGCAGCGCCGCGGCGAGCGCCGCGCCGAGGCCGCGCGAGACTCCGGTTACGATCGCTGTGTGCATGATCTCTCCTCCGCCGCAGCCCGCATCGTATTGGGACGAGTTCCCCAGACGAATGTTAGTAACAGCGCAACGACGTCAAGTGCCCCGGGCATCGCGCTAAAGCGCTCAGCCCGGCCTACGACTCACCGATGCGTACCCAGCGAGAGAGCGATTATCACGATGACTATGATCGCGAGCGCGAGCAGCGTCACCTTGACCCAGCTCTTCGGGTATTCACCCTGGATCGCGCCGGTGAAGCCGTTGATCACCGCCTGAAACGCTTTCGCGCCGTAGTTGTAGTTGAGCAGCCAGATCGGCGCCAGGATATGCTTGAACGTCTGCCCGGAGTAATTCGCCCGCACTTCAAGGTTGCGGTATGTGTCGCCGGGAATCTGCGCCGCACACATCTGGCGGAGCTTGACGTCCATCGCGTCGCGCGCCGCCTTGGCCGCAGCGACGAGATCGATCTGGTAGCGCTCCACGACCCAGCCCGCAACGTAGCCGGCATCGTACGGCTTGAGCTCCTTGGTCGGAAACGGCTCGACTCCGCGGACGAGCGCCGGGTGCACGCCGACCGACGCACAGACAAGATCGTCATCGAAAAAATGGGAGAGCTCTCCCGCGGCGGGCTCCCAGCGCACCTGCTGCACTTGGCGCGTCTGCGTGCGTCCGCTGCCGTCGGTGTAGGTCTCGGTCGTGTAGTAGTAATGACCCGCTTCGGCGGTCCATGTCGCATCGACGCGCGCGTCGAAGGTCCAGTATGGCAAGTAGACGCCTTTCACCGTGTCGGTCAGCGCGCGGCGCTTCAAGGCGTTCGGCGCGAGCCACAGCTTGCCGTACCACGCGCGAATCCGGTCGCGCGCCTGGTCCTCCGCAACCTTGAATGGCAGCAGGCTTTCCGGTCGGAACGAATCCTTGCTTTGCGCGTAGGGTACGAGCTGCGCCGAGCCGCAGAACTCGCAGCGCTGTGCCTGGCGCTTGGGGTCGAGCACCGAGATCGCCTGACAGCTCTGGCACTTCACATAGCGCTTCTCGATCTGCCAGCCTCGCGCGCCATCGCCGAGGTCGCGAAGCGCCGTCACCAGGTCGTGCTCGATGATCTTGCCGCTGTCCGCGTCGAGCTTCGCCGGCGACACCGCGCCGCAGAACGGGCAGACCAGCGCCTGCCTGGCCGGATTCCACACCGCCTCGGCGCCGCAGGCGGGGCACGAGAATTTCTCTTGCGCCGTCGTTTCGGACAGGGGGGATGGTGTATTCATGGCCGCCTCAGAAGCAGCGCAAGAGCGCGCTCAAGCAGCATGCCGAGCGTCGAGCGGGACAAACGATTTTCTCCTGCGCGACGGCGCGGTCGACGCGCCCACGGTTCAGCGGATGAAATAGCCGACCACCCGCCACTTGCCGTCGGACTCGCGCTCGAGCGTCAGTGTCTCATGACCCTCGGCCTTGTTGGCAAAGCTCGTCGTATAGACGATCAGCGCGTAATCGCCGTCAGGCGCGCCCGGAAAAGACTTCGTGAAGTCCGTCTTGAAGATCGTGCGGCTTTTCACCGAACCCATTGGCGTACGAGCCTTGGCGAGCGCGTCGGCCCAGCCGATTACCTGCATCGCGGCCTGGAATTTCTTGCCCGCCGCGCTCCAGCTCGCTTGCGCGTCGGCACGATCGGCCAGCGCAAGCCATTCGCGAGCCGCGCCCTGCGCGGCCGTCGCCTTCGGGTCCTGTGCGAGAGCGAAGCCCGCAACCAGCCATGCCGCGCAGATCACGGCGACCAACCGCTGCGCGCGGTTACGGAAGGAGCGGATCATCTAAGGAACCTCTGAATAAGTCCCGCCTGGCCGCGACGGCGGCTTTCCGGGATGAGATGAGCGAAGCGACGCGAAGCCCATGGCAGGCCCCCATGGGCGAGCGGCGCGACAAAGCAGATCGTCCGGAAAGCGCCGTCCCTTCGGGTTTCGGCGCAATGGCCTCATCTGCTTTGTTGCGCGGCTTGCGAATAGTACGAACTATTCGCTGCGACGCGACGCCTAGCATCTGAGGCCATTGCGCTCGAAACGCGGCTCATGTGGGCCTTGTTCAGAGATTCCCTGAGTTCAGGAATGAAGGAATTGATCGACCGCCGCGCGGGTGACGCGCCACTGCGTGCCGATCTTCTTGCCCTTGAGGTCGCCGGACTCGAGGCTTGCTACCACGTCCGACTCGCCTACGCCGAGCATCTGCGCAACCTGCGCCGGCGTGAACAGGTCCGGCGCCGAAGCCGGCGCGCCCGCCGCTGCAGCGGCGCCCGGCACCTGGATCCCGGGCGTCGCCTGGCTGCCCAGAATGCCTCCGGTCTGATTCATCATCTGCTGCGCCATCGCCATGCCCACCGCCATCTGCGCGGCCATGCCCCCAACGCCGGCGCCATCGCCCTTATCCAAGCCTTGCGCCATCTGAAATTTCACATAGTCGTTCAGATTGCCCACGGCGGCCATGCTGGAGCGCTTGTCGATCGCCTGCTCGACCTCCGGCGGCACCGATACGTTCTCGACGATAAAGCTCGTGACCTCGAGGCCGTACTTCGCTGTCGTCTGCGGATTGATCAGCGGCAGCAGCGCCTGCCCGAGCTCGGCGTAACGTGCCGCGACGTCGAGCGCGGGAATCTTCGATTGCGCGAGCGCCTCCGAGAATACGCTCACGATGCGCGAGCGCATGGTGTCGTTGAACTCGTCCAGGCGAAAGTGGTCGTCGGTGCCTGCCACTTCCTTCAGGAACAGCTTCGGATCGACGACCTTGAAGTCGTAGATCCCGAAGGCGCGCAGCCGCACGACGCCGAAATCCTGGTCGCGCATCATGACGGGGTTCGCCGTTCCCCACTTGTTGCCGGTGAACAGGCGCGTGGCGACGTAATACACGTCCGCCTTGAACGGGCTCTCGAGCCCGTATTTCCAGCCCTTGAGGTCGGAGAGGACCGGGATGTTGTCCGTCGTGAGCGTGTACTTGCCGGGGCCGAACGTATCGCCGAACTGGCCGAGATAGACGAACTGCGCGATCGATCAGTTGCGCGCCGCGCTTGATCTCCTTGTCCTCATCGGGGAACCTGAAGGAGAGCGTATCGCGCGAGTCATCGGTCCATTCGATGATGTCGATGAACTGTTTGCTGATGAAGTCGAGAATGGCCATGTCGTCTCCCTCGAGTATCGCCGCCAAGCTACTTCTTCGCGGCCAGTCTCTTCGCCTCCGCCTCGCCCTTGTTGATCTCGCTCTCCAGCTGCGCCAGCGGCAGCGCGCCGGGCATCACCGACCCATCGGCGAACACCAGCGTCGGCGTCGCGGCCACGCGCAGGCGGGTGCCGAGAAGCGCCGTGTCCTTGATCGGCGTTGCGCATTCGCCCTTGTTGTCGGGCAGCGTGCCGCCCTCGAAGAACGCGTCCCAGGCCTTGGCGCGGTCGGGGGCACACCAGATCAGCGCCGATTTGCGCGACGCGTCGGGATGCAGCTGGTCGATGGGGAAGAGAAAAGTATAGATCGTAACGTCGTCGAGCCGCTTGAGGTCGTTCTCGATGCGCTTGCAAAACGGACAGTCGGGATCGGAGAACATGGCGAACTTGCGTGTGCCTTTGCCCTTCACGCGCTTGAACGCGAGGTCCAGCGGCAGCGAGTCCCAGGCGACGCGGTTGAGCTCCCGCTGCCGGGCCTCCGTGAGATTCTGCTTGGTGCTGGCGTCGTAGATCGCGCCGACCATCACATAGGTCACCTTGGCGTCGGTATAGACGATGCGGTCGTCGAACTGCGCCTCGTACAGGCCGAAATACGGCGACTTGGAGACGCCCGTGACGGCTGCGCCGGGAAATTTTTCCTCGAGCAGCTTCTTTACCGCGGCGGCCTCCTTGGTAGGCGCGTCTCTGGGGGCATTGGGCTTGGCGTCCTGCGCCGCGGTCGCCGGCGGCAGCGCCAGGATCAGCGCGGCCAGCGCCAGGTGAACAAACGATATTCGCATCGAAGGCTCCGGAGAATCGCGGTCGGGGCGACAGTTTAACGCAGCGCCGGTTGCGCCAACAGTCGCCGGACGGTTGCGAGGCTCCCGACGAAGCGCATCCCGCGATTGCGCAGCAGCTTGAGCGCCGGTGGCGCGAACAGACGCACCAGGCCGTCGGTCACGATTTGCATCGACAGCACCGGCAGTGCGCGCTTGCGTGCATAGCGCTCCAGGAGGATC
>WNGE01020554.1_pt1 | contig 11913 bp, 9 predicted proteins | sample 5400651 | NCBI WGS metagenome assembly WNGE01 (sample SAMN13153370, study PRJNA577476) | soil metagenome | isolation source: 60 cm soil or saprolite under grassland replicate 2 | place: USA:California | collected 2016-06-15 | reverse complement strand
GCGCGCACGGCGATGCAACGGATCGTGGAGTGGATGGGCGGTGGGCGATGAGGACGGTCGGGCGGACGGGCGGACGGGCGGACGCTCTGGTCGCATTGGCGATGCTGGTGTTCTTGTCCGCCAGTCCGCCGGTCCGCCTGTCCGCCCAAGACACGGCCCGCCTCGCCGAAGCCGCCTCCGTCCTCGCCCCCCTCATCGAGTCCTACGGCGTCTCCGGCATGGAAGCGCCCGTGCGGGAAACCGTGAAGCGGCTGCTCCCCGCGTGGGCGAAAACCGAGACCGACAGCGCCGGCAACCTGTGGCTGCGCGTGGGCCAGGGCGAGCCGCTGGTCGTGTTCGTGGCGCACATGGACGAGATCGGCTTCACCGTCGATTCGATCCTCGACGACGGCTCGCTGCACCTGCGCACGCGTGGCGGGTTTTTCTCCTCTCTGTTCGAAGGCCAGCCGGCGCTGGTGCACACCGGCGGGGCGCGGGGCGACGTCCCGGGGATCTTCCTGCCCCGCGAAGCGCCGCGCGACTCCGCGCCCGTCCGCCGCGCGCCGCCGCCACTGCGCGTCAGCGTCGGTACGACGACCCGCGCGGCCACGCAGGCGCTCGGCGTCGCCGTCGGCAGCACCATCACGATGCCCAAGCGTTTCGTCCGCCTCGCGGGAACGCGCGTCACGGGGCGCGCCATGGACGACCGCGTGGGCGACGCGGCCCAGATCCTCGCCGTGCGGCACCTCGACCCGTCCAAGCTCAAGCACCAGGTGATCTTCGTGTGGAGCACGCGCGAAGAGATCGGGCTGGAGGGGGCGGCCGCCGTCGCCGCGGCGCTCGGCACGACGCCGAAGCGCGTGCACGCCATCGACACCTTCGTCTCGGCGGACTCCCCGCTCGAGCTCCAGAACTTCGCCGTCGCCCCCATCGGCCAGGGCGCCGTCGCCCGGGCGCTCGACAATTCGGCCGTCACGCCGCCGGCGTACGTGGACTCGCTGCGCGCGGTGGCCCGGGCGCGCGGCGTCGCGCTCCAGGTCGGCACGACCAACGGCGGCAACGACGGCTCGACCTTCACCCCGTACGGCGTCGTGGACGTCGCCCTCGGCTGGCCGCTGCGCTATTCGCACTCCCCCGCCGAGGTGGTGGACTTGAGGGACGTGGCGAGCCTCGCCGATCTGATCCAGGCGATCGCGGAGATCTGGTGAGGGCGCTGCTCTCCGTTTCCGACAAGCGGGGCATCGTCGAGTTCGCGCGCGCGCTGGTCGAGCTGGGCTTCGAAATCGTGTCCACCGGCGGCACCGCCGAGGCGCTGCGCCAGGGGGGCGTCCCCGTCGTCCCCATCGAGAAGGTGACCGGCTTCCCCGAGATGATGGACGGACGCGTGAAGACGCTGCATCCCAAGGTGCACGGCGGCCTGCTCGCGCGTCGCGGCCACGCGGGCGACGTGAAGGCCCTCCAGGAGCACGACATCACCCCCATCGACCTCGTGGCGGTGAATCTCTATCCGTTTCGACAGACCATCGCCAAGCCGGAGACGACGTTCGAGCAGGCGATCGAGCACATCGACATCGGCGGCCCCTCGATGCTGCGCTCGGCGGCGAAAAACCATCGGGACGTGATTGTGGTCGTGGACCCGGATGATTACCCGAAGGTGCTCGAGGCCCTCAAGGCCGAACGAACCCCGGGCGCAAGCCCGGGGTTGCGTAGAGCGCTCGCCGCCAAGGTCTTTGCGCACACTGCCGCCTACGACGCGACGATTGCCGACTACCTGACCCGCAGCGGCGAAGATCTGCCCGCGACGCTGACGCTGATCCTCGAGCGGCGCCAGGCGCTGCGCTACGGCGAGAACCCGCACCAGCGCGCCGCCCTGTACGCGACCGACGAGGCGCGCGGCATCCGCGAGCTGGTGCAGCACCACGGCAAGGAGCTGTCGTTCAACAACCTCCTCGATGTGGACGCGGCGGTGGCGGCGCTCGCGCCCTGGGACGACCGTCCCGCGTGCGTCATCATCAAGCACACGACGCCGTGTGGGATCGCCCTGGGCGCGACGCCCGCCGAGGCGTACACCCGCGCTCTCGAGACCGACCGCACGTCGGCGTTCGGGTCGGTGATCGCGTTCAACACGGTGGTGGACCGGGCCGTCGCCGAGGCGATGCGCGACCTGTTCGTCGAGGTGGTCGTCGCCCCGCGCTACCATGACGACGCGCTGGCGGTCTACCGCGAGAAGAAGAACCTCCGGGTCGTCGAGCTCCCCCGCCCCGCGGCGGAGCCCGCCTGGGACTTCAAGCGCATTCGCGGCGGCTTCCTCGTCCAGGACCGGTTCCGCTACGGCGGGGAGGCGGAGGAGGCGCGGTGGAAGGTCGTGACCAAACGGGCGCCTTCCGGGGTAGAATGGCGCGATCTGCGGTTCGCCTGGGCCGCGGTGGCGACGGTTAAGTCGAACGCGATCCTCCTCGCCAAGGGGGAAGCGGCGATCGGGATCGGGGCCGGGCAGATGTCGCGGGTGGACGCGTCGTTCCTCGCCGTCCACAAGGCGCGCCAGCAGGGGTTCGATCCCGCCGGCGCCGCCCTGGCGAGCGACGCGTTCTTTCCGTTCCGCGACGGCGTGGACGAGGCCGCGGCTGCGGGCGTCGCGGCGATCATCCAGCCGGGAGGCTCGGTGCGCGACGCGGAAGTGATCGCCGCGGCCGACGAGCGCGGGTTGGCGATGGTGTTCACCGGCGTGCGGCAGTTCCGACACTAACGAGAGATCATGACCAATCTTTCCGTGGCGTCCCCGAAGCGCTCTGTCCCCAAACCGGCGGTGATCATCGACGTCGCCGCTGAGCCGGAGCGCCCTCCGTATCTGATGGCGGCGTTGGTCGCCCTGGGCACGCTGGTCCTCTACGTCCTGACGCTCGCGCCCACGACCCAGTTCTGGGATACCTCGGAATACATCGCCGCGGCCAAAGTCCTCGGCATCCCGCACCCGCCCGGGAACCCGTTGTTCACGCTCGTGGCCCACACCTGGGGGATGATCCCCTGGGCCGCGAACTACGGCGTGCGCATCAACCTCTTCGCCGCCGTGACGAGTGCCGTCGCCGCCGGCTGCTGGTTCCTGATCGGTGAGCGGTTCCTGCGCAGCATCGTGCCCGCCACGTGGCCGCGGCGGCTCGCGGCCCTCGCCGGTGCGATGTGCGCGGCGACCGCGTTCACGGTGTGGAACCAGTCGGTCGTGAACGAGAAGGTGTACACCTTCAGTCTCCTCTCCATCGCGTTGATCCTGTGGTTCATTCTCCGCTGGGACGACCAACCCGCGGGCACCGCGCACGATCACCACCTGCTGCTCATCGTCTACCTGCTGGCGCTCACGTCCACGAACCACATGATGGGCGTGCTCGTCGGGTTGGTCGTGGCTGTCCTGCTCTTCCCGCCGCTCAAAGGGGAACGCGCCGTGAGCCCCGAAGAGCGGCGGCTCGAGTGGACGCAATGGTGGGTCTTCACCGCCGTCTTGGGATTGATCGTGTCGACGGGCCTGGAGAGCTGGAAGCCGTTCGCCGCGGCCTGCGTGCTCTACGCCGGCGCGCTGCTGTTCGCCTGGTGGCACGCCAACAACTGGCGCTTCGCCCTGCTGGCGCTCGGCGTCGCGGTGCTGGGCCTGTCGGTGATCGTGTTCCTGCCGATCCGCGCGGCGCACTACCCGCCGATCAACGAGGGCGAGCCGACCACCTGGCACGCTCTCTACGACGTCTTGACGCGCGGCCAGTACGGGAAACCGCCGATCACGCAGCGCCAGGCGAGCCTCTTCGCCCAGATTTTCATGTGGGGCCAGTATTTCTCGTGGCAGTGGGGCCGCGACCTGGCGGAACGGTGGCAAGCGCTGCTCGGCGTGCTGTTTGGATTCTTAGGGGTCCTCGGCGCGTGGCGGCACTGGCTCGCGGACCGGCGGCGGGCGATCGCGATGACGTCGCTGATGGTGACGTTCACGCTGATCCTCATCTTCTACCTGAACTTCAAGTACGGGTACTCGCAGTACCTCAACCGGCCGAACCTGCTGCGTGAGGTGCGCGAGCGCGACTACTTCTTCATCGCCTCGTTCGCGCTGTGGGGCGTGTGGGTCGGGATCGGGCTCGCCACCCTGATGGAGTGGATCCAGGACGCGCTGCGGGCCGCGATCCCCGAGGAGGCCCGGCGCTGGGCGATGGCGACTCCCGTGCTGGTGCTCGCCTGCGTGCCGCTCTACACCAACCACTTGACCGCCTCGCGCGCGCACGAGACGCTGGCCCGCGACTTCGCGGCCGATCTCCTCAACTCGGTCGAGCCGTACGGGGTCCTCGTCACCGCCGGCGACAACGACACGTTCCCGCTGTGGTACGCGCAGGAGGTCGAGAACATCCGCCCCGACGTCACGGTGGTGAACCTGTCGCTCGCCAACACCGACTGGTACGTGCGCCAGATGCAGCGGCGCCAGCTCCCGACCTACGACCAAGCCGCCGGGCCGGCGATCTACCGCGGCAAGCCGTGGCCCAAGCCCACGACACCGCTGCTCAATTTCACCCCGCAGCAAGTCGACAGCCTGCCGCAGTATTACCCGCTGCAGCAGCGCGTGGGGCTCAACTTGAGTGGCGTGCTCGTGACGCTCGATCCGCAACAGCTGGGGCGCGAGTGGATCGAGCGCGCGGACATCGTCGTGCTCGAGGCGATCAAGGACAACCTCGCCAAGCGGCCGATTTATTTCTCGCGGACCGTGGGGATCTACGCCGATCAGTTCAGCCTGACGGGGTATCTCGAGGGCCAGGGGTTCGCCCGCAAGCTGCACGGCCAGCCGATCACGCCGTCGGATTCGATTCAGCCGGTGGGGCAGCTCGGCTACGTGAACATTCCGCGGTCGGCAGCACTGTTGTTCGACGTCTACCACATCTCGGGGGCGGCGCGGCCGCGGCCGCGGGGCTGGGTGGACCGGCCGTCCGAGGGGATCCTACAGACCTACGGCCTGATGTACACGGCGCTCTCCGAGGCGGTGCGGCGGACGAACCCGACGCTCGCGAGCCGAGCGCTCGTGGTCGCCGATTCGATCTTCAAGAACACGACCCTGAGCTTCCTGCCGCCGGGCGAGGTGCGTTGACCGCGGTCCGATCAGCCCGCTAGGTTAGCCCCAGTCGGGAGGGCTGGCCGAATGGTAAGGCACCGGTCTTGAAAACCGGCGGGTGAAAGCCCTTGCAGGTTCGAGTCCTGCGCCCTCCGTCTCACCGCACCGCTCCGTCGTTCCGCACCACCCGTCCCCCCTTCATCACGAAGCTCACGCGCCGGAGCGCCGTGATGTCCCGCGAGGGGTCCCCGTCCACCGCGATGATGTCCGCCTCGAACCCCGGCGCGATGGGTCGCCCAGCCCCAGCGCCTCGGCGTTGAGCGAGGTCGCCGCGATGATGGCGTGCATCGGCGCCTCGCCCGCCTGCTGCACCCGGCAAATCAGGTCCTCGGCGTTGCGGCCGTCGGTCCCGGCCACGGCGTCCGTGCCGTACACCACCTTGAGCCCCGGCGTCGCCAGCGCGAGACGGAGGTCTCCCACCGCGAGCGGGAGCGCCCGCTCCATCGCCGCGAACCCTGAGTCGGTGTAGTTCCCGATCCCCGTGTAGCGCGCGCGGTTGTCCAGGTAATTGCGGAACACCAGGGCGCACTGCGGATCGAAGTACGTCCCGCGCTCCGCCATCAGGGTCAGCACGTCCTGGGTCACGAAGATGCCGTGCTCGATTTCCGTGCAGCCCGCGAGGGTCGCGGCGCGCACGGCGGCGGCGCTGTGGGCGTGGACCAGGGTGCGCAGGCCCAGCGCCTTCGCCTCCCCACACGCCGCGACGAGCTGCGAGTCCGTCATCGTCTGCGCACCACCCTCGCGAATGCTCGCTGAGGCGAACAGCTTGATGAGGTCGGCGTCCTGCGCCTTGCGCTGCCGCACCAGGGCGCGCAGCGAGTCGGGCCCGCCACTGCGCTCGGTCAACGGGTCGAGCGACGTGAGGATGCGCGGCCCGGGGAGTCCCTGCGTCGCGATCCAGTCGCGGAGGTCCGCGTCGCTGCGCGACCCCACGCTTTGGATGGTGGTGAACCCGGCTTGCAGCGTCGCGTAGGCGTTGGCGGCCGCCGCGAGCGTGGACTGCGCCGGCGTGTCACCGTCGGTCGCTGTATGCAGCCGGTTCTGACGGTTGAAGTACCACACCGGATGGGTGTGCGCGTCGATCAAGCCGGGCAGGACGGTACGGTCTCCCAAATCGACCAGCCTCGCCCCCATGGGCACCGCCCCGCGCGGCCCGATCCGGGCGATGCGGCTCCCCACCACGAGGATGTCCACGTTGCGCTGCACCCCGCCTCGGCCATCGAGCACCGTCGCCGCCCGCAGCACAACGTGGGTGGTGTCCTGGGCTGAGAGAGGCAGCGCGATGGCAAGGAAAGCGAACAAGACCGCTCGCCGCGCTCGCTCCCCGTGCCCTGAAGGGCCGGCTCGGCGAAAGCGCGCGCCCTTAGTCATCACTTAGCCCCCGTCGCCGCCGTCCTCGCGAACTGCGCAGCGGGGCGGCGCCCCAGCCGGTACAGGAGCAGCGCCGCGCGCTCGGTCTGCATCCCCAGAGTCCGGAGATCGACGCGCTCGCCTGGCGCATGGGTGCCGCCGCCCAAGGCGCCGAGCCCATCGAGCCCGTCGATCAGCGGCGCCACGAACGAAATGTCCCCCGCCCCACGGCGGCCCGGATCGAGCGCGGCGACCGCGCCGTAGCCCAGCGCCTGGCTGGCGGAATCGTAGACCGCGAGCAGGCGCGCGTTGCCCGGCGTCGGCGACATCGCGGGGTATTCGTCGCGGAACACGATCGTCGCGTCGGTGCCCGGGAGGTGCTGCGCCACGATCGCGCGCATCCGCTCCCGGGTGTGCTCGAGCTGCTCGGCGGAGATGAACCGCAGGTCGCCGTGCGCGACCGCGTGAGAGGGAACGATGTTCAGCTTGCTCGCGGTCGTGCCGCTGATTGCCACGGTATCGTAGGTGACGTCGGTGCCGCCGACGACGGTCGCGGCGTTGAAGGTGAGATACTGTTCCCCCACGAGCTGCGTGCGGAACGCGTCGAGAATCCGGGCCACCTCGTAGATCGCGCCGTACCCCGCCCCCTCACCGAATACGCCCGCCGAGTGCGCCTGGCGGCCGCTGGCCGTGACGCGCCACGCGCTGGCGCCGCGGCGCGCCACCGTGGCGTCGGCGCGGTTGCCGGCCTCGAACGCCAACGCCACGTCGCTTCCCTGCGCCGCCTCGAGCAGGGCGCGCCGCGCTTCCGCAAGCGGCTCGCCGGGGTGCTCCTCGTCGCCGGTGAAGACGATCGTGACGTTCAAGTCGCGGAGCGCGCCCGCCGCCTGCAGCGCCTTGAGCGCGTAGAGGATCACGACGTCGCCGCCCTTCATGTCTGCGGCGCCGATGCCGCGCGCCGTCGAATCCTCGCGCACCCAGTTCGCGCCCGCGGGCTCGACCACCGTGTCGAGGTGGCCGATGAGCAGCAGCCGCACCGCCCCGGGCCGCCCTTTGTGCTCCGCGACGAGATGGCCGGCGCGGCCCACTGCCTCGGGCACGGCGACCCAGGAAGTCGTGAACCCCAGCGAGTCGAGCGAGGCGCGGAATACCGCTCCGACCTTGCGCACGCCGTCGAAGTTCAATGTGCTGCTGGGAATGTCGACGACGCGCTGGAGATAGGCGATCTGCTCCTCGCGCGCGGCGGCAATGACGTCGCGCATGCGCCGCTCCGGGCGGTCGAGCGACTGCGCGGCGAGCGGAGCGGCGAGGGCGAGGAGCGCGAATGCAGAGAGACGGATCGGGTTCATGGGCACCGAAAATGCCACGGGGTCCCGTGTTCTCGCAACGCGGGGCGTGTTGCTACTGCGCCGGGCCGACGCCCGGGGGACACGCGTACCCGTGTCAGTGCCGCACAATTCATGCGCACCGCCGTCAGCGACACGCGGTGGCGCCGCGGCCCCCTTCTTGCGCTCGGCAGATCCGATGCCCCCCGGACTCCTGCCCGCCGCTAGCGACGCGCCTGCCCTCGCGCTCGCGCTCTTCGCGTACGCCTTCATCTCCAACGTCGCGCTCGCCGTCGTCCCCCATGAGCCGGCCATCGTGTGGGCGGGGGCCAAGCTCGGGATCTGGACGACGGCGGTGATCGCCACCGCCGGCACCGTCCTCGCCTCCTGGGTGGACCACCGCGTCTTCGTGCCGCTGGTCACGCGCCTGCAAGCGCGGCGCGGGACGCCCCCGCTCGGCGGCTGGTTCAGCCGCGCCCCGTTCGCCGTGCTGGCCATTTCCGGCGTGACCCCGCTGCCGTTCTTCCCGTTCAAGGCGATGGCGTTCGCGGCCCGCTACCCCATCGGCAAATACCTCGCGGCGATCGCCGTGGGCCGCCTGCCCCGCTACCTGCTGCTCGCGTGGCTCGGGTACGCCGTCCGCGTTCCCGCGTGGCTGCTCGCCCTGGTGTTCGTGCTGCTGCTCGTCCCCCTGTTCCCCACTCTGAGGATGCTGCTATGGCCACGGCACGACGTGAAATGACGTTCCTGCTGGCCGAGCCGGAGCGTCGTCTGCTCCGGTTCCTGGCCGCCCGGATTTCACCCGCCATCCGGCCCAACCACCTGACCGCCCTCGGCGTCCTCGCCGCCACGGGCGTCGGGCTGGCGTACGTGCTCACCAACCACAGCTCCACGTGGCTGTTCGCCGCGAGCCTCTTGCTCGTCGTCCAGTGGTTCGGCGACAGCCTCGACGGGACGCTGGCGCGCGTGCGCCACGCCGAGCGGCCCCGCTACGGCTATTATCTGGACCACATCGTCGACGCGTACTCGGTGACCGTGATCGGCCTGGGGCTGGGGCTCTCGCCGTACGTGGACTTAGGGGTAGCGCTCGGCGCGGTGGTCCTCTACCACATCCTCGCCATCAACGTGTACCTGGAGTCGATGGTGTTCGGCGCGTTCAAGCTCGCCTACGGTCGCATCGGGCCGACGGAAGTGCGGGTGATCCTGATCCTCGCGAACACCGGGCTGGCGCTGCACCACGGCGGCCCGTGGCTGCCTCCGGCGGCGGTGCTCGCCAACTGGGGGCTTGGCCTCGTAACGGCGGGGATGCTGGCGCTGCTGGTGGCGCGGTTCGCGCACAACCTGGCGACGCTCAGAAGAATGGAGCCGCGGCCGAAGCCGAGCCCGAGCGTCCTCCCATCCTGAAGGATGGGCTCGGCTAGCACAACGCTGAAGCGAACCGCGTTCGTGGCGCTTTAGCGCTGTGTCGGCCGAGCCCACGCTTGAGCGTGGGAAACCGGGTTGCGGCCTGTTTAGATTCCCGGCATGCCGATGAATCCTCCGGCGACCCGCTCCCTCACCGCCGAGATCCTTGCCCTCAAGGCCCAGCGCCGCGCGCTGATCATCGCCCACAACTACCAGCGCCCCGAGATCCAGGACCTCGCGGATGTGGTGGCCGACTCGCTGCGCATGGCGCGGCGGGCGACACAAAGCGACGCCCCCGTGATCGTGGTGTGCGGCGTGCACTTCATGGCTGAAACCGCCGCGATCGCGAACCCGGGGAAACGCGTGCTCATTCCCGATCCCGGCGCGGGATGCTCGCTGGCGGAGACGATTCAGGCGGCTGACGTGCGCCGCTGGCGCGCCGAGCATCCTCACGGCCTCGTCGTCGCCTACGTCAACACCAGCGCGGCGGTGAAGGCGGAGGCGGACTACTGTTGCACGTCGGGCAACGCCGTGGCGGTGATCGCAGCGCTGCCCACCGGCGTCCCCGTCCTGTTCCTCCCCGATTTCTTCCTCGGCAATTACCTGCGCAAGATCACCGGGCGCGAGATGGACGTGTGGCTGGGCGAGTGCCACGTGCACGCGGCGCTCACGCCCCGCACCATCGAGCAACGCCGCGTCGAGTACCCCGACGCCGAGTTCCTCGTGCACCCCGAGTGCGGGTGCGTGACGAGCGCGATGTACTACGCGGAAGCCGACGGCGACGTCGCGGCGGGCCGCACCCGCATCGTGTCGACGGAGCAGATGATGACCCGGGCGCGCGTCTCTCCGGCCCGGCGCTTCGTCGTGGCGACGGAGACGGGGGTGCTGCACCGCCTGCGTCGCGAGAACCCGGACAAGCAGTTCGTCGCCGCCGCGGAGACCGCTGAGTGCCGCTACATGAAGATGATCACCCTCGAGAACCTGCGGGATTCGCTGCGCGACCTGAAGCACGAGGTCACCGTCCCGCCCGCGATCGCGACCCGCGCGCGCCGGGCGATCGATCGGATGCTGGCGATTGGCTGAGCCGCTCGGCCTGGAGGAAGTCCGTCGCGCGCTCGCGGAGGACGCCGCCGCCGGCGACATCACCACCAGCCTGTTCGGCTCCGCCGCGACCGGCCCCGCCACCGGCCGGTTCATCGCGGGTGGCGCGTTCGTGGTAGCCGGGCTTCCCGTCGTCGCCACGGTCCTGCAGGAGCTCGAGGCGGGATCGTGTTTGGATGTCGCCGCCGCGGAAGGCTCTCGGGTCCGGGATGGCGACGTACTCGCGGTCGCCAGTGCGTCGGCTCGGACTTTGCTCGCCGGTGAGCGCGTCGCCCTGAACTTCCTGCAGCGTCTCTCGGGCATCGCGACGGCGACCCGCCGCGCCGTGGACGCGGTTGCCGGCACCGCCGCTCGCATCACTCACACCCGCAAGACGACGCCCAGCTTGCGCGCCCTCGAACGCTACGCAGTACGCGTGGGCGGCGGCGTGGAGAATCGCGCTTCGCTCGCGGAAGCCGTGTTGTGGAAGGACAACCACTGGACGCTGCTCGGCCGCACGGGCCGGTCGCTGCGCGACGTCCTCGCTACCGCGCCACGGGACCTGCCGGTCGTGGTCGAGGTGGAGACGGACACACAGCTCGAAGCAGCGCTCGCCGCCGGCGTCACCCACATCCTCGCCGATAATCAGCCGCCCGAGCGCGTCGCCGCGTGGGTGCGCCGCGCTGGATCCGGCGTGACGATTCAAGCCTCCGGCGGCATCACGGAAGCAAACGCCGCGGCGTACGCGCGGGCCGGCGCGCACTTGATCAGCATCGGCGCGCTCACGCACTCCGCACCAGCGGCGCCCATCAACTTCGCCATTGAGGGGCCTGAGCTCCACCTGCAGTAATCCGCAATCCCCAATCCGAAATCCGCAATCGCCTACCGACTCGCCTGCCAGGTCCCGGAGAAGTTGAGCTGCTTGGTGGGATCGGTGATCACGCAGACGACGTGGCCGGTGATGCTCGCGCCCGACTCCGCATCCACGGCGCCGTCGTACTCGCAGAACGGCGCGCGGAACCGCAGAGTGCGGCGCGGGAAGCGGGTGTCCGGCCCATGCTCTATCGTAGGGACGGACCCCGCGCCGTCAAGCCGCCGCGCTCAGAACGCGATGCGCACGTCCACACCGAAGCCCACGCGGCGCGGATCCATGACCACGGGCGCGATCCCCAGCCGCACCGCTTCCCACCGGTCGCTGTGGAACCGCGAGCCGATCGCGGCCCCCAGGAGCCCACCCGCGCTGGCGCCGACCGTCCCCCAGAGGACCCCTTTCAGCTCGCCCTTCACGGCCCGAATCGGTTGAGAGCCGCTGTCGTGGCGCAGCGCCCGCTGCAGCACCCCGATCGTGACGAGCCCGCCCACAATCCCGCCGGCCACGAACCCCATGCTGGTCCCGTCCCGCCGGTGACGCACCTGAAGGGCGGTGACGGCGGACCACGGCACGCGCACCGCCGCGGCCGCGCTCGACTCTTCGATCCACAGCGCGTCGCCGTCGGCGATCTGCACGCGGCCCTCGATGGGCGCGGCGGCGACCTGCGGCGCCGCGACGCGGACCACGGCGCCTGGCTGGAGCGTCGGCACGGCGGACGGGGCCTGCATCAGAAGGATTGCGAAGAGCGGCGTGAACATCGGTTCCCCCGGGTG
>WNGE01024500.1_pt1 | contig 11915 bp, 21 predicted proteins | sample 5400651 | NCBI WGS metagenome assembly WNGE01 (sample SAMN13153370, study PRJNA577476) | soil metagenome | isolation source: 60 cm soil or saprolite under grassland replicate 2 | place: USA:California | collected 2016-06-15 | reverse complement strand
AGCGCCTGCCCCAGGGCGTCGAGCCCACGCTCGGCCCCGACGCGACCGGCGTGGGTTGGGTGTTCGAGTACGTGTTGGAGAGCGACTCGCTCGACCTCGCGGAGCTCCGCACCCTGCAGGATTGGTACCTCCGCTACCAGCTCACCGCGGTCCCCGGCGTCTCGGAGGTGGCCAGCCTCGGCGGCTTCGTCAAGCAGTACCAGGTCGAGGTCGATCCCGAGAAGCTGCGGGCGTTCCGGATCCCGGTGATGCGGGTGGTGCAGGCGATCGGGGCGCACAACGCCGACGTCGGTGCGCGGGTGATCGAGATGGGTGGAAGAGAGTACATGATCCGCGGGCTCGGCTATCTGCGCACGCTCGACGACATCCGCAACGTGGCCGTCGGCGCCACCATGGCGGGCACACCGATCCGTGTTTCCGACGTGGCTACGGTGCAGGTTGGCCCGGCGCCGCGGCGCGGCGCGGCGGATCTCAACGGCCGCGGGGAAGTCGTCGCCGGGATCGTCATCATGCGCTTCGGCAGCGACGCCCTGAAGACCATCGAGGCCATCAAGGGGCGCATCGCCGAGATCCAGCGCACACTCCCGGCCGGCGTACGGCTCGTTCCCGTCTATGACCGCTCCGATCTGATCCACCGCGCCATCGGGAACCTCCGACGCACGCTGCTCGAGGAATCCATCATCGTCGCGCTCATCTGCGTGCTGTTCCTGCTGCACCTTCGTTCCGCGGTGGTCGCGATCGTGACGCTGCCCTTGGGCATCCTCATCTCGTTCCTCGTGATGCGCAAGATCGGCGTCAGCGCCAACATCATGAGCCTGGGGGGAATCGCGATCGCGATCGGCGCCATGGTGGACGCGGCGATCGTGATGATCGAGAACATGCACAAGCATCGCGAGCACGACCCCGGCCGGCCGCTCTGGGACGTGGTGCGCGACAGCGCGGTGCAGGTCGGCCCGCCGCTGTTTTTCTCCCTCCTCATCATCACGGTTTCGTTCCTGCCCGTGTTCACGCTGGAGCAGCAGGAGGGGCGGCTGTTCAAGCCGCTCGCCTTCACCAAGACGTTCGCCATGGCGGGCGCGGCGCTGCTCTCCATCACCCTCGTGCCCGTCCTCATGGGCTACCTGGTCCGTGGCCGCATCCGCCCCCAGGACGCCAACCCCGTGAATCGGTGGCTGATGCGGGCCTATCGGCCGGTCATCGCCGCGGTGCTGCGGTACCCGCTGCGGGTCGTCGCCGCGGCCGCAGCCGTGCTGGCGCTCACGGTGCTTCCCTGGAGCCGTCTCGATCGTGCTCAAGCCCCACGGCGAGTGGCGCTCCGGCATGACCACGGACCGGCTCGTCGCGGCGATGGACCAGGCCGTGCGGATGCCGGGGGTCACGAACGCCTGGACCATGCCGATCAAGAACCGCATCGACATGCTGGCCACGGGGGTGCGGACGCCGGTCGGTATCAAGGTGTACGGGCCGAATCTCGACACGCTGCAGCAGCTCGGCGTCGAGGTCGAGCGCATTGTCCGGGACGTCCCGGGGACCCGCAACGTCTTCGCCGAGCGCAACGTCTCCGGCTACTACGTGGACGTCCAGATCGACCGGGCCCAGGCGGCGCGCTTCGGGCTCAACGCGGGCGACCTGCACGACGCCATCATGGCGACCGCCGGTGGGATGACCGCGGCGATCACCGTTGAGGGCCGGGAGCGCTACGAGGTGAACGTGCGCTACCCGCGCGAGCGGCGCGACGACCTCCAGAAACTGCGGGACGTCGTGGTCCCCACGATGTCGGGTCTGCAGATCCCGCTAGGGCAGGTGGCGGCGGTGAACGTGGTCCAGGGCCCGATGGCCGTGAAGACCGACGACGCCTTTCCGGTGACGACTGTGTACGTGGACATCGCGGGGCGGGACCTCGGCGGGTACGTGCGGGACGCGCAGCGGGTGGTCGGGGCGGCGCTCACGCTGCCGACCGGCTACCGGCTGGTGTGGACCGGGCAGTTCGAGTTCATGCAGCGGGTCCGCGAGAAGCTCAAGCTCGTCGTGCCGGTGACCCTGGGAATCATCTTTCTGCTCCTGTTCCTCAACTTCCGCAACGCGACCGAGTCCTTGATCGTGATGCTGGCGCTGCCGTTCGCCCTGGTCGGGGGGATCTGGTCGATCTGGGCGTTGGGCTACAACACCAGTGTCGCGGTGTGGGTGGGTTTCATCGCGCTGGCCGGCGTGGCGGCCGAGACCGGCGTCGTGATGATCATCTACCTGGACGAGGCGTTCCATCGCGCCGCGGCGGAAGGGCGCTTCGACGCTAGCGGCGCGCTCGCCCAGGCGGTAGCGGAGGGCGCCGTGCAGCGCCTGCGGCCCGTGATGATGACCGTCACGGCGATCATCGCGGGCCTGGCGCCGATCCTGTGGAGCGAGGGCACGGGGGCCGACGTCATGAAGCGCATCGCGGCGCCGATGGTGGGCGGGATGGTGACCGCGACGGTGCTGACGTTGGTGGTGATCCCGGCCGTGTACTTCCTGTGGCGGAATTGGGAGGTGAACCGGGGTGGGGAAGCAGTCGGCGGGGTCGTAAAGGGGGTCTCATGACCCCTTCACCCTGCCTTGGGCGCTCCTTCGGCAGGCTTGATCATCCGGACCCATGGAGACACTGATGCTTCGTCGTGTGACACCGTTCGTGCTCCTCGCCGCTGCCATGATCCTGCAGGGTTGTGGCTCCGACCCCACCGCCTCCGCCCCGCTCACCGCGGTCGCCTCCGTGGTACCGGCCGGCGGCTCCGCTGGCGTGGATCCGACCGCGCCGATCGTCGTCTCGTTCACCGGCATGATGCAGCCCGGCATGGAACTGTACGCTGCCCTCCACGAAGGCGACGTCACGGGCCCCGTGGTCCCGGGTTCGTGGACGTGGTCCGCCGACCGGACGAGCCTGACCTTCACTCGGAAGCAGTCGGCGGGGTCGTAAAGGGGGTCTCATGACCCCTTCACCCTGCCTTGGGCGCTCCTTCGGCAGGCTTGATCATCCGCACCCGTGGAGACGTCGATGCTTCGCCGTGTGACACCATTCGTGCTCCTCGCCGCTGCCGGGGGCATGATGGGTCCGGGCTGGCGCGCCGCCAACGGGACCTACGGGATGGTGTTCACCTTCACCACGGCCTGAGCCATGAAGACCACCACCGCCACAGAGACACGATACGGGATCGGCAAGTCGGTCGCGCTGCCCTACGAGCAGGCGATCGAGCGCACCCGCGACGCGCTGCAGCGAGAGGGGTTCGGTATCCTCACCGAGATCGACGTGAAGGCGACGCTCAAGAAGAAGCTCGACGTCGACTTCCGTAAGTACGTGATCCTCGGCGCCTGCAACCCCCCGCTCGCGTATCAGGGGTTCCAGGCCGAGCCCGACATCGGACTGCTGCTGCCGTGCAACGTGATCGTGTACGAGGAAGATCCGGCGCGCAGCCGGGTCGCGATGCTCGATCCGCTTGTCCAGCTCTCGATCACGGGGCGGAAGGACATCGAGCCACTCGCGCGCGAGGCCAGGGAGCGGCTCGAACGCGCGCTGGCTGCGATCTAGTCTATGACCGCCACCGCCATCACCCGCCCCTCGCTCGGCACGCGTCTCCTCGCCGTCGTCGTGGACCGCGCGCACGCGCGGTTCTTCGACGTCGGCCTCGACAGGACCGTGGAGGTGACCGACCTGTGGTCCCCCGGCACCCGCGGCGGCAGGTACCACAGCGACCGCCAGGACGCCCCCGGCTCGGGGGAGGCCGGCTACCACAACCGCCTCCGGGAAGAGGAGCGACGGCACTTTCGCGCGGTGGTCGAGCGCATCCGGGCCTCGGAAGGGCACGACGATGCCCGCGGACTCCTGCTGGCCGGGCCCGGCACGATCACCGCGGCCCTGCGCCGCTTCCTGCCCGCCGACCTCAAGGCCCGCGTCGCCGGCACCGCGCGGCTCAACCCGCTCGAGGTGACCCCGGCCGTCGTGCACAAGGCGGCCCGGCGTGCCTGCAAGAGCTACGAGCGGACTTCCGATCGTGGCTTGATCGACGCGGTGCGGGAGGGGTTGGGCACGGGCTTCGCGGTGAACGGGATTCCCGCCACGCTGCAAGCGCTGCAGGAGCGGCGGGTCCGCACGATCGTCATCGCCGCGGACGTCCGGGGGCCCGCGTATCGCTGCGCCCGGACCGGCCGGCTGGTGCTCACGGCTGCGGAGTGCGTGGCGGAAGGGGGGGCCGACGCCGAGGTCGACCTGCTGCGGGAGGCGGTCGTCGAGGCGCGCCGGCAGCGGGCGCGCGTCCGCGTCGTGCGCGACAAAGAGCTCGCGCTCGGCATCGCCGGCTTTGCCGCGCTGCTACGCTACCGCTGAGAGGGATCGTCCCCGGAGCAGGGTCGTATGAGCGATGAGATCGCTGGCGGGAGCAACGTCGAGATGTGGCTGTCGCGCGGCGACGAAACGTGCTCGCAGCGTGACATCCAGCGGCAGGTCTGGGAGGAAATTGAGCGAGAGCCGCTATGGAAGCACCTGGCGGACACCGAGACCCTCTGCGTCGAGGTCGGTGCGGGCGTCGTCACCCTGAGCGGGACGCTGCCGAGTTACGTGATCAAGCGCGCCGTGGGGCGCGCGGCTGCCCGCGTCCCCGGCGTCCGGGACGTCGTCGACACGGTGCAGATCGAGATCCCGCCGTCCCTGACGTGATGGATCGGCCCCCGGCCCCGGAGTCCGGTCAGAAACCGCCACGGCCACCCCGCCCGGTTGTAGTCCGTGAAGACGCGGAAGAACTGTTCCGGCGTGAATGGCAGAGCCATCTAGGCCCGCTTGCGGTGGCCCCACCAATCCAGCAGAGCGAAGCCGGCACCCATTACTAGCCAGAACAGAATCCGCGGCCAGCGCCCGCTACTGAGGGCATCCAGCACCGCGATGCCGAAAAACACGATGAAGATGGCTACTCCCGCGCGCGGCATAGGATTCCTCCGTGACACTCAGTTGGGAATGTTGACTGCCGGCCGACGAGGCCGCAGCGGCGGAAAGGAGGGCACGCCTGCGTCCATGTCCGCCCGCCGCTCGGCATACAGCCCCTTGAGGATATGCAACATCGAGTCCCGATCGGCGGTGGGCAGCTGCAGGTGCGAGGCGAGCATCAGCCGCATCACTCCGGTCGGGTTGTAGAGAAACGACTCGAGATTCGTGCCGTACCGGCTCACGACGTCGGCGTATGCGAACGTGAGGTCCGGCCCGACGTCCGTCGCCGCCCTCACGCCCAGGGCGGTGATCGCGTGACACTGCGCGCACCCCCGCTGGACAAAGATGGCGGCGCGCGGGTCCCGCCGGGGCGCCTGAGCGGCGACCGATCCCCCCAGCAGAACCGCCATACTCACCATGCCGATGACGCGCATCTGGTGCCTCCCAGCTCGTATGTCGTGTTATCGGGAATCTCGGCCCCCAAGCCAAACGAAATCGTGAAGCGGAGATGAGTTTCCGCTTACCGCGGTCGTGGTGGGGCGATCTGGCGACACCTCCAGCCAGGGGATATGCTTGCTAACATGGCCCTGCGCTCCGGTGTCTACATCGTTCCCACCCACCGCTGGTACATCGAGCGCACGGTCTGGCTGATCGCCGGGATCGTCCTGCTCGTGAGCACTGCGCTGGCAGTGCTGGTCCACCCTCTGTGGGTCCTGCTGGTCATCGCGACCGGCCTGGCCTCGATCACCGTGGCCCTGACCGGCTTCTGTATCGTGGGCAACGTGCTGCGCCTCTTCGGCTTCACCCCAATGCTGGGAGCAGCCGCTCAGACGCGCTGGAACCTGTACTTCATGCAGACCGACCGCTGGTACCTGGAGCGCCGCATCTACCTCGCCGTGGGGATCAACATCTCCGTGGCGTCGGTGCTGTCGTTGGTGCACAGCGCGTGGTGGCTCACGTTCACCGGCTTCGTCGGCGCCGCGATGGGCTGGTTCGCCGCGACCGGGTACTGCATCATGGCGAACGGTCTATACTGGCTCGGCGCCGAGCCGCGCCTGGCCCCTGAGCCTAAAACCGCTGCTGCGGACCCCCTCCACTCCCGCGAGCACGCCCGCACGTAAGCAGTCGCCGTACAAACGCGTGAAGCCCAACGCTCGAAGGTCTCACCTACGAGCGTGCCTACGGGGCGTTCGAGCGCACGTTCACCTTGCCGGTGACGGTCGAAGCCGAAAAGATCAAGGCGACGTACGGGAACGGCGTGCTGACGCTGGTACTGCCGAAGACCGAGGCCGCCAAACCCCACCTGATCAAGGTGGAGATCGCACCCGAGAAGGCGCTGAAGTAGTCCTTCGCCGGGTGTGACGATCCCCCCGGGGCGCCAAAGCTCCCTGGGGGGATTGATCTATCCGGGCCGGGGGCTCAGACGCCCGCCGCCACCGCCGCCACCGCCGGCTCCGCGGCCACCGTCACCGGAATGCCCTGCCGGACGCTCTCCGTGACGATGCAGTAGTCCTCGAACACGTCGAGGCAGCGGCCGATCCGGTCCCGGTCTTCCGGGGTGATGTCGGGCGCCAGGCTCACCCGGATCTCGCCGATGCGCAGCCGGCCTCGCTCGTTGCGGACCAGGGTGCCGGCCACGGTGACACGCAGCTGCTTCACCGGAATGCGCGACCGCCGGAGACAGAAGAGCAAGCTCGCGCCGAGGCAGTGGCCGACGGCCGCGGCGAGGAGCCGCGCAGCGTTGGGGCCGCGCCCGGCGCCGAACGGCGGCGGCTCGTCGACCATGAGGTCGGCGACTCCCTCCTGGCCGAAGTCCACCGTGAAGGCATACCCGCCCTGAAGCGTGAGCGTGAGGGCGAAACGGTCTTGCGTCATCGGGCCCTCAGGCGGTGGGGGTGACCTTCTTCGTGGCGACGTGGAACAGGCTGTACGCCGGACACCATCCGACGATGCCGGTGACGAGCGGCACGAAGGCGAGGACCTGCAACACCACTCCCAGCGTTCCGCCGACAACGCCCGCCCAGCCGAGGTACAGGAGCACGCCGCCCAAGACGACGCGCAGCGCGCGGTCCCAGGCCGCTTCGTTGATGAAAGACGTCATGGCCTCATCTCCGGGGTGAAAGGTTCGCTTCAATAACGCCCGAGCCCGTGATGAGCTGTTGAAATGCGGTTGAAGGTCCCTTCACCCCCGACATGAAGATCCCTTATGGGAAATCCTGATATCGCCATATGGCGGTATGGCGATGTTCGCTCATGACTCGAACCCGCGAGGCATCGGCCTCATGAAGCGCATCGTGATTCTCGGCGCCGGCACCGCCGGCACTATCATGGCCAACCGGCTCAGCAAGCTGCCCGTGACCATCACGGTTGTCGACCACGATGACCGGCACGTCTATCAGCCCGGCCTCCTGTTTATCCCCTTTGGCGGCTACCGGCCGGACCAGATCGTCAAGCCGCGCGCGCAGCTCCTGCCGGCCGGCGTGCGGTACGTCCAGAGCGCCATCGACCACGTGGCCGCCGAGGAGAACTGCGTCTACCTCGCGAACGGCGCCTCGCTCGATTACGACGTGCTCGTGATCGCGACCGGCAGCCGCGTCGTCCCCGAAGAGACTGAGGGACTCACGGGGGCAGGGTGGCGCGAGAAGACGTTCGACTTCTACACACTGGACGGCGCCATCGCGCTCCAGGAGAAGCTCGAGACGTGGCCGGGCGGGCGCCTCGTCGTGAACATCGTCGAGATGCCGATCAAGTGTCCCGTCGCTCCCCTCGAGTTCGCGTTTCTCGCCGACGCGTTCTTCACCAAGAAGGGCATGCGTGACAAGGTCGAGATCGCCTATGTGACGCCGCTCGACGGCGCGTTCACCAAGCCGGTCGCCTCGCAGGCGCTGGGTCATCTGCTCGCCGACCGGAAGATCAGGCTCGTGACGGAATTTAGCGCGGGTCGCGTGGATGGCGCGGCGGGCGAGCTGGTCTCGTGGGACGAGCGGGTGGAGCCATTCGATCTGCTCGTTACGGTGCCGCTCCACATGGGCGCCGCGTTCGTCGGCCGCACACCGGGGCTGGGCGACGATATGGGCTTCGTGCTCACGGATCCGGCGACGCTCCAGGCGAAGCGCAAGCCGAACATCTTCGCCCTGGGGGACGCCACCAACGTCCCCGCCTCGAAGGCCGGGTCGGTCGCCCACTTCCAGGCCGAGCTCCTCACCGACAACATCGCGGCGTTTCTCGAAGGCCGGGCGTTGCCCGCGGCCTTCGATGGGCACTCCAACTGCTTCATCGAGACGGGCGGCGGCCGCGCCCTGCTGATCGACTTCAACTACGACGTCGAACCGTTCCGCTCTCGCTGCTCAAGGAGTCCCGCCTGAACCACCTCGGCAAGCTGCTGTTCCGCTGGGTGTACTGGAACCTACTGCTCCCCGGGCGACACCTGATCGGCATTCCCGCCCGCATGTCGCTGGCCGGCAAGCGCCGGCCGCCGGCGGCGGCGGTCCCAGCCGAGGCGCCGCTCGGACGTCTACTCAAAGAGGAGAAGCAATCGTGACGACCATGCTGCTGGCAAACAAGGACCTCGACGTCGACGCCGAGGGGTTTCTCCAGGATCCGGCGCAGTGGGACGAGTCGGTCGCCGAGGCGATCGCGCGCCAGGTCGGCATCGAGCCGCTGACCGAGCGGCACTGGGCGGTGGTGCGGTTCATGCGGGACCGTTTCCTCGCCACCGGCACGGCGCCGTCGATCCGGACCCTCGGCAAGGAGTCGGGCGTCCCCATCAAGGAGCTGTATCAGCTCTTTCCCAAGGGCCCCGCGAAGCTCGCCGCCAAGATCGGCGGCATTCCCAAACCCAAGGGGTGCATATGAGCGCGACCGCAGTCGCTCCCGAGGAGGTCCGCCTCGAGGAGCCGCAGCCCGAGAACATCCGGAAGGTGTCGATCATCATTTCCAAGGGCAGCCTCGAGGGGATCTACCCGGGCCTGATCCTGGCAAACGGCGCCCGCATGGAAGGGATCGAGGCGGACGTGTTCTTCACGTTCTTCGGCATGGATGCGATCACGAAGAAGAAGATGGACAAGATCAGGGTGGCGACGGTCGGCAACCCGGCACTGGGGGTGCCCGCTCTCCTCGGCGTGCTCCCAGGGATGTCGGCGTTCGTCACGAAGCGAATGGCCAAGCAGATGGAGCAGCTGGACATTCCGCCGATTCCAGAATTCATCCAGCTGATCGCGGATTCCGGCGCGAAGCTGTACGCCTGCAAGGCATCGGTCGACATGTTCGGCTTGAAACAAGAGGATTTCGTCGACACACTCGAGGGGATCCTGACCGTCGGCGAGTTCTACGAGCAGGCCGCCGGCGGGCAGATCATCTTCACATGATCGCCACAGCCCGCCTCACTTTGGACGTCCTGAATCGCGCCGCGGCGGTGATCCGGTGCCTGGGGCACCCGCTGCGGCTGCGGCTGCTCGAGGCGCTGGAGAGCGGGGAGAAGACCGTCACCGAACTCCAGGAGTACGCCGGCGTCTCGCAGCCCATGGTCTCGCAACACCTCATGGTGCTCAAGGGTCACGGGGTCGTGGACCTGCGCCGCGCGGGGCCGTTCGCCTACTATTGGATCGTCGAGCCGAAGGTGAAGGCGATCCTCGAGTGCGTTCGCGCCGGGCAGTGCGGCGGGCGCGCGGCGGCATTCGAGGACGCCTGAGGGAGGACCTGATGACGAACGCCACCACGGGCAAGCACGCGACGGTGAGCTGCCCATTCTGCGCATCGCTCAACCGCGTGGATCTCGGTCGGCTGGAGGATGGGCCCCGCTGCGGCACCTGCCGCCGCCCGCTGCTGCTCGACCGTCCAGTGGCCGTGCCGGGCGAGAGCTTCGATCGCATCCTCGCCGATGCCGAGGTCCCCTTCCTGCTCGATTGCTACGCCGATTGGTGCGGACCGTGCCGGATCATGGCGCCGGTCCTGGACGAGTTCGCGCGCGACCGGATGGGTGAGGTGCTCGTCGGGAAACTCGATACCGACCGATACCCGGAGGTCGCGCAGCGCCTGGGGGTCCGCGGCATTCCCACTCTGATCCTGTTCTCGGGTGGCCGTGAGGTCGCCCGTCAGGTCGGGGCGGGGCCCCGCGCGGGGCTCGAGGCACTGTTCGACTCGCTTGGCGCGGCGCCGAAGACGGGCGGCCGTTTTCCGAAGAACGCCTCCAGCCCCTCGGCGAAGTCAGGCTGATCCGCGATCCGGGCGAGCTGCTGCAGCTCCTCGTCCAGGTGATAGTCGAGCTGGTCCACACCGGCCGCCTGGTTCAGCAGCTGCTTCGCGATCGCGTAGGCCCGCGTCGGACCCGCGGCCAGCTGCCGCGCGACTGCCAACACATCCGCCTCAAAGGTCGCCGCGGGGAACACTCCGGTGATCAGGCCGGCCGCCTTCGCCTCCTCCGCGGAGAGCCGCGGATTGAGCAGGACCAGCTCCATGGCCTTCCGCAGGCCCACGAGCCGCGGCAGGAAGAAGGTCGAGCTCTCGGCGCCCGTCAGGCCGGTCTTGGGATATGCCCATTCGAACGCCGCGGTGTCGGCGGCGAACACGAGGTCGCACGCCATGGCGATACCGAAGCCGCCCGCCGCCGCGATGCCCTCGACGGCGGCGATGAACGGCTTGGGCGCCCGCTTGATCTCCGAAATCGTGCTGTGCAGATACTCGAGGATTTGCTTGAAGCTCTCGCCAAATCCCTGCCGGGGACCCACGCCGTCGGGCTGCAGATAACCGAAGTCGGTCTCGCTGCCCCGCTCGCGGATATACTTCAGATCCGCTCCGCTGCAGAACACCCCGCCCGCGCCACGGATCACGACGCAGCGCACGTCCTCGGCGCGGGCGAACTGGAGGCCGGCCTTGCGCAGGTCCTGGGCGGTCTCGACGTCCAGCGAGTTGAACCGCTCGCGCCGGTCGATCGTGATGATGCCGACCGCGCCGTCGCGCGTCATGCGGATGTGATCCATCAGCGGTCTCCCCCCGCGGCCGCGAGGTGGAAATCGAGGGCACCCTGGGACCGGGGCGCGTCGAGCGTCACCGGCCCCAGCCGCCCGGCGATCACCGGGCGGCCGTCGAGCCACCGCAGCCCGTCCGTCGCGAACAACCGGATCGTCTCGACCAGCAGCGATCCCCATGCCGCGCGCATCATCCACTCGCGCTGCGCGTACGCGTACGCCTTGACGATGTCCGCCGCGCCCCAGCGCCGCGCCTCCAGCAGGAGTCCGTGCACCGGAAACGCCCAGGAGCGGACGAGTACGGAGCCCACATCCACGTCCTTGGTGACGACGTGCACGCTCGAGCGCGTCTCCGGCTCGCCGGCGGCCACGGCGTCACGTGTCGAGTGCAGGCCGCGGTAGCGGGGTCGACCGTCCGGACCGATGATCGCGAGGTCGGCATCGTGGACGTTGATCATCCGCCGGGGATACGCTTCGAGCAGCGGCGCGGTCGCGATGTGCAGGTAGGCGCACAGCACCAGCAGGTCCGGCTCGAACGGCGCGAGCTGCACGACGGTGTCGGCGTCGAACGCCCGGCGCGCGTCCAGATCGTCGAGCCGGGTGCCGCGGGCGCGGGTGAAGATCTTGAGGTCACGAACCAGCACGGGGACGCGGGCCGAGTCGAGCCGGGCAATCTCAGGGCTCTCCGGGTCCGTCACCACCGCGGCGACGAGCTGCCAGGTCAGGCCGCGGTCGGGGTCCGCCAGCAGATCCTCGAGCCCGGGCGCCCGCCGCGTGGTGAGCAGCACCACCCGCAGCGGCTCGTACGACGTGGCGTCGTGGCGTCGCGGGACCGTCGTGCTCAGCATATGCGGGGCAGGGGCTCGCCGTCCGGCTCGGCGAGGAGCCGGCGTCCGAGGCCGGTGTCGAGGATGACCTGGCCGACGTGGTCGGGGATCGCCACGCCGACGATCGCCGCGTCCCGGCCCAGCGGGTGGGCGCGGAGGGCCGCCAGCACGCGATCG